>VFQS010000301.1_pt1 | contig 60484 bp, 56 predicted proteins | sample 3512361 | NCBI WGS metagenome assembly VFQS01 (sample SAMN10412375, study PRJNA504923) | tailings metagenome | isolation source: Relicate 1 Philex TSF3 active mining | place: Philippines | reverse complement strand
CTGATTGCAGCTCTTAATCAGCGGGTCCTAGGTTCGAGCCCTAGTGCGTCCACCATCCTTCCCCAAAATCTAGCAAGACTGATTGGTTCGGCCGATGGGTCTAACGCGCGGCTAGTGCTGGCTCGGATAGCGTGAACGGGAAAAGTGCTGGCGGAAAAGTTGGTGCGCCCGACGGGATTCGAACCCATGGCCCCCAGATTAGGAATCTGGTGCTCTATCCTGCTGAGCTACGGGCGCCCGGCGCTCTCATAGGCGGCGGTGGGTGCAGTTGGCAATCGGGTGGATGCAGGCCGCCGCAATCAGTTGAGCTTGTCTGGCGGAGCCACCGGGAATGGCAGCGGCAGGACCGGGATGCCCTCTTCCACCAGCGCCTTGGCCTCGTCCACACTCGCCTGGCCATAGACCGGCGCGGGATCCTGTTCGCCGTAATGCATGGCGCGGGAAACGTCCGCGAACTTGTCCCCCACCCACTGCGACTGCTTGATCGCTTCGGCCTGAAACTCGGCCAGCCGGGCCAGCATGGCCTGCGCTTCGGGCGGCAAGGCACCGCCGGCCAGCGGCGGCGCGGCGGGCTGGACCGAGGCCTGATTGCCCTTGCGGGGCACGGCCGGCGCCATTGGCGCCTTGCTGACGCTGGCGCAGCCGCACTGCGGGCAGGTCACCAGCGCGCGCGCCTGCTGCGCCTCGAAATCTTCGGACGAGGCAAACCAGCCCTCGAAGCGGTGGCCGTGATCGGCACAGGTCAGGTCGAACACGATCATGGGATGGGCCGCTTGTTGAACAGGCTTGGCAGCTGAGCGCGCACTTCGGCAAGCCGGGTGAGGTCGAGCTCGACGCATTCCACGCGGGCGGCATCTCCCCCCATGTCCGTCAGTACCTCGCCCCACGGATCGATCACCAGGCTGTGGCCATAAGTTGCCCGGCCGTCCTCGTGCTGGCCGACTTGCGCGGCGGCGACCACGAAGGCGCTGGCCTCGATCGCGCGGGCCCGTTGCAGCACGTGCCAATGGGCCGCGCCCGTCGGCACGGTGAAGGCGGCCGGGATGGCGATAACATCGCATTGCTGGCGGCCCAGCGCCTCGAACAAGGCCGGAAAGCGCAAGTCGTAGCAGATCGCCAGCCCCAGTTGCCCGACTGGCGTGGCGACCGTGACGACCGCTTCGCCGGGCGTATAGGCATTCGATTCGCGCCAGCTTTCGCCGGTGGCCAGATCGACATCGAACATGTGGATCTTGTCATACCGGGCCGCGATGTTGCCACTGGCGTCGATCACGAAGCCGCGATTGGCCCAGCGGTCATCGCCTTCGCGCGCCACGGCCAGGCTGCCCAGGTGCACCCAGGTGCCCGTCCGGGCGGCGGCATCGCGCACGGCCGCCAGCACGGGATTGTCTGCCTCGGCCACGATGTGTCCGCTGGCCCGCGCGCGGTCACGGTCGAGCAGGCCCGACATTTCGGGCGTAAACAGCATCGCCGCCCCGCCCGCCGCAGCACCTTCCACAGCTTCGACCAGCGCCCGCGCATTGGCGGCCGGATCGATGCCGGTGGTCATCTGGAACAACGCGATCCGGGTCATCGGCCGGTCACAGCCCCAGCATCGGGTCCAGCTTGCCCGCGCGGTCCAGCGCGTGCAGATCGTCGCAGCCGCCGACCGGCTGATCGTCGATCAGGATCTGCGGCACGGTCATCGCACCGGGGACACGGGCCTGCATTTCGTCCCGCTTCGGCCCGCCCATCGTGATGTCGTATTCGGTGTAAGTCATGCCCTTGCCGTCGAGCAGCGCCTTGGCCCGCACGCAATAGGGGCAGCCCCACTTGGTATAGATCTCGATCTTCGGCGTCGGCATTGGCGGTCCTTTCCGGCGGGGCTGGCGATCACCCCTTGAAACGGCTGTGCGCTATCATATCTGTGGAGAGGTGTCATGGCCCGCAAGGGGATGACGCCAGCGGAAGCGCCGGGTTTCGGGCTTCCTGAACTGAACAGAATTGCTCATTGGAGGATTTTGCCATGAACCGTTTCGATTTCACCCCCTATCGCCGCACCATGGTCGGCTTTGACCGCCTGTTCGACCTGCTCGAGAACCACTCGCGGCTGAACAGTGGCGACAATTACCCGCCCTTCAACATCGAACGCCGGGGCGAAGACGCCTATCGCATCACCCTGGCCGTCGCCGGGTTCAAGCCGTCGGACATCGAAATTACCGCCCAGCAGAACCTGCTGGTCGTCCAGGGCCGCAAGAGCGAGGAAGCGCCCGCCGGCCAGTTCCTGCACGTCGGCATCGCCCAGCGCGGGTTCGAACGCCGGTTCGAGCTGGCCGACTACGTCCGGGTGGACGCCGCGAACCTTGAAGACGGCTTGCTGGCGATCGATCTGGTCCGCGAAGTGCCCGAAGCGATGAAACCCAAGACGATCCCGGTCGGCACGCAAAAGTCGCTCAGCGTGGTGCGCGATACCGATTCCGAAAGCGCCGCTGCCTGACCGCAGCGGGCGTCGCTGACCCAATTTCCGGTCTGACTGAAACGCGTTGGGGGCGGAGCCTTGCGGTTCCGCCCCCGCGATGCTTTCGCACCGCCTTGTCGCTACCTTGATCGTCCGGGTCGCAGAAGACGATCAGAGCGCCACAAGCTGAAAATCTGGTCACGAACCGATCCGTATTTCACCGGCAGTACTGCATTTCAGGTCCGCAAGGAAAACACAACGAACGGGGTTACGAACGGGTAACCCGCATTTCGGACGTCTCGACAACTCCTTGTGACCCAACCCGGTTTTCCGGTGTTATTGCGAATCCGTCTTAACGAAACTGTCGCTACGGGGTTGGCCTCCGCTTTGGCAAGATGTTTCTTTGGTTAGCATCAAGTTGCAACCGATTGCCTTGAAACCTTCTCACAAATTACCCCGCGCCGAGCCAGCCGGGGGCAATCGAGCGCGCGTTCAGACCAGTCGCGCCTGCCGCAGCGCAGCGGCAATGAATCCGGCAAACAGCGGATGCGGATCGAACGGACGGCTCTTCAGTTCCGGGTGGAATTGCACGCCGACGAACCACGGATGGTCCGGGCGCTCCACGATTTCCGGCAACAGGCCGTCAGGCGACATGCCGGAAAACACCAGTCCGCCCTGCTCCAGCCGGTCACGGTAGGCGCTGTTCACTTCATAGCGGTGCCGGTGGCGTTCGAAGATGCTGGTTGCCCCGCCGTAGATGGCCGAGACATGGCTGTTGGCCGAGAGCTTCGCCTCATAGGCGCCCAGCCGCATCGTGCCGCCCAAATCGGTATCCGCCCCGCGCGTTTGCAGGCCTTCGGGGCTCATCCACTCGGTGATGATACCGACCACCGGCTCGGTCGTTTCGCCGAACTCGGTCGATCCGGCTCCGGCAATACCGGCGGTGTTACGCGCGGCTTCGATGCAGGCCATCTGCATGCCCAGGCAAATGCCGAAGAACGGAACCTTGCGCTCGCGCGCGAAGCGAACGCTGGCGATCTTGCCTTCGGACCCGCGAATGCCGAAGCCGCCGGGCACCAGGATGCCGTGCATCGGCTCCAGCCGGGCGGCGATTTCCTCGTCGTCCGCTTCGAACAGTTCCGCGTCCAGCCATTTGATATTGACCTTGACCCGGTTGGCCATGCCGCCGTGGACCAGTGCCTCGTTGAGCGACTTGTAGGCATCGGGCAGGCCGACATACTTGCCGACCACACCAATGGTGACTTCGCCTTCGGGGTGCTGATGGCGGTCGACGATATCGTCCCAGCGCGCCAGGTCGGGCGCCGGTGCGGTCATCCCGAAGTGGTGCAGCACTTCGGCGTCCAGTCCTTCGGCGTGATACTGCAGCGGCACCGAATAGATGCTGGACGCATCGAGCGCGGGGATCACCGCTTCCTTCCGGACGTTGCAGAATAGCGCGATCTTGGCGCGCTCGTTATCCGGCAGCGGCTTTTCGCAGCGGCACAGCAGGATGTCGGGCTGGATGCCAAGGCCGGTCAGCTCGCGCACGGAATGCTGGGTCGGCTTGGTCTTCAGCTCACCCGCCGCGGCGATGTAGGGCACCAGCGTGACGTGGACAAAGCAGGTCTGGTCGCGGTCAAGCTCGTTGTGCAGCTGGCGCAGCGCCTCGATGAAGGGCAGGCCTTCGATGTCACCCACGGTGCCGCCGATTTCGCAGAGCACGAAATCGAGGTCGTCGGTATCGGCCTTGGCAAAGTCCTTGATCGCGTCGGTCACGTGCGGGATCACCTGCACGGTCGCGCCCAGGTAATCGCCCCGTCGTTCCTTGGCGATGATGTCGCGATAGATCCGGCCCGAGGTGATGTTATCCGCCTGACGCGCCGAAACACCGGTGAAACGCTCGTAATGCCCCAGGTCGAGATCGGTTTCCGCGCCATCGTCGGTCACGAACACTTCACCGTGCTGATACGGGCTCATCGTGCCCGGATCGACGTTCAGATAGGGATCGAACTTGCGAATGCGGACCTTGAATCCGCGCGCCTGCAGCAGCGCTGCGAGGCTTGCCGCCATGAGGCCTTTGCCGAGCGAGGAGACCACGCCGCCGGTGATGAAAATGAACCGCGCCATGGGAGTTGCGCCTTAATCCGAACAGGGGGGATACCGCAAGCCAGGCTTGCGGCAATCCACAGTTGAAATGAAACAGCCCGCCGCACCCCGCGCGCCAGCAAGCGGCTTCGCGCGGGCGGAGACGGGCGGAAAAGCGGAGTTACTGCTTGGTCGCGCTGCCGAGCGGATCGGCCGGAGCCGCCGGAGCCGCTGCCGGAGCTGCACCCGGCGCGGGCTGCGCTGCCGCGCCCAGCGGATCGACCGGGGCGCTCTGCACCGGCGCGGCGCCGCGTTCCAGCGACGTGTCCAGCTCGCGGCTGGACGTGGTGCCCACCGCCATGACGGCCAGCGCAATGCTCAGCACGACGAACAGGGTCGCCAGAATGGCGGTGGAGCGCGTCAGGAAATCCGCCGCGCCACGCGCCGACATCAGCCCGGTGGGGCTGCCGCCAACGCCCAGCCCGCCGCCTTCGGACTTCTGCATGAGAATGACCGTCACCAGCAGGGTGGCAACGATCGCCTGGACGACGGTAAGGAAGATGAACAGCGACATGGCTTTCCTGCGAATAACAGCAATAGCCGCGCATCTAGGCGCGCGCGGCCCGGCTTGCAAGCCGAAGGGGATTATTCGCTGACGGAGCCGCCCGCGGCAACGACGATGGCCAGGAAGCTCTCGGCCGTCAGGCTGGCCCCGCCGACCAGCGCGCCGCCCACTTCGTCCGCGCTCAGCAGTTCGGCGGCGTTGCCGGCATTGACCGAGCCGCCATAGAGGATCTGCACGCCAGCGCCGTCCTCGCCATAGATCGCCACCAGCCGGTCGCGAATCGCGCGGTGCATGGCGCTGACGTCGTCCACCGAGGGAACCCGGCCCGTGCCGATGGCCCAGACCGGTTCATACGCGACCGTCACTTTCGCGGCCACATCCTCACCCGTGGGGAGCGATCCCTGCAATTGCGCGCAGACCACGCTCTCCGCCTGGCCGGCATCACGCTCGGCCTCGGTCTCGCCGACACAGATGATCACATCGAGCCCGGCCGCCAGCGCGGCCTCGGCCTTCGCGAGGACCACGGCATCGCTTTCGCCGTGCATGGCCCGACGCTCGCTGTGGCCGACGATGGTGAAGCTGGCGCCCGCATCCTTGAGCATCGGCGCGGAAATGTCGCCGGTGTAGGCGCCCGACGGCTGGACATGGCAATCCTGCCCGCCAACGCCGATTTCCTGCACGGCGTCCGCCATCGGGTTGATCAGCGTGAACGGCGGCGCGATGGCCACGCGGACCCCGGCGGCCCGCGCCGCGCCGCGATCGATCGCCCTGGCCTCGGCCAGCAGCGCGCGGGTTCCGTTCATCTTCCAGTTGCCGACGATGTATGGGCGGTTAGCCATGAATTGTCCCTGTTTTGCCGATTCTGTTTCCGCCGGTTCGAATGCGGGCGGATTGCGTGCGCAAGCGCCTAAGCAAGCTTGGGCGCGCTTGTCAAAGCCCTGCCGCACCGCAACACGGTGAAGCGCACGCCCCCTGCCCCGGCTCCTTGCGCCATTGCGGGAAGCGCGAATGGTGCTTAAAGCCGCCGCAACAGTGCGGGAATTGCGGTTCGATTCCGGCAGCAAGGGTTTGACGACAAACACATGATCCAGTTCATTCGCAGCATGTTCTCCTCCAAGCTGGGCGCGATCCTCGCGCTTGGTTTCGTGGCGCTGATCGCCGTGGCGTTTGCCGGCGGGGACATTTCATCCACAGGCTCGTTCGGCGGCGTGGGCGGCGGTGACCGCGTGGCGACCGTTGGCAAGGGCCGGATCGACACGGCCGAACTGGAACAGGCCAGCGCCCGCGCGGTGGATAACCTGCGCGATCAGGACCCGACGCTGACCATGGCCAGCTTCGTCAATCAGGACGGCGTCAACCGCGTGCTCGACAACCTGATCGACATGACCGCGATCCGCGCCTTTGGCGAGGCCCACGGCATTCACATCTCCAGCCGCCTGATTGACAGTGAAATCGCCAAGATTCCCGATGCGCGCGGGATCGATGGCAAGGTCAGCGATGTCAGCTACCGGGCGTTCCTGGCCCAGCGTCGGCTGACCGATGCCCAGCTGCGCAACCAGATCGCGCAGAGCCTGATGGCCCGCCAGCTGGTCGGCGGCACCGAACTGGGTCTGGCCGTGCCGAACGAACTGGCCGTCCGCTACGCAGGCGTGATTACCGAGCGCCGCACCGGCCAGATCGCGCTGCTGCCGTCTGCCGTGTTTGCGCCCAAGGCGGTGCCGAACGACGCGGAACTGGGTAAATGGTATGCGGCCAACCAGAAGGACTATGTCCGTCCGGAAAGCCGGATCCTGCGCTACGCGGTGTTCGATGACAGCGTGCTGAAAACCGTGCCTGCCCCGACCGAGGCGGAAATCGCGGCGCGCTACAACGCCAACAAGGCGCAGTACGCGGCGTCGGAATCGCGCCGGATCGTCCAGCTGGTGCTGCCGACCGACGCAGCCGCAAAGGCCGTTGCGGCGGAAATCGCAGGTGGCAAGTCGCTGGAAGCGGCGGCTTCCTCCAAGGGGCTGGCCGTCGCCAACCTGGGCCTGCTGAGCCGCGAAAAGCTCTCCGGCCAGACCAATGCGGCCGTGGCCGAAGCCGCCTTTGCCGCCGCGCAGGGCAAGGTCATCGGCCCGCTCAAAACCCCGCTCGGCTTCGCGCTGCTGCGCGTCGACGCGATCGACGGCAAGCCGGCCCGTTCGCTGGAGCAGGTTCGCGCCGAGCTCGTCACCGCCATCGCCGCCGAAAAGCGCCGCGCCGCGTTGACCGACTTTTCCGCCGGGATCGAGGAAGAGTTCGACAACGGTGGCAGCCTCGCCGATGTCGCCAAGGAAATGGGCCTGACGCTGGCCAGCACCGCTGCCCTGACGGCGGATGGCAACGTGCTGGGCAAGCCGGGTGAAACCGCGCCGGCCGTGCTCGCCAAGGTCGTTCAGGCGGCCTTCGCGATGGAGTCCGAAGGGCAGCCGCAGCTGGCCGAAGTCGAGGCCGGCAAGACGTTCGTGATCTTCGACGTCGGCCAGATCAACACCTCCAGCGCCCCGCCGCTGGCTGAAGTGAAGGCGCAGGTGATCGCGGAATACCAGCTGGCCAAGGGCGCGGTCGCCGCGCGTGAAGCCGCCAAGAAGCTGGAAGCCGCCGCCAAGAAGGGCACCGACCTCTCGGCCGCCGTCGCCCAGCTCGGCCTGCCGCTGCCCCCGGTCGACAAGGTCGACATGGAGCGCGAACGGCTGCAGGCGATGGGCCAGCAGACCCCGCCGCCGCTGGCGCTGCTGTTTGCCGCCGCCAAGGGCAAGGTCGGGCTGCTCGCCGCGCCGCGCAATCGCGGATGGTATGTGGTCAAGGTGACCGACGTGATCCCCGGCAAGGTCGATCCCGCCGATCCGCGCCTGCCGGAATTCCGCCAGACCTTCCAGCAGATCACGGGCCAGGAATACTCCGCCCAGCTGGTCGCCGCCATGCGCACGGAAGTGGGCGTGAAGCGCAACGAAGACGCGATCAAGGCCGCTGCCAACCGCCTCAAGGGCGGGAACTGATCCGGAGTTGCACGATGTCCGGCATGCGGCCTGAAAACTGGGATGCAGCCAGAGCTGCGCTATCGGACGGACGGCCTGCGCTGATCTGGCGGCAACTGATCGCCGACACGGAAACCCCGGTCGGCGCGGCGGTGAAGCTGATCGAGGACGGGCGCGGCGATTTCCTGCTGGAAAGCGTCGAAGGCGGCGAGGTGCGCGGGCGCTACAGCCTGCTGGGCCTCGACCCCGACCTGGTGTTCCGGGCGACCGGGGCGGCCTGCGAAGTCAACGCCGACTGGCGTCATGACCGCGCGGCGTTCAAGGCGCTGCCGGGTGACAGCCTGACCGAGCTGCGCGCGCTGGTCGCGTCCTGCCGGATCGACGTTCCTGCCGCGCTGCCGCCGGTGCTGGCCTGCCTGGTCGGTTACTTCGGCTATGAAACCTATGGCCTGGTCGAAAAGCTGCCGCGCCCGGCGGACAATCCGCTGGACCTGCCGGACATGCTGTTTGTCCGCCCCGCGCTGATTCTGGTGTTCGACCGGCTGAGCGATGCGCTCTATTGCGTCGCGCCGGTCTGGCCGGCAGCCGCCGCGCCCGAACATCTGCTCGAAGCGGCGCAGGAGCGGATCGACGCGGCGCTGCGCAAGCTGGCACAGGCCGCGCCCGTGGTCGCCAGCGCCCCCACCCTGCCCGAACCGGCGCTGATTCCGACGATGGCCCCCGGCCAGTATGCGGGCATGGTCGCCCGTGCGAAGGACTACATCGAGGCGGGTGACATCTTTCAGGTGGTGCTGGCGCAGCGCTTTACCTGCCCGTTCACCCTGCCCCCGCTGGCGCTCTACCGCGCGCTGCGCCGGGTGAACCCCTCGCCGTTCCTCTATTTCCTCGACCTGCCGGGCTTTGCACTGACCGGCTCAAGCCCCGAAATCCTGGTCCGCGTGCGCGACGGCGAAGTGACGATCCGGCCTATCGCCGGCACCCGTCCGCGCGGCAAGACGGCGGAAGAGGACAAGGCCAACGAGATCAGCCTGCTGGCCGATCCCAAGGAACGCGCCGAACACCTGATGCTGCTGGATCTGGGCCGCAACGATGTGGGCCGCGTGGCCGAGGCCGGCACCGTCCGCGTGACCGACAGCTACACCATCGAACGCTACAGCCATGTGATGCACATCGTCTCCAACGTGGTCGGGCGGCTCGACGCCGCGCATCACGATGCCATCGACGCCGTGTTCGCGGGCTTTCCCGCCGGAACTGTAAGCGGCGCGCCCAAGGTTCGCGCGTGTGAGATCATCGCCGGATTGGAGCCGGAAACGCGCGGCGCCTATGCCGGCGGGGTCGGCTATTTCGGGCCGGACGGCAATCTCGACAGCTGCATCGTGCTGCGCACCGGGGTGGTCAAGGACGGGCTGCTGCACGTGCAGGCGGGCGCGGGTATCGTGGCCGACAGCGATCCCGCCTATGAACAGCGCGAATGCGAAGCCAAGGCCAGCGCCCTGATCGCCGCCGCGCGGGAAGCCGTGCGCGTGGCGGGCGAGGCGCGGTTCGGGCAATAACAGCTGGACCAACAGCTGGACCAACGGAACCTTGACCGCACCAGCATCGCGGTTAGCAATGCCGCCCATGCGCAAGATTCCTGCCCTCGCCGCCGCCCTGCTGGCCGCCACGCTTACCGTTCCGGCAACCGCTGAAGACTGGGCCGCACGGGCCAGCGAGCGCGATATCGTGCTGAAGGATTTCCGCTTTGGCAGCGGGGAAACACTGCCGGAACTGAGGCTGCGCGTCACCACGCTGGGCACCCCGCGCCGTGACACCAGCGGGGAAATAACCAATGCTGTGATGGTCCTCCACGGCACGGGCGGCACCGGCAAGCAGTTCTTCCGCCCGCAATTCGCGGATGAGCTCTATGGCCCCGGCCAGCCGCTCGACATCACCAAATACTACGTGATCCTGCCCGACAACATCGGCCACGGCGGATCGTCGAAGCCCAGCGACGGCCTGCGCATGGGCTTTCCGCGCTATGACTATGACGACATGGTCGCCGCCCAGCACCGCCTGCTGACCGAAGGGCTGGGCGTGAAGCGGCTGGAGCTGATCCTCGGCACGTCGATGGGCTGCATGCACGCCTTCGTGTGGGGCACCACGCGCCCCGGCTTTGCCCGGCGGCTCGCTCCGTTCGCTTGCAACGCCGTCGAAATCGCGGGGCGCAACCGGGCGTGGCGGCGCATGTCGATCGAGGCGATCAAGGCCGATCCGGCCTGGAACGGCGGCAACTATGCCAGCCCGCCGGAGCAAGGGCTGCGCACGGCTCGCTATCTCACCCTGATTGCCGGGGCAAACCCGGTCGCCCTGCAGGCCCAGTATCCAACCGCCGCACAAGCAGACGCCTACCTCGGCTCGGCCTATGCGGCCGCGGCGGCCGGGGGCGCGGACGCCAACGACCAGATCTATCAGCTCGACAGTTCGCGCAGCTACAACCCCGCGCCGCTGCTGGCGAAGATCACCGTGCCCACGCTGTGGATCAATTCGGCGGACGATTTCATCAATCCGCCCGAACTGGGGCTGGCGCAAAAGCACGCCCGGCAAATGCCCCGCGCGCGGTTCATACTGATCCCCGCCAGCGCCGAAACCAAGGGGCATGGCACCCATACCTGGGCCAAATTCTGGAAGCGCGATCTGGCAAAACTGCTGGCGAAACCGCCCGTCCGCGACTAGAGGCCAATGCCATGATCCTGGTCATCGACAATTACGACAGCTTCACCTGGAACCTCGTCCATTACCTGATGGAACTGGGGGCCGAGGTGGAGGTTGTGCGCAACGATGCGATGACCGCCGCGCAGGCCTTGGCCACTGGCGCGGAAGGCTTCCTGATTTCGCCCGGCCCCTGCACGCCCAATGAGGCCGGGATCAGCCTCGATCTGGTCGGTGCGTGCGCGGATGCAGGCAAACCGCTGCTGGGTGTGTGCCTGGGCCACCAGTCCATCGGTCAGTACTTCGGCGGGAAGGTGGTGCGCGGCGGGCTGATGCATGGCAAGGTCTCGCCGGTCAGCCACGATGGCACCGGCCTGTTCAAGGGGCTGCCCTCTCCTTTCATTGCCACGCGCTATCACTCGCTGATCGTGCAGGACATTCCCGATACGCTGATTGTCAACGCCACCAGCGATGACGAGCACGTCATGGGCTTCCGCCACCGCGACCTGCCGATCCACGGCGTGCAGTTCCACCCGGAAAGCATCGCCACCGAACACGGCCACGCGATGCTGGCAAACTTCCTCAACATCTGCGGGATCGAGGCGCGCGAGCTCGCATGACGCTGTCGCTGTCCGACGCCGAGGCGCTGTTCGGGCGGATGCTCGATGGTGAGATGGAAGACGGCGAGATCGCCGCAACCCTGATCGAACTCGCCGACCGGGGCGAAACCGCCGCCGAAGTGGCAGGGGTCGTCCGGGCGATGCGCGCGCGGATGCAGCGGATTGCCGCGCCCGTCGGCGCGATCGACGTCTGCGGCACCGGCGGTGACGGCCAGCACAGCCTCAACGTCTCGACCGCCGTGGCGCTGGTCGTCGCGGCCTGCGGCGTGCCGGTGGCCAAGCACGGCAACCGCGCGGCGTCGAGCAAGGCAGGCGGCGCGGATACGCTGGAAGCGCTGGGCCTAAACCTCGCCCGCGCCTCGGAACTGGCCGAACAGACTCTACCGGATCTCGGCATCGCGTTCCTGTTCGCGCAGGCGCACCATCCGGCCCTTGCCCGCGTCGGCCCGATCCGCAAGGCGCTGGGGCGGCGGACGATCTTCAACTTGTGCGGGCCGCTGGCCAATCCGGCCGGCGTGACGCGCCAGCTGGTGGGCGTGGCGCACCCATCGCTGATCGCGCTCTACCGCGATGCGATGCAATTGCTCGATACCGAGGCCGCGCTGATCGTGTCCGGGGCCGAAGGGCTGGACGAACTGTCGATTGCCGGGACCAGCTACATGGCCAGCATCGGCCTCAGCGGCATTGGCACCGAGATTTCGCCCGATAACGCGGGCCTTGCCCCGCACCCGCTCGATGCGCTGCGCGGCGGGGATGCGGCCTATAACGCGGCCGCGCTGCGCCAGTTGCTGCTGGGCCAACCCGGCGCCTACCGCGATGCCGTCCTGCTCAATTCCGCCGCCGCGCTGCTGGTGGCCGGTGAGGTTGAAGACTGGCTCGAAGGGGTCGAGGAAGCCGCCGAGGCCATCGACAAGGGGCTGGCCAAGGGCCTGCTCGACTGCTGGATCGATACCGTACAATGACCGACAAGCTGACCGAAATCTGCGACACCAAGCGCCAGGAAGTCGCCGCGCGCAAGCCGCTGGCAAGCCTCGCTGACCTTGCCGCACGCGCCGCTACGCAGACCGCACCGCGCGGGTTTCGCGCCGCGCTGGAAGCGAAAGCGGCGGATGGGTTTGCCCTGATTGCCGAGATCAAGAAGGCCAGCCCGTCGAAGGGCCTGATCCGCCCGGATTTCCACCCGGCCGACCATGCCCGCGCCTATCAGGCGGGCGGCGCGGCGTGCCTGTCGGTATTGACCGACGCGCCCTATTTCCAGGGGCATGAGGATTACCTGATCGCTGCCCGCGCGGCCTGTGATCTGCCGGTCCTGCGCAAGGACTTCATGGTCGACACCTGGCAAGTGGCAGAGGCCCGCGCGATTGGCGCGGACGCGATCCTGATCATCGTCGCCGCGCTCGACGACACGCTGATGGCGGAGATTGAAGCCGCTGCGCTGGACCTTGGTATGGACGTTCTGGTCGAAGTTCACAACGAGGCGGAGATGGAGCGCGCCGCGCGCCTGAAATCGCGCCTGATCGGGGTCAACAACCGCGATCTGAAGCGCTTCGTCACCGATATCGGCACGACCGAGCGGCTCGCCCCGCTGGCTCCGGAAGGCACCCTGCTGGTCAGCGAAAGCGGGTTGGGCAGCCACGCCGATCTGCTGCGCCTCGCCCCCTGCGGTGCGCGCACGTTCCTGGTGGGGGAAAGCCTGATGCGCCAGGCTGACGTTGCCGCCGCGACCCGCGCACTTCTGCATGGCTGATCTCACGCACCTCGACGCCGCCGGACACGCGCGGATGGTCGATGTCGGCGGCAAGGCGGCCACCCAGCGCATCGCGGTCGCATCAGGCCGCATTACCATGAACGCGGCAGCCCTCTCGGCGATCCGCGACGGGACCGTGCCCAAGGGGGACGTCCTCGCCGCCGCGCGCATTGCCGGGATCATGGCCGCCAAGAAAACCGCAGACCTGATCCCGCTGTGCCATCCACTCGCGCTGGATGCCGTGACGGTGGATTTCGAGGTGGAAGCCGATGCGGTGCGCGTCACCGCCACAGCCAGCCTGACCGGCAAGACCGGGGTCGAAATGGAAGCCCTGACCGCCGCCAGCGTCGCGCTGCTGACCATCTATGACATGGCCAAGGCGGTCGACAAGGCGATGGTGATCGACGGCGTGCGCCTGATCGAAAAGCGCGGCGGCAAGTCGGGTGATTGGCGCGCACCGGCCTGACGGTTCCACGGTTCCGCCAGATAGCTCGGAAATGGCGGAATTGCTTGACGGGCGAATCGAAGTTGCTTACTTGTTCCGCATTCGTTCACTGAACGATGCAGGAACATTCCGGTTACCGCGCATCGTTTGCAAAGGAGTGATGCGCGCATGCTGACCCGCAAGCAGCACGAGTTGATCCGCTTCATCCAGGTCCGCCTTGAGGAAACCGGCGTGTCCCCCTCGTTCGAGGAAATGAAGGAGGCGCTGGACCTCAAGTCGAAGTCGGGCGTGCACCGCCTGATCTCCGCGCTGGAGGAACGCGGCTTCATCCGCCGCCTGCCCAACCGCGCCCGCGCGCTCGAAGTGCTGCGTCAGCCCGAAGACGTCGGCACCAAGGCCCCGCCGCGCGCCGCGAACGTCAACAGCGCCGCCGCCGTGGTGCGCCCGCCGGAAGCAAAGCCCGCTCCGGCCAACGACGTGATCGAGATCCCGCTGCATGGCCGCATCGCCGCCGGTGTTCCGATCGAGGCTCTGGAAACCTCGGCAACCCTGCCGGTCCCCGCCGCGCTGCTCGGCGCGGGCGAACATTACGCGCTGGAAGTCTCCGGCGATTCGATGATCGAGGCTGGCATTCTCGATGGCGACTACGCCCTGATCCGCCGCACCGACAGCGCCCGCGACGGCGAAATCGTTGTCGCGCTGGTGCGCGGCGAGGAAGCGACGCTGAAATACCTGCGCCGTGAGAACGGCAAGGTTCGGCTCGATCCCGCCAACGCTGCCTACGAACCGCAGATCTACAGCCCCGGCGAAGTGCTGGTGCAAGGCAAGCTGGCGGGGCTGCTGCGCCGCTATCACTGATCAGGGACGATCCTGCCCGGTTTACGAAGCGCCCGTAGCCCCCGCTGCGGGCGTTTTCGCGTCCGGTCCGGTATCAGGTTGATCCGCTTGTGGTGCGGGTGTGGACCCCGGTGGTACCGGGCCGCGCAGCTGCGACGGATAGGCAGTGCGAGGGCTCCACCAGCCATGTTGACCCTGGCTCTGCCCCACGCTGCGCACGCGGTGGGTCGCCAGGTCAATCGTCAGTCCCCCGCTGCGATCCAGCATGCGCCGGTCCGCTTTCAGCCAGCGCGGGCGGCAGCTGCGCGGCAGGTAACGATCTGAAATCACGATATCGACCCGCTCGCAGGCGGCGGCAAGCTCACGCTCGGCCACCAGGTCCATTCCGCGCGTCATCAGCAGGTTCCACGCTTTCCCGTCCCGCACCAGCCGGATCGCGCAGAAATCGCGGCTGCAGCGCGCTCCCGGCCAAGCCGTCAGCGGCCGGGTATCGCCGTCCATCCCGGCCAGTTCGGTCAGATTGTCGCGCGCAAAGTCACTGCGCGATTCGCGCAGGACCAGCAGCGCGCCAGGCACTTCGCCGGTAATGCCGACATGGCGCCCGTCGCCGGAAATCAGCACGTCTGGCGGCGCCAGGGTGGTCAGCAGCATGGCACCTGCGGCCGCTGGCACCGCGCTCAGCAGCCGGACCCTGCCACTCCACAGCGCCAGCCACAGCCCGCCCGCCACGAACAGCGCAAAGGCCCCCTCCCCCATCGCCGGCATCCGGCTGACCGCGCCCGGCATGGACGCCGTGCCGTGCGCCAGCACCAGCAGGGCCTCCAGCGACTTGCCCGCCAGCCACCAGAACGGCCCCCCCGCTCCGAACAGGTCGAACAGCAGCGCCACCGCAATCAGCGGCATCGACAGAAACGTGGTTAGCGGGATCGCAACCACGTTGGCCAGAGCGCCGTACACACCGGACTGGTGAAAGTGAAACAGGCCGATGGGCATCAGGGCCAGCTCGATCACCAGGCCGGTGGCGGTCACCGCAGCGAGGTTGCGCAGCAGCCGGGTCCACCAGGGTTCGTCGCGCGGGGCCATGAACGCCCGCATGCGGGCTGTTCCGTGCAGCGCGATGATCGCCGCCACGGCCGCGAAGCTCATCTGGAAGCTGGGCCCCGCCAGCGCTTCGGGCCAGAACAGCAGCACTACGAACGCGGCCACGGCCAGCAGCCGCAGCGAGAGTGGCTCACGCCCCAGCGCCAGCGCCGCCAGGACCAGCAGCGCACCGATGCAACTGCGCACGGTCGGCACCTCCGCCCCGGTCAGCAGGGTATAGCCGACCCCGGTTATCGCGCCAACCGCGGCGGCAATCAGGGGTATGCGCACCCGCAGCGCCAGCCAGGGCCACAGCCCCAGCAGCCGGCTGGCCAGGAAATAGGCCGCGGCGATCATCGCGCTGACATGGAGGCCGCTGATTGACAGCAGGTGCGTAAGCCCGGCGTGCCGCATCGCGATTTCGTCGGCTTCGGCAATCGCGCCGCGATCCCCGCTGGCAAAGGCCGCCGCAATCGCGCCGGGCGAACCATCCAGATTCGCGCGGACATGGGCTGATAGGGAGCGCTGGGCCGCCCGCAGGGGGCTGACCTGCCCGGCAGGAGCGATCACGGTGACGTCTCCCAGCACACTGCCGGTAGCCGCGAGCCCGGAAAACCAGGCCGCCCGGGCGAAATCATAGCCGCCTGGCAACATCGGCGGCGCCGGCGGCATCAGCCGCGCGCGCAAGCGCAACCTGGCGCCCTCCGCGATGGCCGGCGCGTCACGCTCCAGCGGCAGATTGATCCGCACCCGGATCGCGCGCCCGCTCTCCGGCTCACGGGTCGCCAGCAGCAGCCGTACCCGCCCTTCCGCCGGTTGTTCGACCCGGTCCAGCACAGTGCCCGTCAGCACGGTCACCATGGGGCGCTGGATTGGCCGCGTTCCGACCAGTTCGGACTTGGCCCAGACCAGCATGCAGCCGCCCGCCAGCATGATCGCCAGCGCGATCACGGCCTGCCGCAGAAAGGGAAACCGACCATCCGGACGCAGAGCGGCCATGGCGGCCAGCGCCGTTGCACCGCAGGCGGCCAGCAGGCTCAGCCACTGCCACCGGTTATCCAGCAGGAACCATGCGGCGATCCCCGCCCCGAATGCCACCACCAGCCACTGTGCACGGTCGAAGCCGCTGCGTTCAAGGAATTGCTCAAGGCGCGCAAGTGCGCTTGCCAAGTCGGCGCGGTTGCGCCAAGGGCTATGCTGCAATGCAGCGCCGTCAGGCGGCTCGTTGCCCATGGGGATGGTTGGCGGCGCGCTGCTGGCCATGCCCGCAAATGACAGGATGGAAGGGTCAATGGCAAGCACAAGCGTAACTGGCGGAGCAGCGGCGGACGGTCGCGGCGTCGTGACGCGGTTTGCCCCCTCTCCCACCGGCTACCTGCATATCGGCGGTGCCCGCACCGCGCTGTTCAACTGGCTGTTCGCCCGCCACCATGGCGGCAAGTACCTGCTGCGGATCGAGGATACCGATCGCGCCCGCTCGACCGAGCCGGCGATCGAGGCGATTTTCGACGGGCTGGAGTGGCTGGGCCTGGGCGGTGACGAACCGGCCGTGTTCCAGTTCTCGCGCTCGGACCGTCATGCCGAAGTCGCTCACCAGCTGCTCGCGGCTGGCCACGCCTATCGCTGCTACCTGCCCCCGGAAGAACTGACCGCCCGCCGCGAGGCTGCCCAGGCGGAGCGTCGCCCGTTCCGCATCGTCAGTGAATGGCGCGATGCCGATCCGGCGAGCTGGCCCGAAGGCCAGCCCTATGTCGTCCGGATCAAGGCCCCGCGTGAGGGCGAGACGGTGATCGAGGATCTTGTCCAGGGCACGGTCACGGTCGCGAATGCGGAGCTGGACGATTTTGTGCTGCTGCGTTCCGACGGCACGCCGACCTACATGCTGGCCGTCGTCGTCGACGATCACGACATGGGTGTGACCCACGTGATCCGGGGTGACGACCACCTCAACAATGCCTTTCGCCAGTTGGCGATCATCGACGCGATGGGCTGGCCGCGTCCGGCCTATGGCCACATCCCGCTGATCCACGGATCGGACGGGGCCAAGCTGTCGAAGCGCCACGGCGCGCTGGGCGTGGACGCGTATCGCGATGAGCTGGGCATCCTGCCGGAAGCCATGTTCAACTACCTGCTCCGACTGGGTTGGGGCCACGGCGACAACGAGATCATCAGCCGCGAACAGGCGATCGCCTGGTTTGATATCGACCATGTCGGCAAGAGCCCGTCGCGGTTCGACATCGCCAAGCTGCAGAACCTCAACGGGCATTACCTGCGCGAAGCCGACGATGCCCGGCTGGCCGAACTGGTCGGCGCCCGGATGACGGGATCGGTCGATCTGGACCTGCTGGCCCGCGCGATGCCCGTGCTCAAGGTCCGCGCCAAGGACGTGAACGAACTGGCCGCCGGGGCCGCGTTCCTGTTCGCCCAGCGCCCGCTGACGCTGGAGCCCAAGGCGGAAGCCCTGTTGACCGACGAGGCGCGCGCGCTGCTCGGCCAGATCAACGCCCGGCTGGCCGCGCAGGACGACTGGTCGCTGGAAGCGCTGGAAGCCGCGCTCAAGGCGATGGCGGAAGAACTGGGCCTTGGTCTGGGCAAGCTTGCGCAACCCCTACGGGCCGCGCTAACGGGGCAGTCAACCTCCCCGGGTATTTTCGATGTGCTGGTTCTGCTTGGGCGGGACGAAAGTCTGGCGCGGATTGCCGCGCAGGCAATCGCCGCCTAAGGACGAAACAGTTTTTATGGAGTGAGACAGGTGGGCAATCAGGTGAAGCTGAGCACCGGCAGCGGTGAGTTCGATTATCCCGTGCTTTCGGGCAGTGTCGGTCCGGATGTGGTCGATATCCGCAAGCTTTACGCCCAGACGGGCATGTTCACCTATGACCCCGGCTTCACCAGCACGGCCAGCTGCGAAAGCGCGCTGACCTATATCGATGGTGACGAAGGCGTCCTGCTGCACCGTGGCTATCCGATTGGCCAGCTGGCCGAACATTCTAGCTTCATGGAAGTCAGCTACCTGCTGCTGAACGGCGAACTGCCCAGCGCGGACGAACTGGCCAAGTTCGAGAACACCATCACCCGCCACACGATGCTGCATGAGCAGCTGTCAACGTTCTATCGCGGGTTCCGCCGCGATGCGCACCCGATGGCGATCATGTGCGGTGTGGTCGGCGCGCTCTCGGCGTTCTACCACGACTCGACCGACATTTCCGACCCGACCCACCGCAAGATCAGCTCGCACCGCCTGATCGCCAAGATGCCCACCATCGCGGCGATGGCGTACAAGTATTCGGTCGGCCAGCCGTTCGTCTATCCGGACAACAAGCTGTCCTACACCGGCAACTTCCTGCGCATGACCTTCGGCGTTCCGGCCGAGGAATATGAAGTGATCCCGGCGGTCGAAAAGGCGATGGACCGGATCTTCATCCTCCATGCCGACCACGAACAGAATGCCTCGACCAGCACCGTGCGCCTCGCCGGTTCGTCGGGGGCCAACCCGTTTGCGTGCATCGCGGCCGGCATTGCCTGCCTGTGGGGTCCGGCGCATGGCGGCGCGAACGAAGCCGCGCTCAACATGCTCAAGGAAATCGGCACGCCCGACAAGATTCCGCACTACATCGAGCGCGCGAAGGACAAGAACGATCCGTTCCGCCTGATGGGCTTCGGCCACCGCGTCTACAAGAACTACGACCCGCGCGCGACCGTTATGCAGAAGACCGTGCGCGAAGTGTTCGATGCGCTGAAGGTCACCGATCCGCTGTTCGAAACCGCGCTGCGGCTTGAAGAAATCGCGCTGAGCGATCCCTACTTCATCGAGAAGAAGCTGTTCCCGAACGTGGACTTCTATTCGGGCATCATCCTCTCGGCGATCGGCTTCCCGACCACGATGTTCACCGCCCTGTTCGCGCTGGCGCGCACTGTGGGCTGGGTGGCGCAGTGGAACGAAATGATCTCGGACCCCGGCCAGAAGATCGGCCGCCCGCGTCAGCTCTACACCGGCCCGACGCAGCGCGACTACGTGCCGATCGGCCAGCGCTGATCGTGAAGGCCCTGCAGCTGCCGATGGGGTAGCTGCGGGGCTGGCCGGCCATGCTCAACCTGTTGCGAGTCGTCCATTACGCCCTTGCCCTCGTGGCAATCGCGGTTGGAATAAAGTGGATCGCCAGAGGGCTTGGCTACATCGATTGAGGAACCAACGGCTCAGCCCCCGGCTGGGCCGTTTTCCGTTGCGGCATCGTGACCGGTGGTTGGTGCCTGCGCCAGGAGGTCGGCGGGCACTTCCAGGATGAAGCGCGCGCCCTGCCCCGGCGCGCTCTCGACGCCCAGATCGCCGCCCATTGCCCGGGCCAGACGGCGGGAAATGTAGAGGCCCAGGCCAGAACCGCCCTCATCGCTGCGCCCCAGGCGCTCGAACTTCTCGAACACGCGGGCCTGCTGGTCCGCATCCAGCCCCGGCCCCTGGTCCGCCACGATCAGCCGCGCCCGCGCGCCGGCATCTTCCAGCCTGATCCAGATCTGCGAATTGTCGGGCGAATAGCGGATCGCGTTGCCGACAAGGTTGAGCAGCACTTGCAGTACGCGGCGGAATTCCGCGATGGCCGGCAGATGCTCGCCCAGACGCGGCGCATCAATGGTTGTCCCGCGCTCCTGCGCCCGCACCGCCAGAATGCCGGCAGCGCGGCGGGCGACGTCGGCCAGGTCGATCCGGTCCGGCGCAGTGTTGAAATCTTCCGATTCGACGACTTCCAGGTCGGCCAGATCCTCGACCAGCGCCAGCAGATGCTGGCCTGCCGCGGCGATATCGGCGGCATACTGGCTGTATTCATCGGCCAGCGGCCCGGCCAGCCGGGTGCGGATCGTCTCGGCGTTGGCAATGATGCGGGCGATCGGCTGGCGCAGCACCGGGGCAATGTCGCGCCCGACCAGTCCCGGCCCGTTCTGCGGCATCACGTTGGCCGGCAGCACCGCCGACTGGCGCGGCGCGGCGGCCAGCGGCTGTTCGGCCGTGAGGCAGAGCTCGAATCCCAGCGGATCGCCGCCGGGCTGCTCCTGCGGGAACAGGCTGGCGCGCCAGGTCCGCTCGGACCCCGGCAGCTCGACCACCGCACCATCCAGCAGGCGCCAGTGCAGCGGCTGGCGGTGCGCACTGCCGGCGATGGTCACGAAATCCGTCCACGGCCGCCCCGTACCGGCGCGCATCGCCGCAGCGACATCAGCCAGGTCCGGCGCACTCGCGTCAACCGACAGGATCGCCTGCTGGCCATCGAGCCGGGCCACGAGTTCCGCCACGGCCCGGTCGATCGCCGCGCGGCGCTCGGCCACGACTTGCAGATCTTCCGGAGGCAGCGGGGCCGCCTGCCAGCTGCGCAACACGATCTGGCATCCCTGCCCCGGTTCGCCCGGCGTGACTTCGACCCACGCGGTGATTGCATCCTGCCCGTCGGTGGCCTTGATCGTCCGCGCCAGCTTCAGTCCGTAGACCCGGGCCTTGCGCACCACTTCCAGCAGTGCCGGGATCGCCACCGTCCCCGGAATTTCACCGCCGCAGCGCCGCTGCAGCCCTGCCAGCGGTTCGTCCGCGCTGGTCAGGCAATCCGCATCGTCGCAGTGTGCAGAAGCCAGGATGGTCGGATCGGACACGTGGTATCAGCTGCCGGGATATGCTGCGGATCGGGCCAGCAGGGCGGCGGCACGGTCTGCCCCCAGCATATCAAAACCTTCCGGCAGGCTGACCTCGGGGTGGAGCGACAGGAACTGCTCCTCCACCGCCTGCGCCTTCAGGCCGGAAGCCCGCAGCGCCAGCGCCAACCGGGCAAGTTGCCCCTCGTTGGTCGAGAGCACCGCCATATCGCGATTTTGCCCGGATGCCAGCGACAGCGCGCTGAGGAACATGGCCGCGCCCGCATGGGTGATCGACAGCGCCGCACTGGCTCCGCCGCCCATCCCGATGATCAGGCGCTCGATCAGCCCCAGGCGGCTGCGGCTTTCATCGAACTGCACGCGGATCGCGGTTTCGGCCGAAACGCGGTGGATCTCCTCGATCCCCTCCGGCGCCCGCAGCGCCTTGAGCGCCGTGTGGAGCAGATCGGCTGGCAACTCGCTCAGCGGCAACTGCATCCGGCGCTGGTTCTGCACGAACCGGGCCTGCGCGGCCAGCAGGGCCATGGCAATCGCGCTGGTGCCACCATCCGGCGACGCAATCAGTGCCTGCACCAGCGGCGACAGCACCGGATCGAGCGCCAGACGCCCCTGCAACCGTTCGGTCAATTGCCATTCCAGGGCCAGGGCATGGGCATGGCTGAGAAACGCGTGATCCGCGATGAACGCATGAACGATGGCGTCGTAATGCTCGCCCGGATGGTCCCGCTGATCAGGATTGCCCGCGGCCGAGGACAGCGCATCGAGCAGTTGCCGGGCGACATCGTGCATCATGCCGCGCACCCGCGCGACGATCTCGTCGCTGAACAGGGAATGGTCATCGTTTGCCAGCAGGTGGCGCAAGATCGGCGCAATCGTGCCGATCAGGGCATCGCCATGCGCCAGATCATCGCTCAACGCGATTTCGACCTGCGGACTGGCCGGAGCGGTGGCAGTATTCTCGTTCATTGCGACGCCATAGCGCGCCTTGGTTAAGGCGGCGTTATCCGCGCCTGCAAACTGCTGGCGACAAGCCCGCCCGCGGCAAGTGCCAGCGCAGCGATATGAACCGCCTCACTTCCGGCGCCGGAGATGACCGCCACGGCCAGCGCGAGGCCAACCAGAGCCCGGTCCTTCAGCCAGACGGTCCAGCGATGGTTAATGGCGCGCGGCAAGAGCCGCAGCAGCGAGAACAGCATGACCGGTGCGAAGAACTGCGACCAGCCCGGCGCACCGGGAACGCGCATCGCGTCCCACGCCAGCAGCAGCACCATGATCGCGTCGATCAGCCACGCATATGCCGTCCTGCGCCCCAGGCCGATTCGGCCACGGTCCGGCGAATCGCTCTGGATTCTCGCCAGCATCACGCCCGCTTCGCGCAGGATCCAGCCAATCGCGCAGAAGATCAGGCCCAGCGCGACGAACTGGAACCACCCCGCCCCCAGGCCCAGCAGCGCCGCTACCGCCGCAGCGGCAACCACCGATCCCGCCCCGCTCCCGGCATGCAACAGGCCCGGCCCGAAGCTGTGCACCGCCATCCGCGCCAGCCCGCGCGACAGGTTGAGCGGCTCGCCGCCGCCAGACCGCTGCCGGATCCACACCGGCTCAAGCGCATGGGCATCCGCTTCGCCGCGCACCAGGGTCCAGAACGTGCCATCCTGCCCCAATGGCGGCAACAGACGCTGCGGCACACCCGCCTGCAGCGCGATCCGCTGCAGGGCGGAAATTGCATCGCAATCCACCGGCAGTTCCGCGATCCGCTCGACCAACCGGCCCGGCAGACGCATCGCGCCGGCAGCGGCGTGGTTGATGTCGATCCGCTCGAACCCGGCAGCCAGTCCTTGCTCGATCGGCTGCACCAGCACGGCCGGCCCCTGACCCAGCAAGGCGGCCGCCGCCGGTGCGGATGCAAACAGCCCGTCGCCAAGCGCAATCACCTCGTCACCGGCGGTGACCAGGCCCAGCAACGCGCGGGCGTTGGGTATCACATGAAAGCTGGCACCGCCCCCTTCGGCCTCATGCTGCAATTCGACGATTTCCGGAGCCATCTGGCCAGCCAGACAGACCACTCGCTCTGCCTGCAACGAAAGCGCCAGGTTCAGTTGCTGGCGCGCGACCGTCAGCCCGCCAACCCGCACGAATGCGCGCGGATAGCCGTCCGGGACGGCTGGTTCCATCATCGATAGCAGGGCGACCCGCAGCGTCCTTCTCCGCGCGTTCCGGTAAACAGGCGCGCGTTGTAGAGGCTCGGCCCGGTTGTGCCAAGCCAAACCGCCCTGCGGATCAAATCGGCTCAAGCCGCGGCAAAATCATCCAGAAAGGACTGGATCCGCCGCACGACGGTTGGCTCGCCGGGAGCCGCTTCCAGCGCTTCGTCCGCCAGCACGATCAACGGTTCCGCATGAAAGCTGGCAGCCAGGCCTTTCAGGCGCATGGCAGCCATCTGCCAGTTTCCATCGCAGCGCGAGCGGCGCAGCAGATCGACCTGCCTGCCAAGGCTGTCGATGAAGGCTTGCCGCAACTCGGCAAACAGGGCGGAATCCTCGCCGGCAGCAGCAGCAAGGGTCGCGTCGAGGGCTCCGGATTCGTAGGCCATGCGAACGGTTTAGACCAAAGTGGTTAAACTGGGGTTTATCCACAAGCGGAGCGTGGTAAACTGACGTCATGTCCGGGGGAACACGCATTGTTGCGATCGACGCAGGGGGGGATAATTCCCAACCTGGAGAAGACCTTGCTGTCATGGCGGGTGCCGACGACACCGCAGTGGACGCTGCCGACTGGGACGAGGACACCCCCCATCCACCCCGGCGTGACTGGTTCGGGCTGACCGCCGGCGTGCTGGCGCTATCCGCCGTGATCGGCTGGAGCGTCCTGTTCTTCACCGTCAATCAGGGCGCGTTGACCGGTGGAGCGCCCCTTGCCCAGTGGAGCATGCTGATCCGGGATTGGGCCATTCCGGTCTTGCTGGTGGCCGTGCTGTGGCTGGTGGCGATGCGCAACAGCCGCCGCGAAGCAAGCCGCTTTGGCGATACCGCGCGGCTGCTGGCAGATGAATCCGCACGGCTGGAACTGCGGCTGACGGCGGTCAACCGCGAGCTCAGCCTGGCCCGCGAATTCATTGCCGCGCAATCCCGCGATCTTGAAGCGCTGGGGCGGATCGCGGCCGAGCGCCTGTCCGAGAACGCCGCGCAACTGGCAAGCCTGATCCAGGACAACGGAACGCGAATCGATACCATTGGCACCGTCAGCGAAGCCGCGCTCGACAACATGGAAAAGCTGCGCAACCAGCTGCCGGTCATTGCCAGTTCGGCCAAGGACGTAACCAACAACATCGGCACCGCCGGGCGCACCGCACATGCCCAGCTGGAAGAAATGATCGCCGGGTTCAACAAGCTCAACCAGTTCGGCCAGGCCAGCGAGCGGCAGGTGCGGCAATTGCGCGAGTTGGTCGAAGCCACGCTTTCGGAATTCACCCGGCAGGCCGAACAGATGGAAGCCATCGCGGCCCAGCGGTTCGCCACGCTCAACGCCAACGGCGCGCAGTTCCGGACCGAACTGGAAACCGCCGAAGTGGAAGCGCTGGCGGCAATCCGCAGCCGGGCCAAGGCGCTGGGCGAGGAGCTGGAAGCGACGCGCGCGCTGCTCGACACGCACGAGGCGGAAAGCCTGACGTCGCTGCGCGCCCGCCTGACGGCCATGCGCGACGAAAGCGCGGCCATCGCCCGCAGCTTGCGCGACGGCGAAAGCGCTGCGACCGGGGCATGGGCAGAAGCGATCACCCGTCTGGAAACCGACCTGCGCGAAGCCATCGACCGGGTCGGGGCGATCGACGAACGGGCGATGGAATCCGCCCGTTCGCGCCTCGCCCAACTGGCCGAAGAGGCCGAAGGGGTCGACCGCCGCATGGCGGAACGCGACCAGCTGTTCGCGGACGAGCTGGAGCGGCGGCGAACCGAACTGGAAGATCGGCAGACGCAGTTTGTCACGGCGCTGCAGGCGCAGATGGCCCAGCTGGATGCCGAAATCTCAACCCGCCGGTCCGAACACGTGGCCCAGTCGCGCCAGTTGCTGGAACACGCGGATGCCATTGGCGCGCAACTGGCGACCTTCGCGGAGCGCATGGCCGAAATCGCCCGCCAGGGCGGCGATGCCCGGGCCGAGATCGGGGTAGCCCTGCAGACCCTGACCGACCGTCTGGCCGACAGTCGCCAGGCGCTTTCCGGCACCGACACGGCGATTGCCGGGCTTACCGATAGCAGCGTCCGCCTGCTCGAACTGCTTCAGGCGAGCGTGCAGCAGACCACGCACGACCTGCCCGGTGCCATTGGCATCAGCAGCAACCGGCTGGCAGAACTGGAAGCCCGGGCAATCGAACTGCGCGCAACGCTGGAAGTCGCCGAAAGCCGCGGCGAAGCGCTCCACAGCTATGTCCGGCAGAGCAAGGCCGAACTGTCGGAGGCCGTCAGCGCAACCGACCAATTGCAGCATGCGCTGCGGGCTCAGGGCAGCGAACAGACGGCAACGCTGGCGGAACTGTCCACCCTGCTGACGACGGTCCGGGACGATAGTGAGGCCCTTGCCCGCCAGGCGCAGGGCGAGCTGCGCGAGGCGATTGCGGCACTGTCTGGCGCGGCGCGCGACGCCGTAAGCGGCATCGAAACGATGAGCGCAGACGCCATCGCGAAACTTGCCGCCCGGCTTGGCGAGGAAAGCGGCAACGCCATCGAACAGGCCATGCGCACCCGTTCCGCGGAAATCGCCGGACAACTGGAACAGGCCGCTGCCCATGCTGCCGGGATCAGCCGCGAGGCGGCGGTGCAGCTGCGCGATCAGCTGGCCAAGGTCAACGAGCTGGCCAACAACCTGGAGCGCCGCGTGGCCCAGACCCGCGCCCGCGCCGAAGAGCAGGTCGACAACGACTTTGCCCGGCGGGTCGCGCTGATCACCGAATCGCTCAACTCCAATGCCATCGACATTGCCCGCGCACTGGATGCGGACGTAACCGACACGGCGTGGTCCGCTTACCTGAAGGGCGATCGCGGCGTGTTCACGCGCCGCGCCGTGCGCCTGATCGACAACCCCGACGCCAAGGCGATCACCAGCCTGTACGAAGGGGACCGCGATTTCCGCGACCACGTCAGCCGCTACATCCACGATTTCGAGGCAATGCTGCGCCAGTTGCTGTCCACGCGCGACGGCCATGCGCTGAGCGTGACCCTGCTGTCATCCGACATGGGCAAGCTCTACGTCGCGCTGGCGCAGGCGATTGAGCGCCTGCGCAAATAGGCGGTTGGCTCAGACCCCGGCGAGCTTGCCGACGATGTTGATATCGTCGGTCGTGATCCATCCGTTGACGTAGTTGGCGTAATAGAGCCCGAACAGGATCAGCGACACGACCGTGGTGCGCCGCACGATCTTGCGCGGCTCGAACCGCACCGGGGCGCTGTCGGCCTGGCCGGGGATCTTCGCAACCCCCGCCTCGTCGTGGGTGCGCACCCCGAACGGCAGCACGAAAAACGCGCTCATCACCCAGAACAGCGGGTAGATGACGATGATCGAAGTCCACTGCATTGCATCACACCTCTGGCAGGATCACACGAACCTGGGGCTTCTTGCCGCACCACCGGGTCGCGGCGCGGCGGGCCGCGAGCCGTGCGGCCTCGGTAATCGCTTCACGATCATGGCGCGCCCCGCCCTTCAGCTTGGCCAGCGCGGCCGACACATCCTGCTTCGCTTCGGCCACGAACTCGTCATAATCCTCGTCCAGCGGCAGACCGACGCCTTCGACCTGCGGGCGGCCCTTGCCGTCCAGCACCACGATGACCAGCCCGTTCTGGGCCAGTCGCCGCCGCATGACGATCGCTTCGCCATCAGCCGGAGTGATGATGTCGCCATCCAGCACCAGACGACCGGCGCGCACTTCGCTGAACTTGCCGGGCTTGCCCGGAGCAAGGCGCACCAGATCGCCATTGCGCTGGTTCACCGCCTGCTTGATCCCGCAGGCTTTGCCGAACCGGCCCTGCTCCATCATGTGCCGCACTTCGCCGTGCACCGGCACCAGGATTTCCGGCCGGATCCAGCCATAGAGCGCTTCCAGCTCCGGCCGTCCTGGATGACCGGAGACGTGAATGCCGCTCTCGCGGTCCGTCACCAGCTTCACCCCGCGCGCTGCCAGGCGGTTCTGGATGCGCCCGATGGCGAGCTCGTTGCCCGGAATCTGGCGGCTGGAAAACAGCACGACATCGCCCGATTCCAGCGAGATCGGATGGTTGTCCTCGGCAATGCGGGACAGCGCCGCGCGCGGCTCCCCCTGTCCGCCGGTGGCGACGATCAGCACCTCGCCGCGCGGCAGGTTCATCGCGCTGTCGAAATCGATCACATCGGGCAGATCGCGCAGATAGCCGCATGACTGTGCCGTGCGGATGATCCGGTCAAGCGAGCGCCCGGCAACGCAGAGTTTGCGATTGCTCGCCTGCGCCACTTCCCCCAACGTCTGCAGCCGCGCCACGTTCGACGCGAACGTGGTGACCAGCACCCGCTTGCCATGATGCTTCGCCACTTCCGCCATCAGCGCGTCGCGCACGCCGCCTTCGGAACCTGATGCCTTGGGGTTGAACACGTTGGTCGAATCGCAGACCAGCGCCAATACGCCTTGGTTGCCGATTTCGGTCAGTTCCGCAGCGGTGGCGGGCACGCCGACCAGCGGCTCGTCATCCAGCTTCCAGTCACCGGTGTGGAATACCCGGCCATACGGAGTTTCGATCAGCAGCGCGTTGCCCTCGGCAATCGAGTGCGCGAGCGGCACATAGCGGATGCCGAACGGCCCCAACTGGAACGCATCGAGGTGATCGATGACGTTGAGTTCCACTTCCTTGGCGATCCCGGCTTCCTGCAGCTTCTCGTTCACCAGCTTGGCGGTGAACGGCGTGGCGTAGAGCGGCACCCCCAGATCGGCGGCAAAGTAGGGCACCGCCCCGATGTGGTCCTCATGCGCGTGGGTCAGCACGATGCCGATCAGGTCCTTGGCGCGCTCCTCGATGAAGTCGAGGTCGGCGAAGACCAGTTCGGTGCCGGGGTATTCGTTGGCGCCGAAGGTCATCCCGAGGTCGACCATCAGCCACTTGCCCTCGCAGCCATAGAGATTGACGTTCATGCCAATCTCCCCGGAGCCGCCGAGTGCGCAGAACAGCAGTTCGTTGCCGGGTTTCATATCAATTTTACGCCTTTCGGGCCTTTTCGGCGAGGATCGCCATGCCTTCCAGCGTGAGGTCCGGATCGACCGCATCAAACAGGCTGGTGTGTTTCTGGAACAGGATGGCCAGGCCGCCAGTGGCGATGACCTTGGCCGGACGGCCGATCTCGGCGCGCATCCGCGCAATCAGGCCTTCCATCATCGCGACATAGCCCCAGAACACCCCGATCAGCATCTGATCCTCGGTGTTGCGGCCAATCACGCTATCGCTGCGCGGGCTTTCGATGGCGATCCGCGGCAGCTTGGCCGTGTTGCCGACCAGCGCGTCCAGCGAGAGATTGATCCCCGGCGCGATCGAGCCGCCCTTGTAGGCGCCATTGAAGTCTATCGCATCGAACGTGGTGGCCGTGCCGAAATCGACGACGATCAGGTCGCCCGGATACTTGGCATGGGCCGCAATCGCGTTGACCGCGCGGTCCGCGCCGAGCGAGCGCGGTTCATCGACATCGATCTCCATACCGTAATCGGCCGGCGCCTGCCCCGCGACCAGCGCGGGCACCTTGAAATACTTGTCGGCCAGCACCTGCAGGTTGTGCAGCGCGCGCGGAACGACCGTGGAAATGATGATCTGATCGACCGCCCCGCGCGCGAAGCCTTCGATGTCCATCAGCTGCATCAGCCACACGGCATATTCATCGCCCGTCCGGCGCGGATCGGTGGCGATCCGCCAGCGCGACTTGATCGTGCGCCCTTCGAACAGGGCGAAAACGACATTGGTGTTCCCGACATCGATGGCGAGCAGCATATCCTGTCCCTCAATTAGTCCGCGAGCCGAACCTCGCCCGCGTGGATGGCACGGGTCGTGCCGTCCGCCAAGCGCAGTTGCAAGGCCCCGTCCGGTGCCAGCCCGGCAAATGTGCCGCGCAGTGGCTCCTCACCCGGTTCCCCCACCAGCAGCGGCGTGCCGGGCGGATGCCCCGCCAGTTGCCAGCGCCGGATCAGCGGTTCCAGCCCGAACGTGCGCCAGCGTTCCACTTCGGCATCGAACTGACGGGCCAGCGCCGCAGCGAACACATCGCGGTCCGGTGCCGGGCCGAACCGGGCCAGTGCAATCGTCGCGCGATCCGGCAAATCAGGCGCAGCGGCCAGATTGACCCCGATGCCGACGATCACCCCGTTTCCGGCAGCCTCCAGCAGGATGCCGCTCAGCTTTGCCCCGCCAATGAGCACATCGTTCGGCCACTTCAGTTCCGGCCGGTGTGGCGGCGGGATCAGCGGGCTGACGGTTTCCAGCACCGCCAATCCGGCGACCAACGCCAACGTGCCGGGGGGTGGATCACCGGCGCGGCGCTCGACCACGGTCGAACCCATGAAGTTGCCCGCGCCGTCAAACCATTGCCGTCCTTGCCGACCGCGCCCGGCGGTCTGCCGGTCCGCGATCAGCCAGTGTCCCTCGACAACCAGGGTCCCGGCGGCAATCCGCGCCGCCAGGTCCGCGTTGGTCGATCCGGTTTCGGGCAGGACTTCTAAAGTCGTCACCCGGTCAGGCGTGGAACAGCACCGCCGCGGCCGATGCCGCCAGCGCGCCAAGGCACTTGGTCAGCAGGTAGCCGGCGGGCGAGATGAACAGCGCGCACAGCGCCAGCAACGCCTGATGGACCCAGTCGCTCTGCCCCACGGCCTTGTTCGCCGGCTCGTCAAAGTACATCACCTTGACGACCTTGAGGTAATAGAACGCACCGATCACGCTGGCCGCGATCCCGATGGCTGCCAGCGGGATGAGGCCCGCCTGTACCGCCGCCTGGAACACCACGAACTTGCCCCAGAACCCGAACAGGGGCGGAATGCCGGCCAGGCTGAACATGACCATGGCGAGGCACGCCGCCAGCACCTTGCGGTGGCGTGAGAGGCCCGCGATGTCGGCCAGTTCCTCAACCGGATTGCCGTCCGCGTCCTTGAGCATCAGCACGGCCACAAAGCCGCCGATGGTCATCGCGACATAGATCGCCAGATACACCAGCATCCCCGCCGCGCCCTGCGGCGTCGCGGCGGCAAGGCCGATCAGCAGGAAGCCGACGTTGTTGATCGACGAGTAGGCCAGCAGGCGCTTGAGGTTGGTCTGACCGATGGCCCCCAGCGCACCCACCACGATCGAGGCCAGCGCGGCAAAGATCACGATCGGCTGCCAGGCGGCAACCTGCGTGCCGAATGCCTGCAGCGCTACGATCATCGTCAGGCCCAGCGCCGCAACCTTGGGCGCGGAAGCAAAGAAGGTCGTCACCGGGGTCGGCGCACCTTCATAGACGTCGGGCGTCCACATGTGGAACGGCACGGCGCTGATCTTGAACGCAAGGCCCGCCAGCACGAACACCAGCCCGAACATCGCGCCGGTGGACAACCCGCCCTGCAGCGCGCTGGCAATCCCGGTGAAGCCGATGGTCCCCGTGAAGCCATAGGTCAGGCTGATCCCGAACAGCAGGATGCCGCTGGCGAGCGAACCGAGCACGAAATACTTCAGGCCCGCTTCCGCCGAACGGTCATCGGTCCGCAGGAACGCGGCCAGCACGTATGCGGCAAGCGAGTTGAGTTCGAGACCGATGTAAAGCGTCAGCAGGTTCGTGGCCGAAACCATGATCCCCATGCCCATCGCCGCGAACAGCACCAGCACCGGATATTCCGGACGATAGGCGCGCACCCGATCGAAGAAGGCCGGGGCGACCAGCAGCGAGGCGCCCGCCGCAGCATAGATCAGCAACTTGGCGAACGAAGCAAAGGCATCGGCCGAGTAGAGCCCGGAGAACGCCAGGCGATCCGGCCCATGCGCGCCATCCCACAATGCGGGCGCAACCAGCGCGGCGCATCCCGCCAGCACGGCCACCGCCAGCCAGGTGATCACGCGGGCATCGCGCTCGGCCTTGGCCCAGGCGGAACCGAGCAGCAGGACCAGCCCGGCAATGCTCAGCAGAAGTTCAGGCGCAACAAGGCGCAGTGACTGCGACCAGTCCATTAATGCGCCCCCTCGTGTTGCGCGGCAGCAGGTTCATGGGAATGCGCGGCAGCTTGCGGCTTGCCGGCAGTCAGTTCGGCATCGCCAGCCGGACGGGCGCGGGCAAGGCGCGCATCGAGCGCGGCAATGTCCGCCCGCATCGGGGCAATGAAGCTTTCGGGATAGACGCCCATCCACAGCACGACCGCACCGATCGCGCCGAGCATCCAGAATTCCCGGCGGTCGAGATCCGGCATCGCGGCGGCATCGGCGTTCTTCTGTTCGCCAAAGCAGATCCGGCGATAGAGGTAGAGCATGTAGCCCGCGCCCAGGATGATGCCCGTCCCGGCAACCAGCGCCACCAGGCTCGAGACCTGGTAGATGCCGACCAGCGCGAGGAATTCACCCACGAAACCGCTGGTGCCCGGCAGGCCAACGGATGCCATCGTGAACAGCATGAAGAACAGCGCGTACTTCGGCATGTTGATCGACAGGCCGCCGTACCGGCTGATTTCCCGTGTGTGCAGGCGGTCATAGATCACGCCAACGCACAGGAACAGCGCACCAGCGACCAGCCCGTGGCTGAGCATGACGATCATCGTGCCTTCGAGGCCCTGCACGTTGAAGGCGAACAGCCCGACCGTGACGATCGCCATGTGCGCGACCGACGAATAGGCAATCAACTTCTTCATGTCGTGCTGGATCAGCGCGATCAGCGACGTCACCACGACCGCGATCATCGACAGCACGAAGACCAGCCAGGCGAAATGCGCCGAGGCTTCCGGGAACATCGGCAGCGAGAAGCGGATGAAGCCATAGCCACCCATCTTCAGCAGCACGCCCGCCAGGATCACCGACCCGGCGGTCGGGGCCTGCACGTGCGCATCGGGGAGCCAGGTGTGAACCGGCCACATCGGCATCTTCACCGCGAAGCTGGCGAAGAAGGCCAGCCACAGCAGCTTCTGCGCCTCGACCGGGAAGTCATAGGCCATCAGCGTCGGGATGTCGGTGGTGCCGGCCTCGTTCACCATCCACAGCATCGCGATCAGCATAAGCACCGAACCGAGCAGCGTGTAGAGGAAGAACTTGTAGCTGGCGTAGATCCGGTCGGCGCCGCCCCAGATGCCGATGATCAGGTACATCGGGATCAGGCCGGCTTCGAACATGATGTAGAACAGGAACAGGTCCTGCGCCGCGAACACGCCGATCATCAGCGTTTCCATCAGCAGGAACGCAGCCATGTATTCGCCCACGCGCTTGTCGATGGAATTGCTCGCCAGGATGCAGATCGGCATCAGGAACACCGACAGCATGATCAGCATCAGCGCGATGCCATCGATGCCCAGCGCCCAGCTGAAGCCCGCGAACAGCGGAACCTTTTCAACGAACTGCCACTGCGCGCCGCCGATGTCGTAGTTCGCCCAGAGCAGCACGCCCAGCGCAAAGGCGATCAGCGTGGCGACCAGCGCTGTGGTCCGCGCCGCCTTGGCTTCGACCAGCAGACAGGCGACCGCTGCGACCAGCGGCACCAGCAGCATTGCCGAGAGGATGGGAAAATCGGCCATCACTTCACCATCACCCAGCTGATTGCCGCCGTCAGGCCCAGCAGCATCACCAGCGCATAACTATAGAGGTAGCCCGACTGGACCTTCTTCGCGAAGCGGCTGCCCTGCACCACGGCCCAGGCCGCGCCATTGGGACCGAACCGGTCGATCAGGCCGATGTCACCCAGCTTCCACAGCTTGTCCCCCAGCCAGAACGCGGGGCGGACGAACAGGAAGTTGTAGAGCTCGTCGAAGTACCACTTGTTGTAGAGGAACCTGTGCAGCACGCCGAACTGCTCGACGAATGCGGCGGGTAGCGAGGGCTTGCGGATGTAGGCAAGCCATGCGGTCGCCAGGCCCAGCAGCATCACGATGCTGGCCGACAGCTTCACCCACAGCGGCACTTCATGCATCGCGTGCATCAGGTGCGCGTCATAGGCCAGCGAACTGCCCCAGAACTCCGCGCTTTCGAGGAAGCCGTGGCTGAACACATAGCCGGCAAACACCGCGCCGACCGTCAGCACGCCCAGCGGCACCAGCATCGGCAGCGGGCTTTCGTGCGGGTGATAACCGGCGGTGCCGTCATCATCCTTGGCATGGCCGTGCGCGTGATCGTCATGACCGTGTGCCGCATGCCCGTGGCCGTGATCGTCGTGCACGGCGTGCTGGATATGCTCCGACTGGTTCCAGCGCGGCTTGCCATAGAACGTCAGGAAGATCAGGCGCCAGGAATAGAAGCTGGTCAGCAAGGCGGCGGTGACACCCACCCAGAATGCGGTGCGCCCGGCCTCGCCGCCATTGGCGAACGCGGCTTCAAGGATCGCGTCCTTCGAGTGGAAGCCCGCGAACCCGGCGTGGAGCCAGTAAACGCCAACCCCGGTGATCGCCAGCGTGCCGGCCATCATCGCCCAGAAGGTAAGGGGGATGTGCTTCCGCAGGCCGCCGTAATAGCGCATGTCCTGCTCGTGGTGCATCGCATGGATCACGCTGCCCGCGCCGAGGAACAGCAGCGCCTTGAAGAAGGCGTGCGTGAACAGGTGGAACATCGCCGCGTTATAGGCACCCACGCCCGCCGCGAAGAACATGTAGCCCAGCTGCGAACAGGTCGAATAGGCGATGACGCGCTTGATGTCCCACTGCGTCGTGCCGACGGTCGCCGCGAACAGGCAGGTCGCCGCGCCAACGTAAGTGACGAGGTTCATCGCCGCTTCGCTGGTTTCGAACATCGGCGACAGGCGGCAGACCATGAACACACCGGCGGTGACCATCGTCGCCGCATGGATCAGCGCCGACACCGGGGTCGGGCCTTCCATCGCGTCCGGCAGCCAGGTGTGCAGGCCAAGCTGCGCCGACTTGCCCATCGCGCCGATGAACAGCAGCACGCACAGGATCGTCATCGTGTCCCAGCGATAGCCGAGGAACCCGATGGTCGAACCGGCCATGCCCGGCGCAGCGGCAAGGATTTCGGAGATCGAGACCGTGCCGAACACCAGGAACGTGCCGAAGATGCCGAGCATGAAGCCAAGGTCGCCCACGCGGTTGACCACGAAGGCCTTGATCGCGGCGGCGCTGGCCGACGGCTTGCGGAACCAGAACCCGATCAGCAGGTACGAGGCAAGCCCCACCCCTTCCCAACCGAAGAACATCTGGACCAGGTTGTCGGCCGTCACCAGCATCAGCATGGCGAAGGTGAACAGCGAGAGATACGCGAAGAACCGGGGCTGATCCGGGTCTTCCGACATATAGCCCCAGCTATAGAGGTGAACCAGCGCCGAGACCGAGGTGATGACCACCAGCATGATCGCCGTCAGCGTGTCCACGCGCAGCGCCCAGTCGAACGACAGGGTGCCCGACTGGACCCACTGCAGCACCGGCACGACGTGCGCTTCGGCGCTGCCGCTCAGGAAACCGATGAAGATCGGCCACGAAAGCGCGCAGCTGATGAACAGCGCGCCCGTCGTGATCGCCTTGGCGGGGACGTTTCCAAGCTGCCGGTTGCCAAGGCCCGCGACAAGCGCGGCCAGGAGCGGCAGGAAAACGATGAAAAGGATCGGATCCAAGACGGCTTACCCCTTCATCCGGTTGACGTCGTCGACCGCGATCGTGCCGCGGCCACGGAAATAGATGACCAGGATCGCCAGGCCGATCGCCGCCTCGCCCGCTGCCACGGTCAGCACGAACATCGCAAAGATCTGACCGGTCAGGTCGCCGAGGAAGCTGCTGAACGCAACCAGGTTGAGGTTCACCGACAGCAGGATCAGTTCGATCGCCATCAGGATGATGATGACGTTCTTGCGGTTGAGGAAAATCCCCAGCACGCCCAGCACGAACAGGATCGAGCTGACGACGACATAGTGTTCGACGCCAATCACAGTTGGACCCCCTTGCCCACTTCCGGCTGCATGTTGACGGTCGCGTCTTCAGGCCGGCGGGCGACCTGACGCGAGATGTTCTGGCCGCGCACGCCGCCGCGCTGGCGGTGGGTCAGCACGATCGCGCCGATCATCGCCACCAGCAGGATGATCCCTGCCGCTTCGAACAGGAACAGGTACTTGCTGTAGAGCAGCGCCCCGATCGCCTCGATATTGGACGCGCCAGCGGCGGTCGCGGCAGTGCCGTCGGGCGTGCCCAGCTGGATGCCGCCCGCGCGCTCGGCGCCGATGCCCAGCACCAGTTCGCAGACCAGCACAATCGCCAGGAGCAGCCCCAGCGGGAAGTTCTTGACGAAACCGGCGCGCAGTTCGGCGAAGTCGATGTCCAGCATCATGACGACGAACAGGAACAGCACCGCGACCGCGCCGACATAGACAATGACGAGCAGCATCGCGATGAATTCAGCCCCCGCCAGCACCATCAGGCCGGCAGCGTTGAAGAAGGCTACGATCAGCCACAGCACCGAATGGACCGGGTTGCGCGCCAGGATGGTGAGCGCACCGGCCGCAATCGTCAGCGTGGCGAAGAGATAGAAGGCAATGACCTGAATCATGGAAGCGCGCCCCTATCGATACGGCGCATCGGCTTCAAGGTTCGCGGCAATCGCCCGCTCCCACTTGTCCCCGTTCGCCAGCAGTTTGGCCTTGTCATAGAGCAGTTCTTCGCGCGTTTCGGTCGCGTATTCGAAGTTCGGCCCTTCGACGATGGCATCGACCGGGCAGGCTTCCTGGCAGAAGCCGCAGAAGATGCACTTGGTCATGTCGATGTCGTAACGCGTGGTACGGCGGCTGCCGTCCTCGCGCGGTTCGGCCTCGATGGTGATCGCCTGCGCCGGGCAGGTCGCCTCGCACAGCTTGCACGCGATGCAGCGTTCTTCGCCGTTGGGATAGCGGCGCAGCGCGTGTTCACCGCGGAAGCGCGGGCTCAGCGGGTTCTTCTCGAAGGGATAGTTGATCGTCGCCTTGGGCTTGAAGAAATACTTCAAGGTCAGCCAATGCGCCTTCACGAACTCCCACAGCGTAAAGCTCTTGATGAGCTGTGCGACGGTCATGCGAAGTGCCCCGTGTACATAAGGTAGCCGCTGACGACGACCACGAAACCAAGCGAAACCGGCAGGAACACCTTCCAGCCAAGGCGCATCAGCTGGTCATAGCGATAGCGCGGAACCGTCGCCTTCACCCAGCTGAACACGAAGAAGAAGAAGAAGATCTTGGCGAACAGCCACAGCCAGCCCGGCACCAGGTAGAGCACCGGAATGTCGAGCGGCGGCAGGTAACCACCGAAGAACAGCGTGGCGTTGAGCGCGCACATCAGCAGCACGTTGGCGTATTCGCCCAGCCAGTAGAGCGCGAAGCTCATCGACGAGTATTCCGTCTGGTAACCGGCGACGAGTTCGGATTCCGCCTCGGTCAGGTCGAACGGCGCGCGCTGGGTTTCGGCCATGCCGGAAATCAGGAACATCACCCACATCGGGAACAGCAGCGGGTTCGCGACGAAGCCGTTGATGATCCAGACGTGCGACTTCTGCGCCTCGACGATCTCGCCCATGTTGAACGAGCCCGCCCACAGCACCACGCAGATCAGGATGAAGCCGATCGAGACTTCATACGAAATCATCTGCGCCGAGGCGCGCATGGCCGAGAAGAACGGATACTTCGAGTTCGACGCCCAACCCGCGATCACGGTGCCGTAAACCCCCAGCGACGAGATCGCGAGGACATAGAGCAGCCCGACGTTGATATCGGCCAGGATCGCGCCCGAGTTGAACGGGATCACCGCCCAGGCCAGCAGCGCGACGGTGAAGGTGATGATCGGCGCGATCAGAAACAGGCCCTTGTTCGCTGCCGACGGGATGATGGTTTCCTGCAGGAACACCTTGAGCCCGTCCGCGAAAGACTGGAGCAGGCCGAACGGGCCGACCACGTTGGGCCCGCGCCGCAGCGCCATCGCCGCCCAGATCTTGCGGTCGACATAGATGATCATCGCCACCGCCAGCATCAGCGGCAGGGCAATCAGCAGGATGCCGCAGATCGTGGCGACAAACCACGCCCACTCATAGGTCATCCCAAGGGTCTGGAAGAACTCGGTCATTCCGCGGCCTCCGCGAACTCTTCACCGTGGAGCAGCTCGGCCGAGCAGCGCTGCATCGTCTCGCTCGCGCGGGCGATCGGGTTGGTGAGGTAGAAATCCTTGATCGGATAGGCTTCGATCACGCCTTCCGACTTGGCCTTCGCCGCCTTGGGCAGCGCGCCATAGTCGGCCAGGCCCTCATGGCCAAGCGCCGGAACCGCCGCCGCCATCGCGCCGCGCAGTTCGTCGAAGCTGTCGAAGCCGACCGAAACGCCCAGCGCATCGGCCAGCGCGCGCAGAATCGTCCAGTCCTCGCGCGCGTCACCCGGCGCAAACACCGCCTTGTCGGCGCGCTGAACGCGGCCTTCGGTATTGACGTAAGTACCCGGCTTTTCGCTGAATGCCGCCGCGGGCAGGATGATGTCCGCCGCGTGCGCGCCCTTGTCGCCATGGTGGCCGACATAGACGACGATGCTGTCGGCGAACTTCGTGAAGTCCACTTCGTCCGCACCCAGCGCCAGCACCAGCTTCGGCTTGGCCGCGACCAGATCGGCGATCCCGCCCGGCTGGGCATAACCCAGCATCAGTCCGCCCATGCGGCTGGCGGCCATGTGCAGCACGTTGAAGCCGTTCCAGTCATCCCGGATCAGCTTGTACTTTTCCGCCAGCGCCAGACAGCCATTCAGGGCGCCCTTGCCAAGCCCGGCCCCGCCGAGGATCAGTGCGGGCCGCTCTGCGCCCTTCAGCGCATCGGCTGCCGCCTTGGGCAGCTTGTCGAGCACCGACAGATCGCTGCCAAGGAAAGTCGCCGGGAACGTGGTTTCCCATTCCGGCCCGACGACGAAGAACTTCGCCCCGGCCTTCGCCGCCTTGCGCAGGCGCGAGTTGACCAGCGGGGCTTCCCAGCGCACCTGGCTGCCGACGATCAAGACGACATCGGCGGTTTCGATCCCAGCCAGCGTCGAGTTGAAATTGACCGCAGCAAGGTTTGAGCAGTCATAGGACAAGCCGGTCTGGCGCCCTTCGAGCAGGGTGGAACCCAGCGCGCCAGCCAGTGCCTTGGCCGCGAACATCGTTTCGCAATCGACCAGATCGCCCGCGATGACAGCGATGTCCTTGCCCGGATTGACCTTGGCGACGGCGGCAAACGCTTCGTCCCAGCTGGCCGCAACCAGCTTGCCGTCACGGCGGATCCACGGGCGGTCCAGACGGCGGCGGGTCAGGCCATCGACCTGGAAACGGCCCTTGTCCGACAGCCATTCCTCGTTCACGTCATCGTTGACGCGCGGCAGGATGCGCAGCGCTTCGCGGCCCCGGCTATCGATCCGGATGTTCGCCCCGACCGCGTCGGAGACGTCGATCGACAGCGTCTTCTTCAGCTCCCACGGGCGCGCTTCGAACGCGTAGGGACGGCTGGTGAGCGCGCCAACCGGGCAGAGGTCGATCACGTTGGCCGACATCTCGTGCTTGGCGGCGTGTTCCAGATAGGTCGTGATCTGGGTGGCTTCGCCGCGATACAGCGCGCCGATTTCATCGACACCGGCCACTTCCTCGCTGAACCGCACGCAGCGGGTGCAGTGGATGCAGCGGGTCATCACGGTCTTGATCAGCGGGCCCATGTACTTTTCAGTCACGGCGCGCTTGTGCTCGTGATAGCGCGAAGCGCCCCGGCCATAGGCCACCGACTGATCCTGCAGATCGCACTCCCCGCCCTGATCGCAGATCGGGCAATCGAGCGGATGGTTGATCAGCAGGAATTCCATCACACCTTCGCGGGCCTTCTTGACCATCGGCGAATCCGTGCGGATTTCCTGGCCTTCGGCGGCGGGCAACGCGCAGGAAGCCTGCGGCTTGGGCGGTCCGGGCTTCACCTCGACCAGGCACATCCGGCAATTGCCGGCGATGCTGAGCCGTTCGTGATAGCAGAAACGGGGGATTTCCTTGCCGGCAAGCTCGCAGGCCTGCAGGACGGTGGCGCCTGCGGGGACTTCGAGTTCAACGCCGTCGACGGTAACCTTGGGCATTACTGGGCGGCTCCCGTGGGCTGCGCGGCGCTGGCGAGGCGGTAGTAGGCCACCGCCAGTGCGCCCCGCAGGGTCATGCGATCAAATCCAATGGTCTGGCCAGCCGGAAGGCAGCCAGACAGCGAAGGCGCAACGGCCTGCAATGCGGCCAGTTCGGCCGCGGAAGCGGCAGGCGTGGCCAGCATGGCGCGGACCTGCGCCCCGGCGGTGCGGGTCACGCACTCGGCCATTTTCGCGCGGGCGACTTCACCCAGCTTTTCGTCATACTTGCGCTGCTGGGCGGCAATCCGCTCAGGCGGCAGGTCGCTGCCGTTGCGGTCGGTCAGGCGCACCGGCCAGGGTTCGGCATAGGTCAGCGCCGGAACGCCGTCGAAACTGGTGGCGGTCAGCCGGTCCAGCGAACGCGCAACGAGCGCATCCGCCATCGCGCCCTTCAGCGCGGCATCGTTGAACCGGGCCACCGTCACGCGGTCGGCCAGGCATTCCTTCTGGACCAGGCGCTTGCCCTCGTCGCTGCGGGTATCGAGAAATTCGCCCGACAGCACGGTCTTGCTGGCGATTTCGCCCTCACGCTTGACGATGCAGGTGCCATAAAAGCCCAGCGCCGCGCGGATTTCCGCCGGATCGGCAGCCCGCGCCTGACGCGCGGCCGCCGGCTGACCCGCAGCCAGCACCGCAACCGCCAGCAAGGCGACCACCGGCTTCATTCGGCAGCCTCGCGCACATTTTCAGCGATCCGGCGTTCGATTTCCGGGCGGAAGTGACGGATCAGGCCCTGGATCGGCCAGGCCGCCGCATCGCCCAGCGCGCAGATGGTGTGGCCTTCGACCTGCTTGGTCACGTCCCACAGCATATCGATTTCCGACACATCGGCATCACCGGTGCGCAGACGCTCCATCACGCGCCACATCCAGCCCGTGCCTTCGCGGCAGGGCGTGCACTGGCCGCAGCTTTCGTGCTTGTAGAAATAGGATAGGCGCGAAATCGCGCGGACGATGTCGGTCGACTTGTCCATCACGATCACGGCGGCGGTGCCAAGGCCCGAACCCAGTTCACGCAGGCCGTCGAAATCCATCGGCGCGTCCATGATCTGCGCCGCCGGGACCAGCGGAACCGACGAGCCGCCGGGGATGACAGCCAGCAGGTTGTCCCACCCGCCGCGAATGCCGCCGCAGTGCTTTTCGATCAACTCGCGGAACGGGATCGACATCGCTTCCTCGACCACGCAGGGCTTTTCCACGTGCCCGCTGATCTGGAACAGCTTGGTGCCCTTGTTGTTGTCCCGCCCGAAGCTGGAGAACCACGCCGCCCCGCGCCGCAGGATCGTGGGGGCAACCGCGATCGATTCCACGTTGTTCACGGTGGTCGGACAGCCATAGAGGCCTGCGCCCGCCGGGAACGGCGGCTTCAGGCGCGGCTGGCCCTTCTTGCCCTCCAGGCTCTCGATCATCGCGGTCTCTTCGCCGCAAATGTAGGCGCCCGCGCCGCGATGCACGAAGACGTCGAAGTCATAGCCCGAACCGCAGGCGTTCTTGCCCAGCAGCTTGGCGGCATAGGCTTCCTGCACGGCCGCCATCAGCGTTTCGGCTTCGCGGATGTATTCACCGCGAATGTAGATGTAGGCGGCGCGCGCGCGCATCGCGAAGCCCGCGACCAGCGCGCCTTCAATCAGCTTGTGCGGATCGTGGCGGATAATTTCGCGGTCCTTGCACGAGCCCGGTTCGGATTCGTCGGCATTGATGACCAGGAAGCTGGGACGGCCGTCCTTGCTTTCCTTGGGCATGAACGACCACTTCATGCCGGTCGGGAACCCTGCCCCGCCCCGGCCACGCAGCCCCGACGCCTTGATCTCGTCGATGATCGCGTCCTGCCCGCGCGCGAGCAGCTCCTTGGTGTTGTCCCAGTCCCCGCGCGCCTGCGCAGCCTTCAGGTTCCACGGCTGATAGCCGTAGAGGTTGGTAAAGATGCGGTCCTTATCGGCGAGCATGGCTTACCACTCCTTCCGATAATCGTGATTGGCGCTGACCATTTCGGTCAGCGTGGTCGGCCCGCCCAGCGGCTCCACCGTGTGACGGCCCGGCTCCTGCGTCCCGGCCTTGGGCGTCTTGCCCGCAGCCAGCGCGTCCAGCACGGCATCGAGCCGCTGCGGGGTCAGGTCTTCGTAGTTGTCGTCGTTGATCTGGACCATCGGCGCGGAGGCGCAGTTGCCCATGCATTCGACTTCCGTCAGCGTCCAGAGGCCATCGTCGGTGGTATGGCCCTTGTGCATCCCGCGCGCCTTGCACGCGGCCAGGATGTCATCCGAGCCGCGCAGCATGCACGGCGTGGTGCCGCAGACCTGCACATGGAAGCGGCCAACGGGCACCAGGTTGTACATCGTGTAGAAGCTGGCGACCTCGACCACGCGGATGACCGGCATGTCGAGCTGAGAGGCGACGTATTCCATCACCGGGATCGGCAGCCAGCCCTGCGTGTTGGTTTCCGCACCGACCTGGCGCTGCGCCAGATCGAGCAGCGGCATCACCGCCGAGCGCTGGCGCCCGTCCGGGTAACGCGCGATGATTTCCTTGGCCTTGGCCGCGTTTTCCTTGGTCCAGGCAAAGTTCCCCCAGCGCGCGCGCAGTTCGGGGGTATCGGGTTCGAGATGACGATCAGCCATTAGCGGATGAACTCCACGCGAGAGCACTTGTCGCCCTCGAACGAATAGACGGCCACGACTTCGAACGGCTCCACCAGTTCCGATCCATCGGAAGCGGGGCCGCGAGTTACGTATTCACGGAACAGGACATAGTTGCCGATGGCCTGCTTTTCGCGGATTTCCGCGTGGTTCTGCGGCCACTTGGCAAACGCGGCGGCAAGGCCCGAACGCGTCCCTTCCTTGCCTTCGCGCACGACCGCGCCGCGATAGTTCGCCTCGCAGGCATCGTCGGTCATGTACGACACATAGGTATCGACATCCTGCGCGTTGTACGCGGCAATCATTGCTTCGGCGATGGCTATCAGATCAGCCACGGGCCATTCTCCGTTCAATCATGCGGCCCAGGGCCACCCCGACCGTGCCGGTAAAGGCGGTCGACAATACTTCCTTCAGCGACGAGGTGCCGTGAAACGCGTAGAGGTACGCTGCCACCGCCGAAGCGAAGGCCGCGAACACCGCCACATAGATCGCTGCGTCGCGCAGGATCACCGGTCACACTCCCCGAACACGACGTCGATCGCGCCGAGGATGGCCGTGGCGTCGGGCAGCATGTGGCCCTTGCACATGAAATCCATCGCCTGCAGGTGCGAGAACGCGGTCGGCCGAATCTTGCAGCGGTACGGCTTGTTCGAGCCGTCCGACACCAGGTAAACGCCAAACTCGCCCTTGGGGCTTTCGGTCGCCACGTAGACTTCACCGGCCGGAACGTGGAAGCCTTCGGTGTAGAGCTTGAAGTGGTGGATCAGGCTTTCCATCGACTGCTTCATCTCGGCGCGCTTGGGCGGCGAAACCTTGCGGTCGGTGCTGGCCACCGGGCCCGACGGCATCTGCGCCAGGCACTGCTTCATGATCCGGGCCGACTGGCGCACTTCCTCGACGCGGACCATGAACCGGTCATAGCAGTCGCTGTTGGTGCCCACCGGAATGTCGAATTCCATGCGGTCATAGACGTCGTAAGGCTGCGACTTGCGGATGTCCCACGGGATGCCCGCGCCGCGGATCATCGGGCCGGAGAAGCCCCACGCCAGCGCATCTTCCTTGCTGACCACGGCGATATCGACGTTGCGCTGCTTGAAGATGCGGTTGTCGACCACCAGGCTCATCGCATCCTCGAACAGCGTCGGCAGACGCGTGTCGAGCCATTCGCCGATATCGACCAGCAGCTTTTCCGGAACGTCCTGGTGCACGCCGCCGGGGCGGAACCACGCGGAGTGCATGCGCGCGCCCGATGCGCGTTCGAAGAAGTTGAGGCAATCCTCGCGGATTTCGAACAGCCACAGGTTCGGCGTCATCGCGCCGACGTCCATCACGTGCGACCCCATGTTGAGCATGTGGTTGCAGATGCGGGTCAGTTCCGCGAACAGCACGCGCAGGTATTGCCCGCGCAGCGGCACTTCGACGTTGAGCAGCTTTTCGACCGCCAAGACGTAGCTGTGCTCCATCCCCAGCGGCGAGCAATAGTCGAGCCGGTCGAAATAGGGCAGCGCCTGCAGGTAGGTCTTGTGCTCGATCAGCTTTTCGGTGCCGCGATGCAGCAGGCCGACGTGCGGATCGACGCGCTCGATGATCTCGCCGTCCAGTTCCAGCACCATGCGCAGCACGCCGTGAGCCGCCGGGTGCTGCGGCCCGAAGTTGATCGTGTAGTTGGTGATGACTTCGTCGCCGGTGGTCGGCGACTGTTCCAGCTGAAGGCTCACGACTTGGCTCCTTCTGCCTTTTCATCGCCCGGCAGCACGTAATCCGCACCTTCCCACGGGCTCATGAAGTCAAACTGGCGCAAGTCCTGGGCCAGCTGGACGGGTTCATAGACCACGCGCTTGTCTTCCTCGGAATAGCGCAGCTCGACATAGCCGGTCAGCGGGAAGTCCTTGCGGAAGGGATGCCCTTCGAAACCGTAGTCGGTAAGGATGCGGCGCAGATCGGTGTTGCCGTCGAAAATGACGCCGAACATGTCGAACACTTCGCGTTCCAGCCAGCCAGCGACCGGCCAGAGCGTTGTCACGGTCGGCACCGGGGTATCCTCGGCGGCGCAGGTCTTGACGATCACGCGATGGTTCTTGGTGACGGAGAGCAGGCAATAGACCACCTCGAACCGTTCGGCCCGGTCAGGATAGTCAACGCCAGCGATTTCCATCAGCTGCTGGTATTCATGCTCGTCGCGCAGGATGCGCAGCGCGTTGGCGATTTCGGCGCGTGCCACGGTGATCACGACTTCGCCGTGTTCTTCGCGGCCGGCGACGAACTTGTCGCCCAGCGCCGCCGTCAGCGCATCGAGCACGCCTTCGTTCGAAGCGAACTTCGGGGCGGAATGGAGTACTGCCATCGGTCCGGCCCCCTCAGCGTTCCAGCGTGCCGGCGCGGCGGATCTTCCGCTGCAGCTGCATCACGCCATAGAGCAGCGCCTCGGCAGTCGGCGGGCAGCCGGGGACATAGATGTCCACCGGCACGATGCGGTCGCACCCGCGCACCACCGAATAGCTGTAGTGATAATAGCCGCCGCCATTGGCGCAGCTGCCCATCGAGATGACGTACTTCGGGTCCGACATCTGGTCATAGACCTTGCGCAGCGCCGGAGCCATCTTGTTGCACAGCGTGCCCGCCACGATCATCACGTCCGACTGGCGCGGAGACGCGCGCGGGGCGACGCCGAAGCGTTCCATGTCATAGCGCGGCATGTTCACGTGGATCATCTCCACCGCGCAACAGGCCAGGCCGAAGGTCATCCACCACAGCGAGCCGGTGCGGGCCCACTGGAACAGTTCCTCGGTGCTGGTGACGAGGAAGCCCTTGTCATGCACTTCGGCGTTGAGGTCGTTGAAAAAGCCCTGATCGGGCGCAGTCACGGCCCCGCCAGTGGCAGGACCGCCCAGCGGCTGACCCGCGGCGTTGACGAGAGGAGTGGTCATTGGCGTGCTCATTCCCAATCCAACGCCCCTTTCTTCCATGCATAGATGAAGCCGATCACCAGTTCGGCCAGGAACACCATCATCGTCACCCAGCCCGCCCAGCCGGTTTCACCCAGGCTGACCGCCCAGGGGAACAGGAACGCGGCTTCGAGATCGAAGATGATGAACAGGATGGCGACGAGGTAGAAACGCACGTCGAACTGGCTGCGCGGGTCTTCGAACGCGGGGAAGCCGCATTCATACTCGCTGAGCTTTTCCGCGTTCGGGTTGTGCGTGCCGGTCAGCCGGGCCACGCCCATCGGCAGGAACACGAACAGCGACGACAGGGCGAGCGCGATCCCCAGGAAGATCAGGATCGGCAGATATTGCGAGAGGTCGACCACGGATAACCCTCTTGGGAGCCTGACTCGGCGTTGCAAACGGTTGACCGCGCCCTAGTCCCGGCATTGCCCCGGCGCAAGTGGGTGAAGCCCGGATATTCCCGCAAAAGTTACCGTATTTGGCCCTGCTCCCCCGGACCCGGCCGGGGGAGCAGGCGCGGGATCACTTCTTCAACTCTCGCGCCAGCGTGGCATGGGTGGACTTGCCATAGGGCGGTTTCAACCCGGCCAGCTTGGCCACGTCGAGCTTGGGCTGGCGATAGACCGCGCGGGCGTGGCTGAACGTCTTGAAGCCATCCATCCCGTGATAGTTGCCCATCCCCGATGGCCCGACCCCGCCGAACGGCAGGTCTTCCATCGCGTTGTGGAACACCACGTCGTTGACCGTCGCACCGCCGGAGATCGTCCGGCCCAGCACTTTTGCCTCCTCGGCCTTGTCCTGCCCGAAATAATAGAGGCCCAGCGGGCGATCGTGCGCGTTCACGTAATCGATCGCCTGATCGATGCTGTCATAGGTCATCACCGGCAGGATCGGCCCGAAGATCTCCTCCTGCATAACCTTCATGTCATCGTTCACGCCGCGCACGATGGTGAGCGGCATCTTGTTGCCGTTGGACGCGGCAAAGTCCTCACCGCCGGGGTTGACCTCGATCAGCTCGGCGCCCTTCTCCTTCGCGTCGGCCAGGTAGCCCTGGAGCCGCTCGTAATTGCGGCCGTTGACGACCGAGGTGTAGTCATCGTTCTGGAGCATGGTCGGGTACATCGTGGTGACCCCGCGCGTGATGCTGTCGATCACCTCGCCTTCCTGCTCCTTCGCGACCAGCAGGTAATCGGGCGCAAGGCAGATTTGCCCGGCGTTGAGCATCTTGCCGAGCGCGATGCGTTCCCCGGTCAGCGCCTTGTTCGCACTGCGCCCGACGAACGTTGGCGACTTGCCGCCCAGTTCCAGCGTCACCGGCACCAGGTTGTCCGCCGCCGCGCGCATGATGTGCTTGCCCACGCTGGTCGCCCCGGTGAAGATCATGTGATCGAACGGCAGCCTGGAAAACGCCGTGCCGACCTCGACCCCGCCGGTGAACACGGCCATTTCGTCCTCGGCGAAATACTGCGGGATGACTTCGGCCATGAGATCGGCCACCCGCTCGGTAAACTCGGAAGGCTTGACCATCGCCCGGTTGCCGGCGGCCAGGATCCCCGCCATCGGCACCATGACCATGCCGACCGGGAAGTTCCACGGCGCGATCACGCCAACCACGCCCTTGGGCTGGTAAACCACGTTGGCCCGTGCCCCCAACAGCCCCAGCGGAAACGTGGGCTTGCGCTTTTCATCGCGCGACCATGCCTCGAAATGCTTGCGGGCATGCTTGAGCGCGCTGACCGACGGCATGATGTCGGTCATCAGCGTCTGTTCGGTGCTGCGATGCCCGAAGTCGGCCGAAACCGCCTTGGCAAAGGCATCCTTGTGATCGATCAGCAACGCGATCGCGCGGTCGATCCGGTCACGCCGGACGGACAGCACTTCGGGCATCGCATCGGTAAAAGCGGCGCGCTGCTTGGCCAGAACAGCCTGCATGCGGGCGATTTCGGTATCGGACACGGGTCGCTCTCCAGTTTTGATTTGCCACCGTTCTTGCCGATAGCCGGCAGCTTGGCAAGCGGCGGACTGGCGCAAGCACGATTGCCTTTACCGCAGTGCAGCATTATGCCCGCGCGCAATCCCGCTTTCAGTATCAGCGAAAGGTACGAACATGGCCACTTTCTCGGCAAACGATCCCGTCGTCATCCTGTCCTATGCGCGCACCCCGATGGGCGGCATGCAGGGCGAACTGGCCGATGTTCCGGCTCCTGAACTGGGCGCCATCGCGGTCAAGGGCGCGGTCGAGCGCGCGGGCGTGGATGGCGCGGCGATCGAGCGCATCTACATGGGCTGCGTGCTGTCCGCCGGTCTGGGCCAGGCCCCGGCCCGCCAGGCCGCGCTGAAGGCCGGCCTGCCCACTTCGGTCGAGGCCACCACTGTCAACAAGATGTGCGGATCGGGCATGCAGGCCGTGATCATGGGCGCGGAGGCGCTGGCTTCGGGCAGCGTGGACTATGTCGTCGCGGGCGGCATGGAATCGATGACCAACGCCCCCTACCTGCTGAAGAAGCACCGGTCTGGCGCGCGGATCGGCCACGACACCGCCTATGACCACATGTTCCTCGACGGGCTGGAAGACGCCTATGAACCGGGCCGCGCGATGGGCAGCTTTGCCCAGGTGACCGCCAACGAATACCAGCTGACCCGCGAAGCGCAGGACGAATTCGCGATCGCTTCGCTCACCCGTTCGCAGGAAGCGACCAAGACCGGCAAGTTCGCCCGCGAAATCGTGCCCGTCACCATCAAGACCCGCGCCGGCGAAGTGACCGTGACCGAGGACGAGCAGCCCAAGAAGGGCCGCCCGGACAAGATCCCGGCCCTGAAGCCCGCGTTCGCCAAGGACGGCACGATCACCGCCGCCAACGCCTCGTCGATCTCTGACGGGGCGGCCGCGCTGGTCATCAGCCGCCAGTCGGTGGCCGCCGCCAAGGGCCAGCAGCCCGTCGCCCGGATCGTCGCCATGGCCGCGCATGCGCATGAACCGGCCAAGTTCACCACCGCTCCGGTCGGTGCGATCACCAAGGTGCTGGACAAGGCCGGGTGGAGCGCGGCGGACGTGGACCTGTTCGAAGTCAACGAAGCCTTCGCCTGCGTTACCATGTTCGCGATGCACGACCTGGGCATCCCGCACGACAAGGTGAACGTCCACGGCGGCGCGACCGCGCTGGGCCACCCGATCGGCGCTTCGGGCGCGCGCATTCTGGCAACGCTGATTTCCGCGCTGCAGACTTATGGCAAGACCAAGGGCGTGGCCGCCCTCTGCATCGGCGGCGGCGAAGCCACGGCCGTTGCGGTGGAACTGGTCTGATCAGACCGCCGGGTTGGCGGGTGGGGCCTCAGGGCTCCCCCGCCCCCCAGATCCGGGCCTGCTCGACAAAGCCCTTGCGTTCACCGACGCTGAACGCGCACCAACCATTCTGGCAATCCCCCAGCAGCCCGGTTACGCCGGGTTCAAGCCGCCACAGCAGCTTGGCTCCCGCCTCGCCGCTCTCGCGCATGTCGGCCGTTCCTTTTCCCGTGATGTAACCGCCGCGCTGGCGGGTCAGGAACCGGGCCAGCATCCAGCCTTGCGCCCCGTCCGGGTCCTGCACCAGGCGCCAGCCTTCCTTCAGGCGCAGCACCTTGATCGGCAGTTGCGGGCGGCGATAGACCCAGCTGATGCGGTAATCCTCACCCGGACCGGCCCGCATGTTGACTTCCGGCGCGCGGATCGACGCCCAATAGGGAACTTCGGCATCCTGCGCGAAGGCAGGTGCGGCGGGAAGGATTGAGCCAGCCAGCATCAGGGCCAGGAAACGAGGTTTGAACATGCGATGCAGATAGCCCCCGGATGGCCTGCCGTTCAAGCCGCTTGACCCATCCCCCCTGCCCGGCCTAGCGAATTGGTGATGCCGATCGTAACCGATACTCCCGCCACCCGCCGCGTCGCGGGTAAGCCGCGCGTCCACGTGACCCGCCGCCTGCTGCCTTCGGTCGAAGCGCGGATGGCGGAACTGTTCGATGTTACGCTCAACGAGGAAGATCGCCCGCTGTCGCGCGCGGAACTGGTCGATGCGATGCGCACGGCCGATGTGCTGGTGCCGACCGTGACTGACCGGATCGATGCCGCGATGCTGGCCGAGGCTGCCGATGGTGCGGACGGCCTGCGCACCGGGCTGATCGCGAATTTCGGTGCCGGGATCGAACATATCGACCTGGCCGCCGCGCGAGCGCGCAAGGTCATCGTCACCAACACCCCCGGCGTGTTCACCGATGACACGGCTGACATCACGCTGATGCTGATCCTGTCCGTTCCGCGCCGCGTGGGCGAAGGCAGCCGCCTGGTCCGCGACGGACGCTGGACCGGCTGGGCGCCCTCGCGCCTGCTGGGCCACCGTATCGCGGGCCGGCAACTGGGCATCATCGGCATGGGCCGCATCGGCCAGGCCGTGGCCCACCGCGCCCGCGCCTTCGGGCTGGACATCGTCTATCACAACCGCCACCGCCTGCCCGCCAGCGTCGAGAACATGCTGGGTGCCCGCCACGAGGCCGATCTGGACCGGATCATCGCGGAATCCGACATTCTCACTCTGCACTGCCCGGCCAGCCGCGATACCCACCATATCCTCGATGCACGGCGGATCGCGCTGATGAAGCCCGACGCCTGCGTGATCAACACCGCGCGCGGCGACCTGATCGACGAAGCCGCCCTGATCGAGGCTCTCGAGAACGGCCGCCTCGGCGGCGCGGGGCTGGACGTCTATGCCAGTGAACCGCAAGTCGATCCCCGTCTGATTGCCCTGCCCAGCGTCATCACCCTGCCCCACCTGGGCAGCGCCACGATCGAGGGACGCGCCCACGCCGGGGAAAAGGTCGTGGCCAACATCCGCTTCTGGGCGGATGGCCACCGTCCGCCCGATCAGGTGCTGGAAGGCTGGGCCTAGAATCAGGCCCCAAGGCGCAACGCGTGCGCCGTGGCGCGCCGTTTTGAAATATCCCGTCGAAACGCGGCTTGCGCACACTGCAATCGTTGCTCTAAGCCATTGTCCTGAGGGTTCGCCCCTGCGGCTGGCAGGGCGACCGGGGGAGAACAATCCAGATGCGTAACCTTATGGCTCCAGGGCTTGCCCTCGCTGCCACCCTGCTACCCGTGGCCGCACGCGCCCAAGGCGTGGAAGTAACCGCGGAGGACGTGGCCGATACCGGCGACACCGCCTGGATCCTGATTTCCTCTGCGCTGGTGCTGATGATGACCATGCCGGGCCTGACCCTGTTCTATGGCGGCCTGGTGCGCGCCAAGAACTTCCTGTCGGTGCTGGTGCAGGTCGGCGCCATCGCCGCCATCGGCTCGCTGCTGTGGATCGTGTGCGGATACACGCTGGCCTTCGGGGGCGTCACGAATGGCTGGTTCGGCGCTGGCAATGCATGGATGCTGATCGATCTGGGCAATGTCCGCGATGGCACCGCCATTCCGGAAAGCGCCTTTGCGCTATTCCAGTTGACGTTCGCGGCGATCACGCCCGCCCTGATGGTCGGCGCGTGGGTCGATCGCGCCCGGTTCGGCTGGGTCGTGGCGTTCTGCGCGGTGTGGAGCCTGCTGGTCTATGCCCCGGTCGCCCATTGGGTCTGGGGCGGTGGCTGGCTGGCCTCCACCATGGGCACGCTCGATTTCGCGGGCGGGATCGTCGTTCACACCACGGCGGGCGTTTCGGCACTGGTGGCCGCGATGTTGCTGGGCAAGCGACAGGGCTTTCCCAAGACCCTGATGCTGCCGCACAGTCCCTCACTGACGATGGCTGGCGCGGCGCTGCTGTGGGTGGGCTGGTTCGGGTTCAACGGCGGATCGGCACTCGCCGCCAACGATGACGCCGCCAGCGCAATCATCAACACCCATGCCGCGGCGGCAACGGCCGCGCTGGTGTGGCTGCTGATCGAAAAGCTGACCGTGAAGAAATCGACCAGCGTCGGCTTTGCCACAGGCGCCATTGCCGGGCTGGCAACAGTCACCCCGGCGGCCGGGTTCATCTCGCCCGGCGCGGCGATCCTGTTCGGCGTGCTGGCGGCGCTGGCCTGCTATCCGATGATCCAGATCATCAAGCAGCGGCTGGGCGTCGACGATTCGCTCGACGTCTTTGCCGTCCACGGTGTTGGCGGCATTATCGGTTCGCTCTTGCTGGGCGTGTTCCTCTCAACCGATTTCGGCGGAACCGGCTATGCCGAAGGCACGACGATGGCTTCGCAAGTCGCCGCGCAGTTTGTGGGCGTGGGCGTGGTCGCGATCTGGTCGGCGGTCATCAGCGCGGTGATTGCCGTGCTGGTCAGCCTTGTCCTGCCGATGCGGGTCAGCGAGGACGAGGAACGCGAAGGCCTCGACCTGGCCAGCCATGGCGAGCGGGCCTGGGAACTCGACTGAGTCCAGGCACGCCGCCAGCGGGCACACAAGAAAGGGCGGCGGAACCCGGTGTTCCGCCGCCCTTCTGTTTGTCCCGCGAAGATGACGATCAGTCGCCGGTCAGGATCCGGTCGATCAGCTGCTTCACCGTCGGGGTGAAATTGTTCGAATAGAACGGGTCCTGCTTGAAGCGATAGGCCGCGTGGCCCGCAAACATCAGGTTCCGGTCGATGTCGCCGCCGTGCGCGATTTCCTGCAGGGTCTTCTGGATGCAGAAGCTGCGCGGATCGGCCAGCCGCCCGGTCGTGTAATCGTCATGATCCTTCCACGACGAGAAGCCGCAGTGCGACAGGCAACCCATGCAGTCCTTCTGGTCCTGCTGGATCACCGCGCGTTCCTCTGGCGAGACGAACACCACGGTATCGTCCGGGGTGCGCAGCGCTTCGGTGAACCCGGCGCCGAACCAGGCCCGCGCCCGGTCCAGATCGGCCGGTGCCACCCAGAAGTTCTTGCCCCGCACGCCCACATCGAGCTGGGCGGTATGTTCACCGGCAGAGACCTTGGAATAAGGAATCTGCCGCTCCGAACGCCCTTCCAGCTCGCGCAGGAAGGGGTTGCGCACGGCCGAGCTGTAGAACCCCGTGGGCGAGAAGCGGTGCAGCAGCACGTCACCCGGCTCCAGCGTGCGCAAGTGGTCCTTCCACGCCTGCGGGATCGGGCTTTCCTGCGTCAGCAGCGGCCGCGTGCCGAACTGGAAGGCGATGCTGCCCAGTTCCGGGTTGTCGATCCAGTTTTCCCATTCCCGCAGGAACCACACGCCGCCCGCCATGACGATCGGCACGCTGTCCGATACGCCCTCGGCGCGCATGGTGTCGCGCAGGGCCTTGACGCGGGGATAGGGATCTTCCGGCTTACGCGGGTCTTCCGCGTTCGACAGGCCGTTGTGCCCGCCCGCCAGCCAGGGATCTTCATAGACCACGGCGGCCATCAGGTCGGACACCTTGTGATAGGCCCGCTTCCACAGCGCCCGGAAAGCGCGCGCGGAGCTGATGATCGGCAGGTAGTTGACGTTGTAGCGCTGGGCGATTTCCGACAGCTTGTAGGGCATGCCCGCGCCGCAGGTGACCCCCGCAACCATTCCGCGGGTGCGTTCCAGCACGCCCTCCAGGATCTGCTGGGCCCCGCCCATTTCCCACAACACGTTGATGTTGATCGCGCCCTTGCCATTCGAAATCTCGAACGCGCGCTTCACTTGTTCGACCGCGCCCGCGATCCCGTACTGGATCAGCTGTTCGTGCCGTTCCTTGCGGGTCAGCTGATCATAGACCTGCGGAACAATCTTGCCTTCGGGATCGTAGCTGTCGGCGTTGACCGCGCTGACCGTCCCGATGCCGCCGGCGGCCGCCCACGCGCCGGAACTGGCGTGGTTCGAAACCGCCACGCCCTTGCCCCCTTCGACCAGCGGCCACACTTCCCGGCCACCGTAAAGGATTGGCTTCAAACCCTTGAAACTCATTGCGCTCCCGTCTTCCCCTGGGCCGTGTTGCACGGCTTGATCGCAGCGGGCTCCGGCCGGTCGCCGATCGCCTCGAACTGCGCGTAATAACCCTTCAGCTCCGGTTTACGGACAAATTCCACCAAGCGAAAGCCCACCGCCTGAAATTCACAGAAAAGCAGCGCCGGTGGTATGCCGTGCTGGTCGGTAGGTCGGTCGATATCCACCACAATCACTTGCCCGCCGGGGCGCAGCGCAGGGCGCAGCCGCCACAGGAAGGCGTATGGTTCGCCCACTTCGTGATACATGTGGACCAGGAAAATCCGGTCAAAGCTGGATTCCGGCAGGCGTGGATCGTCTGGCGCGCCGGTCTTGATCGAGACGTTGTCGAGCCGCTCGCGCTCGATCCGCTGGCCAAGCCGCTGGATCGCGCCGGGATCGATGTCCACCGCCAGTACGCGGCCCTTGGCCCCGACCCGTTCCGCCAGACGCACGGTGTAGTACCCTTCGCCCGCACCGATATCGGCAACGGTCGTGCCCGCGCCGATCTGCGCCAGGTCCATCACCACCTGCGCCTCGCCCCGGTCATCGCGCTGGTCCTCGGTCGAAACCTCGTAAGCGCCCAGCGCGGAGACCGGCCGATAGGCGCGCGGAAACTCGCGCGAGGTTTCCGGCCGATCCGCGTTGTCGTCCGGGGACTGGGTGCAGCCGGCCAGGGCCAGAACAGCGCCCAGCAAGGCCGCAAGCGGCCTCAATCGTCGTCCTCCACCTGCACCTTTTCACCGGTCACGCGCTGCGCCAGCGCGGCAGCCATGTAGGGATCGAGCGCCCCGTCGAGCACATCGTCGGGCGAGGTAGAGGTCACGCCGGTGCGCAGGTCCTTCACCAGCTGATAGGGCTGCAGCACGTAGGAGCGGATCTGGTGGCCCCAACCGATTTCGGTCTTGGCCTGGTATTCGCCCGAGGCTTCCGCCTCGCGCTTGGCCAGTTCGGCTTCATAGAGCCGCGCCTTCAGCATGTTCATCGCGGTCGCACGGTTCTTGTGCTGGCTGCGGTCGTTCTGACTGGCGACGACGATGCCAGTCGGCACGTGGGTAATGCGCACGGCCGAATCGGTGGTGTTCACGTGCTGCCCGCCCGCGCCCGATGCACGGTAGGTGTCGATCTTGAGGTCGGCGGGATTGATCTCGATGTCGATGTCGTCATCGATCACCGGATAGACCCAGACCGAGCTGAAGCTGGTGTGGCGGCGGGCGGAGCTGTCGTACGGGCTGATCCGCACCAGACGATGCACCCCGCTTTCGGTCTTGGCATAACCATAGGCGTTTTCGCCCTTGATCAGCAACGTCGCGCTCTTGATCCCGGCCTGTTCGCCCGCGTGATAGTCGACCAGTTCGACCTTGTAGCCATGCCGCTCCGCCCAGCGGGTGTACATCCGCTGCAGCATCTCCGCCCAGTCCTGGCTTTCCGTCCCGCCCGCGCCCGCATGGACTTCGAGATAGGCATCGTTGGCGTCGGCCTCGCCCGCCAGCAGCGCCTGGACCTTGTCGGCATCGGCGCGTTCGGCCAGTGCGGCCAGCGCCGACAGGCCTTCCTGCACGGTCGCACCATCGCCTTCGGCCTCGCCCAGTTCGACGTATTCGATGGCGTCGGCCATTTCCTGGCTGATCTGGTTGACCGTGCCGATCGACGCTTCAAGGCGGCGCCGCTCGCGCATCACGGCTTCGGCTTCCTTGGGGTTATCCCACAGCTTCGGGTCCTCGACCCGCGCGTTCAACTCGTCAAAGCGGCGCAGCGCCCGCTCCCAGTCAAGGAACTTGCGGACCAGCGCCAGCGCGGCGTTGATGCGGTCAATATGGGCCTGCCCTTCGGCACGCATGGGGTCACTCTCCGACAAATCGCGAACCAGCGCACTAGCCGGATTGCCTGCAAAGTAAAGGGGCGGAGGCAGCGCTCAGGCAGGGTCGGGCCGCTTGCGCCGCCGGCGAAACACAACCGCCACCGCTCCGGCAAACAACCCCAGCATGCCCGGTTCGGGAACCGGGGTCGCCCCGCCCCCGCCGCCGAATGATGGCAGGTTCCACGATCCGCTGAACAACAGGCTGAAAAACCCGGTGCCGGTGCCGCTGCCCGGATCGGTCGACATGATGCCGACATTGCCCGTGGCGATGGAGCCATCCGCGTTCTGGCGAAGACCGAACAGGATGGGGTCCGCCCCGGCATAGGTGGTGCAAGCGGCACCACCCGCGCAGCCAACATAGCTGCCGCTTGCGGCGTCGAACTTGTAGCCGGGGCCCGCGTATGCCCCCGAACTGAAATCGCCAGCCGCGACAATCGAGTAGGTATCGGCATTGTAATCGTAGACGATTGTCATGTTGAGATTGGTCGGCTGCCCGGCATTGAGCGCGCCCCCGATCGGACCGCTGACTTCGGGGATGGAGCCCGAACCCACGCCACCCGGCGTCAATCCGCCGTTGTAATAGGGCGAACTGATCCCGATGCGATAAATGCCATCGGCCGCGATCTGCCCCTGATAGACCCCGCTGTCATAGAAAGCGCGGGTCGGCAGCGTCGCGTCGAAACTGATCGTGACCTGATCCCCGACCTTGTAGGGAAAGTCTGGCAACGGACCGGTATAGCGCGCCAGTGTGCCATCCGGCTGTCGCACCATGATCGTGTCGCTGGCAGAGGACGTAACGGTTCCCGTGTAAATGACCGAAACCGTCCGCGAAATCGGTGCCGTTTGCGCGGCGGCGCCAGCGGATAGTGACGCCATTGCCAGCAACACCAGGATGCGACCCTTCATGCTTGCCTCCCCATAAGTCAGGAAGCCCAGCGTCAATCACCCGCAAATTATTGCAATATTTAAGTTTTCAATGTCGCATCGCGGGACAGTTCAGCCCTTGCGCTTGGGCTGGAGCGATCGCACCGCCTCAAGCGTGCGCTTCACGTGCTCGGCATAGTTCATGTTGGTGTAGACCATCTTCACCGTGCCATCGCGGCCGATGACATAGCTGGTGCGCGAAGTCAGGCCAGTTGCCGAACCATCCGGCTTGGTCAGCGCCACCTTGTAGCCCTGGATGATCGCGGGCGTGGCAACGCCAACGGGGAAAGCATCGCGGCACGCCTCGGTCGAGAAGCGGACCTGGGTATCGATCGTGTCCGCCGACAGGCCGATCACGCTGGCCCCGGCCTTCCGGAATTCCGGCATCGCCTCGGCAAAGCCGTGTGCTTCCAGCGTGCAGCCCTGGGTGAAGCTCTTGGGATAGAAATAGAGGACGACCGGCCCCTTGCGCAGCGCGGCGCTGAGGTTGAAGCCAAAGACCTTCCCCGCCAACGCGCCCTGCGTGGCAAAGCCCGGTGCCTTCGCACCCTGCGGCAATTCGGCGGAGGCCGGAGCGGACAGGGCCATCACGACGGCGACGGGAGCGGCGAGCAGCATGCGCAGGTTCATCATGCCACGCAGATTGCGCGCATGCGCGCGTCTTGTCCAGACCGCCCAAAGGCCGTGATTATTGCACGGTAACGCTGCTGTCGGCGGCAATGCTGGGCGACGTGACCGGGGTTTCCCCGTCGGTCACGATATCCTCGCTCGGCGCCGAACCCCGCCGGATCGCGGCCAGCAGCTGGTCGCGCTGGGCGGCCAGTTCATCCCGCCGCGTGGTCCGCTTCGCTTCGGTATCGGCCTTGAACGCTTCCCAGATGATCGCGGCCTTCGGCTCGTCCGTGGGATTGCCGGCAAAGACCTGCTTGCCACTCACCCGGTCGACCTTGACCATATGGATGCCCGGCGGCGCGACGAACGGCACGCTGCTCCAGCGCGAACGGCTGCCCTGCACGAACTGCTTGAAGATCGGCGCGGCGAACGTGCCGCCCTGCACGTAGCCACCCAGCGAGCGCGGTTGATCGAACCCGATATAGACCGCCCCGACGATGTTCTGCGAACCACCCGCGAACCACACGTTGGTCGGCCCGGTCGTCGTCCCGGTCTTGCCGAACAGCGGCAGGCCGAGATCGCGCAGCACCACGGCGGTTCCGCGCGTCACCACGCCTTCCAGCATGTGCACCACCTGATAGGCCGTGCGCGGATCGAGCACCTGCTTGCCCCGCTGGCCCAGGCGCGGCATCGGCTTGCCATCCCACTGCGCCATGTTGCACTGGTTGCAGCGCCGGGTATCGGCGCGCCAGATCACCTTGCCGTTACGATCCTGCACGAAGTCGATCAGCGTCGGGGTGAACTGCACCCCGTTGTTCGCCAGCGCGGCATAGGCATTGGTCATCTGCAACACGGTGGTATCGCCCGCCCCCAGCGCAAACGACAGGAACGGCTGGTACTTGCCGATGCCAACGTCGGAGATGGTCTTGACCACGTTGTCCATGCCCGCGTCATTGGCGATCCGCACGGTCATCAGGTTGCGCGACTGTTCCAGCCCCCAGCGCATCGTGTGAGTGCCCCCCGCTCCGCGCATGTCAAAGTTGCGGAAGCACTTCTGCCCCAGTTTCGCGCCCTGATAGACGCAGAACTGCCCGTCCAGCACTTCGCTGGCCGGGGTCATCCCCTGGTCCAGCCCGGTGGCATAGACAAACGGCTTGATCGTCGAACCCGGCTGGCGCTGGGCCTGCGTGGCGCGGTTGAAGCTGGCAAGGCCGCTGTCGAACCCGCCCTGCATGGCCAGCACCCGGCCCGTGCGCGGATCCTGCGCGACCATGCCGCCGGACACTTCGGGGATGGTTCGCACGGCCCAGGCATTGCCCACCGGTGCGGCGGCAATCACGTCACCGGCCTTCAGCGCGGGCGGCAAGCCGGTAAGCGGCGCGGTCTTGCCATCAGCAAACCCGATGGTCGCCTGCGATCCGCTGCGGCTGACCACGATACCCACGCGCCAGTCCTGATAGTTGATCGACTTGTTGAGCGAAACGAGCGGCCCCAGCCACTTGTCCCCGCTCAGGTCCACATGCTCGATCGGCTTGGTCCACGCGCGCCCGGCGTGATAGCGCATCAGGCCCGCACGCAGGGCGTCCTGCGCGGATTTCTGCAATTGCGTATCCAGCGACGTGCGCACCCACAGCCCGCCCGCATACACGCTGTTCGGGCCGTCCTCGGCCTTTTCGCCATACTTCTCGATCAGGGTGCGGCGAACTTCCTCGACGAAATAGCCGACCGACGCGTCGTAGCTGTCAGCCCGGCGCGGGATCACGCCGAGTGGCTGCGCCTTGGCGGCGGCCGCCTCCGCCGGAGTGGCCCAGCCGTTGTCGACCATCTGCCCCAGCACGTAATTGCGCCGTTCCAGTGCCTGATCGGCATACTGCGCGCGGCCATAGCGTTCCGGCGCCTTGGGCAGGATCGCCAGGAATGCCGCCTCGTGCAACTGGAGGTCGGCAACGTCCTTGCCGAAATAGGCCCGCGCGGCCGCCTGTACGCCAAAGCTCTGACGGCCAAGCGGGATTTCGTTGAGATAGAGCTCAAGGATCTGCTGCTTGGTCAGCACGCCCTCGATCCGGCGCGCGACGATCATTTCCTTGAGCTTGCGGGTGATCGAATACTCGTCCCCGATCAGGATGTTCTTGGCGACTTGCTGGGTAATGGTCGAACCGCCCTTGGCCCGCTCACCCGATCCGAACTTGGTCACATAGTCGATCACGGCGCCAGCCAGCCCGGTGTAATCCACCCCGCCATGCGTCCAGAACGTCTTGTCCTCCGCCGAAAGGTAGGCATTCACCAGCGGCTTCGGGAAATCGACATAACGCAGCTGCACCCGGCGTTCACGGGCGTAGGAATAGACGATTTCGCCATCGATCCCGCGCACCATCGTCGGCAGCGGCGGCTGATAGGTCAGCAGGGTGTCCGCCGACGGCAGCGACCGGGTAACCAGCGCCCATAGCAGCAGATTGAAGGCCAGCAGCGCGCCCAGCGCATAGCCACCGATGCGGAACCACTTGCTGCCGCGCCATTGTTCACGCGCCCAGTGGCCGATGGCAAGGTCGCCCAGCCAGTCGCGCACCCGCGTGAACAGGTTCCCGGCATCGCGCCGGATACGCAGGCGGACGGATTCCCGCTCAGGGTGCTCAGGGGGTTCGGATTCCGACATCTCCAGCGGCCTCTAGCACGGCGAAAGCGCGTTTTGCCAGCGCCTTCCACGGTTACCCACTGGCCGGGACGAACCGCGCGTGGCGGCTCATGTTCCGATCTGCGGCACCGCCTGCCGCGCGAAATAGACCCGGATGGCGCTGGCCAGCACTTCGGCAATCGCCGCCTGGCCAGCGCGGGAACTGAGCCGGGCCAGATCCTCGGGATTGTTGATATACCCGGTTTCGAACAGCACCGAGGGCACATCCGGCGATTTCAGCACCACGAATGCGCCGGACTGGCCGGCGCGCTCCCGAAACGGCAGCTTGCCCTCGCCCTCGCGCAGGATCAGGGCGGCAAACTCCTCGGACCGGGCATTGGCCAGGCGCTGCGACAGGTCGACCAGCGCCGCGTTGACGGCGGCGCTTTGCGTTTCCAGCCTGACGCCGTTGACCTCGTCCGCGGCGTTTTCCCGCGCGGCCATGCGTTCGGCGGTTTCGTTGCTGCCACGCTCCGACAGCGTGTAAACCGTCGCCCCCCGCGCGCTGCTGCCCACTTCGGTACTGTCTGCGTGGAGCGAAATGAACAAGTCCGCCCCCAGGCGACGTGCAATGTTGTTGCGGTCACTCAGCACCAGAAACCGGTCGTCGGAGCGGGTCAGCGCGACCCGCACGCCGCCGCCGCGCAACAACTCGTCGCGCAGCGCCAGCGCCAGCGCGAGAGTAAGCTGCTTTTCCTTGATTTCGCCCGCACCGGCGCCGGGGTCCTTGCCTCCGTGTCCGGCATCGATCACCACCAGGGGGCGGCTCGCATCGGCCGGCCCGAGGATTTCAGGCAGGTTGCCGCCGTTTTCAGTCGAGGGTAGCAGGACCGTCACGACATAGTCCCAGCCCCTCCCCGGCGCGCCGTAAATGCGATCGACCGCAACCATGCCAGCGAACACCGCGACGGGGGCCAGAAACAACAGCAGCAAAAGAACGGCGCGGCGCATCACGAGGTGACTTAGAGTCAGGGCGCGCCCTGCGCAATCTTTCGCGCTTCATCTTCATCGCTTTGTAATGAACTTGCCGCAATTGCGATCGGGTGCTAGGCACGATCGCACCGAAGACAGAACCCCCTCGATCTTGAGGAGGCAGGGACCTTCGGCAAGGGAGAATTCCGGGATTGTTTCCCCGGAATCACACAGGTTGATGCTGGAATGAGAAGCCGTTTGCCGTCCTGTCCGTCTCAGCCCGCCTCGGGCTGGACGATGTGGATGGCTGGTCCTGCGCTGCCGCAATCGCCGCGCCTTGTCATTCCCGCAGACACGCAACACGCCGCCGCAACGCCTCTTGCAGGCAGCGGCTTGTCACACACCGCCGCGCGCCAGCCAGGGATGATCCCGGCCGGACGCGGCTGTTTCGCATACAATCGCGCCGGCCAGCCAGCCTCAGGCCTTTTCGCAAGGCCGAAGCGGCCGCCGCGCGCACGGAGAATTTATAATGACGCAGCGCATGCTGATCGATGCGCGCCACCAGGAAGAAACCCGGGTGGCGGTGCTGAAG
>VFQS010000298.1_pt1 | contig 60944 bp, 76 predicted proteins | sample 3512361 | NCBI WGS metagenome assembly VFQS01 (sample SAMN10412375, study PRJNA504923) | tailings metagenome | isolation source: Relicate 1 Philex TSF3 active mining | place: Philippines | reverse complement strand
TGCAACATAATCATACAACCATGGCAAGAAAAGAAAATACCGGCATCCGCAAACCAATGACTGAGGCGACCCGCCAGAAGATAGCTCAGGCGGTCAAAGAAAAAGCAAAAGCAAAGCGAATCGAAAAGGGCTTACCTCCTGACGCTATAATCCCGCTCATCCCAGACCGTTCTCGGTCTCTCGAACTAGTTCAGATGAAGGACCAGCACTTCGATCCAGCACTGTTCGTTCCTATGGCCACTGGTTCCGCCATCGACAACATGTTCACTCTCGAGGGTGGGATTCCTAAAGCAACCAACTACATGGTGGTGGGCGATCCCGGAGTTGGCAAATCAACTGTAGCTCTGGACATTCTCGCAGACCTCATCAAGTCCGGCTACAAATGTCTTTTCATCTCAGCGGAGATGACCAGAATCGATCTTTATAAGTACGTGCAACGGTATCCGAAGTTCGGTGGAATCGATATCTTATTCCTCGGAGAATATTTGGATGACAATCCCAAGCTGGTCGTGGAGGAAGCCTTAACCCCTGGCTATGATGTTGTCCTCATCGATTCGTTCGTCGAGGTTCAAGAAGCTGTCAAGGAAGTGAATCGCATCACCACCAACTCAGCAGAGAAATGGCTCATTGACCTCATGCTCCGTCACAATCTAGCCCACAATACAGCGTGTAAGAACACTTCTTTCCTTGCCATCCAACAGGTAACAAAGGGCGGAGTTTTTGTCGGCTCTAACAAGCTTAAACACAACACTACGGGGATGATGGAGATCCGATATGAAGATGAGGATGCCAACCTACAGTACATTGCCTTCACCAAGAACCGCCGTGGTCCAGTAAACCAAAAACTCTACTTCTCCCTCAAAGCAACTGGAGCAGTACAGTACACCCAACACTCCGGATCGAATCACGATTCAAAGGACGAGGATTCCACATTCGACCGGCTCATCGAAAAAGAGGTCAACCCTTTCCAATAATCTTGCCAGGAGATTCCCCGGGTGGTGTCAGAGGTCATTCTGCCGCCGGGACCGAAAACACCACCCGCTCCTATAAGGCCCGCGCATCCAAATAATTGTCCGTTCATTTTTTTAGTACGTCAGTCTTTAGTACTTTAGCTTAGTAACCAATTAAACATTATTCATATGGCAACTATCACAGAAGGACTAGGAATTCAGCAAGGCTGGTTTGAAGAGATGGAGCAAATAGCTAAGCGTGCTATGGACGAGCTCGATGAGGTCTCAGGAATACTCACCACAGTAGGCAAGGAGATCCGAGAGGAGGATCTAGGATACTCTGAGGGTGAACTCTCTGTCTATGAGAAGAAGCTCCTGATGGCTGGATACACCATTGGATCCATGGCCCAGGCGAACAAGGTCCGTGAGATCATGATGCTCAAGGACCTACACAGGCTTATCCAGAAAATGAAGGACCAGGCCGAGTCAGAGGACTAAGCCCCAGAGCTCCCAAGAAAAACCCCCGAAGAAAATCTCTGCAGCAGCTAGGTAATTCTTCGGGGTTTTTTGTGGGGTCAGAAATCCCGGGGTATGTCCCAGAGCCCTTTGGACCCTTTCACGAGGAAAAAATCCCCCGGGTCTTTGCCTATTCTATTACAGGAACCCCCGGGATTCCCCACGACTAAAGCTTATAAGCACTAGGGAAACCGTCGGGGACCTAAATAAAGACCCCCTCTGGGGTCTGGAGGGGGGTAAAAATGGGGTCCCTGTATAGGGGGTACAAGGGCCCCTCGCGTATAAGGGGTCTAAGATAGGGGGCTATTCGCTTAGGGGACCCCAATTTGGGACTAAGTTAGGGGACCCTCCTTTGGAAACCAATGGGGCCCTTCCCGTATAGGGACTTTGGCATAGGGTCCAAACGCTTTAGCGACCCTTGGAGGGCGGGAGGGCAAAAGGGCAAAAGGGCAAAAGGGCAAAAGGGCAAAAGGGCAGGAGGGCAATAAGTGCAATTGGGCTAGACTAAAAGGACTAGTGAACCAAAGGACTGATCTACTTAAATGGGTTAAAGGGTTATTGTCCTAGATAGAGGTGTTGACTCAGTCTAACGTGTATGCTTCGTCCGACTCTTCAGGGTTGCCATCATTCGGGTATTCTATATGAGCCTTCCCTTGCTCTTTCTGAGCCTGATGATATTTGCTTCGAACGTATTCCCCTAAGGAGTAATTGTTCGGATGAGATTCAACTTCCTCTGCTGTGATTCTGAGCGTGATGTGATGCTTCATGGTCATTCCCATTTTCTAATTTATATGGGTTGGACCTTCGGATGTTCCGTTCGGATAGAGACTTGGTTATCTTTGTGTAGGTACGAGTACTGTGTCTCCTACATGTACAGGGACATTAGAGATAGACCAGTAGTCACCTACATAGTATCTCCAGTAAACTCTTCTGAATGTGGGAGGCATCCCAGAGTGTTGGTTGACATAGACCACTGAGTCCACTGGGTGCTTTTCGTATTTGACCTTTCCATGTTCACTTGTGGAACAAGAGGATAAGGCTGAGAAGACTAAGAGGGCAATGATTGACTTTTTCATAGAGTAAGATCTTTAGGTGACATGCCTCTCTCTTCTGTGATTTGCTTCCAGAGACTCTCTGTCATCATGTGACCATTCCCAATCTTATTCATCTCATGGAAAGATCCTTTGTGTTCAATGTCCCATGTGAGAGGATTAACTCTGACCCATGGGTATTCGTGTGTGAGTCCTTGTATGTGCATGTCACTTATATTGGGGTAAGATTATAGAAGTTTCTCGAGAAGAAAAAACGAGAATTGATATTTTGAAGCCGGCGGGTCTGGTGGAATACGGGTCACGAAGCCCCCGAATGTGGATCAAAATGTGAAGTAATTGAGCTCTATTTTGCTCTCTCGTGAGCTACAAATGGTTTATAGGTCACTTTGCATTTTTTTAGTACGTGTGGTATGGGTACTTTTGATACATGGAAGATCTAGAAACTTTATTAGAAGACCTCGGAGGCATTGGACTGAAGTCATGCCTGAGAGAGGGAATGGACTTCGGCTGGGGAATGGACTTAGGTCCTGAGTCAGAGTGTGATGGGCTAAAGCCTCTCTTCCTGACAGAGGAAGCCATCCAGTGGATGCACGATCACGGACACCTCCCTGGAAGTAGTGTCCAAAAGTTCTCTCTTGAGAATAACAGCTCTATAGTTTGGCTTTCCGTGCAGTTCTCTGATGTTTGGATGGGAAAGTACAAGATGGACTACACTCTGTATCAGGTAGGTACCCAGTCTCTCCGAAAGGATCTATACAAGGTGACTGGTTCCTGTGGGATATACAAGGTGACTGGTTCCTGTGGGGACTCTGGATTTGGTAAAGGTCGTTTCCAGTATCACCTCAAACCAAGATCTGTTGCGAGCTTGCAAAAGAGACTCGCTCAAAAGCTAAGAGCACTGACCATCTCAGTCCCAACTTTTATTAGCCCTAAACACTCTAACGTACATGGAAAATCTGGATCTGTTATTACAAGACCTTGAGAGTCTTGGTATGAAGTCATGTCTAAGACAAGGCGTTGACTATGGATGGGGTATTGACCTGCAGGGTGAGTGTAACGGCAAGCTTGACATGTACCTCACACGGGAAGCTTTTGAGTGGTTGCATGAGCATGGTCACACAGAGCATAAATCCTCCGCAAATAACGCACTCGTTTGGGCTATAAACAACGGAAAAAGTTCCTTTGTGCTTCCCCAGAAATTCAACGATTTCCTTGAAGATAGATTTGTGATATTCTCACTTCACGGCCAAATTCACCTCTTTGAGACTTTAGTACAGGATCCACCGGAGACTCTCAAGGCAAATGGGAAGGAGGTCTATAGAGCAGAGACTAAGGTGCTCTATATAGTCAAAGCAGCCTCTACCACTGGCCTTTATGAAAGCCATGAAATCCTTTTCCCACTGACCCAGAATCACGAGGAGTCCCAGAATTTGCAGTTGAGGCTCGCCCAAAAACTGGCAACCCTTACCCCCTGACCCAGACTTTAGGGAGCCGGGGGATCTAACCCAGACTTTGGAATCTAAGCCCACAGAGGGATCCAAAATGTGAGCTAAGATGCCTCAAGGCGCGCAGAGCCTAAGATCCCAGAGATGGACAGAGATATATAAGGATAGAAATAACAGATGACTATGAAAAACCTTATTAGCTTTGAAAATTTTGGGAGTGCTTCCCATCATGTAAATGAAGCAGTGGCCAATGTAAGCTCAAGCATTCCATCTAAGGCTGAAGCCAAGGTATACTTTGGAATAGGTTCAGGGGGAAAAAAGAAAAGATTGATTATGGAGCCACAAGGATCTTAAGTCCAAAGCAAATCGCAAAAGCCGGAGAGGCATCAGCTATTCTTGGAACCATCATCAAACTGTTTTCAGAACAGCCAGAAGGATTTTGGGCTAAACTTCTTAAGGAGGTCAAGAAGATCAACAAACTGAACTATCCTGCTTGCCTATGGATTGTACAGAACTCTCCAAAAATTAAATCCCTATACGGCAGGAATTTTAGGCAGGTTGGACAATTCATGGCAGCCAATTATGCGCTAGCAGCTGACAATAGGCAAACAGAAGACAAAGGACTTTTTGGCATGATTGGAGAATTGGGTTATCTTCTAGGATATGGAGTTTGGGCAGGTATGATTGAGGTATTTAACGGAGCGCAAGAATCCGTAGATGCTGTGGAACTTTATTTATCTACTACTGTCAACCCACAGGAAAGAGTTTACCCCGACTTTACAACTAAATGGTTTGATCCCAACAGAGAGTGGAATGCGGGGCTGATAGGACCATTTTACGAGCCACTAATTGATCCAATGACAGATAAGGAAGCTGTCGATTCGAGAGGGAGGAAAATCTTCGGATGGAAATACGATGATACTGGTAAAGACTATTATTTGTATAAAAACCTTTAACAATATTAGAGACTGTGGTTCACCTGAATAATAAATAAAAAAATAGTGTCACAATGAAAAACATTGAAAATTTTGAGGATTTCCTAAATGAAGGCCAGGCATGGGGCAAACCGATCAAGGTTGTCGAAGTAGGAACAGACAGGAACGCACTTCAGAAATTGAACCAGGAGATAAAAAAGTCAATCGCCGGGGGTGGTAAGGTTCACATGAGCATGACGAAAGACCAGTTCCACGTTCTGATAGAAATCCCAGCTGGAAAGATTCAATACAATTTACCCGCAAATAGAGCTAAAGAGGTTGTTGACATTTCCTTGGATGTAACAGGAGGAGCATAAATCCCATATTACATATGGTCACAAAAAAGAGCCCGATAAAGGCTCTTTTGTTGTTTTATGATAGATGAGATTATAGACCCAAATTCTTAAGATCTAATTCCTTGGTTGCATCTGCCTTGTAAGCTTTGAATATCTCATCTGCATTTGAGAAGTGCACATACGCAAGATCCACAAATGCTTTGGCGTTGATAGTGTAATTGTCTGTGAAGACAATCACGGCTTCGGAAGAGTCTTTGGCTTTGAATGGACCGTAGTAACCAGCATCTGGAACTTGACCTTGCTCAAAGAAGAATTCCATCAGTTCTGGGAATTTCTTTTCCTTGAGATCCGACATAAATGCTGGAGGTGGAGCTGTAAATCCAGGTCCACTCGTACTGTATTTTAAAGACGGAGGTGTGGATAGCCAGCTTTTCATCGAAAGCCCGAGTAAAGCCTGCACACATCTAGATTCGTCTCTAGCTTTGATTAGAAAAGCAATTGGCTCGTCGCCTTTCGTAGACAGGAACATGTACCCAATGGATCTGTCAAATCCAACTCCTTCCAAGTCCCCAATCAGATCTTCAAGATCCTCTTCAAATAGTTTAATGTGTTTCATAGTGTTTTCTTATGCTCCGAAGTCTAAATCTAGATCTATTTCTTTATTACCTGCAATCTTATTGCCGTTCCGGTTTTCATCCAATTGTCATTGCCTATTCCAGCTGCGAACTGACCGACCTGTCCTTCGTAAGGTATTGCTGTCAATTCGTTTCCCGTTGACATTTCGATCATATCGATTAGATCTTGAATTCTTTCGCCAGCTTTTGGTACAACGTAACCACCAACAGATTGCCCGTCGAAGTTAAATTCTAAACCTGCACCTTTATGACCAAGGACTGGATAATATTTCCTGTATTCCTCGATTGTCAATTTTCCGTCACCGTCGACGAATTGCTCGAATAGTTTTATGTGATTCATTTTCTTTCCTTTCTATCGTAATATTCCCAAACCTCATCCAGCTGCTTAGGATCTGCTAACCAAGATTCCCACCAGCCTCCTCCGTCTTCTTCAACAAGAGTTCCGTCTTTAAGTTTCTTGTATTCCTTTTCGTGCACGTCGATGACGAAAGTCTTGGGTGTGAATGGTAGGGACTTGATGTATTGTTGTGAACCTATTTTCTCTTCGCTTCCTTCTGTGACCCCGACTCCTCCTGACGTAAATGTATAGTCTTTACCTACTGGTTTGAATACTATTGCATCCAAATAATAGGGTTTTCCCTCTTTGCCCTGTTTGAAGACAGAACTGAGCCTATTGTTTTGGAAAGTTCCTGTTCCAGGATCAGCCCCTTCAATTCCTGAGATGTCATTCCATTCGTCATCCGAACAGTCAATGCCGGCCCCAAGTGGTTCTTGAGCAAACATTTTTTTAAGGGTATCCACGATGGCACCTGCAGTGTAAGGAGCTGAAAATCCGGATTGGCCACTCTGATTGAATTTATCAACCAAAGCCTCGATCTCAGGAACAAAATCTGCCACGAGTAGAGTGCTTCCCTCCTGCTCGGCTTTGTCCAGCATTCTTTTCAATTCTGGGTATTTAGACGATTCGTTTAGTGATTGTACTTCAACCATCTTTACACCCTCGTGTAAAATCTTGATGAGCCTTGATTTTATTTCATTGTCGGTGATTCCTTGGTGGAATCCTTCGAAGAGCTTAATATATTTCATACTTCAATACTATTTGATCATTTATATATCGGTTTAGAGAATAGATTAATCCTGGATTCATTTTTTATCCACAATTGGAATTTCTAAATTTGTCCTATGGAAGATCTTTCAACTTTGATATCAGACCTGGATGGGCTTGGACTAAAATCAACCCTTGTGAGAGGCAAGGATTTCGGATGGCCAATAGACAACAGGATAGCTATTGACACACCGAGCAAAAAATGGGGTCGATCCAATCTATGCATCACCAAGGAAGCAGCGGATCTTATCAAACAAAAATTTGGCCTTGACGTTTTTGCAGGTTCTCCATGGAAATTGCCAGTATCGCATAAGTTGGACGTCAGATTATTTTCTGAGAGATTTAACAAAGGAAAAGCAGTGGGAAACATCGAATTTTGGTTTATTCAAGAAACGAAATTTTGGCAAGCTGTGTGCATATGCTGGTCTCTATCTGGTGACCGGGTTCTTTGGTCAACATCCTCAAGGGTCAGGCATGTTCTAAGGCATGGACCACGAGGGGCTCTTTCTGACATGGATGGAGCAATGGACAGAAAGTTGAAGGGAATGGAGATTCTTTCTCACAGAAGAACTAGAACAGTCGAAAGAGAACTGGCAAGTATTTTGGGATCTATGATAATTCATGACTAATCGGATATATAGAAAAAAATACTAGACAATGAAAAACATTGAAAGTTACGAAAGTTTTCTAAATGAGGCAGAAGCAGCATCTCCAATGGAAATGGAAGCAGGAGCTGAAATGGAAATGGCAAACGACTTTGATCCAGAAAAAGCAAAACAAGCTTTAGCTGACTATGTGAAGAGGACAGGATCTGGGAGTTCAGACCAAGATAAAACGGGACTTAACTTCCCAAACATCAAGCAGGTGTTTGGAAGACAGGACTACAATTTTAGGGTTGCAATCGCTCAAGCATTATATTTGGCTGGTTTGAATCTTTTTCCGACAAATAAATATCACTCAGCTGATATTCAAGCAACAGATTTGAAAAACACAGGCTGTACCCAAACTTATTATATTGGAGAAGGACCGCAAAACGAAAAATTGAAGCAGGTTTCCGTTGCCCAATTAAATGCTGTCAAAGGTCTAGCAGCAAAAGTTTTCCTCGATTTTAAAAGATATATGGGAGGTAATTTCGGCTACTATAACGGGAAATATGCATTCGAAATTCCACTATCCGCTATCAAAGCTTTCCCCGAAGTAAAAGCTGCTGCTGCAGCTTTGAAAAAAGCAAAGTAATAAATGAAGACGTATTATTGAAAAGAGCCTTCGGGCTCTTTTTTTGTTTAAGAACAAACTCAGCAACCATCAATATAATCAGGGATGAGAAACTTCGATAAAATTTACGAAAGGAAATTCTGGGGTGAGGAAGGAAACGGTAGCGGCACTGGGTCTATGTTACACACTACGGTTTCCGTTAGAAACTTAATCACAGATCTTATACAAAATCAAGGTGTAAGAAAGATAGTGGATGTTTCTGTAGGGGGTATGACTTGGTGGCCCGAAGTGCTAAATCAATTTCCAGAGGTTGAATTCTTTGGATATGATATTTCTTTAATTAAGACGAAGGAAAATAGGGAGAAATTCAGAGAAAACAACAATTGGAAATTTTACTTCGCGGACCTAGTTTCCAAAAAAGATTATCCAGATTGTGATCTAATTATTTGTAGGCACACTCTAAATCATTTATCCAAGGAGGATGTGTTGAAATCCATAGATAATTTAAAGGGTGTTAATTACAGGTTTCTTGGAGTTACCCAACATCCTTTCCAAGAGCTGAATGTCCAAAAAGAAATTCAACCTGATACACCAGGTTGTATAGATTATCGCCCAATAAATCTTTTGGAAGATCCAATAAGTCTTCCAATCCCTCTTATAGAAGTAGACGATGCTGATGCAGAAGACATTCAAATGAATTGGCAAAGAAAATTTTCAATTTGGAGTAAATAAATCGAAAAGAAATTATATATTAGAAGAGACGCTACAGTCTCTTTTTTTGTGTCTAAGGAGTTTGAAAAGAAAGAGATAGAACAAACCATCAAACTTCGAATATAAAATAAAATAGGATGGCTTATGGACACAAAAACAATCAATCGATTCTACTTCTCGAGATTCATCGACTCACTAGAGAAAGATGTAGAGAAATGGGAAATGTCTCATCATGGTGCATACGGAAACACCTGGCAGGAATACCACGGTCCTGAATATGTCAATGCGGAGAGACAGAAAATAGTATTTGCACAAACGCTGAATTATTTAGGATGTTATGTGAATGGTAGAATCCTTTGGCATGTGCCTTTTTGGTACCAAGTAAATTTATTTTCACATCAAACCAGGAGATTTTGGAAAGCCTGGAGAAAGATGAAACGTTTATGTCACGTGAAAGATAAACAGGAATTAAATGATAAGCTAATGAAATCATTATAATGAAAGAGTCGAAAGACTCTTTTTTCGTTTTTATCGGACAACTAGAATTCTTAATTTTGTTATATGGAAGATCTGGAATCGTTATTGGAAGACCTTGGTGAATTTGGACTTAACCCATTCCTTATACCAGGCAAGGACTTTGGTTTTGGTAATTCACTTCAGGGAGAGTGTGACGGTAAAAGAAAACTCTGGTTCACACAGGGTGCGGTGGAAAGATTGAAAAAGAAGGGACTAGTTGATAATTACGGGTCGTCCATGCTTTCTTTATCCAATGATTTTAATGATACCTGGAAATCCACGTTTCGTGTGACATATACACTAAGCAAAACAAATGACAACGAAGGACTATGGTATCTTTGGGGAGGCTGCGGTGATTCTGGATTCGGTACCAAGTGGTTTCGATATCATTTCAGACCAAGAACAGTCAAGAGACTACAATCACGTTTGTTCGAAAAAATTAAAGCGGTCCGTTTTTGATATATAATAGCATGAAGCATCTCAGAACATTCGAATCATCAGAGGAGGATCTAGCAAAGGATCTAGAAACCTTAGGAATGGAAACGATGAAGGGATGGTTACTGGCTGTTCAGAAATATGGATATGACGAGATCTTCAACTGGGAATACATCACTATCATAGCTCCTAACCTTGGAAGGGCTGTCCAGTTATTCATAGAACATATTCTTCCAGAGATTCCTGATGATTTTGATATTGGTGAAGCACAGGAAAGAGGCTGGGGTTATGCAGAGGATCAATTCGGGATTAATGAGGAAGGTGGATTTGAGATTCTCCAGGGATGGCAAGATCTAAAACCTAGATCAACCAAAGAAGAACTAGACACTTTTTTCGAGTCCAATCCTATAATGGCTATTCGGGATCTTGAAAAGGTATTTTTAAACGCCAGCCAAGTTCTTGCCAATAATCCTATCGGGAACATTTAATTTCCCACATTTTTTTACTACGTACCTTTTTATTAGATTTGTCTTATAATTAAAAATCTGTCTATGCAGAGATACAAAAGAGGCAAAGAAATTAAAGATCACCCGCTTTCAGTGATTTTCAATCGCTACGATTCAAAACAAGAAACTGAGTTCGTCAAGGCATTTTTTGGTCAGGAAGAAGCCAACTCGATTCTTGAAACGTGTGGAATACCTTTGGTTGAGGAATATGATCCCCAACCTGAATATCCAGTTCAAATTGGATATTCAACCAAGAGGGCTGATCTAGTTTTTGAAGGACCCGACGATACTGTTTTTTACTTTGAGGTAATGAGCCAAAGCTATGATGGTAGATGGGACGATGCACACCACCAGCAATTCTATCTTAAATCAACTAGACTTTCCCAAGAGTATGAGAACGTTTATGCCTTCGCGGTTGCGTTCAAAGAATTTGAACCGAAGTATTTGGAAGAGATTTCCAAAATGGATAACTGGTATGCTATTCATCTAAGATTTAACGACCATGGATATTTCCCCGAAGTATACGGTGTGGAACAAAAGAGACAGAAGGAGCAGGTTAAGAACCTCGAGAAGGAAGACTTTGGTTTACAGCTTCTGCAGATAGCCTCAGGTTTTGGCTGGAAAAACAGGGGAGACCGACCAATCTCTTCAAACTATCTTTTTGTCGGTAAAGGATTTGAGGGAAAGAAATATCGAGGGATCGAATGGGTGATTAGCTCTAAAAAAGATCGTTTTGGTATTAAACTTCATGGTGGTATGTACAAGGAAGAACCATGGAGAAGTGTCAATAAAGACCCGGAAAAAATCATGTCTTTTATACAAGAAAAAGTACCATCTGTTAAATTCTTTCCATTACCAGAAAGGAGATCGGAGGGAGAAAGGGATACAGCATTTTACTTTGAATTTGATAAGAGCAACCTTACTGATGAAAGCATTCAAATGTTGAGAGGCATCACGGAGGCCTTTGCCGAAATTTTCGGGCTTTCTGAACTTCTGGAAACGGCGAAACCAAAAAGGGAGACAAACAATAAAGAAGTGGAAGTTTTATAATAAATTTTTTAAGCAGAGAATAAGATGAGAACAACAAAGGAGATATTGGAAAATAGACTAATTGAAACCGAAACCCCGGAAATAGCCGAAACTCCAACAATTAAAGACAAAGTCGGAGGTTATTCACAATGGGCAAAGCACTCCGGAGGTAAGTTCTCACCTACTATGCCTACCGCGGAAAAACTCGATCCTGGCTTTTATGAATTAGGACATTCCCACGAGATTGGAGCTTATTTCGAAAAGAAGAAGATGACCCTTGATGAACTTTACTATCTTCCATCTGATGAACTTCAAGATATGATCGATGATATCGAGAAGTTTTGGAAAAGAAAGCACAAGTACGAGGAATATAACTTCGTTCATAAAAGAGGAATATTACTATACGGTGAACCAGGAAATGGTAAATCTGGCATCATTCAACTCTGCACAAAATATCTCATCGAGGAAATGCAAGGGATTGTAATTAATATTTCAACTGGGGATCACCTTGAAATTTACCAGAAAATAATTGGACCATTCAGAGAGATTGAACCAGAAACCCCTCTGATAGTTATTCTCGAGGATATTGATGGAATAGCAGGGGAGGGAACTTGGACCACATCAATGCTTTTAAATCTTTTGGATGGAATTAAGCAAATTGATAATGTTGTTTATCTAGCAACCACAAACTATCCAGAAAAATTAGAGGAACGTATTACTAATCGCCCTTCTAGATTTGACCGTAGATATGAGGTGACGATGCCTAGCGAGGAGGTAAGAGAGGTTTACATCAAGAATAAACTTTCGGAGGAGGAGCTAAAAGAAATAGATCTGAGAAGCTGGGTAAGACAAACCGAAGGAATGTCCCTTTCTCATCTGAGGGAGCTAGTTGTGTCGGTGTGTGCAATGGGTAACACCTTTGAAGAAACCATAGCTAGATTAAACGGCTTGAAAGTCAAACCAAGAATCAAAGCTAAAAACAAACCGGTAGGTTTTAAGAACGAAGCATAGTAATTCTTTATAACCCAAATCTTGATTTGGTTGCGTTAAAGTTCTGTTCTATTTCAGCTGCACTTAATCCCTTTGTATAAAAATAACAGGCCCCGATCTTTCCATTCAGATAAAGAGAACCTACACCAGATCCAATAAAGCCGAGATAGAGTGGGTTAGCTTCGTTATATGAATCCGTCCCGTGTTGTCCAGTAATATATTCGGTAGTGTTGATGTACGCCTTTGTCGTGTTGGCGGTAGAAGTTATCTGGGAGATGAAAGTGAACAAATACCAAGTGTTCGTAGACACCGTGAGAGTAGAGCTTAAAATTCTCTGAGTTGAAGTTCCATTTGTTACCGTTCTTATAATTCCTCCGTCCGAGAATAAACCCCCCCAATAACCATCAAAACCAAAGGATCCTGAAAGTTTACCAAAAACAGGTATTTGCTGATTAAAACCTCCCAAAGCATCAAACTTGACCCATACCTGAATAGTTTTTTGTGCGGTAGTTGACAGTGAAAGAGAAGTGTTGTGAGGTATACTAATATTGTCATTAACACCATCCAGATCAAATATCCCTCCGTCGGTAGACAACCAAGTAGCTCCATTGATAGTGGCGTTATTTCCATTTGCAGTTTCATCGTTCCATGTTCCCGACGTGTAATTCGAAGCGTCGAGCTCCATAAATAGATCGCTGGTAACTATAGAAGGAGCTTCGAAGTTTGTCCAGAAACCATTAGCATTTAACCACGTCTTTGCAGAGATCCCGTCGGTAAATGGTGCTTGTCCTGCCCTTTGTGGGAGTCCATTTATAAGGTTTAGGAAAGAAGATTCTGTTTTTTGTGATGATCTTCTGAATCCGGGCTGCTGTAATGCTTCTCTTGCATAAGCAATGATATAATATAATTGATCTTCGTCTGGGCCGCTTCCCCAGAGCAGACCACCATATCCACCATTATAATTTTGTACAGAAGCACCAACAGATAAATTTCCATATTTCTCAGTTCCTGATACTTGGGCTCCTGAATTATAAGCGAATGGTCTGGTTAAAGCCATTGATCGATTTTTTATTTATATATCCTGGATTTAGCATATATAGGGTATGTTCAAATACATCTCCGACATTATAACTAAGATATCTCCGCAGCAAAGATTAATTGCTTTGGTCATACTTGTTATCGCCGGGGTTTCTTTGGTTCTTGTTCCTCAGTGGTTCGACAAAAAAGACTGTGAAGATCTCTATGAAGAAGTTGAGTCTCAGGGAAATCAAATTCTACAACTCAATAGAAAAATAGTAGAAAACGATAGCAAATACACGGACGAAAAGTTGAAAAGAGAAACCGAGATAAGGGAGATAATTGCCAATCTTACTAACGAGCTTGAAAAAATTAAAGCCAAATCAAATTTTTATGAAAGGGAATCCAAACTGATGCTCCAGTCATATTCAAACGACAGCTCTAATTCTCAACCAAAAGTAATTCCGCATAAGGTACCTCACCTAGATTTCACAAATATCGAGCACGAAATAAAGTGTCTGAACAACACGATCGATAAGAATAAGAAAAATTAAAGTAGATGCGGTTGGGCCTCTCTAATTCCAGAGTTAGTAACCTGGACATATTCAGGAGCATAATTTTCAAGAGAGTCCGAACCTGCGTAGGAAAGGGCGGATCTGACACCATCAACCAAACCCTGGACTATAAATTTAACCCCTCCCTTGAAAGGAATGACAGTAGATTCACCCTCGACGTTTCTTTGTTGTTGTCCATGAGCAGTCTTAGTCTCTAAAGAGGCTGATCCCCTATATCTTTTATAAAGAGACCCATTTTTCTCAATTACACTACCGGGGGTTTCTGCTGTTCCTGCCAATAAAGATCCAAGCATAACGTTGTTTGCCCCGATTGCTAAAGCTTTCGCAATATCACCAGAAGATCTAATGCCTCCATCTGCCATAACTGGAACTTTGGCGACTGAAGCAACATCAATCAGAGATGTAACGTTAGGAACACCAAACCCAGTTTTTATTCGGGTCGTACAAAGGGATCCACCACCAATACCAACCCTAAGACCATCAGCACCAGCTTCCTGAAGTCTTTCTGCCGCTTCCGCGGTTGCTATATTTCCAGCAATGATGTCAACATTTTCGTCCAAATTGTCCTTACACCAATTAATCATGTCGATGACGTTTTGGTGATCCCCGTGTGCAACATCTATCAAAAGAACATTTGCTCCAGCTTCCACCAGAGATTGAGCTCTAGTCATATCGCTCGCCATAACACCAATTGCTGCCATAATAGGGACCAAATCAAATCCGGTTTGTTTTTCGGGTAACTTAGAAACCCAATCTATATAGGGAGAATAGAAGCCATCACCATATATTTTGTTGTAGAGGTTTCTAACTTGCTGTGTCTGTTCCTCTACACTTAAAAATCTGTGAATACACCCAACTCCTCCAGACAAAAACATTTTAAATGCCATCTCTTCTTCACAGACCGTGTCCATTGGGGATGCTACCAAGGGAACAAGTAGACTATAACGTCTGCTCAGTTTCGTGTGAAGCTGGATATCGAGTCTACTTTTAACAGACGAAAAGGCAGGGACGAGTTGAATGTCGTCATAAGTGAGTGCTAGTCTGGACATATGGATTGTTTTAATTCTAATCTTTTAGATCACTAGTTTGATCAAAGTTTCGATATATAGATTTATGGAAAGGAGAATACGTTTATTTGAGGATTTTGCTAAATCTAAGGGTCCTAAATACACTGAGGACGAGATAGAGCAAATTCTTATCAGGTTCGACGGTAGCAGGTTTTTCAAGCTTAATCTGGATAAAACAAACGTTGTTTTTAAGTATCCAACAACACTAACGGACGTTGAGTCTTACCGTAATGGCGAAGAGGGGACGTTAGAATATTACGTAGACAATGTTGTATTTGACATTGCAATTGAGGATTTTCTGGAAGAATTGGAATCCTTATTTATTGCACTTGGGAAAGATGCAGTTGATGATCCGGATAACATTCTTGGTGATATGGAATCCATAGGCTTCGATGACAAAGTCAATTCCGCTACTTGGCAGGAAATCTCAAATGCAATCCGAAAAAATATGGGCAAGATAACAGGTCCATCTGGGGTTGGGATTGACGAGCCCGAGCTAGACATAGTTCTTCAAACGGAACAATATGGGTATGAATTTAAGCTTAGACTCTACATCGATTCATATAATGGTGATATAAATTTCGATTCACAGGACTTCTCCGATGAGATACTCACAGATCTTTTTTTCGTAAAAAAATAATCTTTTTCTTTTTTTTACCTCGGGGAGAAGTTTTATCTTTACCCTATGATAACAGGTAAAAATTCAGATCTTGCTAAGTCCTTCATTTTGGTTGGGCTCGTTTCAGTTTCTTTTTTCTCGTCATGTACGAGAGAGATTCAAAATCCAGTTGAAGATTCTCTAAGGACCTACATTCAGGGAAATCACTCGGACCTTACTGAGGTTGATAATTTTGATGTATCCTCAGTAGAGTTCTATGAGGTTGGTTTAGGAAAACGTACCTACACAGGAGCAAGGATAGGATTCAACGGAGCTTCCCCTATAGGATACACAACGTTCGTTCTCAGCAACAAACCAGATCTAGATTTAAGCCAAGCAATATCACAGTTTGAGAAAAATCAGAATGAGTGGGGATATCAAACGTACGAGCTTGATGTTATTTCCGACACCTCTGGAAAAACTTGTCTGGTTCTTATTCAGGACAAATAATTAGAAAAATTCCAAAAACATTTTTTTTCCTCGAGGATTAGGAATATCTTTACATAACAAAACAACCAAAAAAGAAAAAAAGAAATTTAGAAAAACATTTTTTTAGAACGTAGCATTAAACTAAATTTGAATTATAAACCTAAAAACAAAAGCAAAATGAAAAAGAACATCATCATCGCAGTTTTGATCACAGGATCGGTAATCTCTGCACCAGCAATCGCTCAACCTTCTGTTAAGGCTAATTTGGAAACAAAAGCGGACGTTTCAAAAAAATTAGAATCAGAGATTGAGAAATACTTGACAGATCAAATTGTCATCTCAGTCGAAGGTGTTGAAGCCCAAAGGGATTTATCACTCGATCCAGCAAATTCTCAGATGAGATTAATTGGAACTAAGTTTTATTTGCCAGACTATGCAAATGAGGCGGAACTTGCTAAAATTGCTGTAGAAAAATTCTTCAAGCAATGGGAAAAAACTGGAGGGTCTAATGCAAACCCATCACACCCCAAACACCCCTTTGCCAAAGGATATCGTTACAATTTGAAAGTTGTAAACTTGGGAGATGGTCGTTATGAAATTTTTATCGCCACAGATTCTCCCAAAGAATACATGGATCAACTTAACCAGTATCCTAGTTCGATTGAGTAAGTTCGAAGATAAAAGCAGGATTCATAAAAAATCCAGGTCTTTAAAGACCTGGATTTTTTTTTTTGAGTAAATTAAGAATGGATTCTCTAATGAATTAAGCGTTTGGCTTTTTACCCCACCCATTTACGGAAATTTTCAGAACGTTTTGCCAAAGTCTGATATTATCTCCCATGATTTTCTCTATTCTGGTAATTTTTACCTCCTCGTTATTCACGATTTCTGATTTTTTAGCGGTCCCAGAAATTATAAAAGATACCTGTTGCATTTTAGGATCGCTCTCTTCCTTCGGACCCTGCTGAACTTCTGCTGTGCCATATACAGAGTCTGGGTTATCAGGACCTAAGCTAAAATTTATGTCCTTAAGTTGCGGAGTTGTTTTTTGAAGACCCTTCAAAGCATCGATACCAGCTTTTCTTCTATCTTTTGCAAGCTGCTCGTTTCCTCCTTCTCTACTGGTTGGTTTGCTAGATGCAGCACCATTGACCTTGATGCTTGTAATTTTATTATATTGTGAAAGCATAGCTTTAAGTGCCTTCATACCAGCTTCTGAAATCTTCACCTCATTCTCAGCAAAGAAATCCTCCCCTTCCGAAGAGTGCTTCTTGTTAACAACCTCAACCGATGTTCCAGCGGGCTTGATGATCTCCTCGACCATTTCTTCCAAAATTGGCTTACCTTTGCCTGGCTGGAAGATTGCTAAGCTATACAGAGGACATGGGAATGAGATTTCCCCAGCCTTTTCGTCGACTGTGTCGACTGCAAATTTGAATGCAGGATCGCCGCTTTCTGTAACGTTGATCGTGTTAACATTAAGATCTGAGATTGCATAATATGTAAGACCACCAGTATTACCTGCAGCTGAAACACCACCATATGGAAGTGCAACTTTATATTTTTCAGTATTCAAACCTCCGCCTAATCTACGAATCAATGTATCTAGGTTGTAAAGATTAATAGCACCAAGAAGAGCAAATAAGTTTACCGCTTTAATATCGCTTTCTTCTGATATGAAAGTCGAGCTGCCGTCAAAATAAGGGAAGTCTTTAGCCAGAACTGTACCTGCATATGAGTATTGGTAAGTTCCTTCTACGTATTCTCTAGACCAACCACTTTTAGTCTTGTTCAAGGAAGATTTGGAAAAGGAATCTTCCATATCTGCTATCTGTTCCGATATTTCCCTAATAGATTGCTTTACGTCTGATGCTTCCTTGGGAAATCCACTTAAATATTTAGTAAGTTCGGAGAAAAATTCAGTAGCCATTTTTTCACCTTCACCCTGTAGCTTCAAATCGCCAATAATTCTGTTAGCTTCCGAAGTCAGGCTTTCCGTACCTTCTTCCTCGTTTAGCTGACCTGTTTTTACTTTCTCTAGGACTTGTTCAACGAAATCCTGAAAGCTTTCAAAAACGAATTTGTTTTTACTATTCATTTTGTATATCTTTTATTTTCTCTATATATCAAACTAAAAAGCAAAATTGCAAAGACATAGTTCATTCTTTATCCACACTAGGCTGGATATATAAGAAAAATACAAATATTTCATGGCAAAAATTTTGGATTTCAACATCTATAACTTCGGAGAGAGAATCAACGAAGCAATGGACGAGAAGATCAAACGTAAATTGATAGCAGATCTTAAAATCTACTGCGAAGAATCTGGAGCTGATTACGGAGAGGTTTGTAAGCTCTTGAAAATTACATCAACAGGACTAGAAAAGCTAAGCAATGATGCTATAGTCTTCCTCAATGAATTCTGTGGTGAAGGTAACTGGGAATTTAATAAAGATACTGGAAAAATAGATGCAGACTGTTCATCTCTTTCAACTTACCGTCATCCGATGCAGAGCGGTAAATTATCACAATACGAAGAACTTCCAGATGGTGTAATTTTTGGAGATTATAAAGGAAGCTTCAGCGTAAAAGGCTCGAACATGAAAAGCTTCCGCGGATTCCCACAAAAGGTTACGGGAGATCTCAACCTTAGTAATTGTAAATTCTCTTCTCTTGATGGATGCACACAAGAAATAGGTGGGAGCTTTTACTGTGATTCACAGAAGGGTGAAACTTCTTTGATAAATCTAGAGGGAGGTCCACAAAAGGTTGCAAGTGGTTATACCTGTTACGGCAATTCCCTTACTTCCTTGGTTGGTGCACCAAAAGTTGTTCCTTCTAATTTTGATTGCTCTAGTAATAAATTAGAGAGTCTTGTCGGTGGTCCTGAAGAGGTTGGTGGTGAATACAAATGCTCGAACAACGAGCTAAATACCCTTAGAGGATTTGCTAAAAAATGCACCGCGGTCGATGCGGAAAATAATGATTTGTACTCCTTAGAAGGAATACCACTGGAAGGCTACATTCGCATCACTTGTAAAAGAAATCTTTATCCTGATAGTGTCCTTAAAGAAACCTACGGAAGAGCAAAAATGTACGAATCTTGGACTGCTGCCTATCTTTGGCTGACAACAACGGAAAGATTCCAAAGAATGTCCAAACTTCAAAGAGATCCTATTAGGGAAGAACTAAGTCCAGAAAACATAAGGAGCAAATCAATTACCTTGGGTAAAATTTGGAAAACCAGCCTTGTGGACGATCCTGCAGTTAAGAGAATTCTTAGAAAGGCAAATGTTGACCAGGACTTTAAGGACGAAGCTGATTTGGGAGCGGATCTTTCTGATATCGGATTCTAAAAAAATATTAAAAAAACAGAAAAGCCAGGAAACTGGCTTTTTTTGTGAAATTTATTTAATATAGCGGGAATAGAAAGAACATGACAAAAAGAGAAATTAAACAATCAATCTGCAGCTTTTGTCTGGGACAACATCCTTACCCAGACTTATATACTGTTGAGCTACCTATGCACAGATTACCAAACGGAGAAACTAAAGGTGTCTATAGAACTCCCTGTTGTGATAAATGCATTGACAAGAAAACCACAAAGGAAAGGATTCTCGGTATTGTAGAGGAACCTAAAGCAAAAAAGAAATCCTGATATATAAAGAGCTATGAAAAATGTCAAGAAATTCTCGATGTTCGAGAAACAATCAAATCTTACAGAAAAAGAAAAAGAGAGATTGGATAGGATTGAAAGCAATGCAGAAAACTGGAGAAAGCAGTTTGGCAAATATGCAGAAAAAAATAAGAGCGACGATTTTCTGGAACATTATGACGTTCTTCGTTACATCAAGGAAGAACCGGACCTTATGGCTTCTATCTTGGTCAAGCTACTAGACGTACCGCAGTTTAACGAATGGATTGCTGAAGTTATGGACGAGCTTCCCGAATCTTTTAAAGATTCAATGGGGATAGCCTCGGATTTAAAAAGATTAGGCTTTTAATGAAGCACATTAAGGAATATCAAGTATTTGAAAAGGAAGACGCCCAAGGAAAAGTGTCTGAAGAGCTTAAGAAAAATTATCCTAGGCTTGCCTCGGCTTTAAAATCCGAGTTCAGATATTTTTTTTCAAGGGGTCTCAGCGGCTATTTTGATACCAAAGAAAATAATGTGGGACGGGAAATTTTAACTTTTGTTCCTTCCGAAGGATCCATCCCTCCAATTGAATTCAATCTTTTTTTTATTCCTGGAAAAATTGAGGCAACTTTTCAACTAGAAGAGGTTGACCAGCCATACAATTCTCTGCTACAAAAGGATGTAAAATCAATCAAAGCTTTTTGCAAGCATCTCCAAATACCTGACTGGTCTAACATGTACCTTAGTCAAATGTCCACGTTCAATAATACTTTCGATGCTGTAAGAAAATGGCCAAATTTACCAAACGGTGCCACGACATTTTGGGGAAATTCAAGAATTCAATACTATGAGGCTTATCTCAAGCTTATACTCAATAACTCTAAATACCTGAAATTCGGGAAGGTAGAGGAGGAGACAATTGAAAAACAACAAATTCAAGCAACTCCAGCTTTCAAGGAATTTCTTGGAATTGGAGGTCAGGAAATAACTACACCGAGGATTTGGAAAAACGGAAATCTTAAGCTTACACATCCGATTCTTGCTTATAATAGTTATGACTATGGAAGGAGACAAAATGTGCAAGGAATGGATTCGATTACTATTCATAGCGGAGGTCCAGTGAGGATAACCTCCATGGACAGACCCGCAGTAATAAACTCTGCTCCTGGATTTCTCATCAACAGCATAGATGGATGGGAGCAAAAAATAGATTTCGTAACAAAATTACTAAAAAAGAGGATTGCTAAAAACATATTTGGAATAACCTCCACGAAGCAGTTAGAAGAAATCTCTTCGCTAGATACTACTAAATATTGGGAAAAATTAATTGATCTGGATGCTGAAAAGTTTTTCTCCTGGCTAGAATCTAATAGTGATGATTTTGTGGACGTTGTTCTCGGATCAGGCCTAGATTTAAGAAAATACATTGCTTCCGATCCAGCTAAAGCCGCGATCGCGCTAAAGAATGTTTATAAACATCCAGTAGTTAAATCTGCAGTAGATAAGCTTTCGCCGGGCGACGCCGACGATTTCGCAGATCAATTAACTCTTTCTGGAAATCTTGGAGAATTAGGATTCTAGTATGCTTGTAGAGGTCCAAATAATACAATTACAAAATCCTACGAAAACAATTGTAGCATTCAATCAAGATGTAATTCCTCAAATAGGAGATACTACAATTGGACTTAATTCTATATGTCAGGTCCAGTCGATACATCACGACTTCGACCATTCACACTACAAATTGTCGGACGGTTCGACTATAGTCAACCCGGTCAAAGTTATCGGTGAACTTGAAGAGTTCAACATTGAAAATAACTTCTTTGTTGGTGGAAAACTTTTCGTTTCCTGCGAGGGAACAAAAGAAAATCCCATCCTTATTAGGGATGGGAGCCCTATAAACTTAGTAAGGTTTCCCTAGATGAAGTTTCCACTTTGGTCCATCGGAACGTGAATGTATTTTCCGAAGGGAGGTCTATCGAAGTTAGACGTGCTATTACAAATAAACCAGAAAACCCTGTCCTTGTACTTATTGATTCCATATTTAGATGGTGAAGGATAAGAAGCGAAAGAGTCAGTAAGATAAATTACCGCTGAAGGAGTGATCTTGTTTTTTTCAATGTAAGCAAATGGGGGATCGAACCCTTTGGCGTTACCACCGGTAGAAGCCCACTTAGAAAGATCAGGCTTTTGTCCTTTTTTAACTACGTCTACCGCATCAATATCATCGGAACAATAGATTATATAGGTTTGATCAATTTCAAGCTTTGTAGACAAGCTCCAGACCTCCTCAAAGAATACCTTAATCTGCGATTTAGAAATAGATCCCGACGTATCAACAGGAAGAACAAGAGTTTTTAAAGTATCCTGACCGATCTTCTTTCTACCATAAGTGATGTCTCCGCTACCTAAAGTTCTCCTGCTCGGAAGAGTATAATCAAATTTATTGAATGCCTGGTCTAGGAATTTTTTCAATTCTCTTTTCCAGTCAACCTTTGGTTTGGATGATGAGATTTCTTTAATTAGTCTTCTAGCTTTATCTGAAAGTTTGGCTCCAGAGCTAGAGAGCGCATTGTTTAAATTCCTATTCCAGAAATCTGCAATCTTCTGTTTATTACCACCCTTACCTAAAGCTTTGGTAGACTTGTAAGTTTTAGTAGCTTTCCCAGTTTTTCCTGTAAGTGTCCTTTCATATCCAGGTCCGGTCTGAGCATTCGGATCGAATTCTGGGGTTTCAACATTATCTGGCGGTGTTTCTAATTCAGTAGGAGATGAACTTTTGCTGTCCTTTTTATCTCCTCCCATTTGTTGTCCACCTTGGACTGTTTCTGGATCTACTAAAACAAATTCTCCTTTTTTAATCGTAGCCATATTATTCAATAATTATATCACCATTTGGTAGAACTTGCTTAACAGTTCCAATCATTCCTGCATTAGGACCCTCCGTTACTCTTACCTTTTTACCAATGATTGACGTTTCACCGTCTTCGTCGCCCTTTTGATCTGAAGGCTGATCTCCCGATCCTGGGCCAGACTGGGGTTCACCTTCTCCTGGTTGTTGAGGTGCTCCTGGTTTGCCTGGACCAGGCTTTGGCTGTCCTTCTCCATCCTCCTCATCTCCATATGTCTCTTGAGCAACGGAAGCCTGCGAATCTGGTTCACCCAGATCTTGGTCGGCATCAATTACCTCACCGAAGTTAGTGTTGGAAGGTAGCTGCTCTAGTTGTTTTTGTATTTGTGGATCTTTGAGTAGATCATCGTAGATGTCTTCTGCTCTCATCCCTTCATACTTCTCTTCAAATAAACCCATTCTAGTTCCGTCAGGATTTTTAGGCCAAGCGAAGTTGTTGTCTGATTCAGCATTCAAAATCGGATTGATTGCATAGTCAGTAGCATAGTTCCAGAGCAAAGGATTTCTATTACCTCTTCTTGACATATGTTCTCCCACGCAGTGTAGAATCTCATGGCAAAGCACGAATCTGATTGCTGCATCAGACTGGCTCAGAACGAAGTCTGGATGATATTGAATATTCAGACCATTAGTTGCCATGGTAGGATAGTTTGGGTCGGAGCTTCCGTAAACGTTCAAGTTTGAAAGAAGTTGACCAAAGAATCCACGATTAATATTAATCCACAGAATAGCTTTCTGTATTTTAATCCTAGCCCTGACTTCCTTGTCCTCCGCATCTGATTCTAATACGGCAGAATCCCTTTCGTAGAGAAACTCTTTGAAAGATCCAGCCTTGATTAGTTTCAGGTCTCTTTTATTTATGAATCTTGTAGAGGACATGAAGTATTAAATTAGCTCTTTATCTTTAGCACCTTTTTGAATCATTCTCGCAGCTTCAATTTTAAGCTTAGAATCATCGGTGTCTTTTGTTTTGATTGTTTCTTCAGTTACAGCAAAATCTGGGTAGCTTTCTTGGATTCTTTTATAGATCCAAGCTAACTGTTCCAATTGATTGTATCTGTTAAAATACTTCATAATGTTGTAGAGATCCGAAACTGTTGCTTTCCCGTCAGCTGCCATTTCTTCAGCTTTCCTTTGAGCCATTTCATAAACTCCGTACATAACATTTGAGAAGTCTGATCCTTTAGGAATATCCTTAGCTTTTTCTGGATCCTTAACGATCTCTTCAAGATCTTTCTCAGATACCTTTCTAATCACATCTAGATAAGCCTTAAGTTTACCAGCTGCGGCTGGTCCTATCTGATCAGCATAAATATTGTAAATTGTTTCTGATGGAAGTTCCCTCCAAGATTTAACACCAGAATCTACGATCTCGTCGTTCAATACCATAGCAGCATCTGTCCAAGAACGAGGTGTTGGGAATTTCAAGGTTGCTTTTTCTCTATCCAAGTAGTGGAATAGCTCTTCGTTTCTTTCTACGAAGTTGATGAATTCAGGCTCGAATTTACCGCTAGCTTTTGCCCAGTCTGCCCAGTCTTCCACTTTAGGTACTAAGTTAACGATTGTGAATCTGTCCGCCAATGCAAAGTCGAATTCAGCAACATCCGCTTCCGTTGGTCTGTTACCAGCTGCAACGATAACCCATTTATCAGGAAGAACATATTCACCGAGTCTTCCCATTTGAACGAATTGCATTACGGAGTTAAGTACCATTTTGTTTGCTCTGTTCATCTCATCCATAAAGATGATACCACCTTTTCCTTGAGGTCCGTTATCTCTTGGTAAAAGCATAGGAGGGTTTGATCTAGTCATACCGGATCCGGCAGAAACCAATTTGCCTTGCTCGTCATATTCTGGCTTATTCACGTCAACTACTTTTGGAATACCCAAGAAGTCTTCTGGTGCCATGAATTGAAGATCCAGGTTGATCATCGGAACACCGAGCGTGTTAGCAGCCTGACCAATAATTTGTGTTTTACCGATACCAGGTGCACCATAAACGAAGATTGGTTTTGCTCTACCGCCTCTGTCTTTAGATCTGTATAGTTTTTCAACCATTCCTTTTAATTCGGGGGCGGAGATATTTCTTACCGTCTGATCTTCTTCAGTATATTCCAAAGGAACCCTTGCCTCTTCGATGTCTTCGTAAGATTCAGATTCATACATTGACATTGTGTTTTGCTTGGCAAACTCAGTTCCTGAGTAGAATGAGTTAATCTGATTCACAATGTCTCCGTTTGCCGGATCGAAATACCCTGCAACAGGAACTCCTTTTTTAGGTCCGGAAGGAATCATTTTTACTAATCCAGACTTGATTCCGTCTACTAGATCCTTTGCCCATCCAGCTAATTTAGAAAGTGCCGTTGAAATAACTCCCTCGTTGTAAGAAGCATATTCATTAAGAACAAAGTTTTTGAAGTCTAAGACTTTTTTTCCCATGGTATGTTTTTATTATTTTCTACCTATATATCATCTATCTATTTCTTGTTTTTGGAGCTATCCCATTCCATTTCGAATATATACAAAGTGAAAAGAATAAAGAATTTCTCAGGATTCATTTTAGAATCACTTGACATTACTCCAGAAATAGAGCAAGTGCTTAACGAGTGCGTTACTGGAACTTGGCAATTAGTCAATGGTAAGATCGATGTGAATGGGAGTTTTGTTGGAAATAGGGCAAAACATTTCTTTCAAAATGGCAGTATTCTTCCATTGAGATTCGGGAAGGTTACCGAAGTATTCGACGTTTCTTCCTTGGGAATTAGAAGCTTAGAGGGTTCTCCCGATGAAACCTCAAGTTTCAACTGTTCACAGAATCTTTTGGATTCGCTCGAATCGGGTCCTAAGAAAGCAAAGTATTACTATTGTTCTAACAATTATCTCAACTCACTGGAAGGGATATCTGAAAATTTCCAGAGATTGCAAGCCTCAGGCAACAATATAGAAAATTTGAAAGCACTCGGAAGCAGGGATTACGTTGCTGACGACGTCATTCTTTATAACAACCTTTTACTAAATAGCTTAGAAGGTTGCCCGAAAAAAGTTGGGAAATCTCTAGACATCTCAAACTGTAATTTAAATACACTGGCGGGATGCTCTCAAGAGGTTGGTAAAAACTTCAACTGTGAATCGAATGAGCTCCGATCATTAGAGGGAGGACCCAAAACTGTTTTGGGATTTTATGATTGTTCCAAAAACAAGTTGACTGATTTGGTTGGGTGTGCGGAAAAACCAAAATGGATAGACGCATCAAATAATAATCTTAGTTCTGTTGAAGGAGCCCCAAAAAACTTTGCTCGTCCAATGCTGAGCCTGGATAACAATTTCCTACCAGAGGAAATTCTTAGATTCCAATACGATTATTTAAATTCATCAGATTCAAATGAATTAAATTGGAAAGAGTGGCTTCTGTTTGTTTTGGACGAAAACAGGGACACGAAAAAATGGATGTTGGATTTCTTCAACAACCACGTATATGTGGGAGACAAAAAATCTCAAATATTAGAAATAATTAAAAAATCCAAATTGGATGAGATAAGTCACGAGGAACCAGGGAAACTAGCTTCCTTAGCAACTAGCTTGGAAAAAAATTCTCCGGTGATGGATTACATTCTAAAAAACCGTGATAAATTTTCGGCTGAATTCTTAAATGATCTAGAAACATCGGCAGATCTTAAAGATCTTGGATTTTAAAAAATATATAGTAAAATAAAAAACCAAAAAATGAAAAATATTAAAGCATTCGAAGATTTCGGAACTCAGCCAATCGCCGAGGGAGAAAATCACCACGAAAACTACATGTTCTTTCAGCACCTTATGACAATTAAGGATGCTATCGAAGATCTCCTATCAATGGATAAAGAAAAGATAGATGCTATTTTATCTGACGGACACGATTGGGCTCTGGATCACATGGCTACTTCAACAGATGATGTTGAAGAGGTTTATCACTTCTTGAAAAATAGGATGTCAATGGAAAGCGGAGAGGAACACCAAACGCAAGAATTACCGATGAATATTGAGATTATCGGAAACGATGATAAGGTTGAGGTCGAAGACGAAGAGGGAGAGGGAGAAGACGAATAACTGGTTTTATCCAACTATTTTCTTAGCTTCTTCGAAATCGTCCTCTGATAATTTCCATCCTTTTAGAGTATCCCCAATGTGATCCCGTGCTTCTGCATAGGTAGCTTTGGGGTTTTCTTTGAGGTATGAGAGCAATTTTTCCCTAACAGCTGGATGGATTCCTTCATGTGATCCTTCATTCACTGGAGAGAAATTGTAATTGTCAAAATGTATTAAGTTTTTCATATTCTTCCGATCTTATTATGGTTGGGAATCCATGTATGTTTGTACTGCTTCTATTACATCAACTAGATTCTTATATTTGTCTTTGTATAAGAAAGAGGTATGTTTTCCTGTCTTTTCCAGTTCTTCTTTAGCACGTCCAAAGACTTTTGAAAATAAACTTGCAATTTCAGGATCTACTAATGAGATCATATCGTTTTCAAAATCATCCATGCCTGCCCCTAGCCCTTCAAATTTTGCCTTGTCTGAGGCATATCCTAAGATAGCGTCGTCGTCAACCTCTGCGTTATCCCAAGCGTATTCAAACTCTGGATCTCCATCTTCGTCTCTCCCAACAAATTCTCTCTCGACCTCCATGTAGTCCCTGAATTCATCGCTAGAAGGGTCAAACATCATAGCATACATTTTTCCATCGTCCTTCTTTTTAAGAAGAGCTAGCTCTGAAAAATCAGATCCAACAAGATCGAATTTAATTTCTCCAGGTTTTAGATCTATTCCTCTTACAGTATCTGCATCTGATTGATTCCATGGTGCACTTGGATCAAATTCGGTTCCTGCTGGATACCATCCGCTTTCTCCCTCAGTGATGGAAAAATCCTTAAACGTTTTAATGTTTTTCATTAGCTGTAGCTATTAGTTTTTATATATATCTTGCATTTCACTGCAGAAGCGGGGCAAATTCCGAAGAGACGAGCCGCGTGGGTTGGAGCCCCTCAGGAATCCCGCTTTTTACTTAAGTGAAAGTAGGTACATTGTCTTATCAAACATTGCAATGATTTCATCGACAATGTTTAAGATTTCTGAATCTTTTTCCGGAGAAAGCATCGATCTAATCTCTTCACAATAGCATTCCTTCATTGCAACGATCTGCTCTAAGCAAGATTTACTATCAGGATAATCGGAAAGATTAACCCTACCGTTACCGGATAAAGAAGGCCTGCCGTATTTTCCCATGACGGTTTCAACAAGTTGATCACCAAGATCAACAAGATCTTCGAAAGCTCCGTCTAATGCTTTATGCTCTGCATAAGACATTGTTTGCCAGTGAAATAATTTTATCTGTGACGTGTGCATTAAAACTTTATATGCAACAAGGTCTGATATTTTTTCACTCTTCTCCATTTCTTTATTTGGTGTTTCTTCACCTTGCATGAAGGAATTAAATGTAATGTCTTCTGAATCTTTTCTCTTAGGTATTACCTCTCCGAAAGCGCTTAAATTTAAAACGTTATTCATTCTGGGAAATATTATTTTGAACTATATATTCCCAGATGCTAATATTTTACTGGTTGAAAATTCTCCATATCTAGGAAAGAAATCTACTGGTGCTAAAAATGATCCAAGAACCTTTCCCCCTTTGTATTCTTCTCCAACTACAATTAGATCAATTTCTAGGTTTTTTATGTGGGATTCTAATTCGTCGGGGCTTCCAAACAAAACAACTTCATCTACATACTTAATAGATTCTAAGAAAATTTTACGATCTTTTTCGTTATTAAAAGGTCTATCTTCCCCCTTTAATTTTTTTACCCTTTCGTCGGTGTCAATCCCTACGATAAGATAATCTCCCCTTGATTTAGCGTATTCAAGCATTTTCAAATGCCCGATATGAATTATATCGAAACATCCATTTGTCCAAACCTTTTTCATCATGGATGGATTTTTTCATTTATAGTCAACTACAATATGAAAGTTACATTTTCAATATATAAGTCAGTAACTGAAGTTTACTTATTATGGATCAACCAGGGATATGGAAAAGACTATCAGATAAAACAGAGATCAATCTCTTAGAATATCTGAAAAATTGGGTAAAAGAAAATCCCAAACACCAGATTTATATCGGGTGTGATTCTCACAACGAGGCATCGCAAACAACATTTGCCACAGTGATAGTTCTTCACTATCCCCAAGGTGGAGGACACGTTTTGTTTTCCAGAGAGACATTTCCTCTTATAAAAGAAAGGCATTCCCGTCTTTGGAAAGAGGTAGAGTATTCAGTTGCAATAGCGATGTACCTAATGGAGAATGATTTTAAAAAACCAGATTATATAGATGTTGATTTAAATCCGGATCCTAAGTATAAATCAAATTCTATTTTAAGAGCGGCAGTAGGGCTAATCGAATCCATGGGAATTCAACCCAGGTATAAAACAAAATCACCCTGGGCAATTTACATCGCTGATAAAGCTTGCAAATAAAATTAATGAGGTATGGAAAATACCAATGAAAATCAGGAAAATATTTCACAAGACACTAGTCAAAAAACAAAAAAGATTAGGGAAGACATTAAAATTCTTGAGAAAGAACTTAAGGATATTCAGAGCAACTGCAACCATCCTGAATATAAAATAATGAATTGCCCATCTGAAACAAGCTCTTTTTCACTCAAGAGGGTTTGTATGAAGTGTCAAAAGGAAATAGGTTACCCAAGTCAACAAGAAATTGATAATTGGGCTAAAGCATAAAAGGTCATTAAATAGGGAAATTTATCTTTTCTTAGTTGCTATAAGAAAGGTAATTTTACCTTGAAATATGAGTGATTCTAAAGACTTCCTTAAAGAACTCCCGGAGCTAATTAAGACTAGCCCGGTAATTGTGAGTTCTTCTAATTTTTCTGAGAGAGACGATGATGATGATCTGGGCTCTGACTTTAAAAGACAATCTTCAGCATCGAGTACACCAGCTTTAGATTCATTCAGTCGAGATCTAACTAGCATGGCACAAAGAGACGAGCTCGATCCTATCATTGGAAGAGACGAAGAAATTGAGAGAGTTTCTCAAATTCTTTCCAGAAGGAAAAAGAACAATCCTGTACTTATTGGAGAACCCGGAGTTGGTAAGTCAGCAATTGCTGAGGGTCTTGCACTTAGAATAGTTCAGAGAAAGGTATCAAAAAATCTTCTAAACAAAAGGGTAATAAGTCTTGACATTGGTTCAATTGTCGCTGGAACTAAGTATCGAGGTCAGTTCGAGGAAAGGATGAAGGCAATTCTAGAAGAGCTTAGAAAAAACAAGGACATAATTATATTCATCGACGAGCTTCACACAATAGTTGGAGCTGGTGGATCTTCTGGATCCCTTGATGCCTCGAATATGTTTAAGCCAGCTCTAGCAAGAGGAGAGATACAATGTGTTGGTGCAACCACATTGGATGAATTTAGAACCAACATAGAAAAAGATGGGGCTTTAGAAAGGAGATTCCAAAAAATTATTATCAATCCTCCCACAGCAGAAGAAACTCTACAGATTCTTAGAAACGTAAAGGAAAAATACGAGGAGCACCACAACGTTGAATACACGGACGATGCACTTGAGAATTGCGTCAAACTTACAGAGCGTTACATCACAGATAGAAATTTCCCAGATAAAGCTCTTGATGCTATCGACGAAGCAGGATCTAGAGCACAGCTCGTGCAGGTAAAAGTACCAGATTCACTTCTCAAGTTAGAGAAAAACCTTGAAGCAGTAACAAAAGATAAGAAGAAGTCAGTCCAACAACAAGATTACGAAGCTGCTGCGAAATATCGAGATCTCGAAAGAAAGATCAAATTGAACATCGACCTAGAAACTAAAGCTTGGGAACAAAAGCTTAAGGAAAGAAGAAAGATAGTCGACGGAGAAAGAGTTGCTCAAGTTGTTTCGATGATGTCAGGAATTCCATTAAGTAAGATTTCACAATCAGAAAACGACAAATTGGCAAAGCTAGAAGAAAATCTTAAAGGCAGAGTTATTGGTCAAGATAAAGCGGTGAGAAAAATTTCAAAAGCAATACTTAGAAACAGGATCGGATTGAAAGATCCAAATAGACCAATCGGATCTTTTATCTTCCTAGGTCCTACCGGAGTAGGTAAAACCCAATTGGCTAAAGAACTTGCTGAGGAAGTATTCGGGGATAAGGATGCTCTCATCAGGATTGACATGTCCGAGTATGGAGAAAAATTTAGTTCTACCAAATTGATCGGGGCACCTCCAGGATATGTAGGACATGAAGATGGCGGTCAATTAACGGAGAAAGTAAGAAGAAAACCATATTCTGTGGTTCTATTTGACGAGGTTGAAAAAGCTCATCCGGATATCTTTAATTCACTGCTACAAATTCTTGACGAAGGATTTATTACGGATAGTTTAGGCAGGAAAGTTAATTTCAAAAACTGCCTCATTCTCCTCACATCTAATGTTGGCCAAAGAAAAGCTTCTGAGTTTTCCTCCTCTGTTGGATTTACCTCAAACCCAGATCAAAGGAGAACTGATGAGTCAAACAGTATTATTAAAAAAGAGCTCTCTAAAACATTTTCACCAGAGTTCATTAATAGAATCGACGAGATTATTTACTTCAATTCACTTTCTCAAGAGGACCTACTGAGAATTATTGATGTTGAATTGAAAAAAATGTATCCAAGATTTGAAGAGATTGGGTATAAGATTACAATATCGAAAGATCTTAAAGAGAAAATCGCAGAATCTGGATATGATCCAAAGTATGGAGCCCGTCCACTGAAAAGGATCTTACAAAAATACGTTGAAGATACTATTGCAGAATTAGTTGTCACCAAAAAAATACAAGAGGGATCTAAAATTACATTGTCTTTCGATCCTAAAGTAACAGACGAAGACTCCGCCCCAATTAAAGTAAGAATCAAAAATCCTACTGAAAATAAGGAGGAATGAAAAATCCTGCTTTCTATACAGCATCCCTTGCCATAGGAGACTGCATTTCAGCTACACCTACTATTAGGAAGTTAAGCGAAGTTTATAATAGGAAGGTAGTTGTTTTTTCCCACCACCCAGATATCTTCTCGAGACTTCCCTATGTGGAAAGATCCGAGGATGTAAAGGATTTTATAACTCTTGATAAATCAGAAAAACTTAGATCTGAATTCGACTTGCATTACTCCTTTTGGAAGATGGGACAAAAGGTTCAACTGTCTGACGATAGGGGAATCGAGATGAAACATGCCATGATTGATATCCGTCAATATCATGCGATAGATAACGGTTTTACACTTTTGCCTGAGGAAATGAATTGTGATTTTGTACCAGATCACAACGAGGAAATTCCTGAACTTCCAGAAAATTACATTTGTCTACATCCATTCAAAAACTGGTCATCCAGAACTTGGAGTGATTCTAACTGGGAGGATCTACTTGGTAATCTAGCAAAAATGGGGATTCCTGTAGTAATTATAGGAAAGGACTCATTAGACCAAAAACTCATCCAATATCTTAGAGATGGTGTAAGAGGAGAAACTGACGTGAGAGTTTTTGATGAAATCGAAAACAGAAAATCCCTATCGATTTTAGATTTTGGTATAATTGATCTTACAAATAAGACAACCCTTTCTCAAGCTTGGAAAATAATAAACAAATCCAAGTGTGTCGTTACAATGGATTCTGGTATTTTGCATTTGGCGGGAACTACAGATACCCACATAATCCAGCTAGGATCCAGCATTAATCCTTACTTTAGGTCACCTTATAGGAAAGGGAAACAAGATTACAAATATTCATATGTTCATGGATCATGTAACATTTTTTGTGCTTCTAATATGAAGTATTCTTTAAGAGATTGGGAATTTGGATGTAACGGAGGAACCCCTATCCAGTGTGTAACTCTTATCGACACTTGCTTAGAAAAAAAAGAAACTTTTGAGTGTCACCCCACATCAAAGAGGGTACTCGAAGAAATAGTCAGAGTCTTTAATTTGCCCGATTACCTAAAGGCTGAATCTTCGCCGGAACAGGTTACCAAAAACAACAGATGCTTAGTTAAGATACATTCCAAGTCCTTAGGAGATCAGATAGGAGCTCTGAGCGCCATTTCGGAGGTTTCTAAAGCAAAGGAAGTGTACGTGATGTGCACCTTACACGAAAGAATTTTTTCAAATAGCTATCCTAATTTACATTTCCTCCCATACGAAACGCAGGTTGATCTCAACACATCCACAGGACTCTGGGAAATACCTAGCTTTCATATAAAATTCAGTGAGTACAAAATACTCGAGTATCAATTTGAAAAGCCATTGATAAAGGGATATGCAGAACAACTTGGAATAACCAATTGGAAGAGACCCAAGATTGATCTACATCTAGGTGAAAGACCGATAAAATCAAAATATGTTTGTTTTTCGATGCACTCAACCGCACAGGCAAAGCATTGGAATTATCCAGGAGGATGGGATAAGCTTTGCAGGATGCTAAGAAAAGAAGGAATTACACCAGTTTGTATAGACAGGTTTCCTGGTTTCGGAACTGACGGTTGGTGGAACGATGTACCACAAGCTAGTTTAAAAAAACAGGGTCTCAGTCTTGAAGAAATGACAAATTACATACATCATGCTGAGTTTTTTATTGGGGTTTCCTCCGGACTATCATGGGTTGCACATGCACTAGGTAAAAAGGTTGTTATGATTTCAGGAGTAACTTCAGAGGATAACGAATTTAAGGAAGATACGATTAAAATCATCAATAAAAATGTTTGTCACGGATGCATTAATAAAAGATCCGACTGGTTCGATCCAAGCGATTGGCTTTGGTGTCCTTTATATAAAAATACGGAGAGACAATTCGAGTGTACGAAAACCATTTCTCCAGAAGAGGTTTTTCAAAAAATTAGGGAGAACCTTCTTTGAGATTAATATATAAAAAGATATGATTATAATAGACGTTACTAAAGAAAGAAATATAGAAAATGCACTTAAAAAACTGAAGTATAAATTCAGTTGGCAAAAAAAAGAACTCCTTGATAACAAGGAGTTCGAGAAAAAATCTGTTGCCAGAAGAAACGAAATTAGCAAGGCTAAATACGTTCAAAAGCTCAAGGATTCAGAAAAAGAGAGGTAATTATTTCTCGGATACAGGCACACCTGGAATTTCAATCCCTTTGATGACTTTTAATGCTTTATCGATAACACTGTTTTTTCCCTCACTAGGCCAATTACCAGCAAATGCAAGCATTGAGGTTGCTTTAGATCTCACTTCTTTCATCGGTACAATCTTCGCTTTTTTCACAGCAGACAAAAGATCATGAGCTAGGTCTTCAGCTCCTTCTTTTGTATTCTTATAAACCTCGGAAATCTTTTTCTCTGCTGGTATATCCAGAAGCTTATGCATGAGTCCTTTTTGAGCTTTTGCTTCATTTATCTCTTCTAAGAAACTTTCGTATAGTTTTAAGTTTTCCATTTTGGTGTTTTTGTATTTTAGATTATATATTCGAAAGATGACATAAAATGGAAGATTCTACAGAATACAAAAACATTGCATATTATGAGAAAAAGATAGAATATGCAGTGGGGGTGCTAGAAATTGTAAACGTCCTCATAAATACAAGCGACGATGTGCTGAAGAGCGATAATCTATCTCACCTGAATAAGATCATACCTAAGGCAATCGAGGAACTTAAGATTAAACCTTGATTGTTTTGATCTTTAAATCTTTATAACCTTCCAGACTTTTGGCAAGTCTTAAATTATCCTCATTATCATCAAAGAAAATAAGATCCTTATATCCGGAATCTACCAGATCTTCTATAGCTTTTCTTTTTCTTTCCGCTATTGATCCTTTGTGTTTGAACTGTGGGTCATTTATTGCTATAACTAATTCCGGATGAATGTCTATCCCATAATTAAGAAAGAATTGTCTAACCATCTCACTGTCTGATCTAGCAGTAAGTATTGCCACTGGGATTTTCTTTGCATAAGAGCTTTTAAGAAGATGAAATATCTCATTGATTATATTCCCCTGCCTCAGTAACTCCGGACAGTCAAATTCATCAAAGTTGAGAACGTGGTTCTTCTTTTTGACAAATTTATTAAATTCTTCTGGCGTTAGCTCTCTGATAACCCGGTGTGTCTTGGAATCTAAAATTTTAACCCTGGCATCTGTTTTCACAAGAGTGTCATCAAGATCAAAAATGATCATCTTGTCGCTGTCGATACCTTTAATTTTTGTCATTCTACCAAACTGGGATGTCCTGTATATATTTCCACGGGAGACACTCCTGAATAGCTTCGACCTCTTTTGTAACCTTATCTGGATTTTGTTCTTCAAAATTCCAGGTTTTACCCCATAGTGTCTGCTCTGCAGGAATCGGAAGAATTTGGAGCCACCCTAGTTCATGAGCTAGAACAACCCTAAATTTTTCCTGTCTGTTGCATATAAGGGTAAACCAAACATCCGCCATGTTTGGAGATTCAAAATATTCAGGTTTTACGTCAATAAAATCAGTATGATAAAGTGCACACCCCGTCCCAAGAACACATACCGGGGTGTCTCTTTCTAATCTATAATGAAAATGATGGGTTCTTGTACGATCCTTAGTCCAGTGTCTTATTTCGTTTCCGTACATCTCTCCATGGATTCCAACTGCACATTTCTTTCCTCTTCGATCTAGACCCGCTTTAAGCTTCTCCACATAATCGGGTGGATATGCAATATCGTCATCAATAGTAAAGTAATATCCTCTAACTTTATCCGACCAGAAGAATTTACCTGCGTCTCCACGATCACCATGATCTTGTGATTTCACTACGGTAATTTTTGAATTGTTTTGTAGAAACCATGGTGTCTCTTCGAATCCATTTAAATACACGTTTAACTGGTCCACTTGAGGCGTAATACAATTAACAACAATTTCAAGCTGTTGGATTCTGCTCGGGATTGTTGCCATATTAGCATAAATTTTTTCTTCCATCATAAATTAATAAGTGTGCAATATTGGTGTTTGTCGTCCTGATAAAATATAGGGTTTCTTAATGCGTAAACCTTACTATTGTACTGGAGGTTTGCCATGATGACATCGCAAGGTAGCAAAGTGTTTCCGTAATATTTCATTTTTATTCCTGAATTTACTGCGACCTGCTGAATGCCATCTAAGTTTGATTCAAGATGATCTACCAGCCTTTGTACATGTTCTTTGTTAATGTATAATATAGCATGAGAACTAAGCATGTTAAATACTCTTACAACATCATTGTCTACACGATCGATTATTAAGTTATTGTTACTCGCCAGGTTCCCGTCGTTAGACGGAGAGAATCCCCAGGAAGATATACCAACATAAACAGCATCAGAATCGTCAGGAATATTTATGAATTCCGGAATTTGGTTTATTGCTACGTCATCTTCTAGCACCAAAAATGGAAATTGATTTTTTTGAAGCCCAATTTTGAGAGCCTTTAGTTGAGAATGAAAGCATCCAACAAAAACGCTGTCCTGCGGAATTCCTTCTTTCCTTATTCCATCTATTCTGATTAATCCCTCTTTAGCAAATCCGGAATTATTCATTCGTGAAATGAAATTTTCATTCCTCTCAATTTGACTAGCAAGATTTATATAATAAACTTGGGTTTTAAGGATTTCAATTTTCATATCAGGTATTCTCAGTAGACTCTGAAAAATTTATCAGGATCTGCAGCATCTATTATTATAGATCCCACTTTTTATGAAGTTCCATGAAACGTTATCCGGTTTGCTCAGTATAACTTAAAATTAGTCAAGTACACAATAGTTAATTTTCATAATGAATAGCAATCGGAATTTTTTCTCTATCATAGTAGATACTTGCAATCACGAAAAGTGGATATCCAAATGTCTGGATAGTTGCATATCTCAGGACTATGATCACTTCGAGATAATCATTGTTGATGCAAAATCTGACGACGAAACGTATAGAATTTGCGAGAGGTATCGTAACAAGGACAATCGGATAAAGTTATTTCAAAATCAAGAGCGACTCCCTCAGGTTGCCAATTTTATTCTTCTTTCGAATTTGGCCCGTGAAAATTCAATCTTGGTATCAATAGATGGAGATGATTGGTTTAAGGACGGCACGGTGCTTTCCAAATTAAATGAGGTGTATCAGGACGATAATATTTGGATGACTTATGGTACATACGAGGAATATCCATATAGGGACGTTAGATTTCATTATGAAGCATATCCCGAAGATGTCATAAATTCAAATTCCTTCCGAGAGTATAAGTGGTTGGCATCTCATCTAAGAACTTTTAGGAAGGATCTTATACAAAAAATAAATTTGGAAGATCTAAAAAATGAAGAAGGAAATTGGCTGGAAACTACCGGAGACCAAGCAATCATGTTACCAATGTTGGAGATGGCTGGTGAAAAAAGCAGATACATTCCAGATATACTCTACGTTTATAATGTTTTTGAAACCTCCAGAGATACAAATCTAAATGAAAGGAGACAAATAGAACTAGCTAGATACATCCGTTCAAAACCGAAGTATGATAAATTAAAAGATCTTGACTGATGGTTATTGGAAGTGGGCTTTTAGCAAATAATATGTCTTGTTTCGCAGAGAACACAGAGGTTCTCATTTTTGCCTCCGGTGTATCTAATTCTAAAGAAACCAGAGAATATGAATTCCAGCGGGAGTTCGATTTACTTTCGTCATTTTTAGGTGATAGTAAAAAATTAGTATACTTTAGCACATGCGGGGTTTTATATCATTGCTCCGAGGAATCCCCATACGTAAAACACAAGAAAAAAATGGAGGAATTCATAAAGAGCTGTTTCAAAAACTATCTTATCTGCAGGCTTCCAAATGTTGTTGGTAAAAGTGAAAATCCTCACACATCCTTTAATTATTTTAAGAGTCGCATAATCGAGGGAACTGAAATTACGATAGAGAGAAATACAACTAGATATTTTATAGATGTTCAAGACGTTGTTGAAACCCTCACTCCAATTATTATCGATCCGGCCCAAAATCAAAAGGAATTTAATGTATGTTTTAAAACTAAAATTTCAATATGGGATTTTGTAAAATTGATGGCAAATGAGATCGGGGAGGAACCTAGAATTGTTGTTACAGAATCCGGTTGTTCCATCGACATAGAAAATGACGAATTTCTAGATCTGGTTGAACCTAAGTTTAAAAACCTGTCCTCCGAATACAATATACAAATCATAAAAAAATACCTACGATGACTCAGACAAATGATTGCTTCATGGGAATACTTAGCTGTAAAAAATATCAGAGCAGAAGGGACAATCAGGATTTATCAGGTTCAATCTTCGATTATCTGTATTTCATTGGTGATCCCAAATTAACCGAATCTAAAATTTCCGGCAATGTAGTTTCCCTACCCTGCGAAGATGGCTATGAGTATCTTCCGCAAAAGACTAGAGAAATGCTCAAATGGATTTTGCAGAACAAACCCGAGGTTAGATTCATATTTAAAACTGATGACGACATTAAATTCAACTTTGAGGCATTATCGGAAAATTACAAATACGTATTGGAAAATAGTGTAGATTACAGCGGAAACGTTGTAAATACTAACGGCTACGTGAGTACTTACCATTTTGGTAAATGCGATTCTGAGATAAATGAAAAGCTAGTCAGAGTAGGCAAAGCTAGCTACTGCTCTGGTGGAGGTTATTTTCTTTCACGCAGGTCCGCAGAAATAATAGCAAATAGTGAGATCACAGAATATATAATATTTGAGGACCATTTTGTTGGAAAAGAATTGAATGATCACAAGATATTTCCAAAGCATCTCGAATTACATAACGTTTCTTGTTTTTGGTAATGAATGATATACTAATTTTCACCGAGGCATATAATTGCGGTCTTATTCTCAAAAAGTGCCTAGACACGTTCCATCAGTTTCACGATAGAAAAGTAACTATATTCGGAACACCCGCAGATTTCGAGCATCTGACTCCAAATAACAACAACATCCTCTACGATATTTCAGACCATGCTGACATAATAGAAGGGTATAGATTGGGTCACAGAGGCACAGCCATACTCTTTGCGAAAGTCATTAACGGGGAACTTGCATCTCAATCTAGGGTGATCCATTTCGATAGCGACACTGTTTTCAGAGACGAATGTTTGAGTCTTATTGAGGAAAAAATGTATGATGGTATTGACCTAATCGGACCATACAGATGCTACAGGAACAATCTTAACGGCAGAACGGATCTATCGACAATCAGGGATGTGGTGCAAACATACATCTTCGGATTTAACAAGGACAAAATAAGAAAGGATCTTCCATCCGAACATTTAATATCTATGTGCCAGGGGTTATTTAATCCTCTCGGTCACCCTATTTTAGACTTCTTTGATCCGATATCTTTCGAAATAATAAACAACTCCGGACAAGTATTTTTCCTTAATCCAGATGATTATGGGGGTATGGATGCGGATGGTAATAAAATGAATTTTTATGGAGAAATTAACACGAAGATAGATTTCGGGCATAAAATAATACATTTCGCAGGGGTTGGTTCTGGAATGAACTATTATAACAATCCGGGATCTGGGAATAGTGTAGGCTACGTTAATTGGGCTAAAAGCCAATATGTAATTTACCAAAAATTGTATTATGAGGACTCATTCCCAGGAGGATATGACAAAGAAAAATTTATGCTAATAAAAGAAACCCTTAATAAACATAAAGAGAAAGCATGATCTCAATTTGTATACCGACATACGAAATGCATGGATTTGGAGCAGAATTCCTGTCGGAGTCACTAATCAAAATAAAAGGTCAATCATTCCAGGATTTTGAAATAGTAATATCAGATCAAAGCAAGGACGATCGTGTTTTTGAATGCTGTTTGTCTCATCAGGATGATATGAATATCAGATATATCAAAAATACCTCCAATATAGGTAACTCCTCTGCAAACATAAACAATGCTATAAGGAACTCTAGCGGTAAGTATATAAAAATACTGTTCCAAGACGATTTTCTTTATCATAAAGATAGCTTATCTGATATCATCCGGGGTTTCGAAAACAATCCCCAATGTTCATGGCTCGTAACAGCTTGCGAGCACACTAACGATGGGATAACTTTTACTAGACCTTATTTTCCACAGTACAATCCTGAAATACACCTCAACAAAAACACAATTAGCTCACCCAGCGTGCTTTCTTTTAAAAAAGAAAGCCCAATTTTATTCGACGAGAATCTGAGATGGCTTATGGATGTCGATGTCTATAAAAGACTATATGATGAATTCGGGGATCCCTTAATCATAAACGAAATAAACGTCGTCAATAGACTTTGGGACAAACAATTCAACAACACAATACCAGAAGATGTGAAGACGTGGGAGTTGGATTATGTAACATCTAAAAATTACTCAAAATGAAAGTCTACGTAAATATACCAGCCGGCGAAGAAGCGGGTGGATGCGAATCTTTATACCAATTAGTGGATTCCATAAACAGGTGTGGAGGGGATGCATTTGTTGTATGGGACAGAATCTTAAATAATCCCGTCCCTTCAAAATATATGCACTACCAAATAAAGGTATCCCATGAAATAGAGGATCTGGGAGAAAATTGGATTGTCTATCCGGAGGTCTGGACTGAAAGGATTCACACTTTCCAGAATCTTAAAAAGTCAATATGGTGGTTGAGTGTAGATAACAACCATGGAAAGTTCAGCGAATGGGAAAATAAAGCCATCTACCATTTTTACCAGTCTTTCTATGCTCAAGATTATCTGAAACAAAAGGGAATTAATGAAAAAGCTTTTTATCTAAACGACTATGTTTCCGAAAAGTATTTAAATAATTCTTTCTCCATAAATGATAAAGAAAATATTATTCTATTCAACCCGGTTAAAGGAAGGGAGATTACTAACCAAATTATGGAAGAAAATCAGAATTTCACTTTCGTACCGATAGTTAATCTCAATGAATTCCAAATTATAGAACTACTAAAAAAATCCAAGATCTATATCGACTTTGGACATCATCCAGGTAGAGACAGGATTCCTAGAGAGGCGGCTAATCTTGGATGTTGTGTGATCACAAACAAAAGGGGTTCAGCTGGATTCGAAGGTGATATTCCAATCCTACCGAAATATAAATTCGACGACTATCGAAACTTAAATTCAATATTTCAAGAATGCTTCGAGAATTATGAAATCCAACTTGAGGATTTTAATTCATACCGGGCGGAAATTCAAAACCAGAAAAGTATTCTGGATAAATTAGTAAAATCTTATTTTGTAAAATGAATCTAGAAAAATTTTATTCAACAGATCTTGGGATAAACTCTAATGTTTTATATAATGTAGTCTCAGAATATAAAAATTCAACGTTCGTGGATCTCGGGGTCAGGACTGGGATTTCCTCTGAAATTATGCTTATCAATTCAAACGAGAATAATAATTTGGTTTTCGGGGTTGATGTAGACTTCAGCCTATTAAATCCAGAGGTTGGATCTCATGAAAGATATACCAAAATCACGGGCGATTCGGTAACGGTAGGTAAAAACTGGAAAAGTAAAATCCAAGGACTTTTTGTAGACACATTCCACATAAAAGAGCAAGTGCTAACGGAACTATATTTCTGGTACCAACATTTGGAGGAGGGTGGATTCATTATTTTTCATGACTCCCACTGGCCGGACGGTAAGCATGACGTATATGGAGGAATAGTATGGGATCGTGTTGAGGAAGGAATTAAAAAATTCTTTGAAGTGGATGAACTTGATTTCGAGAATGAATTCATTAAGATGTCACATTTTCCAGAATCGTGGGGAATGACCGTTGTCAGAATAAAGAAAAAAAATGAAGGCATAGCTAAAAGTTTAGATTGGAATAGTGTTTTTAATATGAGAAATCATCTCATTAGTCTCTTCTGGTCTAGGGAAAACTCACAGGGCATCCAAATAGAACTTGAGATAAAAATTTAAGAAATGCATGATAGACATAAAATTATATGCTCAGAAAGATAGTAAGCAACATAGACCCAAATTGGCCTAATATACTCATAGATTTTCACAGAGAAATAGATCTATATGTTGACAGTCTCCACGGATTTACTGAAAATGAAAACTATAAGATTTTGTGGGTAAAGGAGGTTGAGGAAATTAGCAGATTTAAAGACAAAGCAATAAGGAATCACGAAAAGTTTGATCTAATATTGACTTACGACCAGGAGATACTTGATCTTTGTAGGAATTCTGTCATGTTTGAATTTGGAACTTCATGGGTTTTTGATTATGATTTTAAAGCGGAAAAAGCATTTCGAATTAGTCATCTGACTGGGAGTAAATCAATAACATACGGTCACAGACTAAGGCAGGAGGTTTATTTAAAGCAAACTGAATTTTCTAACCCTATTGATTTTTACGTAAGTAGCAGATCACCCATACAAAATTTGTATGAATCAAAGCAGCTAGGTGATTCTAAAAAACCACTATTTGAATCTCAATTTCACATATGCATTGAAAACTCAAAACAGAAAAATCTTTTTACCGAAAAATTGATCGATTGTCTAGTTACCAAAACAGTGCCCGTCTTTTATGGGTGCGACAATATAGGGGATTTTTTCGATACGAGAGGATTTTTCCAGGTCGAAGATTTCCACCAAATTGTAGAGGTGTGTAACTCACTTTCCCCCGATTCCTATCTTAACATGAAGGAATTCGTCGATAAAAATTACGATCTTGCTATTAAATACGTGAATCTTCTCGAGAGATTAGAAATGGTATTGAATAATGAAATAAATTAATTGCAATGTCACAACAAGAAAATATTACATCAGTTTTGATGGGAGGTCTCGGAAATTATTTGTTCCAAATTGCTGCAGCTTACTCGTATGGAAAAAAGTATAATAAGAATTTAATTTTTGATCATAGAGTGGCTTCAGGACCTCATAGAAAAGTAACTGAATATGAAAAAAACATTTTGAACCAGATCAATCTCAGGTCAGATTCGACTGGATTTAACATATACAACGAGCCAGGATTTCATCATCAGGAAATACCTTTCTTCGAGGGAAACCTTTCATTACATGGCTATTTTCAATCAGAGAAGTATTTTATGGAATACAGAGACGAGATAAGAAAACTTTTTACGTCATACAAAATTAGTCCAGATCAGGATCTTGAGAGTGCTATATTGGGTAATATGAGCTGCTCTTTACATGTGAGACGTGGTGATTTTTTAAAATTTCCGAGTCATCACCCCACGCAAACTATAGATTATTTTAAAAAAGCAATATCAACCATACCACAAGGTTGTGTTTTTATAGTATTTTCAGATGATATTGAATGGTGCAGAAATAATTTTGAAAGTGTAGATGCACAATTTGTGTTTGTCGAGGGATACAACGATTATGAGGATATTGCGTTGATGAGAATGTGCAATCACAACATAATTTCAAATTCTACATTCAGCTGGTGGGGAGCCTGGCTTAACGATGATCCGGACAAGATTGTAATCGCACCCAAAAATTGGTTTGGCCCGGCATATTCAAATCTGATAACAGAAGATATCTTCTGCGAAGGCTGGACAATTATATAGGGAACATCCCATAAAAACTTAGATATATAGAGCATAACCTCTAATATCTAATTAGTTGAAAATATTAGTTACCGGATCTAATGGTCTTTTAGGTAATGCATTCAAAAAGCTCCTAGGTGAAGAACATATATTCCACACAAGGAGGGATGCAGATCTTCTTGATCCACAATCGACACACGAATACATCTCTCATCAGGTTAAAAGAAACGGCGTGGATACCATCATACATTCAGCCGCTGTTGTTGGAGGCCTGCAAGCAAATCTTGATGGTAATGATCGATTCTTTAAAGAGAACTTTGAGATAAATTCCAACGTTCTTAAATCTGCACACGATCTAGGTGTAGAAAATCTAGTAAATGTGCTGTCTACCTGCATTTTCCCGCACGAGGGTATAGAATATCCTCTTACAAAAGAGCAAATAGATCTAGGTCCTCCCCACCCATCAAATTCGGGGTACGCATACGCAAAAAGATTAGGTGGACATCAAACAAAAATATTAGGGGAAGCAATAGGGAAAAATTGGTTTTCTGTGGTTCCTACGAATTTATACGGACCCCACGATAATTTTAATCTGAGAACTAGTCATCTAGTTGCAGGTATGATACACCGTGCTTATTTGGCGAAAAAGAATGGTGAAAAATTTATTGTTTGGGGTGACGGAAGTCCGCTGAGGCAATTTATCTACGCGGAGGATTTGGCTAGAATGATATTATGGTCTTTAGATAATTGGAAGTCAAACGAGCATCTCATGGCAGTCAACGAGACGGAGTTGTCTGTGCTAGATGTTGCATACGTTATCTGCGAAAAATTTGGGATACCTAAACATGACATAATTTTCGACGCGTCTAAGCCAAAGGGACAGTTTAGAAAGCCGGCAAAATCTGATTTGCCAGATTTTGATTTTATTCCATTCGAAAATGGTATCTCAAATACGATTGATTGGTTTATCGAAAACTATAACGAAGCAAGAATATGAAAAAAAGAATAGAATTAGTACAGGATACAATAGACAACCGGGATATAGATCAACTTATCGCTTGGCTTTCAACATACCCAAGACTCACTAAAGGCCAGGTAACTCTAGATTTTGAAAAAAAGTTTGCTGAATGGATAGGATCTGAATATGCGGTGTTTGTAAATTCGGGTTCCTCTGCAAATTTGATGATGGTTTATGCTATGAAATATTCAGGCAGACTGAAAAACAACAAGATATGCGTTCCTGCTCTTTGTTGGGCTACCGATCTTGCACCAGTTCTTCAGTTTGATTTAGAACCAGTTTTGGTTGATTGCAACATGGAAAACCTTTCAGTTGACTTGGAACACTTAGAGCATATCTTTAAAACAGAATCTCCATCTGCACTAATATTAGTTTCCGTTCTTGGACTTTCCCCCGACATGGATCAGATCATATCTCTATGTCAAAAATACGAAGTGGTCCTCATTGAGGATAATTGCGAATCGCAAGGTACATCATATAAAGGTAGAAGGCTTGGTAACTTTGGGTTGATGTCTTCATTCTCGACATATTTCGGACATACGATGAGCACAATCGAAGGTGGGATTATAACAACGAATGACGAAACGATATACGACCTTCTGTTACAATTAAGGAGTCATGGGTGGGACCGGGATCTTACAAAAGAGAAACAAACAGAATTGAGAAAAAATTGGGACGTTGAGGATTTCTCATCTCTTTATACTTTTTTTATTCCTGGATTCAATCTCAGAAGTACAGATCTTCAGGCATTTATAGGTATAGGACAACTTGATAAAATAGACAGCTCCATACAGAAGAGATTCGAAAATTACAACTACTTCAGAGAAAAACTGTCTTCCCAAGTATGGTTTCCAAAGGAAATTGAGGATTCATTTACTGCTAATTTTGCAATTCCGGTAATTCTTAATTCACACGAAAAAAAGAGATCATTAATTAGGGATCTGGAAACCGACAACATAGCTTGCAGGCCTTTAATATCCGGGTCGATGGGTACACAACCATTCTACAAAAAAATATACGGAGAAAAGATTCTCCCTAATTGTTCGGTGGTTGACGCTAGAGGAATTTATGTCCCCAATCACCCAATGCTAGAGAATGCTGATATCGATAGAATTTGTGAAATTATACTAAAAAACAAATAATGAAAAAGGCTTTAATAACCGGGATTAATGGACAAGATGGGTCTTATCTTGCAGAATTTCTACTGGATAAGGGCTATGAGGTACATGGAACTTTGAAAAGGAATTCGGTATCTGAAAACCAAACTGCCAGAATAGATCATATTTTTAACCAGGTTAAACTACACTATGCAGATCTAACGGATCTTTCTTCATTAATCTTTGTTTTGCAAAGTGTAAGACCCGATGAGATATACAATTTAGCAGCACAATCCCACGTAAGAATCTCATTCGATCAGCCTATTTATACAGCTAATGCAACAGGTATAGGTGTATTAAATATGATCGAAGCAATTAAGTTAGTTGACAAAAACATTAAAATGTACCAGGCTTCTTCTTCTGAAATGTTTGGTAATAGTATAGATCATGATGGATTCCAAAGAGAAACCACACCTCTCGTTCCAGTTTCTCCCTATGGGTGTTCAAAGGTATTTGCTTACAATATAGCAAGGAATTACAGAAACTCCTATGGTTTGTACATTTCAAACGGAATTCTATTTAATCACGAATCCCCTAGAAGAGGAGTGAATTTTGTAACTAACAAGGTTGTCAAGGGTGCAGTTGAGATTAAATATGGGCTCAAAAAAAATCTTGCACTTGGTAATTTAGATGCCACAAGAGATTGGGGTCATGCCAAAGATTATGTAGAAGCTATGTGGATGATACTGCAACAGGATAATCCTGATGATTTTGTTTGTGCCACCGGAGTATCACATTCAGTAAGAGACCTTGTTGAGTATGTATTTGGAAGACTCGGTTTAGAGTGGGACATGTACATTGTACAAGATGAGAAGTTCCTCAGGCCAGAGGAACTCAATGATCTAAAGGGCGATTCATCAAAACTTAGAGAAGCTACTGGATGGAGTCCAAAATACACCTTCGAGCAAATGCTTGACGAGATGATTAATTATTGGATGGAGTTTTATAAAAGTTAGTAATTGCCTTCCTTACAAATTCATTTTCTTAGAGTGATATATAGAAAAAATATATCAAAGAAATGAGAATATTAGACTTCCAAAAGTTCTCCAAAATCTATGAAGCAGAAGATGCCACTCAGGTACAAGCAGAATCGACCCTAAGAAGAATCATTAACTCTTTTTTCATGTCGTTCGGATCATTATCTGCAATTACATCAGAATATGATGACATGTTAGTTGATCTTGAAACGATAAAAAGAGCTAAAGGTGAAGATAAGCTTCAAGCGATGAGAGATGCTGCAGCATCTGCTGTCGAAAAGGTTATTGCAGATTTCAAAGAAAAAGGTGTAGATAAGGAATGGGAAAAAGCTGCTAACAAATTCACGGATGCGGCAAAGGCTTTGTTCGACCAGTACGCGGGTGAAACCGAAGTTCTGAATTCGATGCTTTCTAAAATCGATGCGATGATCGAAGAATATAAACAAGATCTCATTGCATCTAAGAAATCAGCCGAACAGGCTTTGAAAACTGCGCAATCCAAAAACGAATCTTTGGTACTCGAATCTGAAGAAATCTTTGAGGGATGGTTTACTGGAAAAAAAGGTAATATTAAAAATCTTACCTCTCAGGCAGTTGCTCTAAAGGCAAGCTTGGAGGGTCAGAAAGAAACGAAAGGTCTGGAATCTTTAATCTCAGGTCTAATCAAAGAGGTTAGCGACATTATCGTGAAGCTTTCTACCTTATCAACTCAAAAGAGACAAGACATCCAGGAAACAGAGCTTGCAGAAATTGGAAATAGATTGAACGCTATTCCAATAGAGATTGTCAAGCAGGAGGAGAAGTTTGCAAAACAGGATACAGCTAATAAAGAGGCTTCTAGTTTATATCTACAAGGACTTGATATAGCAGAGAACGCTTACAATATGGAAATGGAAGTCAAGGACGTCTTGGCTAAAAAAGCTGAAGATGAAGCTGCAAAGAAAAGAGAAGAGAGCAGAATAAAAATCTCAGGTGATATTGACCCAGCCAAAGTATCAGTAAGAGCAATAAATTCTGACGTGAAGAAGTTCCAGGAGGCTGTTATCAAAAAATTCTCAGATTACAAGCCATTCGAGGATTTCGAAACCTTCACAAGATTTAAAAGATTTGGGGCTGATGGTAAATTCGGCAATACAACAAAGCAAATGGTTGTTGCTCTTAAAGGAGGATTTGAGATGGAGGATAAATCTGACGTGATCACGCAAGAGCTGATGGACAAGGTTGTTCTTGAACCATTGACAGAGTCAATCCAAAAATTTTCCTTCCTAAAATCATTTAATTCATTCGATAGCCTAATCGAAGGGTTCGATCCAGCTAAAGCCAAAGATTCAGTTAAAACGGTTGAACCTGTAACAATGAAGGATACTCCTTCAAAGAAGTCTGATAAAGATAAAGCAGGAGAAGACGTAATAAAAAATGCTGAAATCACAAATGATTGGGGCTTGGACAAGAAGGGAGAAGATGGAAAAATCGATCCTAAAAAAGCTATTGCTGAAATAGAAAACACCCTAATTAAGGCAAACGAGAAAATAGCTAGTATATACAAGAATGAATCTTTTTGGGAAGAATACAAAGGTAATATGAACGATGACGAGGATTCAGCTGTTAAAGATGTATTTGGAAATGAATACAAAGACAAGAATAGCTGGTGGTACAAAGCAATTAGAAAGCCTTATATTATCCCTGCACTACAGAAACTTAAATCTTCAGGATTAGAGAAATCAGACTCAGATGCATATGAGCACTTGATGGACGAAATCAAATATTTCGGGACGATCTATTCAACATTGAAAAAGAAAACATTCGGAGGTACATCCAATGACTCCTGGAGATGGAGCATGAGAAGATACGACGGTTCTAAGCAATCATTCAGCGTAGATACAGACTTTTAATATTCATGCAGCACATCAAGGACTATAGAAATTTTTATAAGCTAAATGAAGAGGAGAATCCTAGCTATTCTCCTCTTGATGCTTATAGGGCTGTTGCATTAGGAATCAGCAGAGCTTTTACTTTGCTTAGTTATTTTTACGCCATTGCAAAACCTGACGCAGATCCTTCTGCATGGAAGGCAGCTATGAAAGGAATTGCTGCCAAAAAAGACTATGAAGGTAAATGGAATGCTATAGCAGAGACCGCAGATGAAATACTCTCAGCAATAAATAAGTATGCTGCCAAAAGGAGAACAGAAAATATCAACGTCGGGAAATTTTTCGATGTAGGTGTTGTAGCGAGTCCTATCTCAAACGCTATCCAAAAGTTTAAACAAGGATCAGACATCCTAACTAAGCAATTAAAAGATCAGGCAATCAAGGATAGACTTCTACTCCTAGACAAAGCTCTTCCGCTTGATCCATATAGGATGACAGAATCATCAATAAACGAGGCACAAAAAAGTAGAAGAACTCCAACAGAAGCAGAAGTTTTGAATCTGGCGGATCTATTAAGAGCTTCCGTTACACAGATGCTAACCACTGCTAGGGAGATGAAGGAGCTTTTTCCCGATTCTAAGTCATTCGTAAATGATGTAGTTTCCAAATATGTGACTCCAGCATCTGTTAAGATCCAAGAGATACTCAATTCCAATCCTCCCGACGATTCAATGCAACTATCAAAGTCGGTCAGAAAGTCATATGAAGATAAAGGATGGGCCCTTAAAACGGTAAGGGATAAGTATCTTATCGATCAGTACGAGGATCTGATTGATCTGCAGGATGAATTGAATGTAGCACTTGACAAAATCAAGAAAGCAAAGGACAATGTCATTAAAGAGCTTGCCCCTAGGAGTGATGCTGGTGAATTCGTGGATGCTGGAAATAGAATACTCGATTCTGTAGAATCAAAGGTCCAGGAAAAGGAGAAAATAGAGGATCTCAGAAGAAGAGCAAATTTAATGCTTCCTATAGCAAAGGACCAGCCATTACCTACGCAAGGTGGTCAGGTTACGCAAGAGCCTAAAACAACTACTGGGTCTGGATATGTAAATCCGGACGAGCTGAGAAAATTACTCCAAAGAAGGACTTCGAAATAAATTAGAAAAAAAGTTTTACCAGTATGAAACTTTTTTCCGATTTACCCCCTAAAAGAATTACCTGTGATTCCCCAGGGATTGATAGTATTAGATACTATTACTTCTAAGAGGGTCCAAACCCCAAACTTTTTTTCCTAACAATCCTTTTAAAAAGGTCTTACCCCAAACTTTTAATTAATCGGGAAACACTTCTTTTTCAGAACTGTATAGTATTAAAATTTAAAGGAACTATGGCAAAGAAGACATTTAAGGAATTCTCATTTTTGGATTTGGATAAGGAACTATCTAAAATAAAGGGATTTGAAACAGGATCAATCTTAACTGAAAATTCATTCAGTGAGGTAGATGACTGGATCCCAACTGGAAATTATTTGCTAAATGCACAACTCTCGGGTACATTATTTGGTGGTATACCAAACACCAGAAGTTTGGGCCTAATGGGAGATCCAGGGACAGGAAAATCATTTGTCTGTCTTAATGTTGCAAGAGAAGCACAAAAGAAAGGATATGATGTTATCTACTGTGATACCGAGGGTGCTATTGATAAAAGCTCCGCTATCAAATTCGGGATTGATTCTAATAAGGTCAGATATCAACCAATTAAAACCGTAACCGAATTTCAGACATTCGTGACAAATCTGCTCGAGCTTGTTAAAAAGGCTAAGGATGACGGTGCGGATCCAAAGATTATACTAATCCTGGATTCCCTGGGTATGCTTAGCACAGATAAGGAACTCAATGATGCTATTTCGGGGAAGAACGCAGCTGATATGGGTGCCAAAGCTAAGGAGCTTAGAAAATTGTTCAGGGTTATTACACTGGATCTAACAGCGGCTAAGATCCCACTGGTATGTACGAACCACGTTTATGCTGGTGGAGGTTTCTTCCCAACAAAAGAAAGCTCTGGTGGAGATGGTCCAATCTTCGCTATGTCAGTAATCTCTTTTCTTTCTAAAGCCCAATTAAAGGAGGGCAACAGTACAACTAAAACTGGAATTATCGTTACCTCCAATTTAAAGAAGAGCAGATTTACCATCCCAGAGCCTGTTAAATTCCACATCTCATTCGCTAATGGAATGAATCCTTATGTTGGTCTTCAAGACTTTATAAGCTGGGATGCATGTGGAATTGGTAAAGGTAAACTGGAGGAAAGGGTTGATGCGAACGGTAATAAAGAAATGGTATTTACCCCAAGCGATAGCGCTCAGGCAAGATGGGCAGTTAAACACTTAGGTAAGACCATTACTTCTTCCCAGCTATTCACTCCTGAGGTATTCACGCAAGAAGTTCTTGAGCAGCTTGATAAAAATGTAATTCAGCCACATTTCAAACTCCCTGCTATGGCTTCGAACGATGAAATTTCATTTGCTTTAGAATCTGAGAATGAACAGGACGAGGATTAAATTCAAATATTTAATGAACCTTTGGAAGACACTGCCTCACTATCCAACTAAAGAGGACATTGTATACGAGCTCTCCGTTTATCTACTAAAAGATGGTAGACCAAACGGAGAGTTTACTTCACAAACATTCAATTCTGCTTTTGGAAATGGTTGGCAAGAAACGAAACATGGTTCGTTAATAGAGACTATGATAAAGGAAGGAGACTTCGTAGAGGTTGGAGTCTATTCAGGAAAACCAAAATATAAGTTAAAAGAAACACCAAGATACTCAGAGTAAATTATGGATTTAAGTCATTCGGAAAATATCATTCTCAGATTCATTTTAACCAACCCTTCCTATGTTGAAAATTGCAAAGCAGATTTCTTCAAAAACAAGGGCTTTCAAGACATATTTGTTCTAGCCAAGAAATTCTGGGAGAGATATAACGAATCACCAACGGCTGAACAGCTTAAAGAAGGTGCAAAACTGGATTCAAAAGATTTACAACCTGGCGAGGTTGATGCAGTATTTGGTGTTGATCTTGCAAAGTATCAGGAAGATTGGTTAACAGAAACTACCGAGTTATTCATTGAGTATAAAAATCTAGTTGGTAGTGCGGTAGATGGGGTTAAGTATATTCAATCAACCCCAGTTACATCTGAGAATATCAAGGATGTAATTAGCACTTTTAAGAATATTGTGATTGAGAGAAATAATATAGATTTCTCTTTTGATCACGGATTAGATTTCTTCCATCCAGAAAATCACAAACAGTTAACCTATAACAGGTTCTCATCCGGATTTCCTTTTATAGACACGGTTCTTGGTGGTGGATTCAATGCTAAATCATTGTACGTTTTTATGGGTATGCCTAAAGTTGGTAAATCACTTTGGCTTGGTAACATTGCGGCTCAGGCAGTAAAATCTGGGCATAATGTTGCAGTTATCTCATTGGAGATGAATGATCGTAAATACGTGAAGAGATTAGGTGCTAACCTTCTTGGAATTCCTGTCAGTGAATATTCAAATGTTGCTGAAGATCCGGAAAAGCTAAAGAAGAAAATACAGGCACTCACCTACAGCAATTTAAAAGTACCGGGAAAGCTTTTTGTGAAAGAATTTCCTACTTCGCAAGCTTCGGCTTTGGATGTCGAAAGATATCTTAAGAAGGTAGAAGAAGCAAATGGAATCAAGTTTAAGGTAGTTATCATCGATTACATCAATATCATGAAGAACTGGAGAAATCCAAATTCTGAAAACACCTATATGAAGATCAAGCAACTTGCTGAGGATATTCGTGGTATGGCTATGGCAAATGAATGGGCTGTTATCACAGCTACACAAACCAAACAAAGTGACTTTGATTCAACCGATCTAAGCATCAATTCTGCTGCGGAGTCTTCCGGATTGGTAGCTACAGTTGACGGATTATTTGGTATTATCCAGGATCCAATGATGTACGCAAATCGAGAATATAAACTCAAATTAATTGCTAACAGAGACGACGGATACAAGAACGCATATAAGATGTTCAATGTAGATTACACATATATGCGTATTGTAGAAAACGATATCCCAATGCACACAGAGGGATAAAAAATAAGATAAATTAATGTCTGAAGAACAAGAAAATCAGCCGGAGAAAAAACAATTAGGAGATAAGATCTTCGGCGCACATAACAACCCGACCAGTGATAATTCACACCAGGAAAGTTATGAAATTAACATTAGTCATAGCATGCTGGAAGGCAGCTATGACGAGGAAGAATATTTACATAGAAAGAAGCTTGAGGAAACCGTTTTTGCAGCTTTCCAAACTTCTAGGTGGTACCCATTGTCATACAAGAAAAAAATTCCTAAGGATTTAATTCCACATCTTTTCCAGGATGTCCTCGAAAAACTAGAGGAAACTGAATTTGGCTTCTCTGAAAAATTCGTTGTAATATGCGACTTCATAAATGTTCCTTACACAAAGGCATATGATCTTATTCCAGCCAAATACAGGGAAATTATCATTAATGAGCTGGAAGTAAAATTTGGAGTTCTCTCCAAAAGAAAGATAAAGAGATTATTTTAAATATGTCGGTATTTCCTAGATTAGATATTCCCGGTGCTAAAAGAGTTTGGTTCATTACGGATACTCATCTTGGTGTTAGAAATAACTCCAACGAGTGGATAGAAATCATTGGCGATTATTTCAATGACTGGTTCATTCCTTTGGTAGAAAAGGAATACAAACCCGGAGACGTTCTCTTACATCTTGGTGACTATTATGATTCTAGACAAAGTGTTAATCTAAAAGTGCTGAATTTGGGTGTAGACGTAGCAGAGAAGCTTTCCAAAATCTTTGTTGATGGTGTCCATATAATTATCGGTAACCATGATATCTGGAATAAATCTTCCAATGATATTAATTCTTTAAAATCTCTTAAGTGGATACCAAATATAACCATACATGAGGAACCCACCACTTTAAGCATGTGTGGAAAAAAATTCTTTTTGATGCCATGGAGGAAAGATCATGAAGCAGAAAAAGAATGTCTAGATAGTATTGAACCTCACGATTACCTTTGTTGTCACACCGATGTTACTGGCATGAAGTTCAACCGCTATGTGAATATCGAATCTGGTGTTAGCTCTGACTCTATGAAAAAATTCAAAAGGGTTTTTTCTGGACACATCCACTATGCTCAAGAAAAAGGTAATATAAAAATGCTAGGTTCACCTTATGAGATAACCAGATCTGATATGGGAAATCAAAAGGGCATAACGTTGTTGGATTTAGAAACCGGTGACGAGAGGTTTTTTAAAAATGATTTTAGTCCGAAGTTTAAGAAGTTTGATTTTAATACTGTGCTTGAGATGACTATAGAAGACGCAGAAGGACTTTTCTCAAACAACTTTGTGGATATTATGGTTGATTCGTCGATTTCATTTAAGGCTCCTTTAAATGTCATTACTGACAACATTGCTTCTGCCCGAAAAATATCTTTCCATCCGTTCGATCCTAACCAAAACGGGCTCTTGACAGAGCAATTCCAAAACAACGAAAATCGAACATTCAGCGTTATGGATTTTATAGATTCTTACATCTCCTCCCTGGAGTATGATGAGCAAACTAAAGAAAAGCTTTTAAAAAGCATTAATAAATTACATAAGGTCGTAGTAGCGGGAGACCAAGAAAATAGCTTATGAGAATAGTAAAGGTAGAATGGAGAAATTTCACCTCTTATGGAAACCGAAATCAAATTCTGGATCTTTCTGGTGACACGTGTCTCTACCAGATAGTAGGAGAAAATGGTGCTGGGAAAACTTCGATTTCTCAGGTAATAACTTTTGCTCTATATGGTAAAGTCGAGGGTAAAAAACTTAAGGACATTCCTAATAGAATTAACGGAAATGCCTGGACCAAGGTAACACTCGATAATTATGGTACTGAGGTCATAGTAGAGAGGGGATTAGAGCCAAACCTTTTTAAATTAACCGTGAACGGTACTGAATATGACAAAGCAGGTTCAAGATCTGTGCAGGAGTATTTAGAGGAGGACATTTTAGGAATTCCTTACTATGTTTTTAATAATACCCTGCTCTTGTCAATTAACGATTTCAAGAGTTTTATTAAAATGACCCCTAGTGACAAAAGGGCAATCGTAGACAAGATTTTTGGTTTCCATATTCTCAATCAAATGAGGGATTTAATTAAGAACGAATCCAGGAAAGTGAAGCAAATACTCGAAAATTCTATTGGTAGAATCTCATCACTGGAATCATCAATTTCTGCTTCTCAGGAGGAAATGGAATCTCTCAGTGACGAGATTCTTGAAGAAAATAAAAACAAAATACTTTCTCTCCAACAATCTCTATCTAAATTTGAAAGTTTAAGAGAACATCATAAACAACAAATTCAGAATTTTAAAACAGAGGAGGAGTCTTTTAGAACAACTCTACAAGAGAGCTCTACTCTTGCTGCTTCATATAAGTTACAAATAAGGGATTTTGAAAAAAAGATACATCTGTACCAGCATGACAAATGCCCTACTTGTGAATCTGATTTAACCTCCGAATTCCACATTGGTTTAAAGGATGGAATATTAAGAGAAAAAGAATCTGTACAATCCCAGCTGAATTCACTAGAGAATTCGATAGCTCTTTTAGCAGAACAAGAAACACAGATCAATGATAAAAAATCAGATTTGATTGAAAAGGGAACTAAGATAAAAACCAAAATAGAATCAATCCAACAACAGATCCTGGAACTAAATGCTGATTCGGAGAATAAACAAACGTCATCTCTAAAAAGACTTGTTGAAAATCTACAAAAAGATCTAGATACTCTCAGTTCTGAAAAGTTTAAAACCGAAGAAAAAATTACCTGGCTGAAAACTATTGACGATATTCTAGGTGAGAAGGGGGTAAAACAAATGGCAATCAAAACAATTTTGCCTTCTTTGAATGCTGAAATTTTGGATCTGCTAAATCAGATGAATTTAAATTATCGGGTAATTTTTGATGAAGAATTCAATGCTTCTATTTACCATATGGGTATAGAGATCTCCTCGCAGACTCTAAGTACTGGTGAAATGAAAAAGGTAGATTTCGTTGTTCTAATAGCTATCATGAAGCTGATGAAGATGAAATTCAGCAACATAAATCTTCTTTTCCTAGATGAGTTATTTAGCTCTGTGGACCCTGATGGTGTTTACTCTATATTAAGGATATTAAAACAGGCCTCTAAAGACTTGGGTTTAAATATTTTCGTAATCAATCACGCACCAATGCCCCATGAGATATTTGATTGGAAAATAGATATTGCAAAAACAAATAACTTCTCCTCTCTTGTTATAGATAAGTTCTAGTTTCACCTTATCTGACCTGGGATATATAGAAAAAATATATTCTGGGTTGAAGCCTTTAAAAAACAGTAGACAGCAAAATCTGAATAAGTCCAGACAAGATCTGGATAAGAAAGGATTGAAGGGTGTCGCCTCCACTTTAGTTGCTCCTGATACTCAGGGAATTGGTAAACTTGGGATAGGAAGGCTTCTTCCTCTGCCCGTGGCTGGACAACAATACGAGCCTCAGTTTTCTCCACAAAATAAACCTATAGTATCTACGAATTCAGTCAAGAAATTCTCTTTCCTTTTTGTTAAATATGAGAATACCTACATACCAAATGGCGATGAGAAGCTCTATTCTTTTGCAGTGATATTGCCTTTACAACCGATGACAATAAACGAGTGTTCAAGTCAATTGGGAGTAAAGGCCGCAAATATTACAGGGCTCACCGCTCAAGAATATCAAACAGGTACATTTCAACATCCAGTTTACATCAATCAGGATAAACAATATCTGACTATAAGATATGCTGAAGTTGCTACTCTTCCACAGAAAACCCCAGGAAGACTCGATAACATCCCTCTTGGATACCCTGATTTCAATTACAACCCATCTCCAATTACTACACAACAGGGTATATTACCACAACCCCCTTATCCTGACTTCGTAACAACTCAGGGAAACACCGGCGCAACCGCAATATCCGCAGGAGGGACAGTTGGATTTATCGATGCTTCTTTAAGAACTCCCGCAACAGTAAGGCCTAGCTCTTGGAGCTGGGACTTCGGCGGAACTGGTGCATCTCCAACCGGATCCACTGCACAAAACCCGGTCGTAACATTCGGATCAACTGGATTCTACACAATTACACTTACCGCTTCTAATTCTAACGGAAGCTCTTCGATTACTAAAACTAATTTCGTCACGGTTACATAATGTCAGGATTTTTAGAAAAATATAATGTTGATGACGTTTTCTTGAGAAACGTTATTGTTGGTCTTCTCAGAAGCTTAAATGAGAAGTTGACCTACACTCAAATAAACGACCAGCAACAAATATTAGAAGTGTTTGTACCATTCTTTTATTCTATGTCTGGTGACGAATCTTTCTTGCAAGATTTTTATCTCGACTATTTTGATTGCGACGGAAATTCTCCATTTGCTGAAGGAAATTATGATGTAATTCCTAGGGGAATTGTAAATCTGAGCGGGGTAAATATTGATCAAAACGCACTAACTAGCGGTTTTGTTAGAGCAACTTATAACGTGGAAGACACTACTGGGCAAATGAAGGCTTTGTCTGCATACACTAATTTCATCCCGCTTGTCCTTTCATTTGATGTAACTCTTCGTGCTGATACCCTATTGGATACATTCAAATTATTCCAATCTACAGTCCAGACTTTTTATAAAGTTTATGATTATAGTGTTGAATTTGGAGGAATGAGAATTCCTGTCCAGGTTGGATTTCCTGAAGATTATCCAAATGACAAACAATTAGAGTTTTCTTACGGATCCACTCAAAAATACATTGAAACAAAGTTTTCAATCTCTGTTGAAACTTACTTTCCGCAAAAGGATCTTACAACTGAGAGATTCAGAGGTAATCTCATGCAAGCTGGAATCAGGTTTAACCTTAGAGTTGACGGAACTGGGGATTTTCCAGAAAAGACCATGTTCTAATAGAAGGTCTTATCCATTTTTTAAGTTATTGGTTTGAATATATAGTGGTAAAGAACTGTTGTATATTCTGAGCCATGCCTAATAATTATCCAAATTTCCCCCTTGTAGATCCGGGCTTGAAAGTTCGTATAATTGACGGCTCCGATAGTCAGACTCTTGATCAGCTTTATTTCGTTGGGTCTGCTAATAACTATGTGAAGAAAGTAGCCCCGAGGGAGGTACAAAATTATTCTTCATACGGTAACTTTTGGACTAAGCAGGTTAGTGTGCAGGATCAGTTTAGGGATATCTTAGACGGAGGTGATTCTTCACCAGGAACATCACAGTTTGTTGGTCCAATAATAGGCGGTGAATTTCCAACCAGTTCTTCACTACTCAATCAAACGTAAAAGATGGCTTTTAGAATTCAAATAAGAAGGGACACAACAATAAGATGGGCAACTGCAAATCCTATTTTATTGGAGGGTGAAATGGGACTAGATACAACGTTAAACTGTCTTAAAATAGGAGACGGAGTAAACGCATGGAATGATTTACCTTATTTTATTTGTCAGGGAGCTACCGGACCGAACGCATAAAAAAGAAAAGTAATTAAATGGCTTTCAGAATTCAGATAAGAAGAGACACCGCTCTAAGATGGAGCACAAACAATCCCGTTTTATTGCAGGGTGAGTTTGGTTACGAGACAGACGCAGATTGTCTTAAAATTGGTGATGGGATCAATCCATGGAACGATCTCCCTTACTTAATATGTGGAGCAGCAATCGATCCAGTAAACATATTTGAGGATGGGGTCTTGGTAGTAGATGGTGCTACTGGTATAAACTTTACAGGATCTGGAGTTTCTGTGTCTTCGTCTGGTGGTATCGCTACAGTTACTATCACAGGAGGAACTGGAACCACCGGAGGATCCGACATTTTTGTATTCGAGGAGTCTATTTCTAATCCTCCAGTCAATTCAGTAGGAATGACTGGAATGATCTTCGTTGGACCGAATGTTACAGTAACCGGATCTGATGGAAAAGTAACTGTGACCATTCCTGGAGGAACCGGAACCTCCGGAACGTCTGGTACATCAGGTGGTGAAGGACCTACAGGGCCTTCTGGGACATCAGGTACCTCTGGGACCTCTGGTGCAACTGGGCCTACTGGGCCCTCAGGGGAGGGAAATTTGATCTCCGTCCAAGATGAGGGTTTGACAATTACTTCCGGTGTAACTGGAATCAATTTTGTTGGACCTGGGGTAACTGCTACGAATGTTGGAGATTTAGTTACCGTATCAATTCCTGGATCTTTGTCAGCTTCTTCTGTTCCTGTATATGCGATCAAGCTAGAATTTAGTGGGGGAAATTTAGTATCTTCGCCATTCTTATCTGCGACTGATCCGGAGGGCAATTCCTTAATAGGAGCTACTGGGTGGACTTTTACAAGAAATGGAAATAACGAAATTACAGTCGCACATCCCCTCGGAAAATGGTTTGTCAATTTTAATAGATTCGCTTTGCAGATTGCTGGTGGAAATGAATGGGTTTCTGGTGCTATATCGGGTCCAAATTTCTCAACTCTCTCTGTGAAAAACTTTACTAACCAATCTCAATTCAGTATTCAGGCTTTAACGACAGCCCAATCTGGTATAGCTGGTTCTGGAACTGCTTACATGTTTATAACGTGGCAAGAGCCAACATTTGATTTTTATCAATAAAAAAGTGGAAATTAAACAATACAAAATATTTATATTATGAGTGTAAAGCTTCCCTTTTTACCTGTAACTATGCCTGCCAGTATAAATGCCGGAAGCACAACCGTAACCCGTACTTATGTCAATGAGTCCAGCATATACAATGGGTATCCATATGAGTTTACCGTAAACGTAACCATAATTCCAGAGGTTCTTTCTGATGAGAGAACCCAACCAAACTCATATTCTTGGGATGGATACAATATAGTTCCTGGGATGTGGTTTGGCCAAATCAACGGATTATGCTACGAGATTATAGAGGTTTCCAACGTCACTTCGACAACAGCGACATGGGTAATTAGAGACGTAAATCTATATAACTTACTCTCTGATCCATCTTTTGCCGGATCTAATTATCCGGTAGAAAATCAATACGGTATAGCATTTTCTCTTTCTGAACAAGGGGATCCTGTCATTTCTGGTCTTTCTTTGCAATCTGGTGTTCTTCCCGATTCCTCTTATTGGGTAAATGATTTTTATTCCAGATTCGAGTATAGAAATTTCGTTGTTAGTCATTACAACTTTAACTTCGATCTCCCTATTTATGGCACCTATGCAACAGGACAAGCAGTTTATATAGGAAGCACAGGGGGAACTTCTGGATATGTTTTCCTTCCAGTAGACACAGACAATCAAGACCAAGTACAGAGGGCTTTTGGTATAGTAACATCTGTGGGTGAGCCGGAAGCAGGAAATATGACAGTCAGACCCTTTGGTAGGATAGTTTCTACTGAATATTCTTTACCCGGAGCAACTGGGGATGTTTTATATTACGACGAATCAAACCCTCCTTCATACATTTCTACCTCTGGAGGAACAAACAAACTTGCAGTTTACATAAAAATATCGGAATTCTCTGGTTCATTTTTAAACGGTTCCTCCGTAGGTTCTGGATCTTCCGTCGCTATTTATGGTCCCACCGGAAGTTTGGAAACTCCTGGTGCAACTGGTATCCAATTCATAGGTGGTACTGGAACTGTTGTACATGTGGGTGGAACTGGGGATTTTGTGGCAATCACTGTCGAAAACACATCTTCTCCTGGGACTTCAGGAACATCTGGCTCTTCAGGAACATCTGGATCGAGCGGTACCTCGGGATCATCTGGGGCATCCGGATCAAGTGGAACCTCGGGATCCTCTGGGACAGCTGGATCGAGTGGAACATCAGGATCTTCCGGATCTGATGGAACATCTGGATCAAGCGGGACTTCTGGCTTGTCTGGAACATCCGGTTCCTCTGGAACTTCGGGATCTGATGGAACCTCTGGATCTTCAGGGACATCTGGATCGAGCGGAACATCAGGTTCCTCGGGAACATCAGGTTCCTCTGGAACTTCTGGATCTGGTGGAACATCAGGATCTTCAGGAACATCAGGCTCAAGTGGAACCTCCGGCTCTTCCGGCTCTTCTGGATCCGACGGAACTTCCGGATCAAGTGGAACCTCGGGATCCTCAGGAACATCCGGATCCTCAGGAACCTCTGGATCAAGTGGAATTTCAGGCTCTTCCGGCTCTTCTGGATCCGACGGAACTTCCGGGTCAAGTGGAACCTCTGGATCCTCAGGAACATCAGGATCCTCAGGAACCTCTGGATCAAGTGGAATTTCAGGCTCATCAGGAACTTCGGGAATTAACGGAACTTCTGGCTCGAGTGGAACATCTGGATTCGATGGAACATCGGGATCAAGTGGAACCTCAGGTTCTTCTGGAACATCCGGAACATCCGGTTTAAGTGGAACTTCTGGTTCATCTGGAACTTCTGGGATTGATGGTACCTCAGGCTCTTCTGGAAGCTCTGGAACCTCAGGAACATCTGGTTCAAGCGGAACCTCAGGCTCTTCTGGAAGCTCTGGAACCTC
>VFQS010000296.1_pt1 | contig 61063 bp, 60 predicted proteins | sample 3512361 | NCBI WGS metagenome assembly VFQS01 (sample SAMN10412375, study PRJNA504923) | tailings metagenome | isolation source: Relicate 1 Philex TSF3 active mining | place: Philippines | reverse complement strand
CCAGATTGAGATTGTGGATCTGAGGGGACTGTGATTTTCATCACGGACTAAATCCCATTTTAGCGGCAATTTGCAAGCCTAAATATAAAAGCATGCAAAAAAACGCCTTATTCATTCTATTCTTACTCTTATTTTCAGCTACATTAGTAGCTCAGCATCAAGAAATTCATACGCCTCCGCATCTTTGGAAAGGTAAAAAAAGTGTCGCGGAGGATTCTACTTCCTTATTGTTCGCATTCAAACATGGAACAGTACATGGTAATCTTCGATCCTTTTTCATGGCCACCGAAAACCAAGATCAGTTAACCGATTCCCATGCGAATGCGATGGGTGGTGGACTTTTTTATGAAACGGCTTCCTTCAGAGGATTTCAATTCGGAGTGGGTGGTTATTTTATCTACAATGTAGGTTCATCTGACATGACGCACATTGACCCATTTACTCAAACGGTCAGTCGATATGAAACATCCCTATTCGACTTAGAAAATTTAGCCAACAAGCATGACTTAGATCGATTGGAAGAATTATACCTGAAATACAATTTCAAAAAATCTCACATTGCTATAGGAAAACAACTCATTAATACCCCATTCATCAATTTACAAGATGGAAGAATGCGTCCTACCGAGGTAGGCGGGCTATACGGAGAAATTTTCCCAGGTAAAAAAAATAAACTAGAGGGAGGTTACTTGTACGAAATTTCTCCGCGTGGAACAGTGGATTGGTATAGTATTGGAGAATCGATAGGAATTTATCCCAATGGCACGAATGCAAATGGAACAAAAGGAAATTACAAAGGGAATATTGAATCAAATGGGGTCTATCTTCTAGGATACACACACCAATTGCCTCGAGGCAACTCGCTCAAGCTTTGGAATGTTTATGTGGATAATGTATTCAACACAAGTATGTTACAATGGGATTTAAAACGAGGTGATTGGGTGGCTGGAGTCCAATACACACAACAACAAGCGGTTAACAAGGGTGGAAACGTAGACCTTAGTAAAACCTATTTTTCACCTGATCAGCACTCCCGCATAATTAGTACTAAAGTAGGTTATGAGTCCAGAAATTGGAAAACTTCCCTTAATTATACACGCATCACTGCTGAAGGCCGTTATTTAATGCCGCGTGAATGGGGACGCGATCCTTTTTACACATTTATGCCTAGAGAACGAAATGAAGGTTTGGGGGATGTGAATGCCTACGTAGGGAAAGTCAATTATGCTTATGCCAAAGCTCCTCTAAAAGCTAGCCTCAGCTATGGCTATATTCAACTACCCGATGTTAAGAACTATGCGTTGAACAAATATGGCTTGCCTAGCTACACGCAATTGAATCTGGATCTTACCTATGAGTTTACTGATTTCTTAGAAGGCTTGGAAATTCAAGCTTTATATGTTCATAAAGCGAACCAGGGAGAAACCTACCAAAATGAAAAATATATTATCAATAAGGTCAATATGAGCAATTATAACCTGATTTTAAACTTTCACTTTTGATATAAACTTTTTTTAGGCTTGTGATAAAAATCACGAAATAGCTCTAAAAATGGCTCCAAATTTGTATCAACAAAAAACAATAATAAACGCATGGAAATTATAGGTTATTTCGCCTCTCTTCTTATCGGAATTTCACTGGGCTTAATAGGTGGTGGTGGATCCATTTTAACAGTACCCGTATTAGTTTACCTTTTCGGAGTTGATCCCATTTTAGCAACCGCATATTCCCTATTTGTCGTAGGGGCAAGTTCATTAGTAGGTGCATTTCCTAAGTACAAGCAAGGTTTAATTAACGTAAAAACGGCAATCATTTTTGGTATCCCATCCATTGCAGCCGTATATGCTACCAGAAAATTCATTGTACCATTCATTCCATCAGAAGTATTTTCCATAGGAGACTTCATGGTAACTAAATCGATTTTAATGATGGTTTTATTTGCCATCCTAATGGTAGCCGCTTCTATCTCCATGATTCGCGGTAAATGCGAGCAATGCGAAAAGGAAAAATTAGGTACCTACGTAGAGGAGGAACAAGTATTCAATTATCCGATGATTCTATTAGAAGGGGCTGTGGTAGGTACATTAACCGGATTAGTAGGCGCAGGGGGCGGTTTCTTAATCATTCCTGCCTTAGTAATGCTTTCCAAATTATCCATGAAGCAAGCTGTAGGAACTTCCTTGTTAATCATTGCTGCAAAGTCCTTAATCGGATTTACTGGCGACCTAGGACATCAGGTAATTGATTGGAGCCTATTATTAACAGTGACAGGTCTTGCCATTGTCGGTATTTTCTTAGGTGATCTGGTAAGTAAAAAAGTAGACGGGAATAAACTAAAAGTAGGTTTTGGTTGGTTTGTATTGGTGATGGGAATGTATATCCTAATCCAGCAACTTGCCTTCCCATTAAAATAATAAAACACATTCACAGCATAATAATTATCAAAATGAAAGTAGAACAAATTTACACGGGATGTTTAGCACAAGGTGCTTACTACATCGAGAACAATGGTGAAGCAGCGATCATCGATCCGCTTCGCGAGGTTCAACCCTACATCGAGAAAGCGGAGCGCAACGGGGCTAAAATTAAGTATGTTTTCGAAACACACTTTCATGCCGACTTCGTATCTGGCCACATCGATTTATCCGCTAAAACAGGTGCTCCTATCGTTTATGGTCCAAATGCAGCATGTGCATTCGATTGCATCTCAGCAACAGACGGCCAAGAGTTCCCTTTAGGAAATGCGAAAATCCGTGTGATTCATACACCAGGTCATACGATGGAATCTACTTGTTTCCTTTTGATCGATGAAAATGGGAAAGAAACAAGTTTATTCTCTGGAGATACGTTGTTCATAGGCGATGTAGGTCGTCCAGATTTAGCCCAAAAAGTAAAAGCTGATTTAACAGAAGATATTTTAGCCGGACATCTATATGACTCATTACGTAACAAAATCATGCCTTTAGCAGATGATATCATTGTATATCCTGCACACGGCGCGGGCTCTGCCTGTGGGAAAAATATGAGTAAAGAGACAACGGATACTTTAGGTAACCAAAAGAAAACCAACTATGCATTGAATCCAGCTTTGACAAAAGAAACATTTAAGAAAGAGGTTTTAACGGGCTTAGTTGCTCCTCCTGCTTACTTCCCATTGAACGTTTTAATGAACATTCAAGGATATGATTCGATTGACAAAGTATTAGAGCGTGGCCAACATGCCCTAAGTCCAGAGGGATTTGAAGCAGCAGCTAACGAAACGAATGCATTGATTTTAGACACACGTGATCCACAAACTTTCGCAGCTGGATTTGTACCTAACTCAATTAATATCGGAATCGATGGTTCTTTTGCTCCTTGGGTAGGTGCTATGATTCCAGACATCAAACAAGAAATCTTGTTAGTCACTGATGAGGGGCGCGAAGAAGAAGTAATTACACGTTTAGCGCGTGTGGGTTATGACTTCACGATTGGATATCTAAAAGGAGGATTTGCATCTTGGAAAGCAGCAGGTAAGGAGTTTGACCAAATCGAATCTATCGAACCAGACGAAGCAATCAAACGGGTACAAGCAGGCGAAGGTGAAATCATCGACGTTCGTAAGAATTCAGAATATTTATCTGAGCACGTGATTGATGTAGAAAATGCTCCCTTGGATTTCATCAATGACAGCATGTTGAAAATCGATAAAAACAAGACTTACTTTGTGCACTGTGCAGGTGGTTACCGTTCGATGATTTTCAACTCTACCCTAAGAGCTCGTGGATACGATAACTTAATTGATATCAAAGGTGGATTCAAAGCGATCAAAGAATCAGGCAAGTTCCAAGTATCAGATTATGTATGTCCTTCAACCCTTTTATAAACATGGAAGAATTATTAACTAATCCAGCAACCACGGTTGTTGATGTCAGAGAAACAAATGAATTTGCAGCGGGTCATTATGCAGGAGCTATCAACATCCCATTAGGCATTATTCCTTTACGCTTGGATGAATTCAAAACAATGAACGGACCCATTGTCGTTTATTGCAGAAGCGGCAATCGTTCCGGAATGGCTATGACCTTGTTAAAGCAAGCAGGTCTTCCTGAAGTATATAATGGCGGAGGATTACAGGATATGTTAATTTACCAAAACTAATATGCTAGCTAGTCTAACACAAAATTGGGGTTTCATGCGCATTATCCGCCTAGTTATAGGTGGATATGCGCTTGTCGAAGCTATTCGTGCATCAGATGTACTGATTGGCATCATGGGAACCGTCCTTCTAGGCATGGCCTTATTCAATCTAGGCTGCGGCGCACAAGGTTGTGGTGTCCCTACCTCTCGCACTAAAACCACTCATTCAGATGAAGTTGAATATGAAGAAATTCATTCAAAATAAGAGTTGGCAAATCTTAGGCGGACTTTTAGGCGGAATTGCTGGATATTTTTACTGGAAAGAGATTGGTTGTGTTACGGGCACCTGCCCCATTACCAGTAAGCCCCTAAATAGCATTATTTATTTCGCTGTTTTAGCTTATTTTGTAACAGGAACGATGGCAGGATTTAGAGCATTGAAGAGAGGAGATTAAAGAGTAGGGATTTAACTTGTTCACGCTCTACCCTATTCTCTCCTATCTATACTCTTATTTATTACTGATTACTAACAATTAAATACCCTTAAAATGGAAACAATTACCCAACCCTGGCCATGGTACACGGCGGGAATTATTATCGGACTTATCGTTCCGGCCTTATTGATTTTAGGTAACAAACACTTTGGAATCTCAGCAAATCTACGCCACGCTTGTGCCGTATGTTTACCGAGTAACATCCCTTTCTTCAAGTATGATTGGAAAAAAGAAACCTGGAATTTCTTCTTTGTAGGAGGTATTCTTGTGGGTGGTATTATCTCAACACTATACTTAGGATCTGGGGAGGCGGTTATCATACATCCAGATTTAGCACAGGAATTAGCGAGCTATGGCATTACAGACTTCTCTGGCATGGTTCCTGAACAATTATTTTCGTTTGAAACCCTATTCACTGCTCGCGGCTTAGTCATGATGATCGGTGGTGGATTCTTAGTTGGATTTGGAGCACGTTATGCAGGTGGCTGTACATCTGGTCACGCAATTATGGGACTTTCCGACTTACAATGGCCATCTTTAGTAGCTACTATCTGTTTTATGATCGGTGGATTTATTATGGCTAATTTCATTTTACCCTTCATCTTACACTTATAATACCCATGGAAAATAAGACAAATCAACATTCAAATCCAGCTGATTTCGAAGTACGCTCATTAGACACCATGTGTGTGAATGAATCGGAATTAAAACACCCTTGGTACTATAACCTAAAATATAGTTTAGTAGGCGTTATTTTTGGCATTGTATTCATTAAAGCTGAAATCATTTCTTGGTTTAGAATTCAAGAAATGTTCCGCCTTCAAAGTTTTCACATGTACGGGGTAATCGGAACGGCTGTAGTGGTAGGAGCTATCTCTGTATTTTTAATCAAGAAATTCAAGGTTAAAACCATACACGGAGAGGAAATTACATTTACGGACAAAAAGTTTAATAAGGGCCAAATCATAGGTGGCTTGACTTTTGGTCTAGGATGGGCCTTAACTGGAGCTTGCCCTGGTCCTCTTTTTGCTCAAGTAGGTTCAGGTGCCATCGTCATTCTAGTCGTTATTCTTAGTGCAACGGCGGGAACTTGGGTGTATGGTAAGTTTAGAGATCAATTACCGCATTAGGAGATAAAAGAGTAGAGAATATAGAGTAGAGATACTTCACTCTAATTCAAAAGCTAGCATCAGCGCAAACTGCATGCTAGCTTTTTTTAATTCCCATAAACACAAAAATAAGATGCCGAACCTAATCGACACCCTATCCAATCTCTCTACTCTATAATCTCCTATCTAAACGTATAATCCACCCCAGTCACCTGAGTCAATAAATCTTGAGGCCCGTCTAATATCTTCGCATCGTGGCGTAAAATGGGTGTCACTGGAGAAAATTTAGCTAAATACTCCTTCATCATGGAGTGTAAAGTATAGGCCGTATTTGTCGCCTCTTTTACCCCTTTCATGCGGCACAACATATCTTCCGGATCGCCATCGCGCTCACAAGCACATAAGGTATAAAGTCTATTTTTATCCAATTCTTCGCCTGCAATCGTTACTTTTTGCACGCGGTGTCCTACCCGTTCAAAGGCTTTGAATTCGACTTGCATACCTTTGAAGCGGATTAACCAACCGCCAAAGCGCTTGGAAGCATCTTGCGCAAATACGTTCTGCATTTCTTTTTCCAACCAATCTAAAATCTGTTGGCCCGAAGCTTTCGCCGTACGAATGGTACTATCTACTGGTAACATATCATATAAATAGCCCTCCGTGATTGCCACTTTGCCATCCTTCCCAGGGACACGTGGCGGACAAAAACGGAATCCATTGGATAGAACAACATCAGCATTGACTTTCCATTTTAAGGCATCTACAATCATCGTATCGATAGTATTCTCAACGACAAAGTTGCGGTATAGTGGCACCGTGCTATAGCCGATCACTTTATTTATTTCTTCCTTGTATGGCTTCTCTAATTCTTGAACTAAAGATTTTATCCCGGGATCAGCCGGGTATTTAATGGGATCTACTTCAATTAATTCATAAGTAGACCCCAGGACTTTACCATCCTTAACTTGAATATCCAATTTGCCAATAAACGAACCGAATGCACCGGGCTCCACAATCTTTGTGTATTCGGCTTGAATCGGCTTGCGAACTCGTTCATGGGTATCTGCTCCAAAAATATAGTCTACTCCTTGGCAATCAGGATTATTGCCCAAAGCAATTTGCTGAGATAAACCTAAGTGAGATAAGATAATCACAAAATCGCATTGCTCCTGCTCACGCAATAAGTTCACGTATTCCTTTATGTTATCCTCCGGTTTGGTATAGACAATCCCTTTCGAATACAATGGAGATTGACGTAATGGCACTAAGGGATCTGTATACCCTAAGAAACCTATTTTAATCCCCATTCGATGCATAATTTGGTAGGGTTGAAAGATGAGTTCCCCTTTTTTTCCCTCGCCTAAATCGTGGTACATATTCGCACAAATCTTGGGAGCCAATAAACCACCCAATAATTTCTGCATGTTCTTTTTATAGTAAACTACCTCCCAATTTCCCGGTAGGTATAGATCATAATCCATCGCATTTAACAATGGAACGAATGCCTGCCCCGTTGTTTTAACAGAAAGCATACTTCCTTGGAACATATCTCCCGTGTCCAGCGTGATGGTATTCTGAGGATTTTTCTCCTTTAATTTCTGTAAAGCAGTGGCCATATGAGGATATCCTCCAGCCTTGCGAAAGGTTAACTCCTTATTTTCCCAAAACAATTCATCGTGAGCGTGCAATTGGCAATGTACATCCGTGGTTTGTAAAATCGTGATTTGACCAGAGCCTGGTATTGAGTTAGCCGCTACCGTATTTTTTGATACAGTTTTTGCCTTTAAGCCCACCGGCGTTAACGCTGCCACACTCGTCAGTATTCCGCCTTGTAAAAATTTTCTTCTCGAGTTCATTCGGTTTATTTTTTAGACTTCTTGTGTTTCGCAATCCATTCTTTAATGGGCTTATATGGGCCAAATTTATGTTGTTCCTCCGTAAAAGGATCAGCATAAGGGCCAAAAGGATGATCAAACGGCTTGCCCGCTATATCCGGCCAATCCTTACTTAAATCTTTAGCAGGACGTGGCATGGAGTTAACATAAGCCGCTAAATCCCAGGCTTCCTCATCTGTCAGTTGTGATTTCTCGTAGTTTGCACCTAAAGGCATATTGTATTTAACATACCCAGCAAAATTGGACATCCGGTAAAGCCCTGCCCCCTGATTATAACTATGAGGCCCCCAAAGCGGAGGATAGGTATAGGACTTGCCATTTTCCGCTAATACCCCTGCCCCATCCGCTTGATGACACGATTGGCATTTTGCTGCGTAAACTTCCGCACCTTTAGTGGGATCAATGGCACGTTTCAAACCTTTCAATTTAAAAATTCCAGCCCCCTTGGGTGTCTTTCCTTTTTCCACATCAGAACCTAACCATTTAATGTAGGCCAAAATAGCCCGCATTTCTTTGCTTTCAGCTGGCAATGCTTGCCCATTTAAACTTCGTTCAAAACAATCATTCACGCGCTTCACTTGATCTTCAATCGCACCGGAACGTGCTCTGAATTTAGGGTAAGTTGACTGTACCGCGAAATAATTATTCCCCCATGGTTGAGTCCCAGCATTTAAGTGGCAATTTTGACAATTCATGCCATTGGAAATAGCTTTCACGGATCCTTTAGGCCCCAAATACTCGGATGTATGCGCAATTAACTCTTTTCCATACTCCACCAATACTTTCTCTTCTGGTTTTAAATACATCATTCGCCAATTTGATGGTGCCGTCCAAAGATGCGTGAAGTTAGAATCTGGAGCCACATATACTTGCGTAGAATCAGTTACGCCTTGGGTTGAGCCAACATGAGAAAAACCTAAATAACCCAATAATGCAAATAGAGCAATTAATAAGGTATAAAGAAACACTTGCAATAAGCCTGGCTGAGTTGAATTTGAACTTGTATTAGACATAGAGGCACTAGATTTATAGCTATTAACGTACAAAAGACTTGATAAATCAGCTTAATAGCTGTGACTTTTGTCACTATTACGATAAAAGATTACATTTTTTCAGTAGGCGTAGTCACGATTGCATCAAATTCGGATTTGGTAATAAAAACAGGGGTATAAGTACCTCCCGCATTTGTCAGATTCTTAAAAAAAGAACGTAAATGATTGCGGCTACCTTTGTTTAAAAAATCATACATTATTTTGACATCTAGATTATTAGTAACCTCGATGGATTTATTCAAATCAAAAATATCCAATTCCTCGATTTTTACCCCCACTTGAAAAGCCGCTACTACACTCCCATTCCCTTGGCTTACTAGTTCATTGTAAAGTGACTGAAGGTCTGCATTAGCAAAAACGCCACGAGGATTTTTATCCATAGGATCGACTAATTGGTATTTATTTATAATCGTTAACATCGCCTCCATGTGGCTCAATTCGCTATTGGGGATGTTTTGAAAAATCTTAACCCCATATTTATCAAACATTGCTTGATAGACATCGTAGGCTAACTTTTCTTCCTCTCGAATAAATATAATTCGTTGCTTTTCAGCCGAGTCTAATGGTTCTACAGGCAAACTAGAGACCGTAGCTTGAATGGCGGACAAACTTTGAGACAAATTGGCTTGATCATCCCCTAGAGGACCTCCTTTTTCACAACTACATATAAAGACAACGACAGCAACGAACGAAAGGACCTTTTTCATATGAGATTATTTATATTTTTCTCAAAGGTAGAGTGCACAAATAAGAGAAAGCGTGATATTACTCACGAAAACAAACATGTGACATTTATCACCTTTTGGTAAGCAAATAGGGATTATTTTTGGTTAAATTTAGACTGTTAACCATGAAAACACATCATCAAATTGTCATTGTAGGCGGAGGAAATGCCGGCATCTCTATTGCATCGCAACTATTACGTAAAGATTCATCTTTAGACATCGCCATCATCGATGGCGCAAAGAAACATTATTACCAACCTGCCTGGACCCTAGTAGGTGGTGGAGAATTCAATATTCAAGACACAGAACGCGATGAAGCATCGGTTATTCCCTCCGGTGCCACTTGGATTCAACAAATGGTTTCAGGCTTTAAACCAGAGGAGAACAAGGTTACCTTAGCTGATGGAACCGATTTAGGTTATGATTATTTAGTGGCAGCTCCTGGGATTCAATTGAATTGGGGGGAGATAAAAGGCTTAAAAGAAAATCTAGGTAAAAATGGAGTTTGCTCTAATTATAGTTTCGAAACGGCCCCATACACGTGGGAATGTATTCAACAAACTAAAGGGGGTAAAGCCATTTTCACCAATCCCCATACCCCCATTAAATGCGGTGGTGCTCCTCAAAAGATTATGTACTTTGCGGCTGATTATTTCAAAAAAAATAGCATTAAGAGCCAGGTGGAATTTTGGAGTGGAGGTACGCGCGTTTTTGGCGTAGAGAAATATGAAAACACGCTAAAAAAGGTCATTGCTCGTTATGGCATTCAGACGCAATTCTATGTCAAATTGGACGAGATAGATGGATCTAACAAAAAAGCCAAATTTATAGGAATAGGAGAATCGAATAAAGATCAAGCATACTGGGTTGAATACGATATGATTCACGTAACCCCTCCACAATCGGCACCGGACTTCATTAAAAAGAGCCCATTAGCAAATGCTGCCGGCTGGATTGATGTAGAAAAACACACCCTACAACACATTACATTCAAAAATATTTTCGCTTGCGGAGATGCTGCCGCATTACCCGTTTCTAGAACAGGAGCAGCTATCCGCAAGCAAGCACCCGTTTTAGTCAGCAATTTATTGGCTGTAATGAAGGGCAAATCGATGACAGCCTCCTATAATGGCTACTCCTCTTGTCCCATAATTACGGGTTACGACAAATTAGTTTTAGCGGAATTTGATTACAATAATACACCAGTCGAAACCTTCCCATTTGATCAATCAAAAGAGCGATGGTCTATGTACCAAATGAAGAAATACCTACTTCCCTATTTGTATTGGAATCAAATCCTACCTGGTAAGATGTAAGCAAAAAGGCCGCTTATAGGGCGGCCTTTCGATTTAATATTTGAGATAGGCCCAGCCGGCCTCCTGCTTGAGGACTACTTCAGCTACACCAGAGGGAACGGTTCCCGCTTGTGTTAAAATAGTAGAGCGATCAATTTTACGTTCGCGAATGGTATTTTCACAGGCTTTGAACAAAACGCCGGTTGCTGCTAATTCTGCAATTTTGACTTTTTGGGTTGTTTTACCGTCAATTAAAATACCAATACCTGAGCCATGAGCCACTAACTCAATTTGCGTGTTAGGGCCCAACGCGGTTTGAAGATTCGAAATATTTTTCAATGCTCCGTGCCAAATTAAGGTATCCGAGGTATTAAGTTGCACAACCACTTTGTGCGTTTGAGCATTAGCTGCAAAAGAAAATAAAGCAACAAATAAGGTTAACAGTAAGGTTTTTTTCATAATTCTATTTTTTTACTAAACTACAAATTTTACAAATGAAAGCAATGTGGAATGAGCGTTATCAAGCGGATGAATACCAATATGGGATTGAACCAAATGATTTTATGAAAGAACAAATCTCCTCTCTACCTGCTGGTCGCATATTATTTCCCGGTGCTGGAGAGGGACGAGATGCCGTTTTTGCCGCCAAAAAAGGCTGGGAAGTCCACGCTTTTGACTTAAGTGAACAAGGAAAAGCAAAGGCAGAAAAATTAGCTTCCGCAGAAAAAACACGGATTCACTATAAAGTGGCAGATGCAACACTGGTAAAATTCCCTTTGGAATCATTTGACGTCATTGCCTTAACCTATTTTCATCTGCCCTTAGAGACTCGTTTACAATTTTACAAACAATGCATTTCTTGGCTTAAACCAGGCGGCTTACTTATATTGGAAGGCTTCAATAAGCGGCAACTGGGATTAAGTTCTGGAGGGCCTAAAAACCCAGACTGGTTATTTTCTTCTGCAACCATAGTTGCCGAATTCTTTGGCTTAAAAATTATCCTTAATGAAGAGAAGCAACGCACATTGAACGAAGGACCACTACACCAAGGTTTGGCAGAGGTCATACAATTAGTGGGTCAAAAATAAGGATAGGACAAATGTCACGTTCAAACTACATTCAGTGACCTATATTTGCCTATACAAACACAGAAATTATGCTACAATTACTCAAAAATTTATTCGGCTTTGGCCCTAAGGTAGATTATAAAGCTCTCCTTGCAGATGGTGCAACTCTGGTAGACGTTCGCACTCCCGCAGAGTTTAAAGATGGGCACATCAAAGGGGCCATCAATTTACCTTTGCAAACTTTAGGATCTAATTTGAACAAACTAAAGAAAGATCAGGTTATTATCACATGCTGCCGCTCGGGAAGCCGTAGTGGCATGGCACGTCGCCAACTTCAAGCTGCTGGATTTACCCAGGTGTACAATGGAGGGCCGTGGACTTCACTTAAAGCATAAAGAATAAAGCAAAAAGAATAAAGTAGAGTAGAGTAGAGAGTAGAGAGAAGAGAGTATAGAGCGTAGAAGGTGGTGAATAGTTAATTGTAAATGTTACCTATTGACTCATTCCCTCCGGACTTCCCACTTACAACTGCACACTATCCACTGAAAACTAACAAATTATGAGCAAATTCGCCGAACTTTTGAAATCGCCAGAACCCGTTTTAGTTGATTTTTCAGCTGAATGGTGTGGCCCGTGCAAGCAATTGAAGCCTATTTTAGAGCAATTAAAGGCTAAAATTGGTAATTCTGCCAAAATCATTAAAATCGATGTCGACAAGAATCGTACCTTAGCAGATAAATTCCAAATCCGTTCTGTACCTACGATGATCCTTTTTAAGGATGGTAAGTCGGTTTGGCGTCAATCAGGGGTTATTCCTGCGAGTACTTTAGAAGGAATCATTAAACAACATTCAAAATGAGAAACGTTTTATATTCATTTTTAGTCCTTGGACTACTATTTTCATGTGGGCCAAAAGAAGGGCAACAAGATTTAGGTGCATCCGAATTCCAAACAGCTTTGGCGAGTGAGTCTGGTGCACAGGTTTTGGACGTCAGAACCATTGATGAATTCCAAAACGGACACATCGAAGGTGCACTGAACGCAGATGTGAGCTCAGCGGCTTTCCAACAAATTGCCTCAGGCTTAGATAAAGACAAAACCGTTTTCGTATACTGCCTCTCAGGGGCAAGATCTGCTTCTGCTGCTGGTATGCTTAAAGAAATGGGTTTCAAATCCATCGTCAATTTAACAGGCGGTATGTTAGCTTGGCAATCAGCTAATCTTCCCATCGCTACTGGCGAAGCAAAACAAGCAGGTTCCGCCGGTTTAACAGAGGTAACATTTGCTGAAAAAATCAAAGGCAAACCGATGGTCATCATCGATTACAATGCTACTTGGTGCGGTCCATGCAAGCAATTAAGCCCCATCTTAAAAGAATGGGTCAAAGCTCAAAACGGTAAAGTCGAACTGATCGAAATCGATGTGGACGAAAACCAAGAGTTAGCAAAATCCAAGAAAATAGAAGCTATTCCCTACCTTGAAATGTACAAGAACGGCGTTAAGACTTGGTCTAGCGTGGGATTGATAGGGAAAGAGGAGTTAGATAAATCTCTCTAATCATTGAGACGGAAATTGAGCTACGCAATAATTTCTTGTCGCAATGATTAGTGAGATTATCCTATCTTTCAATGTAAAAGAGTCCGGAGGAAACATTAACCATCCACCATTTACCATCTTCCCTCCTTGTTCAGTTGTTAATAACATTAACACATCATCCTCCATTTAATCACACCCGCGGAGCCCAGTGTCAATAATCCAATGACGATTACACTCACTTCCAGTTCGAAAAAGTCCGCTAAAATTCCAGTTAATATAGCTCCAAAGGCATAGCCTAAATCGCGCCACAAGCGAAAAGTGCCTAAACTAGCGGCTCGATCAGCTGGGTGTGTATTTTCAGCAATGGACGCTAAAAAAGTCGGATAGACAAGCGCTGTTCCTACGCCTATCACAAAGGATAGGATGGAAAAAGCGGCGAATGTTTGAGCCCAAATAAGACTTAGTATGGCAAAAGCTTGGAGAAGCATGCCGATCAATAATAAATCTTTTTGGCAAATAAAATCAGATAAACGACCTGCTCCTAATTGCGCTAGGCCCCAAACTAGGGGATAGATGGCCGTTATAATCCCTATTTGGCTTAAATCAAAACCTTTAGTAGCTAATAACAAGGGAAATAGTCCCCATATCATCCCATCATTCAGATTATTGACGAGACCCGCTTGAGTAATGGTCCCTAAATTCCGATGCAATAGGGAGGTGTCCCAAAAGGGATTTTTAAGTAAAGGGAGGAAACTTTCTTGGGCCGCTTTTTGGACAAATGACCGGGTATCTTTCACCCAAATCCAAGAAATCAAAAAACCCAAAAACACAAATACAATCCCTACATAAAAGGGATAAGGTCTAATTCCGTATGTATTTGCAATCCAGGCTGTTAAAAGTGCCACCAAGCCAACCGATAAATAACCAGCGAATTCATTGATTCCCATCGCTAAACCCCGCTGTTTATCCCCTACCAGATCGATTTTCATTGTCACAGTACTGGACCAAGCGAGACCCTGATTAATTCCTAAAAGTACATTTGCGGCCACAATCCAATTCCAAGAAGGCGCCCACATCAACAAGAACGGAATGGGGATCGCAAAAAGCCAACCGTAAATCAACAAACGTCTTCTCCCCAATGTATTCGCAAAATGACCAGCGAAGTAATTGGTTAAGGCTTTGACAATACCAAAAACGACGATAAAGGAAAAGATGGCTGAATGAGAGGCAATAGAAAATTCTTGCGCCGCTAATTGAGGCAAAATGGAACGTTCAAGGCCGACCATTCCACCCACAAAGGCATTCACTAAAACCAATAAACTAAATTGCTGCCAATTTTCTTTTAGACCGAACTGAACTTCCATGTGCTTTTCATTAAAACACAAAGTTCACTAGAGGCTCTATCAAAGTACTTAACAAATGTTAAATTAGGATTTCTTCGCTCGAATGCGACTCAAACTTACCTGCGTAATTCCCAAATAGGAGGCAATAAATTTCAATGGAGCCCTCTTTAATACCTCAGGTTGCTCCCTCTCTAATAAATGGTAGCGCTCTTCTGCCGGATGAAACTGCAAATTTTCTATCCGTTGTATGGACTCCACATAGGCCTTTTCAAACAATTTTGAGAATAAGCGTTCGATATCACGGTGCTCCTCATATAGCGTAGTCAAAGTGGACGTATCAATGGACCAAAGCTCCGAATCCTCCAAAACTTGTATTCCTTTTTGACTAGGCTTGCCCGCAAATAGGCTTTCAGCCCGAGCGATCAAGTTAAACTCGCCATAAAAACCCTCTGTGACATCCATTCCATCTTTTACATAATAAATGCGAGCCATTCCTTTTTTCAAAAAATATAGGGTCTTGCAGGTTTGACCGATGGATTGCAAATCCTGGTTTTTAGTAATACTAATCTCACGGCAAATACTAGCTAATACAACTTGAGAAGCCTCGCTCAGGGGGTAAATCGACTGGAAATAAGTAATGATGGGGGACATGGTTAACGGTAGTCAGTGGGTAGTCCGAAGGGAATGAGTACGGAGTACAGTTTAAAGAGTAGAGAGTAGAGAAAAAAACATTTACCATTTACCATTTACTATTCACCACCATCTCCTCTCTATACTCTCCTCTCTATACTCTACTTTTTGGCTGCTTCAAAGCCTATTGAAACCGAATTTACGCAATAACGTAAACCTGTTTCTGTAGGGCCATCGTCAAATACGTGGCCTAAATGGCCGCCGCATTTAGCGCAAGTAATTTCTATTCGGCGCATGCCTAAGGTATTGTCTGCAGTTTCTTTGATGACGCCTGCTTTGACTTCTTTATCAAAACTAGGCCAGCCACAGTGCGAATCGAATTTAGAATCTGAACTAAAAAGTGGGGCTCCGCAACCTCTGCACGTGTACATCCCTTTCTCATTGTGCATTAAGAATTTACCGGTGTAGGGACGTTCCGTACCTTTTTGGCGTAAAATATAATATTCTTCTTCAGTCAATTTAGCCTTCCATTCGGCTTCTGTCTTAGGCAAATTTTCCATTGTCTTTGTTGCTATCGTTTGTTTAGGTTGTTGTCCACAAGCCTGCAGGCTCATGCATACGAGTACTAATCCTAGAATCTTTTTCATGTGATTATGATTTATAGCATAACGCAAGATAAGGCAAAAAAGTTTAAGCTGTTAGGCAGCAGTCGTCCTTCGGACTTAGTCGACTGCGTCTTAGTCGTTGCTGTGCAACTTAGTCATCGCTTCGCGATTTAGTCCGGAGGAAGAAATTAAAGAGCATAGATTACAGAGTAGAGAGTATAGATTTTCCATCCCCTCACTATACTCTCTCATCTTTACTCTCCTTTATTCTTTGTGCTTTATGCTCTATGCTTTAAACATACCGTGGATCCACCCGCCACGCTAACTTCCGCAAATGTTGTACGCGCAGGGTTCTATGGCCAAAATCGTCCATCGTAACTCCCTGCATCCAATAAATTCCGCTGCCCCGGAAAGAATAGTTCTTTAGGTCAGAGGGAAAATGAACGGTATCAAAGAATTCTCCTTGGAGGTCGACAAAGTAGCCAAAATACATCCGTTCACCTTGTTTAGTGCGCGTAGACTTCAAGGTGACGAGATAGCCGATGATATCACCTTGGGGCAATACTAAATCCGCATTCAATAAGGTCTCTGGTAATTCCTCTAACAATAAAAAGGGCGAACAGAGCGGGAAACCGAGAATTTCCCATTGATCGAAAGCATCCTCTTCCGGTTCGTGCACGAGTGGTGGCAAGACGCCGATGTCAGGGGAAAGCTCCTCAAACATCTCCATCGATACCACCGTAGAGACTTTGCCTTGGAAACGGGCGTGCGCCTCCCAGAGCAAGGGCTTTTTAGCCTGACCTAGGTTTCGAAAGGCGCCTATGCGAATCAACAGAATCGATTGCTCCAGCCCAATAGACACGCGGTGCACGAAATCCTCCCAAGAACGGAAAGGCCCAGACTGCCTCCGCGCCTCGAGTATTTCTTGAATAACCCGCTTCTCCAGGCCTTTGATATGTACCCAGCCTAAATAAATTCGCTTGCCTTCGATTCGGGTTAGGTAGTCGCTCTCATTGATTTCCGGCGCCTCCACCTCTGCCCCGCAGCGCCGAGCCTCATGTACATAAAACTCCGTCCGGTAGAATCCCCCAAAATTATTAATCACCGCCACCATAAATTCGAGCGGGTAATAGGTCTTCAGATAGAGGCTTTGGTAACTTTCCACGGCAAAAGAAGCGGAGTGCGCCTTCGAAAAGGAATAGCCCGAAAAACTTTCCATCTGCCTCCACACCTCGCGTGAAACGGTTTCTGGATAACCTTTAGCAGCACAATTTTCGAAAAAAGCCTGCCTAATACGGTCAAATTCAGCACGAGAACGGTATTTTCCGGACATTCCGCGGCGTAGTACATCGGCTTCCGCTAAGGTCAATCCGGCAAAATAATGAGCCACCTTGATCACATCTTCTTGGTAGACCATCACACCATAAGTTTCCTTCATCAGCTCCCCCATCAGCGGATGCACGGGCTCGTAGGAATCCGGTGCGTGGAAACGCTCAATGTAGGCCTTCATCATCCCGGATGAGGAAACGCCGGGGCGAATGATGGAAGAGGCGGCGACTAGGGTAATGTAATCTTGGCAACGTAGCTTCTTTAAGAGCGAACGCATCGCGGGTGATTCGATGTAGAAACAGCCCATCGTTTCGTGGCGCATCAGCTGTTTGCGTACGCCTTCGTCTTTCATAAAGTCCTGCACACGGTGAATGTCTACATCGACTCCGCGGTTTGCGCGGATGATGTCGACGGACTCTTTGATGTGGCCGAGGCCCCTTTGGGACAAAATATCAAACTTCGCAAAGCCGATCTCCTCCGCCACGTACATATCGAACTGACAGATGGGAAAACCTTTAGGCATTCCCTCCAAGGCGGTATAAGCAGATAAAGGGGCATCTGAAATCAGGATGCCGCCCGCGTGAATGCTGAGGTAATTAGGAAAATCGATCAGGAGCTGGCCATACTTGACAATCAGCGCCTGTATTTCAGACGTTACCTCCCGCATCGCCGCGGCAGGATCGAGCCAGGCGTCTATCTCGGCTTTGGGAAGGCCAAAAACCTTCGCTAATTCCCGGTAAATCGACTTATCTCGAAACGTGACATAGGTGGCCAGCAAACACACGTGCTTTGAGCCATAACGTTTAAAGATGTAATCAATGATATCATCCCGCTCATCCCAGGAAAAATCAATGTCAAAATCCGGCGGACTCGTCCGGTGCTTATTAATGAAACGCTCAAAATAGAGGTCTAATTCCACTGGATCCACGTCTGTAATCCCGATGCAATAAGCCACAATGGAATTCGCCCCGGATCCCCTCCCCACGTGAAAATAGCCTCTAGAACGCGCATAGCGAATAATATCCCAGGTAATCAGGAAATAGGCATTGAAATCAAGCTCGTGAATAATCTTCAATTCCTTTTCCACCCGTGCCTTTGCCTCGCGATCCCCGCGTGGATAACGGTACCGCAAACCCTCGTAAGCTAGCTTGGTGAGGAGGGCTAAATCATCCTCTTTGGAAGAACTAAACAGCGATCGGTTCTTTGGCTTTTTAAAATCAAAGCGAAAAGAGCAATCGGCTAGAATTTTATCCGCCTCCACTAATAGCTGCGGATAATCCGCACATGAGGCCGCAATTTCAGCAGGAGTATAGAAACGTTCGTCTGCCTGCGCCTGGTCCTTAGGCGAAAGTTTGCTCAATAAGGTATTCAAATCGATCGCCCGAAGCAATCGGTGCATCGAAAATCCGCGCTGATCCAGAAAGGTAAACGGCTGACACCAGACAAAATCACGCAGGTCTTTTTCTTTCCAAAGCAAATTCCGATCACTCGCCCGCACGCCCCAGCGCTCCCGCGGCCCAGCCAGCGTCTTGATCTTTTTCCGCATGGCCAGCGGATAAATCGTCCACACATCGTCTGAAACGGGGGGGCGCTCTGGCCAAGGCTCTTTAGACACTAAATACTTCGTCGCAAACTCATTAATCTGCAAAAAACCGCGTTCATTCCGCGCTAAACACACATAACCCGCCGTAAATTCCATCCCCACCACGGGCTTAATCCCCTCCTGCTCACACGCCTGCAGAAAATCAAAGACGCCGGAACTCCGGTGGATATCCGTTAAGGCTAAGGACGTAATGCCGCGCGCCTTCGCCTGTTGAACCAATTGCTCAGGCGAAAGCGTACCATAGCGCAAGCTGTAGTAAGAATGGCAGTTCAAATACATCTAGTCGTCGTTTTTAACAGGTAATACACTAGCAGCAGGCAGTCTGTTTCTACGTTCGGCACTCCCCATCAATCCACTCGCGCGCAGGATGGAAAACTCGCCGTAGCGGTTCTTCAGGGAATCCATCGCCTGGTACAGCGGCACGAGCTTCGCCCCATCATCAAATAGGTTTAATTGCTCCTGACCTTGCAATAGCTTCGAGAAACGTACACCGATCAGCCGAATCAAAAGTCTGCGATCATAGAGTTTCTCAAACAATTCATAGACCGCCGGAATCAGGCGGTGGTCGCTGGCGGAAGCGGGGATACTGATTTGACGGGTATGGGTGTCAAAATTCGAGTAACGCAGCTTCACTGTGATACAGGAGGTACATTGCCCCAATTTGCGCAAATCGTAGCTCAGCTGCTCAGTCAGCGACCCCAAGATCCGTCGTAATAAAACCACATCCGTACTATCCTGTTCAAAGGTTATCTCCTTAGACAAGGACTTCTGCTCAGAATAAGGCACCACAGGCCGCAAATCAATGCCATTAGCTCTTTCCCAAAGCATCGTCCCCGACTTCCCAAAGGTTCGCTCTAACACCCGCTGCGGCATTTGGCTGAGCGTCCCTACGTGGACGATGCCCATATTGCGCAGGGTTTGGGCCGTGACGGCACCGATCATCGGGATTTTGTTCACGGTCATCGGCGCTAAAAAGGCTTTCTCCTGACCGGCGGGCACCTGGTATTCCCCGGCGGGCTTGACGTGATTCGTCGCGACTTTAGACACCGTCTTATTCACCGATAAACCAAAAGAGACCGTTAGCCCAATCTGTTTCTGAATCCGATCCCGCAGATCCTTCGCAAAAGCATAGGACCCGAAAAACCGTTCCATCCCCGTCATATCTAAATAAAACTCATCAATCGATGCTTTCTCTACCAAAGGCGCCCGCTCCATAATTAGCGAAGTCACCATCTCCGAATGCTGGACATAGGCTTCGTAATCACCCCTTAACACAATCGCATCCGGACACAGTTTCAGCGCCATCTTCATGGGCATCGCAGAACGCACCCCAAAAGCCCTAGTCTCATAACTGCACGCCGCCACCACACCTCGATCCGAACCACCGCCCACAATAACCGGCTGACCCACAAGTCGCGTATCTCGGAGTCGCTCTACCGAGACAAAGAAACTGTCTAAATCCATGTGCACAATCGCGCGCTCCTGCATAAAATTGGTAGATATTTGGGTATTTTGAATACCTTTCGTAACTTCGAAAAGTATACGAAGAAATTTTAGATACGAATTTTATTCATTTTAGATTAATAAGCAAATCGCATGAGCACTTTTTTTAGTCAGAATTTACGTTTTTTACGCAGCAAGATGTCGGAGAAAACTTCGCAGGAAAAACTGGCGGAATTACTGAACATTAAGAAGCCTACTTTGGGCTCGTATGAGTCCGGAAGAGCGGAACCTAAATATGCGGATTTGATCTCCCTAGCGGAGTTTTTTAAGGTAGAAGTGGATGAATTATTGAAGGAGGATTTGTCCAAAAGAATCCCCGGACTTTCGAACAAGCCTAAGCTACGAATTTTAGCTACGACGGTCGATGCGAACAATGAGGAAAATATCGAGCTGGTTCCAGTGAAAGCTTTGGCAGGATACACCGCCTCCTACGATGACCTGGACTTCATTCGCGATCTTCCTACTTTCCAAGTACCTTTCCTGCCTAAAGACAAGAAATACCGCGTTTTTCCTATCAAAGGCGAATCGATGCTACCCCTACAACCGGGCTCTTTAGTCTTCGCTGAATACGTGGAAGATTGGACCTCCATCAAGGACGGCACCATCTGCATTGTCGTAACCCGCGAGGACGGCGTCGTATTAAAACAGGTCATCAACCACCTCGCAGAACGCAAAGTCTTGATCCTGAACTCCACAAATAAGAGCTACGACCCCTACCCGATTTTGGGTTCTGAAATCCAGGAAATCTGGAAGTTCGCGGGGTATTTTTATAATGAATTTCCAGAAAAATAAAGCACAAAGAATAGAGCATAAAGAATAAAGTCGGTATCGCCTCCGGCGATGAGTACGGGAAGAATTTCCTCCGGACTCATTTCCTCCGGACTGCAACTGATTACTGGATACCGGCTACTTTATTATTTGTGCTTTATGCTCTCTACTCTACTACCATGTACCACAAGATATCCACCTCCCTTTCCATCTCCGAAAACCAAGTTCGCAAAACCATCGCCCTATTAGACGAAGGCGCCACGATTCCTTTTATTTCCCGCTACCGCAAGGAGGCGACGGGAAGTTTGGACGAGGTACAGGTGGCTGCGATTCGTGATTTACGGGACCAATACGTGGAATTAGAGAAGCGCCGCGAGGCCATCTTGAAGTCGCTACAGGAACTAGATAAATTGACCCCAGAATTAGAGAAGGCGGTTAGAGGAGCTGAGACTTTGGCCAAATTAGAAGACATCTACCTTCCCTACAAACCCAAGCGCAAAACGCGCGCAATGGCGGCTCGCGAAAAAGGCCTACAAGAGCTCGCAAACCAAATCCGATTGCAAGGCCTACAAGATCCTGAAATCTTGGCCGCTGAATACTTAGACGATGTAGAGGAAGCACTTGCGGGGGCTCGGGATATATTAGCAGAAGAGATGATGGAAACGGCTGAGGCCAGAGAGGAAGCGAGGAATCTGTTTACCCGTAAAACGACGATTAAATCGACGGTTGCAAAAGGCAAAAAAGAAGACGGCATTAAATACAAAGATTATTTTGACTGGTCGGAATCCTTAGCTCAAGCGCCATCACACCGAATTTTGGCCCTATTCAGAGGCGAAAACGAGGGAATTTTGAACCTAAACTTAAGCGGCCCAGACGAGGAGGTTTTAACTAAACTAGAGCGTCGCTTCCTGACCGGAAACAACGCCTGCGCGAAACAAGTGGGACTAGCTATTCAAGATGGATATAAACGCTTGCTGATGCCAGCGATGGAAACCGAGATGCGAGCTGAGGCAAAGAAACGTGCAGACGAAGAGGCTATTCGCGTATTCGCAGAAAATATCAGACAATTGTTATTAGCTGCACCTTTAGGCCAAAAACGCGTCTTAGCACTCGATCCAGGATTCAGAACAGGATGCAAAGTCGTTTGCTTGGATGAACAAGGAACGCTTTTAGCCAATACCGCGGTTTATCCGCACACGGGACCAGGACAAGCCGCAGAAGCCGCTCAGACGATTCAAGCCTGGGCGAAACAATACAAAATACAAGCGATAGCCATAGGTAACGGAACGGCAGGTCGTGAAACAGAATCGTTTGTTCGTGGTCTTAAGCTCGAGGGGATTACTATCATCATGGTGAACGAAAGTGGAGCATCCATCTATTCGGCCTCCGAAGCTGCTCGCGAGGAATTTCCAGATAAGGATGTAACGGTTCGAGGAGCGGTTTCAATCGGTCGACGCTTAATGGATCCTTTGGCTGAATTAGTAAAAATCGATCCTAAATCCATCGGCGTGGGACAATACCAGCATGATGTAGACCAAAAGAAACTGCAAGCCTCCCTCGACGATACCGTTATCTCGTGCGTAAACTCAGTAGGCGTGGAATTAAACACGGCCTCTAAACAGATTCTATCCTACGTTTCAGGCCTAGGCCCACAATTAGCCCAAAACATCATCGATTACCGCACCAAGAATGGACCATTCTTAAAACGTTCTGACTTGAAAAAAGTCACACGTTTAGGTGAAAAGGCTTTCGAACAAGCGGCTGCTTTCTTACGCATTCGCAACGCGAAAAACCCATTAGACGCCAGCGCGGTTCACCCAGAACGTTACGAAATCGTTGAAAAGATGGCAAAAGACTTGAACTGCAAGGTATCAGACCTATTAGCGAATGAATCATTACGCAAGCAAATTCGCTTGAGCAATTATGTCAGCACCGAAGTAGGGATGCCCACCTTAACCGATATTATGGAGGAATTAGCCAAACCAGGTCGTGATCCACGGGAACAATTCGAAGCCTTTGAATTCACGGAGGGAGTAAACTCTATCAAAGATCTTCGGGTGGGAATGATGCTTCCGGGAATTGTGACGAATATTACGAATTTTGGCGCCTTTGTTGATATCGGTGTTCACCAAGACGGATTAGTGCACGTTAGCCAGCTAGCGGATAAGTTTGTAAAAGACCCTAATGAAGTGGTAAAAGTGGCACAAAAAGTGCAAGTTCGAGTGACCGAGGTGGATGAAGCGAGGAAGAGGATAGCGTTGAGTATGAAAAAATAGAGTATAGTTAATAGAGTAGAGAGTATAGATAAAAAACATCTCTGCTCTATTATCTACTTGCAAAGTTAATTGGCTGCGTGTATCTGGAGCGAATGGCTTTTCCTTCTAAAATAGCTGGAACCCACTTAGGCATATTAATAATTACGCGCATAGCTTCTAGATCGCAAGCAGGATTAATACCCTTGACAATTTTGGCATTAGAAATACTCCCATCCGCCTCTACTACAAAGGAAATTTTAACTTGACCAGTCACTATTTTCCTTTGCAACACCAAGATCTCAGGATAGACTAAATTTGAACCTAAATAGGCAGAGAGTGCACGAGGCCCTCCTATAAAAAAAGCAGGCTCGAAGAACTTATAATAGGCAACCTCTTTCCCCTCGATATCAAAGCAGGAACCTCCTTGAAATTCACCTAAATTATATCGATCCCAACGCTTTACCACACCATTAGGCCAAAATCTCTTCAAATACCCATCTAGTTTCCCTTCAAAATAAGTTGCTTCGTAATCCTTAACACCCATAGAATCAAATTGTATGGATAGCCCATTTATAACCTTCTTATTTTTATTCTTATACATATCAATGCTAGCCAAACTTCCATCTGGCCTGAAGCGTTTCACATAAACATGTTTTTTACCAGTAGAATCCGGAATGATAATCTCTGAACGGTAATAAGGTTCATGCTTGCTTACCTTTTCTCCGTCTTCATTGTAGTACGTGATTTCCTGAGCAAAACTGATTACACTGATGAATAAAAATAGAGAAGTAAGTAGCTTTTTCATTTTAGGGTTATATGGGGCTAGGTTATTGTACTAAAAAAGGGAAGCCATAGCCTCCCTTTTTTTAATTCTTTTTCTTGCAACAATTCGGCAACTTCGCATAATCCTTAGCGACTGCCTTCACCTCGTCCGCATCATAGCCCGTTTCCGAGATCGCTTTTCTGATACCTGCTGCATCGATTTTAGCCGCATCGTATTCCACGGTAATTACCTTGTCGTCTAGATTAAGATCTGATTTTGCTACGCCTTTTGTTAACGCTAAATTCTTCTCAATTCGCTCTTTGCACATCTCGCAAATGGCAGAGGTCTTAATCTTGACTGTCTCCTTAGGACCAGCCATTGCCAAAAATGGCAAAATCAATACAAATAGAATCTTTTTCATCGCTTTATTTTTTTACTACTTTTAAATCCATTGTACAAGCTGGGCATTTACCTTTCTTTGAGTAGGTCTTTTTGCCTTCGCACTTCATCGGACACGCATATTCTTCTTTTTTGCTCTCTTTAGCAGCCTTTTGAGTGGCTTGAGAGGTAGACGCAAAGGCCCCAAACATTCCCAATACTAGGGTCGAAACTAAGATGTACTTTTTCATATTAATTGATTTTAAAACGGATTCCTGTATAAACCATGGTACCTACAATAGGCCCCCAAACCATTGAGGCATCAAAACCCATGGCAAAGGGGTCTTTGGCACTCATAATCGGATTAGCTTGAGTAAAATTAAAAAGATTTTCTACACCTAGGTACAATTCCCACTTTTTAAATTGCCGCGTCACTTGAGCATTAACGGTCGAAAAGGCGGGAGCTATAAGAGGAGGTGATGTGGCGGAATGGATATGGCCCATTTTAGCATTAGGAACTCTCCTTTCTCCATTCCATTGCCAGGTTAAATCATATTTCCAAATTTCGTATGGAGTCGCATAAGCTAAATTCAATAGCACTCTATCTCGATTCAAAAAAGGTTTGGATAAACGATACAATGTGCCAGATTGTGTCAAATAATCTGACTGCACATCTTGAAAACGATAGGCAGCTTTTATCTCAAAACGTTTAAATGGACTGTAATTAAATTCTGCTTGCAAGCTAGTGGAAAAGGATGCCCCTGGACTTGAATAAAAACGAACATAAGCAGCACTTTCCATATCCACCATCCATTGATGGGTAAAATCTGTCTGGAACGCATCTATCACGAGATTTGCTTTGCGAGATCCAATGTTCATATTCTTTGTCAAAGTGATGCCATAATTCCAAGAAACCTCCAATGGATTTAAATTCCCGACTAATTTTAAAGCCCGATTATTAATCAAATAACCCATATTTTCTGCCAAAGGATTCACTCGTCTCCACCCCTTTCCAGCAGATAAACGAAGGATCCAATCTGGGGCCACATCCCATTTCAAGTGCAATCTCGGAACCCATTGAGTGCCTAATTGGTTATGAAAATCGACCCTTTGACCTAATACTACCGTTAACGTATTCGGAATCGTCCACGTATATTCTCCGTAAATGCCAGGCACAATTTCCGTACGTGAATAAGCAGAGTCTAGGTAAGACTCCTGATAAGAATCCATCAAGAAACTCGCACCGGTCTTCCACGTGTGATTTGTATTACCTATAATCGACTGAAAAATCAAATTCCCGTAGATACTTTGCTCATGCCCCTTGTAATTTTTAGTGGCAAAATAGGAGTCATTCGCATGATTCGCCGTACTTAAAATCAAGGCCAAACCTTGATAAGGCTTTTGTGGAAACAAGCGGGCGACTTTCGCGAAGGTCTCCATACGCTCCGTTTTGCTGCCAAAACCATAATACGAAGTTCTGTCTGAGCTTGATGTAAATGATTTTTGGCCTCCTAAACGATCCTCAAACAAATAATTTGCCCCCCATTGAATCATCCAACGATCGCTGGCATATTTCCAGCGATTAAGAACGTTGACTAAATTAAATAAAGGCAAATCTAGAAAGCCGTCCTCATTGCCATCCAGGCGGGCAGCCTGCTGGGAGTAATGTGTAAACACGCCAGTGGATAAACGGGAATTAAAGCGATGTGCTCCTTGTTGATTGATCTCAAACCGTCCCTGTGAGTTCGTGTACGTATTTAAATAATACACTTCAGACGTGTCTGGCTTCGCGAGTTCGACATTAATGGCTCCTGTCATCGACTCATACCCATTTACTACAGAGATGGTACCTTTCGCGAGGTCAATGGATTTTATCCAGGTTCCGGGTAAATAATTCAAGCCATAGGTGGATTTCAATCCTCGGATCGAAGGAATATTCTCCACATTCGTTTGAACGTAAGTTCCAGCTAAACCCAACATTTGGATTTGCTTAGATCCAGTTACCGCATCCGCATAATTTACTGAAACGGTCGCGTTCGTCTCAAAACTCTCGGATAGATTGCAGCAAGCCGCTTTCCCCAAGGTTTTGACCGTCATTATCTCGGTGGCAAGAACGGCGTCATCATCTTTTTGGCCAGGATTAGCGACAATTCGAAATTCTTTCAATTCCGTCTCCCGTTCAATACTGTCTTTTCGCATGACCTGTTGAGCCTGCAAAAGCGTGGAAAAACTAAGTAAAAAAAGTAATTTATACATGATTATTTGATTTTGATGAATGAAATAGTGGAAAACTATTATCCAAAATCAAATCAAATATGTCTGTAATTTAGCTAGGCGAACCTGCTGCGCAAGCGGCGGAGCATTAGAATGATACGAAACATAACCAAAATCCTGATGATTTAAAATAAGATTTTGATAAAATGAAGAGACTGCAATGGGTGTAAAGGCAAAAATCATCGCCGTATTCCCTTTCGTCAAATCAAAATTAAACTTTACCTGGTATTTCCCTAACAAACAGCATTTTGCCCGTGAAATATATGTTTTAGAGGATTTATTGCAGCAAGATTCAGCTTTGGTTAGGGCGATTTTCTTTGACCCAGTATAGATACAGGTGGTTTCAGTCCATGATATACCTAAGCTTCCCAGGAGAATCCAGGCTGCGAGGAAAATGGATATGAAACTTTTGGCAACGAATTTCATCAAACGAATTTAGTTACAATTCACTAATTTGCTGTATGTTTCAGCGGTTTATCTTTCTATTCCTATTTTGCGCTTGCCTTCCTACGCAGGCGCAGACCTACCGCTACCTGATTCTTTTCAAAGACAAAGCGTCGAACAGTTATTCATTAAACAACCCAGGTGCTTTTTTAAGTTCCAAAAGCCTTGAACGCCGCCGCAAAAACCGCGTCGCTATTTCAATCCAAGATTTGCCAGTAAGCAACTCTTATTTAGACCAGGTTAGAACCACTGGAGCGCACATTTTGTTTCCCCTTAAATGGATTAACGGCGCGCTGATTACTCAAAAACCAAGTGAATTAAAGAAAACACTCGCATTAAGCTGCGTTAAAGGCCTTTACTGGAATTTTCCTGCTGATTCTAGTGCTGCTTTGCAAATTCAAGCTGGTACTCAAGCCAACTTCTTAAGCCCTGATTACGGGAATTCATCCACCCAAATCAACCAAATAGGTATCGATCAAATGCACGCCAGAAATATTCGCGGCGATGGCATCCTAATTAGCTTACTGGATGATGGTTTTAAAAACGCGAATTCGGTACCCTATCTTCAAAATACCTTCAGCGAAAAACGAATCACCGCTACGCTGACCACAGACCCTTCTATTTCCTCTGTTTATACGGGGGGTGGTCACGGCACGAATGTATTATCCACCATCGCAGGATATGAACCAGGTAAATTAATTGGTACGGCTTACAAAGCCTCCTTTGCTTTGGCACAAACCGAAGAAAGTGGACGCGAATTAATTGTTGAAGAGGCAAACTGGCTCAGAGGTGCAGAATGGGCAGACAGCTTAGGGACTGATATTATATCGTCCTCATTGGGCTATTCGACCTTCGACAATCCGCTGCATAACCATTCCTACTCGGATATGAACGGCAAATCGACGCTTGTTTCTAAAGCAGCAGCTTGGGCGGCAAGCAAAGGAATTTTATGTACGATTAGTGCCGGTAATGAAGGCGCAAACACGTGGAAGTACATCACCGCTCCAGCGGATGCTGATTCCATTTTGACCGTAGGCGCGGTCAATGCCCTAGGAGGCTTATCGAGCTTCAGTTCAATTGGACCCAGTTTTGATGGACGCATTAAGCCCGAAGTCGTGGCCATGGGATCAAACACGGTGGTGGGATTCACCGATGGAACGATCGGAATTTCTAATGGAACCTCCTTTTCGGCTCCTTTAGTAGCAGGACTTGCGGCAGGTTTAATCCAATCCTACCCTAGCCATAGCGCCCAACAAATCAGAAATGCCATCCTAAAATCGGGGTCTCAATTTTCTAGAACGGATATGTTGTTGGGATTTGGCATCCCAACCTTTGACAAAGCGAACTCAGCAATGGAGCTCATTTTAGGCAATACAAAAGAACCTGATTTTCGCATCTATCCTAATCCCATAAGCCCAGGAGATGCACTACATATCTCGATTCCGTTCAACTCAGCCAATGTGGAAATAGTGAATAGTGCTGGAATTGTTGTCCACACTTTTAATCTACTACAATCAGAATCTACAATTTACCTCGGACCTTTCGTTTCTGGGAAATATTATTTTAGATTTACCGCAGAATCAACCTCAATCATCAAACCTGTCCTATTGCTATGAAAATACGCTTTCAATCGCTAGATATCCTTCGAGGAATTACACTCGCTGGCATGATTCTGGTAAATAACGCAGGAAATTGGGAATTCACCTACAGCCCACTTTTACATGCAGAATGGAATGGTTTTACGCCCACAGACCTCGTTTTCCCTAGCTTCCTTTTCATGGTGGGAGTCGCCATGCGCTTCTCCTTCAAAGCATTTAATTACGAATTAACCCCAGCGGTACGAAACAAAATTTTAAAGAGAACGCTTTATTTATTTTTAATTAACTACTTCGTTTTCTATTTTCCTTTCACCGATTTTTCTTTCGAAAAATTGCGTTTTCTGAACGTATTGCCTCGTATTGCCCTATCCTATTGTGCCGTTTCCTTTTTAACGTTGCAAGTTCCTTCTAAGTGGCTTACATGGATTAATGCCGGAATTCTCTTGACTTTTTGGGGCATATTATATGCCTTCGGAGAGGCAGGATCTTGGATGGATATTAGCGAAAATGCGGTTAGAAAACTGGATTTATTCTTGTTTGGCGAATCGCATTTATACCATGGAAATGTGGTCAATGGAATCCGGATTGCCTTTGATCCAGAAGGTTTACTGAGCACCTTGCCAGCCATTTCAACTTGCCTTTTCGGATATCAAGTTAGTTTGTATTTGGAGAATCAGGCCAAAGAAAATAAGTCCGCCTTGCTCGGTCTGTTAGGTTGGGGAGCTGCTTTGATTTTAATGGCTGTCATCTGGAATCATGCCTTCCCCATTAACAAAAAGCTGTGGACTAGCTCGTTTGTGCTCCTTTGCGCAGGCATTGACTTTATCCTAATTGGATTACTCCATTGGTGGATTGAGACCAAAGAACGTCATTTCGGCAATACGTTCTTCCTCGTTTTTGGCACAAATTCGATACTTGCCTACGGAATTTCAGAAGTCATTGCCATCCAATTAGGCAAATTCCAAATCCAAGATAGGTCCGCTAGCGATTGGTTATACTGGCATATTTTCGAACCTATTTTTGGCAAATACAATGGCTCCCTTGCTTATGCGATCACTTTCGTGTTAGTATGCTGGGGGGTGTGCTGGGTGTTTTGGCGCAAGAAATGGTTTCTCAAGGTTTAATAAAAAAGAGTTCTAAAATTGGGCTACGCCATAATTTTGTGAACCTCTTTTTTATTAAACCTTTCAAGTCTTATTTAGTGAGCAATCATTTATTCGCTGAGAGCTGTTTTAGTTGAGGGATTTTAGAAATTATACCTTTTGATTTTTTCATTCAAATTTGGCCTACGTCATAAATTTCGAATGAAAAAAATCAAAAACTATTCTACTTTCATAAAGAGCAAGTCTTGATTGCTGTAGATCTGAATGAGGAAAACAATTTCGAAAATTATGGCGTAGACCAATTTTGAAATTGTTTTCCTAAGCAGATCTTACTGGAACAACAACGCTGCACCAAAAACCCCTGCCGAATCACCTAGCTTAGGCTTCACAATAGGCGTTAAGACCTCTCCTGAATTGAAAATATACTTTTTGATTCGTTCGATTCCCTCGGTATACAGTAAATCGATATTCCCTACTCCACCACCAATAACGATGACTTGGGGATCTAACACATTGATAATCGTTGAAACGGCACGACCAAAGTTCTCCAGCATTCGCTCAATAGTGGCAGAGGCGTGAATATCTGTTCCAGCGAGATGAGCTTGTAGGATTTGTGGCATGCGGAGTTTTTGGCCTGATTCAGCAAAATAGAATTCCTCTAAAGCCGGCCCGGAGATGACGTGTTCGACACAACCTGATTTACCGCAATAGCAGGCTTTCCCGCCTTCCTCCAAGATATTATGCCCCCATTCACCACCGATGCCATGCAAGCCATTAATGACTTGACCGTGAACGACTAATCCGCCTCCCACGCCGGTTCCCATAATGATGCCAAAAACGACTTCCGCCTTCGAATTCACGTCCTTCACCGCACCCAAATGCGTTTCAGCTAATGCAAAACAATTCGCATCATTGGCAAGACGTACCTCTACGCCTAGGGCTTTGGTTAAATCAGCAGCCATAGGACGACCATTCATGGAGGTCGTGTTGCAGTTTTTCATGGTTTGGGTAGCTGGATTCAAGACGCCTGGTGTGGCAAAACCAATTCGGGTAGGCGAAACACCCAGCTGTTCTGATACGCGCGAAACTAAAAGGGCTACTTGTGAAATGATGTGCTCATAGCCTTTCGATGCCTCTGTATCGATGCGTTCGCGGGCAATGACTTGCGTTAAATCAGCGGCAGACAATACGGCACATTCGATTTTGGTTCCCCCTAAATCGATGCCCCATATATAGGATTTTTCCATAGGTTTAGCGACGGTTGTCGTTGTTCTCAAAAATACTCAAATAACTCAAATAGCGACTATGCGCAATATCTCCAGCCTCAAAGGCCTTTAAAACGGCACATGACGGCTCCGAAATATGCAAACAATTATTGAATTTACATTCGCCTATCAGCGCGCGCATTTCAGGAAAATAATGTGACAATTCTTCTTTTTCGATTTCCATCACGCCTAATTCATTGATGCCAGGACTATCGATCAAATAGGTCTCAGGCCCTAATTCCCACATCGTAGAGTACGTGGTGGTGTGAACCCCTTTTTGGGCAAAATCAGAAATCTCTTTCACTTTGATATTCAAATGCGGAGAAACCAAATTCAACAAACTGGATTTCCCTACCCCAGAATGACCTGCCAAAAGGGACACCTTACCGGCAAACATCGCTTTAAATTCATCGACGCCTTGACTACGCGGAATAGAAGTAAACAAGATGCCGTAGCCTAATTCTTGGTAAAGTGCGGCATATTCGAAGATTTGGTCCTCTTCCTCCCCGTTCAATAAATCCATCTTGTTGAACACGATGGTCACAGGAATACGAAAAGCCTCAGCTGTCACCAGAAAACGATCTAAAAAACCTAAGGAAGTCTTAGGTGATTTCAAGGTCATCACGAAGATGGCTTGATCTACATTCGCAGCCATTAATTGGCCTTGACCTGTTTTATGAACGGACTTTCGAATAATATAATTCGTCCGTGGAATGATTTCCTCGATGACAACCGTTTCATTTGCTTCGTCTTCGACCGCATAAATAACGCGATCTCCCACCGTAACGGGATTAGAGGTTTTAGGGCCTTTGAGCTTAAATTTACCTTTCAAACGTCCTTTAAAGACCTTACCTGACTCAGAACGAATTTCGTACCAAGATCCGGTTGAACGCATAATTAGGCCTTTATTTCCTTCCATCGATCGCTAAATTACGCACAAATTGACTGATTCTTTCCGTTGCACCCGCTTGTAATTGAACGAAAGCGCGCGATTGTACTTGTTTATTTACAAAAACATCATCCACATCGTAAATCACCCGCATCGCCTGATCTAATTCTTCCGTAGTAGCTATGGGGAAAGCGAGACCTAACTCGATTAAATCTCTCGCTTCCTTGAATTTGGAATAATTTTTATTTCCAAAGAAGACCGTCGGTCCAAACACGGCCGCCTCTAAGGTATTGTGCAAACCATCTCCAAAGGCGCCTCCAATGTACGCAAAAGAAGCTCCTCGGTACAAATTCGCTAAGCGACCTACTTCGTTTACAAAAAGCACTTCTGCCTTTTCACGTACAGGACCTTGAGAATAAGTCACCGGCAATTCGATCTTTTCTTCCCAAGCTTTCAATTCCTCCAGATGAATTTCATGCGGTGCAATGACCCATTTAAAGGGATATTTCTTTGAATTAATGAGCGGAATCAAGACATCCATATCAGCTTGCCAAGCAGATCCCACCACCATAAATTCGTTGTTGTCCAAAAAAGCTGTTAATAAATCCCAGGGTACCGGATGGCGCAAGGTATCCAACACACGATCAAATCGGGTATCACCTGCCACTGTCACATTCGCACGTTGCAACATATCTGCAGAAGCTTGATCTTGTACAAAAAGGTGCGTAAAACAGTCTAATAATCGACGGTAAAAACCTCCATACCAGCGAAAAAATACTTGATTAGGGCGGAAAATGGCGGAAACTAAAATCGTAGGAACTCCCCTTTTCTTTAATCCTGTCAGATAATAGTGCCAAAATTCATACTTCACAAACACCGCTAGCGACGGCTTTACCAAATCTAAAAATCGGGCACTATTGAAATAGCCATCTAAAGGCAAATAGCTCACATAATCCGCTCCAGCATAGTTTTTCCGCACTTCATAACCCGAGGGCGAAAAGAAGGTAACCAAAATAAAATGGGTAGGATTTTCCTTTTTATAGGCTTCAATGATAGGTCTCCCCTGCTCAAATTCACCCATCGAGGCGGTGTGAAACCAAGCTACTGGCTTATCATTCGTTTTGAAGTGCTGCTCGAGACCGACCCAAACCTGATTTTGGCCCTCATTCATCAACGCTGCTTTAGATTGAAACAAAGCCGCGAATCGAATTAGTCCCCGATACAAAAACAAGACAAAAGAATAGAGGCAAACCCTCATTTTTTACTAAATTTGAAGTTGAATTGTTAAAATTACGAAAAAGGCAGGTGAATATGAATTGGATACCCTTGACAGACGAGAAACAACTGGCGGAAATTGTCGAAATATCACAGGAAAAACCAGTGGTTATTTTCAAACACAGTACCCGTTGTTCTATCTCTTCGACTGCGTTAAATCGCTTTGAAAGGGCTTGGGATTCAGAAAGCACACCCGCCTATTATTTGGATTTAATCGCTTATAGACCTATTTCAGGTCAAATTGCGGAACAATTCGCTGTTGAACATCAATCTCCCCAAGTATTAGTAATCGATAATGGCGCTTGCCCCTATTCTGCTACCCATTGGGATATTTCGGTAGAAGAAATTAAACCCTATTTGAATGCCTAGATTTTTTTTCTTGTGGGTGATTTTAGGGGTACCATTTTTATCAATGGGCCAAAGAAAATCAGCAGTACCCCAGAAAAAAGAAACGCAAACGCAATCTTCTTCTTCCTGGGGATTTGGTGTAAATACAAATACGAATTCCGGTTTATTAGGTGGATTTAGCTTCTTGAAAACCTTCCAGAATCGTTCCTTTGTAAATCTTGACCTGACTAATACAAAAGATTACCGCGAATTCGATTCTCCCTATTCCTACAATGGTAAAACCTATGTGGAAGGTAAATTAAATTATTTAATCAACTTTCGACCTGAATACGGTCGCCAATGGATTTTATTGAAACAAGCTAGTGATGGAGGAACAAGTTTAAATGGCCGATTAGCCACAGGTCCTACCATTGGAATTCAAAAGCCTTATTATGTTGATATCGTTTATACAGATGTCAGTTCAGGTCGTACAGCAACAAAAAGTGTTCCAATGGCTAGCGCATTAGACAACACCTATAATAAGTCGATTATCAGTGGAGAAGGCAGCCTCTTCTCTGGATTTTCAGAGGCTAAATTTATCCCCGGATGGCATTTAAAAACGGCTCTCGAGTTTAAATTTGAGACATTGAAACAAAATTACCTCGCTGTAGAAACAGGTTTTATTGTGGATTATTATAGCCAACCTGTTGAAATTTTAAACCAAACGGCCCCTCGCTCTGTTTACACGACGGGTTATGTGACCTTTTTCTTTGGGAAAAGTAAATAGAAAAAAAATGATTGAATTACCTCAAGTAAGTCCTGCCGCTAATTCTCGCAAACCAGATTGGTTACGCGTTAAATTGCCTATAGGAGAAAAATATACGAACGTCCGCAAAATCGTAGACGAATACAAATTGCACACGATTTGCCAATCCGGTAATTGCCCTAACATGGGCGAATGCTGGGGAGAAGGCACGGCGACCTTCATGATTTTAGGTAATGTCTGCACGCGTTCTTGTACCTTCTGCGCCGTAGCCACTGGCCGACCAAACGAATACGACGAGGACGAACCACGCCGTGTTGCAGAGGCCATCCAATTAATGCAGGTAAAACATGCGGTAATCACCTCGGTGAACCGAGACGAATTGAAAGATAAAGGAGCTGAAATTTGGTATCAAACCGTTCGTGCAGTGAAAGAAACCACGCCTGCCACGACCATTGAAACCTTGATTCCAGACGTGAAAGCAAATTGGGATGCCTTGATTCGTATGATCGAGGGTGGACAAGAAGTCGTTTCTCATAACATGGAAACTGTCGAACGCTTGTACCGCTATGTTCGCCCACAAGCAAAATATGCGCGTAGTTTAGAGCAAATTAAGCGTACAAAAGAGTTTGGCAAACGCAATAAATCTGGCATCATGCTAGGTCTAGGCGAAACAAAGGATGAGGTGCTACAAGCCATGGATGATTTAGTAGAAAATGGATTAGATGTGTTGACTTTAGGCCAATACTTACAACCTACTAAAATGCACCACGAGGTCATCGAATGGATTCACCCAGACACTTTTGCCATGTACAAAGAGGAAGGATTGAAACGCGGACTTGCCTACGTAGAATCAGGAGCCCTAGTTCGTTCGAGCTACCACGCAGAAAAGCACATCTAGTTTATGCAATTACCCGGCCCAGCCTATCGCGAATACGATTTCATCCTGGCGGGAGGGGGAATGGCCGGTTTATCTTTCGCCTACTATCTAGGACAAAGTAGCTTCGGCGACAAGCGAATCTTGATCATTGATCGGGGTGAGCGGAAAGAACAAACTTTTTGTTATTGGTCAGATGAGCCATCGGAGTTTGATTCTTTGGCAGAAAAATCATGGGATTCGCTTTATTTCCACAGTGCGAGACCTTCGACATTGAAGATTTCGATCGAACCGTATACTTATCGCAAGATTAACGGTAATGCGTGGTTTGCGTATATAGAAGCGGAATTAAGCAAGCTCCCTAACATACACTATCTCCAGGCTGAAATTGAATCAATTAGCTACCAAGGCATAGGTTCTTGTGTTAATACCTCCAAAGGTTCCTTTTATGCTTCCGAAAAAATCATCGATAGCTTCAGCCCATTTCCTTGTGAAAACTCTAATCCTAAACACTTGAAGCAACATTTTTTAGGTTGGGTGGTGGAATGCAATTTTAATAACTTTGAAACAGACGCGGCTCATTTGTTTGACTTCAGAGTCGCTTTTGGGAAAGAATGTGAGTTTATGTATGTACTTCCTACCAGCCCTCGAAAAGCCCTTTTTGAATACACTTTTTTCTCTGGCACCTTACGAGAGCCTGAATATTACCGCGAAAAAATCAAATCCTACCTTTTCGCCTATTATGGACTCACTGAAGATGATTATCTATTAAAAGAGGAAGAAAGTGGCGTGATTCCCATGCGTAACAATCCGTATAAACCAGCCAATTTATACCAAAAACACGTCAAAATAGGCACAAGCGGTGGCTTCGTAAAATCCACAACCGGCTACAGTTTTTACCGCACCCAAAAATTTTGCCGCGCGCTCGTAGCTGAACTTGAAAAAGGCCCATCTGCTTCACTCGTCATTCCGGTTAATCCTTGGAAAACTTGGCTAGATGAAGTCTTCTTACAGGTACTCGTCGACCAAAAAATTGCCGGCTCTAAAGTCTTTGAAAGCCTTTTTTACCATAATAAGCCTCGTTTATTATTAAAATTCTTACAAGAGGAAACCTCTTGGAAGGAAGATCTTCGCTTAATGTGGTCTGTTCCTACTTTCCCTTTTGTAAAAGCCGCTTTAAAAACTATTTACCGGTCAAAAATTAAATGAATGGAACTTGTGGGTTCCTTGGAATAATCGTATTTTTGCCCTGATTTTAATCTCAAAAACAAATAATATTCGCCCATGGCTTATCTATTCACCTCTGAGTCGGTTTCTGAAGGACACCCAGATAAAGTAGCTGATCAAATCTCTGATGCGTTAATTGACCATTTTATGGCCTTTGACCCCACTTCTAAAGTAGCTTGCGAAACCCTGGTAACTACAGGCCAAGTCGTTTTAGCGGGTGAGGTGAACACAACAACGTATTTAGACGTGCAAGCCATCACACGTGAAGTGATTCGCAAGATTGGTTACACGAAGTCAGAATATATGTTTGAGGCGAACTCTTGCGGTATTTTATCTGCGATTCACGAGCAGTCAGCGGATATCAACCAAGGAGTGGATCGCAAGAACCCAGAAGAGCAAGGAGCAGGTGACCAAGGAATGATGTTCGGTTTCGCTACCAAAGAGACAGAAAACTACATGCCATTGGCCTTAGACTTAGCTCACAAAATCTTACAAGAACTATCCTATATCCGCAATAACGAGCCATCGTTAATCGGATACCTTCGTCCGGATGCAAAATCGCAGGTGACGATTGAATACAGTGATAATCACGTGCCACAACGCATCGACACGATCGTTGTTTCGACACAACACGATGATTTCGCGTCAGAAGCAGAGATGTTAGCGAAAATCAATAAAGATATCGTAGAAATCGTTATCCCTCGCGTGAAGGCTAAATTGAAGCCTGAATTGCAAGCATTATTCAACGATGCAATCACTTACCATATCAACCCAACGGGTAAATTCGTGATCGGTGGTCCACACGGAGATACGGGTTTAACGGGCCGTAAGATCATCGTAGATACGTATGGTGGAAAAGGTGCACACGGTGGTGGTGCCTTCTCTGGTAAAGATCCTTCCAAAGTAGACCGTTCAGCTGCCTATGCAACACGTCACATCGCGAAAAACTTAGTAGCTGCTGGTTTATGTGACCAAGTATTAGTGCAAGTTTCTTATGCGATCGGTGTAGCTAAACCATGTGGTTTGTTCATTGATACGTATGGTACTGCTAAAGTAAACTTAACAGACGGCGAAATCGCCCGCAAAGTAGAGGCTATCTTCGATATGCGTCCTTACTTCATCGAGCAACGTTTGAAATTACGTAACCCGATCTACTCTGAAACAGCAGCTTATGGCCATATGGGACGTAAGAATGAGATCGTAAAGAAAGAATTCACGGGTCCTAACGGTCAAAAGGTAAGCAAAGAAGTGGAATTATTCACTTGGGAGAAATTAGACTATGTAGATGCGGTGAAAACGGCATTTGGAATCTAATCTCAATTACTTAGATATAAAAAAAGGCGACCTTCGGTCGCCTTTTTTCGTTTAGAGCTTTATTTTTTTCTAAAATTCCTCGCTCTCCAAATCTTCTGCTCGAAGCGCTTTTACGGAATTGTTTTTCGATTTATAACGCTTAATCTGTTCTGCAATAGCATTTAACGCTAAGTCTAATGCCTCTTCAAATGATTTTGCTGTTTCTTTAACAAATAACACCGCCCCGGGGACCGTGATCTTAATTTCTAACATTTTCTCCTTTACCTTTCCTAGACTTGTCGCTACTTTCAGGAACACCTCACCTCCAGTGATTCGGTCATAAAAGGTATCTAACTTGTTTAACTTTTCTTGAATGCTTTCTACCAATTTGCGGTCCGCAGTAAAGTGGATCGCGTGAACTTGCACTTTCATAAGCTTAAAATTTAATGGTGAAACACGCTTTGGGAATCTTAGCAAAGCTGACAGAAAAAAGAACGTTTTAGATTCGATATAAACGTATTGTATTTTTCAGGTGATGTCAAGTATTTAACAGAATTTATTTCTGTGGACAGTGGCCAGCGGACAGTAAACAGTGGACAGTGGGCAGTCCGTAGGAAATTAGGCTGGAGGAAAAAAGGCCCGAGGCCGTACCACACTACCATCGCTAACGGCGATTCCATATTTATTCTTTATTCTTTATGCTTTATACTTTAAACGTACCAGCCTCACCGGCACCCCATTCCTTCTCATAAAATCGTGCCAAAAATGCTGAATAGCAGATAAATGGTCATTCGGAGACTTCACTTCAACGAAGGCAAATTCATCGCCTTTTTGGATAAATAAATCAGGAAATCCTTTGACATGGGTGCCTAAATGTTCCCATAAGTATTGACAAATGGCCGCTAAACCAGCAGTTGGCATCACTTGTAAAAAACGCTCCATCAGCTCAAAATCGAGAGAATACCAATCCACTAAAGGGTTCATGGCCCCTTGATTTGCCTCGGCGCGGGTACGTAAAAGTGAAAGTAAAGCAACGCGATCTTCTAATAAATGCAATGGCAATTCCCCCGCAAAACTTTCCTTCCCGTAGTGACTAGGTGCCCACTGAAAAGGATGATGAAAACCTTCTTTACGGTCTGCAAAAATCAATTCCCAAGTAAAAAGACCGAGGAAATTACGCCATATCTGGTTCTCCGTAAATGCCGCATAATACCCCTCCGCTTGAAAATGAGCCACTACTCCTGCCTCTACCTGACCGATGTACTCCGGCGATATTTCAATTAATTCCGCCTGCTTGAGCGAAGCCGTAACTTGCTTGATGGATTTCTTAGAAGCTTGCTTGGCTAAAAAATCTTCGAAAAAATGAATCTCCGTGGGTGACACACACAGCTCTAATCCTACGCGCGCCCATGCAATTGCTTCGTCTAATTCCCCCATTTTCTGCAAAACACGAACTCGCCGCTCTAAAGAGGCCCCCGTTAAGGAAACCTCATATACTTCCAAAGCCTCTAAATAGGCTTTTTCACGCTCTAATAAACGACCAAGAGCGTAGCAAGTCTTTTCAAATGCCCGAACAGAAGGTTCTAAAAGTTCAGTCGCTAAAGGCATTAAATTCACTCGCCAAGAAGCCAATATCTCGTCTGCACTAACGCTGGTGGTGTAAAACCATTCCCTCCACATCGAAATAGCCCACTTTTGCTCGGCCTCATCACGTGTAGTAAAATAGGGTTTTAAGTCATCTTCCTGAACTTCCACGAAGGCGCGATGTCCCAAATCACGCACTACAAAGTCTGTTAAATCACGTGACCTTGTTCCAAAAAACAAGAACTGAAGGAATGCAAAAACTTCCATACGCAAAGGCGCCACCACCCCAGTCGAAAACGTCGCTATTAAATCAGCCGATGAAACGAGTGCCGCTGCCTCTTCTTTAGAGGCTGACGCAGGGATTTTGATGCCTAGTTTTTTGGCCAAAAAAACACATTCCTGCTTTGTAAATATGGACTCTACGCCATCCGAAACATCTGAAAGAAAACCAGACATGCGCAAAACTTGCAGTGGAGTCGCTAATTCGCCTATTTCCGGATAGTTCAATTTCTCTATCCGAAAACAAGTGGAACGACGCGACGCCAGACGCAAATAAAGGCATTGCGCTGCAAATGTGAGTTTAGAAAAATCTTTTAAAAATGCTATTTCTGGTTCTTGCAAAAGGAACAAATAGTGCCGGTCGACATAGCGTAAAATATAGCTAAAATGATCCCAATAATAGGTTTCAGACAATTCTATCTCATTTTTTCGATCATTCGGCATTATTGTTTATCTTTGTCTACCTTTTTAGGGGATTATCTTTTTATTCATAAATCAAAACAAAAATATGCAAACTGTTGCTAATTTCAATTTTGGCGGTAAAAAAGCGCTAGTACGTGTTGATTTCAACGTTCCATTAAATGAGCGTTTCGAAATTACAGATGATACCCGAATCAAGGCGACCATTCCTACGATTCAAAAGATTTTGAAAGACGGAGGATCGGTTGTGTTAATGTCTCACCTAGGTCGTCCGAAAGATGGTCCTACCGAAAAATATTCGTTAAAACACTTAGTGACGCCTTTGTCATTGGTTTTTGGCGTGAAAGTGAAGTTTGCTTCAGATTGCATCTCAGATGAGGCTGTTGAATTAGCAAACGGTTTACAAGCGGGCGAAATCTTGCTTCTTGAAAACCTTCGTTTTTACAAGGAAGAAGAAAAAGGGGATGTTGATTTTGCCAAAAAACTAGCTCGTTTGGGCAACGTGTGGGTGAATGATGCATTCGGAACGGCTCACCGTGCACATGCTTCTACCGCAATCATTGGACAATTCTTCACTGATAAAGTGAGTGGCTACGTGATGCAAGCGGAATTAGATAACGCACAAAAAATCCTTGAATACGCTGAACGTCCATTTACAGCGATTATGGGTGGGTCGAAAATCTCAGATAAGATCTTGATCATTGAACGTCTGTTAGACAAAGTTGACAATTTGATTATTGGAGGTGGAATGACATATACTTTCTCTTTAGCAGAAGGTGGAAAAATCGGAAAATCAATCTCAGAGCCAGACAAAGTAGACCTAGCTAAACAATTGATCGAAAAAGCGAAGGCTAAGGGTGTTAACTTAATTATGCCTTTGGATAATGTTTGTGCAGATGATTTCAATAACAACGCAAACCGTCAAACGGTAGAACGTGGTGAAATTCCGGATGGCTGGGAAGGTCTAGACATCGGCCCTAAATCGATCGCGTTATTTCAAGAGACTATCGCAAAATCTAAAACAATTCTTTGGAACGGTCCAATGGGCGTATTTGAGTTCTCAAACTTCGCGGTTGGTACGAATGCCATCGCAGATGCAGTCGTTAAAGCAACGGAAGATAACGGAGCATTTTCCCTTATCGGAGGTGGCGATTCCGCTTCTGCGGTAAATAACGCAGGATATGGCGATCGCGTGAGCTACGTTTCTACTGGAGGTGGCGCATTACTTGAATACATGGAAGGCAAAACATTACCAGGTGTCGCGGCGCTAGAAGCTTAATATCACCCCAATATCAGATAAAATTGCATAAGGCGAGGAAACATTCCTCGCCTTTTTGTATTTTAGATGTATGATTCAGCATAAAAACCCTGTCCATCTTCGTGCTAGCTTCTTAAGTTTAGATAGTCGCCAGATTTATGAACCTACTAAAACTGCCTTTTTTGCGGTAAATGGCCTAAACCATGATGGACATCACTATGTGGAATCGCTCTACTATAAAGGCGTACGCGAATTTATAGTCGAAGAATCAGCTTGGCATGGCTCTATCGCTGAAAAGGCTTCTAAATGGGAGCAAACTAATATCTATGTCGTTGAAAGCAGCATTGCAGCCTTGCAAGTGATCGCGCAGCAACACCGAGCACAATTTAACTACCCAGTTATCGGAATCACAGGATCGAACGGTAAAACCATCTGCAAGGAATGGCTAGCCACCCTTTGCAATAATGCATTTTCGATCATTAAGAGTCCTAAGAGTTTCAATTCCCAAATTGGTGTTCCACTCTCCCTCTGGGCGATGCAAGAAAAACACAATTTGGGTATTTTCGAGGCTGGTATATCCCAAAAAGGGGAAATGGATAAAATCGAAGCCATGCTGAAGCCAGACTATGGCATTTTTACGCATTTCGGTGAGGCTCACGGCTCTAATTTTAACTCTGATGAGGAAAAGCTAAGAGAGAAGCTGCAACTCTTTAAAAGAACCCAAAAACTCGTTTATCGCATTACCAATCTGCAGGATGACCCCATCAAACGAATAATGGAGGAAATTAACCCATCTTGTGAATTAATTGGATGGAATACCATTAGCCCAGAAAAAGGTTTGTTCACTTTTTGGCAAACAAAAGGCAAAACAGCCCAAATTAAAGTTATCAAGGCTGCGCAAAGCGAAACCTTTATCGATTGCACCATTGACTTTAACGATGAAGCCTCACTCGAAAATAGCACACATTGCCTCATAATGGCTTCCATTTTAGGCATTACGAGAGAAACCCTAAGTCTAAAAGCCCGGGCGTTAAAACCCGTATCCATGCGATTAGAGATGAAAGAGGGATTGCGTGGAAATACCTTAATCGATGATTCCTATAACAATGACCTTGATGGGTTACGCCTCGCTCTACCCTTGTTAAAGAAAAATAAAAACAAAAAAAGTGTCTTAATTCTCAGCGATTTCTTAGAAACAGGTATTCCTGAAAAAGAACTTTACACTACCATTGCAGCGCTAGTTCGTCACCAAAAAATTGATCGAATGATCGGTATAGGTGACCAAATAATCCGAAATAAAGCCCTTTTCGACCAAATAGATGTATTTCAAAGCACCGAAGACCTTATTTCTTCAGGACTCCTGAACACAATCAGTACAAGTCAAATTTTATTAAAAGGGGCCCGAAAGTATAACTTTGAAAAACTCGTTCACAACTTAGAAAATAAGACGCACAGAACGCAATTAGAAGTAAACCTAGATGCTTTACAGCATAATCTTGCCTACTTTAAAAAGGACATAGGTCCAGAAACCAAGTTAATGGTAATGGTCAAAGCCTTTGCCTATGGCACTGGCGCTATCGAAATAGCTACCTTACTCCAAAACAGTGGTGTAGATTACCTAACTGTGGCCTATACAGATGAGGGTGTTTACTTGCGTAAACACGGAATTTACGTGCCCATCATGGTCATGAATCCAACAATTGAAGAATTCGATAAGCTCACAGAGAATGGATTAGAACCAGAAATCTATAGCTTCGAATTACTTAAAGCCATCGACGAATATGGAACTCAACAAGGTAAAAACATCAAAATCCATATCAAATTAGATACAGGCATGAAACGCCTAGGTTTTGAACCATCAGAAATCGCAGATTTAGGTAGAAATTTAGCTCAAATGCCCCATTTATGGGTAGCTAGTATATTGAGCCATTTAGCAGCTGCTGATAGTCCACAACACGCTGATTTCACGGAACATCAAATCGATTTGTTTAACACCGCTGCAGCAGAAGTAGAAGCAAGCATTGGATATCAAACTATTAAGCACATTGCAAACTCCGCTGCCATCCAAAGTTACCCATCAGCACGACTCGATATGGTCCGTTTAGGTATCAGTTTATATGGAATTACAGGAAATCCGAACGTAAAAAATAAGATAGAAAACGTTTTAACCCTAAAAACGTCTATATCACAGATTAAAAACATTGCACCTGATGAAACAATTGGCTATGGTAGACGGGGTAAATTAGCATCCTCAGGTCGCATTGCTACACTTGCCATAGGTTATGCTGATGGCTATTCTAGAGCTCTCGGAATGGGCAAAGGTAGCTTCGAAATAAAGGGTCATTTATGCCCAACCGTAGGATCCATATGTATGGATATGTGCATGGTAGATATCAGTCAATTTCCAGACATTTCTGTCGAAGATACTGCCATAGCCTTTGGCGGAAAAATACAATTATACGATTTAGCAAAACAAGCCGATACGATCCCTTACGAACTCATGACAAATATCAGCGAGCGCGTGAAAAGGGTATATGTAACGCAGTAGTCATCGCTACGCGATTTAGTCACTGCTTCGCAGTTCAGTCGTCACTTCGTGACTTAGTCGACAGTGGACAGTCGGCAGTCCGGAGGGAATCAGTCCGTAGGAGTGTGTCCATTTACCATTTGCCATCTGCTCACTATACACACATATCTCAAATCTGTTAATTAGCAATATTGCTATATATTTAATTTGTATTTTACATATTCGCTAATTATTAATTGTTTGTTTTGCTAATTAATTAGTGCGCGCGCTAAATAAACTATCAATAAACTGATTTGGAGATTTAAAATCAATATATTAACTTAGCTAAATATCAAATAATAGCATGGCTGTAGAGAACATAGCAAAAGCTTTAGGGGATGAGTCTAGAAGAAAAATCATCGAACTATTGAAGGAAGGAGAGCTTCCTGCTACGGCTATATTTGATCAATTTGAATACGCCGCCCCTACTATCTCCAGGCATTTATCTGTTTTAAAGGATGCAGGACTAGTGAGTACACGTAGAAATGGAGTCTTTATTTACTATCAATTAGAGAAGGATGCACTGCGTCAATTAGACGAATGGCTCTCCCCTTTCCTACCAAAAGCAAAGGCTGCACCAAAAGAAAAATCGAATCCAGCACCTAAAATACCGAAAGAAAATCCTTTCGATAAATTTCAATCTGAATTCTAAAATAGAAGAAAAATACAATTTATAATGAAGCGATTTGTTTTCATCATTCGAGGTCCAGTGGCGGGAATTTCTAGTGAATCTAGCTTAGCATCGGAGGCAGAATTAGACCAAATTCGCACTTGGTTAAAGGGGCTAAAAGCTACCTATTCTGACATGCTTTTTCAGAAATTTTCAGGAGAATTACAGGCATTAAATCAGAGCGGAAAATTAGAAAGTCGATTGATCCAACAAATTGATGGGGGAGAAATTTCTCAGATTGTTACACTGATTTTACCTAGCTTAGAAGTAGCTGAAGAAATCGCAGCAAGTTTCCCCTTCCCTAACGAGTTTTATAGTCTAGAATTAAGAGAAATGGCTTAAAGACCTAAATTTATACATAAAAAAGGCTCATACGTAATGCATGAGCCTTTTTTATGTATTCGCGACGAGAATCGCGTATTTTTTCTCTACTTATAGATTGATCTCGCCTACCATATTCTCAGGCTTTACCCAAGCATCGAACTCTTCAGCAGTTAAATAACCTAAAGAAATCGCTGTTTCCTTAAGTGTAGAGCCATTTTTATGGGCAGTCTGAGCAATCTCAGCCGCTTTGTAGTATCCTATCTTTGTATTTAGGGCGGTTACTAACATGAGAGAGTTATTCACGTGCTTCTTAATGTTATCGTGAAGTGGTTCTATACCTACTGCACATTTGTCATTAAATGCTACGCAAACATCTCCAATTAAACGAGCAGAATGTAAGAAATTATAAATCATCACTGGTTTGAATACGTTTAGCTCGAAATGGCCATTTGATCCTCCAATTCCGATGGCTACGTCATTCCCCATCACCTGCGCTGCCACCATTGTCATCGCTTCACATTGCGTTGGATTTACTTTACCAGGCATAATAGAAGAGCCAGGCTCATTATCGGGGATATAAATTTCTCCAATACCCGAACGTGGACCTGAGGAAAGCATACGCACATCGTTACCGATCTTCATTAAACTCACTGCAACCGTTTTTAAAGCTCCGTGAGCCTCTACTATCGCATCGTGCGCTGCTAATGCCTCAAACTTATTCTCAGCCGTTACAAAAGGTAATCCTGTTAATGAGGCAATGTGCTTAGCGACATTTTCAGCATACCCTTTAGGCGTATTAATACCCGTACCTACTGCAGTTCCGCCTAAAGCTAATTCTGAAAGGTGCGCTAGGCTATTATTAATTGCACGTAAACCATGATCTAATTGCGAAACGTAACCAGAAAACTCTTGTCCTAAAGTCAGAGGGGTCGCGTCCATAAAGTGTGTACGGCCAATTTTGACCACGTTTTTGAAGGCTTTGGCTTTGGCAGCTAAGGTATCTCTCAGCTTCGTGATACCTGGAATCGTTACCTCGACTAAGGCCTGATAAGCAGCAATATGCATCGCTGTAGGGAACGTATCGTTCGACGACTGAGACTTATTCACATCGTCATTAGGATGCACGAACTTCTGCTCGTCTAATAAGCTTCCACCTTGGATGACGTGTGCACGGTAAGCAATCACTTCGTTGCAATTCATATTTGATTGCGTACCAGAACCTGTTTGCCAAACCACTAAAGGGAATTGATCTGCCCATTGCCCATCTAAGATTTCATCACAAACTTGACTTATAAGGTTCTTTTTCGCCTCCTCTAATACTCCCGCCTCAAAGTTCGTAATGGCCGCTGCTTTCTTAAGATAAGCAAAGGCTCTGATAATCTCTTTAGGCATTTTATTAATATCCTGAGCAATTGGGAAATTCTCAATCGAACGTTGCGTTTGAGCACCCCAATAAACATGAGCAGGCACTTGTACCTTACCCATAGTATCTTTTTCAATTCTATACTCCATACGATGTTTTGTATTAAATTTGTCTTAGTCTACAAAAATACCACCAAAATCAATAAGATGCTTATTATTTACGGAATTCCTGCTTGCAATACGATGAAAAAAGCGTTTGACTATTTAAACGAAAAAGGGATTCCCTTCACCTTTCACAATTACAAAAAAAATGGCATCGATGCTACCCAATTACGCTTTTTTATCGAGCAATTAGGCGAAGAAACGGTGTTAAATAAGCAGGGCAGTACCTACCGTCAATTAAGCGATCAAGACAAGGCCAATTTAGAGGTGCTGACCTTCTTACAAGAAAAAACCTCTGCCATCAAGCGTCCCATTTTCGTCTTGAATAACAGATGTTTTGCTGGATTTAATCCAAAAGAATTAGATACTTGGCTAACTACTTAATTACCCTTTGTAGAAAAGCCATTTAGCCAATTCTTTAACGGTAATTTTCTTTCCATACATCAAGATTCCTACACGGTAGATACGCGCAGAAACCCAGCTACATCCTAAGAAACCTACAACTAACAAAATCATAGAGGTGGCTAATTCCCACATAGGGACGCCATAAGGCAAGCGTACCATCATATTTATGGGTGATGTAAAGGGAATCATTGAAGCCCAGAAAGCCATCGTACTATCCGGATCCTGCATCGTAAATTGCGCCATAATGAAGGCTAAAATAATCGGTAGCATCACTATAAAGGTGAATTGCTGTGTCTCTGCCGTACTCTCCACCGCACTGCCAATTGCTGCAAATAGGGAGCTGTAGAGCAAGTATCCGAACAAGAAATAGAATAAAAATCCGCCTATGACTAGGGGAATGTTTGTACTTTCTATCACCTTTGTTACCTCTGCCATGGGTGAAGCATCATCCATTTTCTTTGCCACTTCAGGGTCCACTTTTTTAATTTGTTCCACCTTCTGCTTCATAGGACTCGCAGCATAGAAAGTAGAGGCCACTTGAGACAATCCTATTGTCAACACAATCCACAATAAAAACTGCGTTAGACCCACCATTCCTACGCCTAAAATCTTGCCTAACATCAACTGATATGGCTTGATGGAGGAGATAATCACTTCAATAATACGGCTACTCTTCTCTTCAATTACCCCATTCATCACTTGTGATCCGTACAACAATAAGGTGATGTAAAGCAACATTCCCATTACACCGGCTAAAATCATCGCACCACCTGAGGAAGAACTTGTCTCATCCCCTTTTTCTGAAACGGTAATAGTCTCACTACTTACTTCGACTTGGGTCTTCTCATACACCTCTGAGGCTATACCTGCATCTTTCATTAAAATAGCGCGTACTTTCTTCTCGATTACTCGCTCGATTGAAGACTTTAACGGAAGACTTAAATTCTTCTCTGAATAGATTTTGATGTCTTCTGAATGAGTTAATAAATCCTTAGGTAAATGAACGAATGCTGTATACCCTTCTTTGGAAAAAGAACCTTTCAAGTCAGAAACGGGTTTATTTACCAGCTTAAATTCTACTTCTTTGTCTACTAAGTCCGTGGCTTGAAACAAACCACTCTCATCCAATATTTCAATACGCTTTACCTCCTTATCCTGAGTAGCTAACCAAATAGGTACCGCATAAATTGCTGTAATTAACAAGGGCCCCAGTAAAGAGGCTATCCAGAAGGATTTCTTTTGAATACGGGTCAAATATTCCCGCTGAATCACTAATAATATCTTGTTCATCGTCTATTTCGTTTCTCCTACTACTTGAATAAATATGTCATTAAACGAGGGAATTACCTCCTTGAATTCGAATAAATCAACCTGCTTGATCAAGGCTGCAATTGCTGAATTCGTTTCATCTGGCTGAGCTAATTTGATGATAGCGCTATTGTTTTCAGGCGCTTTGGAAATAATTTCATAGGACTTAGATTCCCCTAGGTCACCTGAATACCTCACCTCATAGGCATGTTTCTTAAATCGATTCCTCACCTCATCTTTCTCGCCTGTCAAAACGACTTGAGAATGGTTAATCAAGGCAATACTATCACATAATTCCTCGACTGATTCCATTCGGTGAGTAGAGAATAATATGGTTGTTCCCCGTTCTTTTAAGGCCAAAATCTCATCCTTTAGCATGTTCGCATTAATCGGATCAAAACCCGAAAATGGTTCATCTAAAATCAACAATTTAGGCTCATGCACTACTGTGGCGATGAACTGGGTCTTTTGTTGCATCCCTTTGGACAGATCATCCACCGGTTTGTTCCACCAATCCTTGATATCCAGCCGAACGAACCAATCCTTTAATCTATTTAGTGCCTCAGCCTTAGAAAGGCCTTTTAATTGCGCTAAATACATCAGTTGGTCACCTACCTTCATTTTCTTATACAATCCGCGCTCCTCAGGCAAATAACCAATTTGCTCTACATGCTTCGGTTGCAATAACTCCCCATCAAAGAAAACTTGCCCCTCATCCGGTGCTGTGATCTGATTAATGATGCGAATAAGCGAGGTTTTACCTGCTCCATTGGGGCCTAGTAGTCCAAATATGCAGCCTTTCGGAATTTCTAAACTAACTCCGGCGAGTGCGGTGTGATCCGCATAACGCTTCACCACATTCTGAATTGATAATATCATAAAGTAAAATTAACTAGACGAATATAAACAAAAAATGCGTTCAAATCCCGCCAAAAGGATGAACGCATAATAAAGAGGATAAGTGAAATTAAACGATAATTTTAGACACAAAATCCCAAATAACCACTCCCATACTCACCGATACATTTAATGAATGTTTTGTGCCAAATTGGGGAATCTCTAAACTAAAATCTGCCGCTTGAATCCAAGCATCATTTACTCCAAAAACCTCATTACCGAATACAAAGGCATATTTTTGATCCTTAATCGGCTCAAATTTTTCTAATGAAACGGAACCCTGAACCTGTTCCACACAAACGATTTGATATCCCTCCTTACGCAATACCTCGCGACTTGATGCCCCATCCTCAAAATAGACCCAATCTACTGACTCATCTGCCCCTAAAGCTGTTTTCGAAATCTCCCGATGCGGAGGTTTTGCTGTGATTCCGCACAAATGAATGGCCGCACATTTAAAAGCATCCCCTGTTCTAAAAGCAGAACCTATATTATTCATGCTTCTAATGTCATCTAAAACGATCACATACGGAAACTTTTCTGTGTTTTTATAAGTGGATACATCGAGCCTATTCAGCTCATCCATCGATAATTTCTTCGACATAATTGCTAGGCTATCCACGAGAAAGGATACGCTAACTCAGGCACCTTTACTCGATCTGCTAATTTTTCCAAACGGGCAGGTAAATTAGCCACATAATCACGTGCTTTCTCAGCAGTTTCATTTAATCCGGTTAAATTTTCAATATTCCAATCACTAATCAACCCTTTCATGATTGTCACATAATCTTGCGTCGTATATACGCCTAATCGTTGTGCTGCGTCAGAAAAATGTTCAAACAAGGAGCTTTTCGCACCATTGATTTCACGTAAAAAGTGTGCCGGCATTACAATCTTCTTCTTCATCATATCCGCAAAAGCAAGCATCATTTCATTCGGATCAAGATTAAAGATCTCTGAAACGAAGGCACGGTAGGCTTTATGATGACGTAACTCATCTGCGGCGATTTGCGCACACATCCGAGATAAAAGTGAATTTCCGTGTTGCTTGGCTAGGGAGGCTGTGCGACGGTGAGAAATGTTCGTTGCTAATTCTTGAAACGAAGTGTAAACGAAATTACGGTAAGGATCAGCTGATGTACCGATATCAAAACCGTCTGCAATTAAGTATTGAGTGGAAACTGCTACCGCTTTCATGTCCACCTTCCCTGATAAATACAGGTAGGTTCCTAATAAATTACCGTGGCGATTCTCCTCTGCTGTCCAAGTGCGAATCCAGCGTGCCCAACCATCATTTTGATCCAAATGATTAACTGAATCCATGGCTAATAACCATGATTCATAGGTAGGTAAAGCCTCTTCCGTAATCGTATCACCCACTAAAACTGCCCAATAATCATAGGGCAATTCGTTCGCTGCCTCTTGCAAAGCTTTCACATCAGCAAAGAAAGAATCCTTTGTCGAATCCGGTAACATATCTGCTGGCTGCCAATTGGTTTCGATCGGGACTAAATAATCCTTCACGTAGGTGTCCATGTTTTTGGCCAATTCAGTCATGACCTCTAAGCGTGTGTGAAATTGCGACATTCGTTTTTTGGTTATTTAAATAGTACCCGAAGATACTAATAAATCCCTATTTAACCTCCCAAATACGTAATTCCTTTATCCTGAGCTCTCCTCCTGAAGCCACTAAACGAACCGATTCTTTTTTCTTAGGGAAGCGCAAAGAGCTGATGGCCACCACGCCATCCTGAGCTAATAATTCTACGGTCGAGCGATCCACCACTAATTGCATTATTTTTTCTTCACCAGGTATAAATGGGGCCGACTGAATCATATCAAAGCCAGGAGCTGGAACTACACCGCTCAATCGGCGATCAACAAACCAATCTTGACTCTTTTCATCAAAACCGATACGCGTCAATTCTGGATTCTCTTTCGCCTCATCACCTATTTCAATACCCCATTGTTTAGCATTCGTGGCATCTACATTAAGTTCTATGACATAGGTCTTATTTTGAAGAAATTTAATCCCTGACAATGTTTTACTGCCTTTAAGGACCAAATTTTTTGCTTCATAGCTCGGTTTTTGTTTCGTCAAATCAGGCTTTAACACTTGTCTTAATTTTAAACCTTGTGAGGTTTGTTGTAAGGAAAGTGTTCGCGCTAATGACATTTGACCTTTCCATGGAAAAGTTGGCTGCTCTTTCGCATACGACCAACTTAACATCCAGCCTAACCAAAAAGCCTCCTTATTCACTGTATTGTAGAAGGGAATTGCCGCATAAAAATCACGACCAAAGTCAACGTAATTTACCTGCTCCTTGGGAGCATCGTTCGTAAAGGTCTTACCATCAAAATTCCCCACAAAATACTGCATGCCTACCGTTTTCTTATAAGGCCCTTGACTCGATAAAGCTAAGACCCACTTCGTTTTCTTTGATTTTTCTACCGGCAATTCTAACAAAGAAGGACATTCCCAAATCATGTCCACATCCCCTTGTTTCCCAAATTCACTCAATAGATCCCAATGGATTAAATCCTTTGACCCATAAAACTGCACTGTGTATTCCCATGGTTTCGCCACTGTCATGACAAACTGTTTAGATGGAGTATGGTAAATAATATTAGGGTCTCTAAAGTCCTTTAAATTGATGTTTAATACGGGGTTTTGAGCATATTTCGTCCAAGTCAACCCTTCGTCATTCGAAAAGGCTAAATGCTGCTCCTCTCTCGTGTATGGATAATCTGCCGTGTAAATGGCAATCAACAGGGGCTTGGTAGGATCTCCCAGCCCTGAAACATGATCTTTATCGTACACTACGCAACCGGAGAATATGAATTCTTTCCCATTCGGAATCGCTACTGGCAATTCTTCCCAATGCAATAAGTCTTTGCTTTTAGCATGTCCCCAACTCATATTTCCCCATTCATTTCCTTTGGGATTGTGCTGAAAAAATAAGTGGTAATTACCATTTATGTAGATCAAGCCATTGGGGTCATTCGTCCAATTTTTCTTGGGTGTAAAGTGGATGGCAGGACGCCATTGTTCAGTAGCAGTTTGAGAAAAAGAATTAAACGCGATCAGCGTTAAAATGAATAAAGTGGATTTTATTTTCATCTATTTGGAGATAATATGCATTCTTGAAATGGGGATTAAACCAATCCCCTAGATTGTAATAAGTCGCACTCGAGGGTAGCGGATAAGCAATAGGATAGTGTCGATGTCCAAAAACAAAGGCCTCCACCGATGGGTTCGATGCAGCCGTTTCACGCACATAAGACAAAATATAATCAGTTTCTGAATCAAAAGCTTGCTCGCCTTTCTTCTGTGTACTTTCCTTACGAGTAGAAGACCAAAAATTCGCTAAGCTAATCCCCACATTAGGATGTAAGAATCCAAAAAACCATTGCGCTAATGGATTTGTAAATACCCGTTTTAAAAGCTTATATCCTATATCTCCTGGGCCTAAACCATCACCGTGACCGATGTGTAAGTGATAGTTCCTATTTGCTGCACTAATTTTTAAATCACGAGGTTCTCTGTAAATTTTAGCACCAAGTTCGCGTTCTAGATAATCCCACATCCACAAATCATGGTTACCCACAAAAATATGAATAGCAATTCCTTGATCCGCTAATGCGGCTAATTTGCCTAAAAAACGCACGAAACCGCGAGGGACTGCTGTTTTATACTCGAACCAAAAATCAAATAAATCCCCTAAAAGAAATAAATCTTGGGCATCTGATTGAACCTGATCTAACCAAGAAACCAAGGCTTTCTCCCGCTCTCTGGAGGTTTTTTCATCAGGAAAACCCAAATGAAAATCCGAGGCGAAATATACTTTTTTCCCAGAAGTCAGATTAATTTGAATCATATAAAAAAATGGGGCGATTGTTAGGCGCCCCAATTAATTAACTATCAGTACCTGTGGATTTAGGCTTTCTTGTTCTAGGCTTTGCCGCAACATCCTTGGAAGCAGCAGGCTTTTTAGCCGTCGTTTTTTTAGCTGGAGCTTTCGCTACTACCTCTGCTTTCTTAGCGGCAGAGGCTTTTTTAGGCGCATTCTTTTTCTCCTCAGCTAAGTCACGTTCATCTTTAGCCACCTTGCGTTTTTTCTCAGTCTCCCCCTTGATAAACTCTTGGTAAGAGGTTAACTGCTCGAATGGACGAGGACCTACTAGCGCCTCTAAATCACTTTGAAACAATACCTCTTTTTGCAATAATTGCTCTGCTAAAATTGTCAATTTATCTTGTTTCGATTTCAACAATTTCTTTGTGCGATCATAGGCCTCTTTGATAATTTTACGAACCTCCTCATCAATTTCACGTGCCGTCGTTTCTGAATACGGTTTATTGAATTGATATTCTGACCCTTTCGAATCGTAATACGAAATGTTCCCTAATTTATCGTTCATACCATAAATGGTCACTATGGAGTAAGCTAATTTAGTAATTCGCTCTAAGTCGTTTTGTGCACCTGTTGAAATCTTGCCAAAGACAATTTCCTCCGCCGCACGACCACCTAAAGTCACACACATCTCATCCATCAACTGCTCTGTGCGATACAAAAACTGCTCTTTAGGCAAATATTGTGCGTAACCTAGTGCTGCCACCCCACGAGGAACGATTGATACTTTCACTAATGGATTAGCATGCTCTAAGAACCAACCTGCAATCGCGTGCCCAGCTTCGTGGAACGCAACTATTTTCTTCTCTTCTGGAGAGATTAACTTATTTTTCTTCTCTAAACCACCAATTACACGATCCATCGCTTCTTGGAAGTCATTCATGTCAACCGCTGACTTAGAACGACGTGCAGCAATTAAGGCTGCCTCGTTACATACGTTTGCAATCTCAGCACCTGCAAAACCTGGAGTCTGTGCAGCTAATTCCTTAGGATCTGTATCTTCTGCTAATTTCAAAGGCTTTAAATGTACTTTGAAAATCGCCTCACGACCGATGATATCGGGTTTGTCGATGGAGATTTGACGATCAAAACGACCTGGACGCAATAAAGCAGAATCTAACACATCTGGACGGTTTGTAGCCGCCATAATGATGATACCTGAATCTGTAGCAAAACCATCCATCTCCACTAATAGGGAGTTCAAGGTATTTTCGCGTTCGTCATTTCCCCCTGGCATCGACCCACGTCCACGAGAACGACCTACCGCATCAATCTCATCAATAAAGATGATACAAGGCGCTTTTTCCTTTGCTTGCTTGAATAAATCACGTACACGCGCTGCACCCACGCCCACAAACATCTCCACAAAATCAGAACCTGATAAAGAGAAGAACGGAACACCAGCTTCCCCTGCAACTGCTTTTGCAAGCAAAGTTTTACCTGTACCTGGAGGGCCTACTAACAAAGCACCTTTCGGTATTTTACCCCCTAAATCAGTGAATTTTTTAGGGAATTTTAAGAACTCTACAATCTCTTGAATTTCTTCTTTAGCCTCGTCTAAACCAGCTACATCATTGAATGTAATCTTCACTTTAGACTCCCCTTCGATCAAAGTAGCACGTGAACGACCAATATTGAAAATTTGGCCACCACCGCCAGCTCCTCCCCCCATTCTGAAGAATAAGAAATAGAAACTTAAACCCATTAAAATAAAGAAGCCCCAGGTACCTAACCAGTCCAATGGACCGGTTCTCGTCTCCGGAGAAGCCATTATTTGTTCATTACGCGGGAAGTCTTTTTGGCGATCTTCTAAGAAACGCTCGAAACTCTCTTTCGAATTAATCTCAAATTCAAAGTGGGGAACTTGAGCCGCAGGAACTAATTTCTGCGTCGTATTTTTCTTGAAATACTTCGGAATAAAAGTAGGCTTTAAGCTTACCTCAACCGTCTTATCATTCACAATGACCACCTTCTCCACCTCTTTTTGAATCAACATAGACTCAAACTGCTTGATGGTGATCGGCTGTAATATTGTTTCCTTAGAAAAGAAAAACAGACTGATTACGGCGATAACTAACCCTACTACCATCCAACTTTGAAATCCTCCTGCTGGTTTTTTAGGCATTCTTGGTTGTAAGCCAGAGCGCTTCGCATTTTTAAAATTATTCCCTTGTTTCGCCATTTTGAAATTTATTGTTGGGCATTAAACACCATGATCAGTGCAAAGGTTCTATAAAACTAAAATATTATTAATCCGGAATGACAGTAAACTTAGCATCACCCCATAACTCCTCTAATTTGAAAAAAGAACGCTTTTCTTTTAGAAAAACGTGCACGATGACATCATAATAATCCATCAAAATCCACTCCCGATTTGCCTTGCCTTCTACCGCATGAACATGAATTTTACCAGACTCCCACACTTCCTTATCCACTGAATCAGCGATTGCATCGATTTGAGTATCAGAAGTACCTGAACATATCACAAAAAAATCGGTGAAAGCATTATCGACTTTACGCAAATCTAGCACGGTTATTTCTTGTGCTTTTTTATCCTGCATACCTTTTACCACCCAGCTCACGATTTCCTCAGACGCATCTACTTGCTTTGCGGCTTTCTTTAGAGTTTTACTCATAAATGTTTTTTCTGTATTAATTTGTGTAACAAGAAACCAATAACGAATAAAAATCTAAATTTGTTCTTGTAACCCTAAAATTACAAATAATAATTGAACAATTACCAAGCTCATACCCGCTTCGTCGGCAAAAACAGTAAATATCTTGACATTTGTCCATCCACTAATTCTTTAGCCTTTTCCGAGGCTTTAAATAGCGATTTACCAGAAGGTTTTGCTTGGATTGCGGGTCATCAAACAGCTGGTAGAGGACAGCGAGGAAATACGTGGAGCGCAGAACCCAATCAAAATCTAACCCTCTCCTATTTATTAAGGCCACCGCATCCATTGGTGGAGAAACAATTTTATTTAAGTAAGGCCATAGCGAATGGCATTTTAGCTGGATTAGAGACTTGGTCGCGTGCCACCCAAGGCGAAAATTTCAATTTCGAAATTAAATGGCCAAATGACATATACTTGGATGGAATCAAAATGGGAGGTATCCTCATAGAAAATAATTTTCAAGCAGGACAATGGAGTTTTGCTATCATCGGAATAGGGCTAAATATCAATCAAAAACAATTTGGCCCCATTAGAGGAACCTCACTTCTTTCTTATCTTCAGCTTAGCCAAGAGATTCCACTAGAAGTAATATACAAGTACATCTCTCAGGGCATTGAAGAATCGTATGATCTCTTCCTGAGTAGACAATTTTCGAAGATAGACGAAATTTACCATGAACGATTATTCAGACGTGGTCAATGGGCCTTATATGAAACCGAAAAGGAAAAATTTGAAGGTAAAATTATAGGCGTAAATGAACAGGGTTTATTAGAAATAGAAAAAGAATTCACGGTAGAATCCTATGATTTAAAGGAAATAAGTTTTATTTTTCCCTCCTAATTTACCCTAAACCACCTGTATGATCTCCCATTACCAAAGCAATTTGGAGAATTTTCTTCATTGGGCACAACACACTCCTAATCAACTCTATTTAAGACAACCTACTGGAGACCACTACATTGACTATTCTTATGCTACAGCTGCCGTCGAGGTAAAGAAAGTTGCCCAATTCATTCAGAATACGCTAACTGAAGGATCTAAAAATGTAGGTATTCTATCTAAAAACTCAGCCCATTGGATGATGGCAGATTTAGCCATTGCGGCGGCAGGTGGAATATCCGTTCCGTTTTATGCCACATTGACTAAAGAGCAATTGCATCAGGTTTTAGTTCATTCTGAATGCCAAATTTTAATCGTGGGGAAATTAGATCATTGGGAGAAAATAAAAGACGGTATACCAGAGCGCATTCAATTAATTCACACTCCGGAGAGCTCAGAAAAAACAGGTACTCAATGGATTGATATCCTAAAAAACACAAAGGAAATTAAGTCATTGCCTAAACCTAAGCCAGAAGACATTGCCACGATTGTCTATACCTCAGGCACCACTGGAATGCCTAAAGGGGTCATGATTACCTATGGCGGCATCGAGGCGGGAATTAACATGGCACGCGAAATCGCTTTATTGGACCAACCTAACACCCGGTTCATCTCCTATTTACCTTTGTGCCACATTGCAGAAAGAAATTTTGTTGAATTTGCAGCAACGGCAGCAGGTGGCACTATCCATTTTGTTGAAAATTTAGATACCTTTTCTACGAATTTAGCCCGCGCTAGACCTACCCATTTCTTAGCTGTGCCCCGTATTTGGGCGAAATTTCAGGAGGGTATTTTGCAAAAAATAGGAGGCCAAAAGAAGCTAAGTCTACTTTTGGGTATCCCTATTGTCAATAAACTAATTCAGAAAAAAATTCAAAAAGGACTTGGATTGGACCAAACTTCTTTAGCCGTTACTGGGGCAGCACCTATCTCAGCAGAATTGTTGATTTGGTTCCAAAAACTAGGAATCTTTATCCAAGAAGCCTATGGAATGACTGAGAATATGGGTTTAAATGCCGTAATGCCACGTAACCAAATAAAACTAGGTACCGTAGGACGAATCCATCCTGACTGTGAAACGCGCATCGATCCTGAAACACAGGAAATCCAAATGCGTGCACCTTACAATACTGTTGGGTATTTTAAAGAGCCTAGGCTAAGCCAAGAATTATTTACAGAAGATGGCTGGCTGAAAACTGGAGATCAAGGCAAATTAGATACAGACGGATTTATATCAATCATAGGACGGGTAAAAGATAATTTCAAAACAGCCAAAGGCCACTATGTCGCTCCAGCACCCATCGAAAATAAATTAAACACCCACGATTACGTTGAACAAGTTTGTGTGGTAGGAGTTAACTTACCCCAACCGATTGTGCTTATCGTATTAAGTGCACTAGGGAAATCGATGGAGCAAGCTGAAATTAAGACTGCATTTGAAGCTCTTCTCAATGAAGTTAACCCTACATTAAAAAATTATGAACATTTGCGCAAAATGGTCATCGTAGATGAAGATTGGACCATCGAAAACGAGTGTCTAACGCCCACAATGAAGATTAAAAGGCCCTCTATTGAGCAAAAGTACCAAGCTAACTTTGACTATTGGTATGCTCATCCAGAAACGATTATTATAAACTAATGGATTAAAATTTTTACCTTGCGGGGTGAAAAATTACCGCCTATATCTGTTAGCACTAACCTGCTTTTTTATTCAAGAAGCAGCTCAAGCTCAGTATGTAATAGTGGACAGTGTCATTTTCAAAGGAAATGAAAAAACACGTGAGAATATACTAATTAGGGAGCTGGATTTTTCATCGGGCGATACTATTCAGGTATCCGCACTTGATAGTCGACTTGAGTTTAACAGACGCAAATTAACTAATACCAACTTGTTCATTTGGGTCAAAGGAGATTACCACCAAAATAGGCCAGAACATATCGTCATCACCTATGAATTCTTAGAGCAGTGGTATTTATTAGGTTATCCCATCTTTCAATTAGCAGATCGTAATTTAAATGATTGGTGGTCTCGAGGTCATTCGATGGAACGCACGATTTATGGTGCCCATCTCATCCATAATAACTTCATGGGAAGGAACGAAAAAGTAAGCTTTAAAGCAGAAACAGGCTTTACACAACGACTTGAGCTTGGCTATTCGAACCCCTACTTGGATCGAAAAAAAACCATTGGGATGGGCGCTTCACTTTCCTATACTACAAACAAAAACCTAGCCTTCAGGACCATAAACGATTCCTTAAATACATTGAGTAGCGAAAAGGTTTTAAGGGAGCGCTGGAGCGGTGCTTTAAGCCTTCGGAAGAGAGTAAAATTTTACGATTTCCATTTCGCGGAAATTCGCTACAGCCATTCCGTTGTGGCAGACACCATAAGGCAGTTAAACCCCAATTACTATTACAAGGGATCGAACGAACAAAACTTCTTGCAATTAACTTACGCCTACTCCTACGATTTTAGAGATTATGCCCCCTACCCTTTGCGCGGCAGGAAGTTAGACTTTGCTTATAACTATTTTGGCATTTTAGCCCAAGACGCATTGAATTATTGGGACCTAAGAGCATCTATCGCCTACTTTTTTGACTTAGGATCAAATTTCTTTGTTACTACCCAATGGAAGGGTAAAATAACCCAAGAGAACAAAAACATACCCTATGCTAATTTGCAGGCACTCGGATATGGCAGTGATAACGTAAGGGGCTATGAATTAAATGTGATCGATGGCACTAATTATGTACTATCTAAAAACACCTTTAAATACCAGTTATTCAGTAAAATCATTCCTATCCGATTTATACCCTACAAGCAATTTAATCAAATGCCCATCGCCATTTACCCTACAGCATTCTTTGATTTTGCCTATGTGTACCAGCCCAAACCGGAATTAACAGCTAGTCGTTATTCTAATCGCTGGATCTATGGAATGGGATTAGGATTCGACTTAGTGACCTATTATAATTTTGTTTGTAAACTGGGAGTGCCCGTGGTAGGAAGTGGCAGATCTGGTCTTGTGGTTAGTATTGGTAGAGAATTTTAGCCAAAAAAAAAGCCAGTCAAAGACCAGCTCATTTTAAAAATACCTAACCACTAATAATCTTATATATCTTGTAGGCAAAAGCCTATTAAAAGCATAATTTTTCCAAAAATAACATTTTTTATTATCAATGGCGAAATTCATTTATTTTTGACAAATAAAATTCCTTCTTTCTAGCCAAAATCACATGAACAAACCGTTAAATAAGCTATTCATATCTATATTCGCTATTTCCGTTTTTGCTATCTCCTGTAGTCAAGAGAAACAAAATGAGAATAAGGAAAGTGGCCAGCAAGAAGCCATTACTGCTGCCTGGGAAGATAGTGGTGACTGGGTTCAAAAACTAAGCCTAAGCCCTAATCAAGTGATTCGAAATGCCACATGGGGACAAGATATGGAAAGTATAAAGGATACACTGGAATTAGCGGAAACTCAACCAGAAAAAGGCAAATCGTTCACCCTCTATTTCGACGATACAGATTTAAACTTCAGTGATATCACCTATATCCCTGATGATCAGAATAAATTACAAGCAATTGAATTCGATATCTTTGTTGAAACTGGAGCCGAGGTACAACCTTTAATTGATCACTGGAAGGCATATTTAGATGCCAAATTTGGCCCATCTCAGGAAAAAGACAAAACCATTCTCTGGTCTAAAAACAAAAATACCCGAATCCAATTAGAGAATGTGAGTACTCCCAAGGATCCGGGTATCAAAATCAGCTTTGCAGCTGCTCATTAAATTTTATAAATCCAGCCGCGCGTATCAACGATTTCACCTAATCGAATCTGGCTGATTTCGTTATAAACTTTTGCTGAAAAATCAGTCTCTTTACGCTCTGGTAATTCATAATCCTTTCCATCAAAACCAATCGTCTGGATAGGAGCAATAACGGCAGCCGTTCCTGCACCAAACGCTTCAGTCACCGCTCCTGAACTAATCCCTTCTACTAGTTCCTTCACGGATAAAAGACGCTCCTGAACATCCACGCCCCAGTCTTTAGCAATCTGAATAACCGACTTACGTGTCACGCCATCCAAAATCGTGTCCCCTGTAGGTGCTGTCACCAAGGCTCCATTGATGATAAACATTAAGTTCATTGTACCCGCTTCTTCCACATATTGATGAGTGGCCGCATCGGTCCAGATAATTTGATCGTAACCTGCTTTATTCGCTTCTATCGTAGGATAAAGTGAACCACCGTAATTACCGGCATTCTTCGCAAAACCTACCCCACCTTTTGCGGCACGTATGTATTCAGTCTCTACTCGAACACGCAAAGGCTTCGAATAATAAGAACCCACCGGGCAAAGGAAAATGATAAACTTATAGGTTGTTGAAGGAGAAACTCCCACGTATTCATCTGTCGCAAACATAAATGGACGGATATACAAAGAGCAGCCTTCTTTTTCTGGCACCCAAGCATTATCCAATTGGATCAATTGCTTTAATCCACCCAAGAAAATCTCTTCAGGTACCTCAGGCATGCACATACGAAGCGC
>VFQS010000294.1_pt1 | contig 61485 bp, 59 predicted proteins | sample 3512361 | NCBI WGS metagenome assembly VFQS01 (sample SAMN10412375, study PRJNA504923) | tailings metagenome | isolation source: Relicate 1 Philex TSF3 active mining | place: Philippines | reverse complement strand
AGAATTGTCAGGAATATTGTGAATAGTGCTTTTCGACTCATTAACCAAAGGTACTTAGCCGTTATGGCTTTGTCTACGAATCGTCTTAATTCAGTACTAGTCGATACTGACGAGGTCGAAATACTCTTCTTTCCAAATATCTTCATCACCATCAGGTAGCAAAATCACGCGTTCTGGCTTCAGGGCTTGAACCGCACCTTCATCGTGAGAGACCATGATGACAGCTCCTTGATATTCACCAAGGGCCCCAAGAATTTCAGCGCGAGATGCTGGATCTAAGTTATTCGTTGGCTCATCGAGAAGAAGAACATTTGCTGCAGAGACAACCAAAGTAGCAAGGGCTAGACGAGTTCTTTCTCCACCAGAGAGCACCTTGACTGGCTTATGGACATCATCACCAACGAAGAGGAATGAACCGAGAACGTTACGAGCTTCTGGTTCACGTAAGTCATCTTTAGATGACAACATGTTTTCCAGAATGGTGCGCTCGAAGTCGAGCATTTCATGTTCCTGGGCGTAGTAACCGAGCTTTAGGCCATGGCCATGTTCAACTTTTCCGGTATCTGATTCCAATTGGTTGGCCAGAATCTTCAATAACGTGGTCTTGCCGGCACCGTTGAGTCCAAGGATGACAACGCGAGATCCCTTATCGATCACGCAAGATACATCGGTAAAGATTTCAAGAGAGCCGTAGCTCTTAGAGAGTTCTTCACCAGATAGCGGAGTCTTGCCACAAGGAGCAGGAGTAGGAAAACGAAGCTTTGCCACCTTGTCGCTAACGCGAACATCTTCAAGTGAAGAGCGCAGTTTTTCAGCGCGACGTAACATGCCTTGCGCGGCAGTTGCCTTGGAAGCTTTGGCGCGCATCTTCTCGCCTTGCTTCTGCAAGATTTCAGCCTTCTTCTCGGCGTTGGCACGCTCTTTCTTGCGGCGATGTTCATCTTGTTCGCGCTGCAAGAGGTACTGCTTCCATCCCATGTTGTAGACATCAATGACGTTGCGGTTGCCGTCAATGTAGAAGACTTTATTAACAACGGTTTCAATTAAGTTCACATCGTGGGAGATGATGACAAGCCCACCTGAATAGTTGATGAGGTAGTTGCGCAACCAGATAATCGAATCAGCATCAAGGTGGTTGGTTGGCTCATCGAGCAGCAAGGTCTCAGCCCCTGAAAAGAGGATGCGCGCTAACTCAATACGACGGCGCTGTCCGCCTGAAAGCGTGTCGAGCTGGTTATGAAAGACTGCTTCAGATACTCCGAGGGATGTAGCAATCGCTTCTGCCTCAGAGGTCGCGGCATATCCACCAGCTGCGTTAAATTCAGCGTCGACGCGTGTGTAACGCTCGAGAGCCTTCTCAAGTTCGGCTCCTTCTGTCGTTGCCATCTCTTGTTCAACTTGAGCCATACGAGCTGCAATCTGATCGAGATCACGCGCTGACAAAATACGATCAATTGCTGTTCCTTGATCTTCGCCAGTGCGAGGATCCTGTGGCAGATAACCAATCTTGCCGGTGCGCTGAACTCCACCACCAGCAGGCAGGTTCTCTCCAGCTAAAACTTTGGCAAGGGTTGATTTACCGGCGCCATTACGACCTACAAAGCCGATGCGATCGCCATGGTTGATGCGCACATTAACGCCAGATACCAAAAGGCGCGCTCCAGCACGGAGTTCAAGAGCGGTTGTAGCGATCATTTGGCGAAGTCTCCCACAGTGTCGGTGGGACAAGAAATTAAGCTAGTTAATGACCGAAGGTCATCTGACTTTGACTATTCAGCGCCGATACGGGTACGGCGAGGAACTGAGTAGGACTTTGCTACTGCAGTTAATTCATCTGAAACCTGAACGCGAACTGCATTCTCATCTTTCAAAAGCTTTGCGAGGGCTGCAATTGTTGCCTTTAGCTCTTTAGATTCAGTTTCAAGTTCTAGCTTGCTCATCTTGGTAAGACGGCGAAGTGGCATATCGAGGATATATGTAGCCTGTTCATCATTGAGTTTAAAGTCTTTGATGAGCTTCTCTTTAGCAGCTGCTGCATCATCGCTGCCACGAATAATCTTGATGACCTTATCAATATCGATAATCGCCTTGAGCAAGCCATCGACAAGAGAAAGGCGATCTTCAGCCTTAGCTTTACGGAACTCAGAGCGACGACGGACAACTTCGATGCGGTGATCGATAAACACCCGCAGAAGTTCTTTCAGGCCAAGAGTCTGTGGCTTGCCCTTAACGAGAGCGACTGCGTTAATAGCAAAGGCATCTTCCATAGGTGTGAGCTTGAAGAGCTTTTCAAGGACATCTTCTGGCTCAAAGCCATTCTTCAACTCAATAACAACGTTGGTGCCGGTCTGACCATCTGTCAGATCGACGATATCTGAGATTCCCTGGATCTTTTTCGCTTTTACTAAATCCGCGATGCGTTCAACAACTTTTTCAGGGCCGATATTGAATGGAAGTTCTTTGATGACAATTCCCATCTTGCGAGAAGTCACCTTGCTAATTTCAACGCTGGCGCGAACTTTGAATGAGCCCTTACCTGTGGCATATGCCTCGCGCACACCTTCGAGTCCAACGATTTCGCCACCTGTTGGGAAATCTGGAGCCGGCATGTGCTTCATCAACTGGTTGAGCGTTGCCTTTGGATTCTCAATCAGGAACTTAGTTGCGGCGATAACTTCGCCTAAGTTGTGAGGCGCCATGTTGGTCGCCATACCAACTGCAATTCCTGAACCGCCATTTACTAATAAGTTAGGAAAAGCTGCCGGCAAAACCAACGGCTCAGAGAGTTGGCCGTCGTAGTTAGGACCGAAATCAACTGTGTTCTCATCTGCTTCTGCCACCATCGACATCGCAGCTGCAGCAAGACGCGCTTCTGTGTAACGCATGGCAGCGGGACCAGCATCGAGAGATCCAAAGTTTCCGTGGCCATCAATTAGGGGTAGCTGCATCGAGAAGTTTTGCGCCATACGAACTAGTGCGTCATAGATTGCAGAGTCACCGTGTGGGTGCAACTTACCCATGACTTCACCAACTACACGCGCGCTCTTTACATGACCGCGCTCTGGACGCAGACCCATATCGCTCATCTGATGAAGGATGCGGCGGTGAACTGGCTTTAGACCATCGCGCGCATCTGGAAGTGCGCGTGAGTAGATAACTGAATATGCGTACTCAAGGAAAGATTCTGACATTTCAGAAGAGACATCGATATCGACGATCTTGCCCGGAAATTCACCAGGTTTAGGTCCAACGACCTTTGCTGATTTCTTTGGGGCCGCTGTCTTCTTCGTTGCCATGGCGGGTATTCTGCCAAGTGAATGCGTTAAATCTTGGTACCTACACGCGGTCTTGCCCCAACGATTGCAACACAATGGGCAGCAACTTCGGCTCCAGCCATTAAAGCGTGGGTTAAATCCTTCTTTGTCGCAAAATAGGAAATAAATCCAGCGGCAAATGAATCTCCGGCACCGGTGGTGTCGACCACTTCGGTCGATGTTGCTGGAACTGAAACTGATTGCCCTCCACGACTCTTGCCGATAGCCCCATGAGAACCGCGCTTGATGACAACTGTTGATGACGACTGAAGTAATTGGTCAAGAGCAGCCTCAATATCGGTAAGCCCTGTGAGGTACGTAGCCTCTTCTTCATTCAGAAGTAGTACATCCATCAGTGGTAGCCAACTTTTTACCTCATTTATATCAACATCTTTCATGCCACCGACAGATGCCGGATCAAAGTAAATTGTTAAATTAGCGGCCTTAATCTCGGCAATCATCGCCATGATTCCGTCGCGTGATAGAGGATCTAGAGGCGAATAACCAGATATATAAACAGCGTTAAATCCATCTAGTTCAGGAAGATCGCCGATATGCAGACCTGAGTTGGCTCCATTATCCGGAAACATAGTGCGTTCCCCGGTTGGATCAACTAGTACAACGACAACTCCAGAATGGCCATTATCAACAACTAGATTGTGATGACGAACTCCTAACGCATCGAATTCATTCACTAGCGCCGAACCTGCTGCATCATTTCCGACATGCCCCACGATGGTGGCGCGGGCATCGGTACGGGTCAGCCAGGCAGCCACATTTCCGGCAGCTCCGCCACCATGAGTTGATATCTGAGCAGGGGTATCGCTGCCGTAGTTGATTTCAGATGGCATCACCGCAATCTTGGTGACGACATCAAGCATGACATCACCGATACATAAAACCTTGGCGGTCATGAGTTGTGCACTGCAACAGCGATATCAGCGGCCAGAGCCGAATTGGATTTAATGATTTCAATATTCACCTTGAGTGATTCACCTTCGGATGCTGTATGGAAATGCTCGAGAAGGTAAGGAGTAACAGCTTTGCCGAAGATTCCATTCTTGGCAGCGCCTTCTAGTCCGCTCTTCAAAATTGCATCGTGACGCGCACGGTCCATCTCTTTCGCCACAGGGTTGGCGACAATCAGCGCCTGTGCATCAGTCTTGAGTCCACCACGCGCGTTGATGATGGCGGCGATTTCAGCGGCTGAATCGACCTGATGTTCTATCGAATAGCCAGAGTCGGTCAGATAGAAACCGGGGAAGTGCGTGGTCTTGTAACCAACGACTCCGATGGCAAGAGTTTCTAAACGCTCAAGAGTTGCTGCCACATCAAGAATTGACTTCACGCCAGCGCAGACGACGGTGATATCTAGATTAGCAAGAGCCGTCAGGTCTGCAGATTCATCAAATGATTCATTGGCGCCGCGATGAACACCGCCCAATCCGCCAGTTGCAAAGGTGTGAATTCCGGCAAGGACAGCTAAATGTGCAGTTGCTGCAACAGTGGTTGCTGCGCTCTTTCCGGTGGCTGCGATGATTGCTAAGTCACGACTAGATGCCTTGGCAATATCATCGCGATTAGCAATCTCAACGAGTTGATCATCGGTCAGACCAATCAGAACTTTTCCATCAAGAATTGCAATCGTTGCAGGGGTTGCACCATGTGCTCGCACAATATCTTCGACTTCGCGTGCAACCTGAAGATTTGAAGGACGCGGCAGACCGTGGCTGATGATTGTTGATTCGAGGGCTACAACAGGTTTGCCAGCAGCTAACGCGCTAGCAACTTCAGGGGATGTAGTAAAAGCAAGCGAATTCATAGCGGCAACAATACTCGTGAGAGGATAAGGGTGTGCACTTGTCGCAGATTCTGCCCTCGGTATTCGCATCCCTTGGATTATCTTCGGCGCAGGATTTCTTGGGATGTGGTGAAAGTCCCAGTGGTCGCGAAGTTCTATTCCTCATCGATGGCTTAGGTGCCGATGCAATCAGTGCATATGCAGACCAGATTCCAGTGCTTACGGCAGCTATTGATAAAGGCGTAGTGACAACTTCATTCCCAACTACAACTGCAACAAGTTTGGCGACGTTAACAACAGGTGCAATGCCAGGATCCCATGGCATGTTGGGTTACACAGTGCGAGTACCTAGAAGTGGGGGACGAGTCCTTAATTCACTGAAGTGGGATGAGCGTGTTGACCCACAAGTCTGGCAACCAATGCCAACGCTCTTCGAACAAGCAATGGCCGCTGGCATCACCACAACACATGTGGCAGCAAAGAGATATGAAGGCTCTGGATTTACCCGCGCTGTATTCCGTGGCGCCAATTACAAGGGTGCCAATATTGTCGCTGATTTAGTTGATGAAACAGTGCGTGCGTTGAGCGCTAGCCCATCCTTTGTTTATCTCTACGTCAACGATTTAGATTCAGCAGGACATTCCGATGGCGTGGGTTCTGAGAAGTGGTTGGCTGCGCTGCGCGGCGTGGATCAATTGGTGGCTCAATTACTTCAGAAGGTGCCAACTGGTACTCGCATCTGGATTACTGCAGACCACGGAATGATTAACGTGCAAGAGAAGGTGGTCTTGGGCCGCGATAACTCGCTGCTGACTGATATTGCAACGATTGCAGGTGAGCCACGTATGCGCCACCTCTATCTGACAACAGAATCAGTGAGCGCCGCCGATGAAGTCATCGACCGCTGGAAAACTGAACTTGGTTCAATGGTCTCGCTCTTTACTCGCAAGGGCGCAATAACTGCAGGCCTCTTCGGAAGCGATGTCAGCCTTGATGCTGCAGATCGCATAGGTGATGTGATTGCTATTGCGCAGAACAACGTAGTTCTACTTGATCCAGATCGCGCTGATAAAGAGGGCGAGATGGTGGGCCATCATGGTGGAGATAGTCAGATAGAAAGTTCTGTTCCGCTACTTTTGCTGCAGCGCTAATTAGTTATAGAGGCTGTTCGTCCTCAGTAGGTTCTTCACTTTTGCGTCCAAACATAATTTCATCCCATGAAGGAACCTTTGCACGCGCTGTGATTCCATCTTGCGCATCGGCTGCAGTTGGAGTTTCGCGAATGACTGCAAGACGTGGAGTCTCTGGCTTTTCCTCAACAGGCTCAAAGAGATCAGCAATACGTGGAATATCGCGTACTGGTTCTTCGATGCGTGATGGATGGGTTGGTTCAGAGTGAATAATCGCTGTCGCAGCAATACGTGCTGGAGGTTCTTCATCCAGTAACCATGCACCGTTGTCATCACTGGCACTGAGTGCACGCTTTGCCATATCGAAGTCCCACGTTGCAACGCCTGAGCCATCGCGGTTTGGGAAGTGGAGTTCGATATGCCAGATGCCATCTGGAAGTCGCCAGGTATTCCAAGAAATTTGATCGATATCTACGCCACGTGGAGATAGCTTGGCAAGAACGACATCGCTAAAGGTGAGATCACTGCGGTAAGCATCTTTACGCATTACCAATTCACGAGCGCGATCCAAGATGTATTCGCGCTCTTGCATGATGGGGCCAGAGAAACGCTCTACCTTTTCGACCGTAATCTGTCCTTCGCGAGCGACTTGTTCAAAACTTTCGCCAGCGCGCAAGCGACGTTGAATCTCTTTCACGGACATAGTTTCAGTGACATCACTTGCCGGAACTGAAGTAAGGCGTGGTTGATTTACTGTCGCGCGTAGAGTGTCACTAATGCGTACGGAGTAGTTGTTGCCTTCGTTATCAACGAGCGCAAGATGGTTGCCATCTTCGGTCTTACCGGTCAGACGGAGTTCGCTCATAGGGGTGAGAATAACTGATGAGGCGGTGATTTTTCGAGAGGAAGACCCTCTAGACTTCATATATGTACGCCGAACTGCTCGAATTAGCGCGAAAAGTTGGCCTCGAAGCCGGCGCCCTCTTGATGGAGCGCCCACCCGCATTTGAAATTGAATCAAAATCCACCGCTATCGATATTGCGACGCAGATGGATAAGAAAGCAGAGAAATTCATCGTTGAATCACTTCTCGCTGCACGACCTAATGATGGAATCATCGGCGAAGAAGGTTCGGCGGTAGAGAGCAAATCTGGAATTACCTGGGTCATTGATCCACTCGATGGCACCGTTAATTATTTTTATGGACTACCTGGATGGAATGTTTCGATTGCAGCCAAAGATAAAGATGGCTCTATTGTGGGCGTAGTCACTGCACCCACAATTAATTCAACATGGTGGGCAACTCGCGGAGGTGGCGCTTTCTACAACGGCCACCAGATTCGCTGCAACGAACCGATTGCAGTAGATCGCGCACTGATTGCAACAGGTTTTCAATACGATGTTGCACATCGCACGACGCAGATGACAGATCTCGCCAAGCTTGTTCCACTTGCACGCGATGTCAGGCGAAATGGCGCAGCAGCGGTGGATCTCTGTCATGTTGCAATGGGCGCACTCGATGGCTATTACGAAGCAGGTCTAAAGGAATGGGATTGGGCAGCAGGGGGATTGGTGGCAACAGAAGCCGGTGCTCGCTTTGCTCAGTACGGCCAAGAGCCGCTGCGCACCACCGTGGCGGCAGGGCCGACCTTGCACGCCCATCTCGCCTCACTTCTCGGCTTCACCGCCTAGTAAGCGCTGGCTGAAGGGGCGATTTACGCTCAGACCCCCTTTTGTGGCAAGATACGCAGTCTGCGCGGACATATCCGTGCTTGATAGATAAGTAATGAACAGGAATCACCATGAATATTCTCGACGTAGTAGATGCTGCCTCACTCCGCAAGGACATCCCACAGTTCCGCGCAGGCGATGAACTCAAGATCCATGTCCGCGTTATCGAAGGTAACAAGTCACGTCTTCAGGTCTTCCAGGGAATTGTTATCGGTCGCCAGGGCGACGGAGTCCGCGAAACTTTCACAATCCGTAAGGTTTCATACGGCGTTGGCGTAGAGCGCACATTCCCAGTTCACACACCAGTTATTGAAAAGATTGAACTCGTCACCAAGGGCGATGTTCGTCGTGCAAAGCTTTACTACCTTCGCGATCTCCGCGGTAAGGCTGCCAAGATCCGCGAAAAGCGTGATGGCGTTGTTGGCTACGGCGACGGAATCCTTTCGACTCCGGTCGCAGTTGTTGAAGCACCTGTCGTAGAAGAAGCACCAGTTGTGTCCGAGCCAGCTGCGGTTGAAGTTGTGGCAGAGGTTCCGGCTGAAGTTACGACTACAGAAGATGTCGCTGTAGCGGAAGTTGCTGAAGCACCGGCTGTTGAAACTGCAGACGAAACAACCGAGAACAAGTAACCTTAAAACTACTTATGCCACGCAAGGGCTCAGTCCTTCGTGAGTTCCCGATTCTTGTAATCGTCGCGCTCGCTGTTTCGCTTGTCATCAAATCTTTCCTTGTGCAGTTCTTCTATATTCCATCGGGGTCTATGGAGAACACGCTGCAGATAAATGACCGTGTAGCAGTCAATAAACTTCCATTCATCTCAAAGTCAATTGAACGCGGCGATGTCGTTGTCTTCCGCGATCCATCCAACTGGCTACCTGAGCCTTATGCCGATAACCAGAACAAGGTCATCGCCAAGATTAAAGATGGTCTTGTGCTTGTCGGTGTTCTGCCCAACCCAGCAAAGCAGTACTTGGTTAAGCGAGTTATTGGCGTAGCGGGCGATAACGTTGTCGGAAAAGATGGCGTAGTCACAATCAATGGCAAGAAAACAACAGAGCCATATATTTTTGCGGGCAATAAGGCGAGCGAGCTAGATTTTAATGTCACAGTACCTGAAGGAAAGGTCTGGGTCATGGGAGATCATCGCGGAGCTTCTGCTGACTCTCGTTACCACCAAGATGATGTGAATAATGGTTTTGTTCCTCTCTCTAAGGTGACAGGGCAAGTTTTTGGAATTATTTGGCCACTTAAGCACCTTGGCCTTGTTCCTTCTCAGAATCCAATCAAGTAACTTTTACTTCCATGAAAGCGATCGAAGAGCTTCTTCGTAACGCTGGAATCACCCCGATTGCTGGAGTCGATGAAGCAGGGCGCGGACCATGTGCTGGACCCCTTGTCGTAGCTGCTGTGATTCTCAAAGATCCCTTCGCTCCAGAACTCGCAGCCGTACGAGACTCAAAAGAAGTTCCAGAATCTAAACGCGATGCGCTCTTTGATGTAATCATGGATATTGCCGAAAGTGTTTCGATTATTACTGTTTCTGCTGCTGAAGTCGATGAACGTGGAGTGCATGCAGCAAACCTTGATGGCATGCGCCGCGCAGTCAAGGGGCTACAGGTTGAACCTGCCTATGTCCTGACAGATGGATATGCCATCGAAGGACTAGCAATTCCTAACGTAGCAGTGTGGAAGGGCGATCAAGTAGTTACTGCGATTAGCGCAGCCTCCATTATTGCCAAGGTGACGCGTGATCGGATGATGGTTGAACTTGATTCGATATATCCAGAATATGGATTTGCTCAACATAAGGGCTATATCACTGCAGCCCATACTGCAGCGCTACAAGCACATGGACCATGTGCAGAACATCGCAAGTCTTTTTCAAATATTGCATCCTTACTTCGCTAGTTATACACAGAAGCCAAAAAGTAGGCCTTGAGTATGTGCGTGGCAATTTACTCTGCCGCCCATGGTGACAAGTACACGTAAGAAGAGTCCAGGAAAAAAGCAACGGCTCGGCGCCTTTGGAGAAGAGGTCGTTGCACAGCACCTTCTTTTGCGAGGCGATGAAATCCTCGAACGGAATTGGCGAGTGCGAGAAGGAGAAATAGATTTAGTTTCCCTTGGCGCAGATGGCCTCTTTCACTTCATAGAAGTTAAGACCCGTAGCTCGCTCGCCTTCGGACATCCACTCGAAGCGATCAATAGAGATAAAGCGCACCGTATGCAACGGTTGGCGTTGGCTTGGCTGGCAACTCACGGATGCTTGGGATGCGACTACACGATTGATGTTGCCGCGGTCTTGATCGGCGCAGATAGTTCACATGTCCTTGAATACCGTGCCGCAATTTTATGAGTATCGGGCGCACAGAATCAGTTGCCTTACTTGGCCTCACAGGTAATGTCGTTGAAATCGAAGTTGATATCGCCGATGGGCTGCCTGGATTTTCACTCTTAGGACTTCCTGATGCAGCGCTCTCTGAATCTCGAGATCGGGTGCGCGCTGCGCTGATCAACAGCCAAGAAACCTGGCCGAATAAGAAAGTAACTGTCTCACTGTCACCTGCGTGGTTGCCAAAGAGTGGTTCAGGCTTTGATTTATCTATTGCACTGGCACTTCTCATCGCCCAGCAAACTCTTCCGCAAGTACCTTTCGTACAGACAACCATCTTGGGCGAACTTGCACTCGATGGGAAAATTCGAGCGGTTCGCGGTGTTCTTCCTGCTCTGATTGCTGCATATAAATCTGGCATCCGACGCGCCATCGTGCCTGCCGCTAACCGAGCAGAGGCGCAGTTAATGAGCGCGATGGAGGTTCTCACCTTTGCCACAATTCATGAAGTTGCCATGTGGGCGCGCACAGGGGTTACGCCACAAGTACAAGAGTTAGATCTTGAAATTGAGGACTCTTCTAGCTATTTAGATTTTGCAGATGTTGCAGGTCAAGGCAAAGCTCGACAAGCCGCAGAGATTGCAGCAAGCGGGGGACATCATCTACTTCTCGTCGGTCCACCAGGTGCGGGAAAAACGATGATTGCATCCCGCATCCCGACCATCTTGCCTGAATTAGATCTGGAACAAGCGCTCGAAGTAACTGCAGTTCACTCAATCTCTGGCGGTCTTGGCGATCGTTCTCCAATGTCACGCCTGGCACCGATTATCTCGCCACATCACACGGCATCTCGCGTAGCAATTGTTGGTGGTGGTTCGCACATCATTAAACCCGGTGCCTGCAGCTTGGCGCATCATGGCGTTCTCTTTATTGATGAAGCTCCAGAATGCGCAGTTGGCGTATTGGATTCTCTCCGTCAACCGCTTGAATCAGGAACTATCACTATTACTCGAAGCGTTGGCAACATCACTTTTCCTGCACATTTTCTCTTAGTGCTTGCGGCCAACCCATGTCCATGTGGCAAGTTCATCGGCAAAGGTCGCGCATGCACGTGCACTTCGATTCAAGTGCGGCGCTATCTGGGCAAACTCTCCGGCCCACTGATGGATCGAATAGATATGAGGGTAATCGTTGAACCGGTCGGAAGAGTAGAGATGGCGCAGACCGAACTCGGTGAAAACAGTTCAACTATTCGACAACGCGTGATTGCGGCACGTGCTGCCGCAGCCAAGCGTTTTGCAGCTCAGCCGTGGAAGCTCAATGCACAGATACCAGCACGCGAACTTCGCAATACCTATAAGCCAGAACGTACCGCCATGAATTTCCTGCACGATGAGCTAGACCGCGAACGACTGACTGCACGTGGACTTCACAAAGTCATCCGACTTTCGTGGACCTTGGCAGATTTAAGTGGGCATGCAACTCCCACGCTCGCTGATGTGCAGCGCGCTTATGCACTTCGCGAAGGATCTGAACTATGACTAAATCTGCAATCAGGCTCGCACTTCTGTCTGCGATTGAACCGGGAACACATTTCTGGACACGCGAATTATTAAGCCATGGAATCGAAGAGTTGCACGCAAGAATCATTGGAGGTGCATATGACCCAATCAAGTATGCCAACATCATCGATAGAGTCAGTAGATTTAATGCAGATACAGAGTTTGCAAAGATTCAATCTGCGGGTGCATTTCTGCTAACTCCTGAAGATAGTGATTGGCCAATTCGAGTTGATGATCTGGAATCTCCACCGATTGCTCTCATAGTGAAAGGGCGGAGAGATCTCTTCACAAATCCATCTCTCGCCATCGTCGGCACACGTAATCCGACTCCTTATGGAACGCGTATCGCAGGGGATTTCGCGGCAGGGTTTGTCGATCGCGAATGGGACATTGTCAGCGGTGGTGCTTACGGGATTGATTCTGCCGCACATCGTGGCGCTCTTGTAGCTGAAGGTCGCACGATTGCTGTGATTGCATCTGGAATAGATACGCCTTATCCATCTGGAAATTCTCGCCTCTTCGACGAAATCTGTGAGAACGGAGCAATCATCAGTGAAGTTGCACTTGGTGTGCCAGCGCTGCCTCACCGCTTCTTGACTCGCAATCGCATCATTGCAGCGTTATCGCAGAGCACGTTGGTGGTGGAGGCGGCATTTCGAAGTGGATCTCTCCGTACTGCTCGTGATGCAGCTCAATTACTGCGACCAGTAATGGCAATTCCAGGTCCTATCAATTCACCTTCATCTGAAGGTTGTCATCGCCTCATTGGCGAACGAGCGGCCGAACTTGTGACATCAGTTGCCGATGCGTGCGAACTAATATCGGCCCTTTAGGTTCTTCTACGATGTAATGAGAGAATAAGCCCATGAGTGAATTCCGTTCTGGGTTTGTCGCAATTGTCGGCCGCCCAAATACTGGAAAATCAACTCTCATCAACGCTCTCGTAGGTAGCAAGATTGCAATTACTTCACCGCATCCAAATACTACGCGCCATGCCATTCGTGGCATCGTTAATAATGAGGCCTTCCAAGCAGTGCTCGTTGATACCCCCGGAATTCATAAGCCAAAGACCTTACTCGGCCATCGCCTCAATGCAGTTGTTAATGAGAGTTTAGATTCTGTCGATATTGTCATGATGTGCCTGCCTGCAGATGAAGCATCTGGAGCAGGAGATGTTTTTCTGGCAGCTGAGATTGCCAAATACCCACGTGCTAAGAAGTTTGCGCTTGTCACTAAGACTGATTTAGTTTCTAAGAAGAATTTAGCTACTCGTTTGCTCAGCGTAAATGAACTTGCTCAAGGCTTTACCTGGGATGAAATCGTGCCAATTTCAGCAGCAATTCACGACCAGATTGACCTTCTTGAGAAGTTGATTGGTGGCGCTCTGCCTGAGGGTCCAGCTTTCTATCCAACAGATATGAAGAGCGATCAAGATATTCAACAGTTGATTTGCGAACTCATTCGCGAGGCAGCCCTTCGTGATGCACGTGAAGAGTTGCCGCACTCGATTATGGTCACCATTGACGAGATGTCAGAGCGTGAAGAGAAAGGCAGCCGTCCCTTCTTTGATATCCATGCCACTATCCATGTGGAACGTGATTCACAGACTGGCATCTTGCTTGGACATCAAGGTGAGCGTCTGAAAGATATTGGCACACGCGCACGTAAAGATATTGAGCGCGAACTCGGAGCAAGAATATTTCTCGGCTTGCATGTGAAAGTCTCTAAAGAGTGGCAGCGCGATCCTAAGTTGCTAGAACGTCTTGGATTTACTGAGCGCTAATTGCACCTGTTGCTAGGGCAATCAAAAGAGCAGTTCCTAGAGCCACGCGATAAACAACAAATGGCATAAAGCTCTTTGTTGAGATGTACTTCATCAACCAGGCAATCACTGCGTAACCGACAAAGAAGGCTGTAGCAGTGGCTGCAAATATCTCTGAAAGCGAATAGACAGATGATGCATCTTCACTGACAGCAGCCTGCAACTGATAGAAACCACTTCCGAATACGGCAGGAAGTGCCAATAAGAATGAGTAACGGAGCGCAGCTTCACGTTTGTAGCCAAGAAGACGACCAAAGGCAATCGTGGCGCCGGATCGAGAAACTCCAGGAATCAACGCCAGCGCTTGCGCAAAACCATATCCGATTCCATCGCGTGCGTTGAGTTGGGCAAGTACTTTCTCATTCTTACCTACATAATCAGCTAAGCCGAGGATGAGTCCAAAGACAATGAGCATCGAAGCGACAATCCAAAGCGCTCTAAAGTTATTGGTGATGTAATCCTGACCTAAATATCCAAGCACAACAATAGGAAGTGTTCCGATAATGATGAGGTTTCCAAGTCGCGCTTCAGGCGAACCATCGCGTTTAAACCACGCTTTTGCAATCGCAAGAATATCCCTGCGGAAGTAGAGCAGGACGGCAAGTTCGGTACCAATCTGAGAGATTGCGGTGAAAGCAGCTCCAGGATCTTTTGCACTTGGTAGAAATTCACCAACAATTCGAATATGTGCGCTCGAAGAGATAGGTAGAAATTCAGTAAGTCCCTGAATGAGACCTAAGAAGATGGCTTCAAGCATGGCGAAAGTATCTCAAGATTTATTTCGCAGCAGGCTTGCGGCTCGCAAGATATGAACCAATTAATACAAGTGGCAGGCCAATCAGAATGCCGACAGTGAGAGGTTCATTCAAAATGATGACGCCTAATACCACTGCAAATGCAGTGTTGAGATAGGTAACCAGCGATCCACGTGCGACTCCGATAATGGCTGCAAGAGCGAAGAAGGCGACAAAGGCGGCCCCAGTTGAAAGAACCCCAAGGCCGATGACTGCACCGATTGCCTCATCAGAAATCTCATGTGTTGGCCACTGCACGACAGTGAAAGGCAGATAGAAGAGGGCTGTTATCGCCATCGCCACTGCATTGATGGCAATACCTGAAACATCTGGAAGTGCGCTCTGCACCATCATCACAGCGTAGGAGTATCCGATTGAAGCAGCCAAGACCATTGCAATAGAGAGTGGATCGGCAGCGCCGGTAAGGCTTTCAATACCAACAACGGCGATGAGTCCGATAAATCCGAGGATGATTCCAATCAGGCGAGTGTGATGCCAGACAGACTTATCACCACGCATTGAGGCAAAGATGGTTGCCCAGATAGGAACTGATGCGACCAAGAGCCCAGCTAGCCCAGATGAAATCTTCTGAGCGGCCGTCCCGATAAGAATCCAGGGACCAATCATCTCAAGAACTGCATAGAAGGCCACATATTTGATTCCCTTGATAGAAGGGATTAACTGTTTCTGTTTGATTGCGATCGGAAGCAATATGGCAGCGCCAATAGCAGTACGTAAAAAGACGACGGTGGCAGGTGAAAAACCATTTTCGGGATCAACGGCTACCTTGATAAAGAGGTAAGGAATACCCCATAAGAAACCAACGAGAATAAAGAGAAACCAGCTGCGGCGTGACATTTAAGAGATAACGCTCCTATACAAAGAGATGGTTTGTTCAGCTACAGCATCCCAACCAAAGTGTGTTTCTGCTCGAACTCGGCCAGCTTTTCCGTACTTCTCAAGGCGAGCAGGATCTGCCATCAGGTCTGATATTGCGGCAGATAAATCTGATTCAAAGCGAGTGTGATCCGATGTGTAGTCCACCAAGATTCCTGTCTCTCGGTGTGAAACAACTTCTGGAATTCCGCCGACTCGTGATGCCAGAACTGCAGTTTCGCAGCCCATCGCCTCTAAGTTAACAATTCCAAGTGGTTCATAGATAGAAGGACATAGGAAGAGATCTGCTTGGGTAAGGGCGGCAGTTAACTTGTCATGGGGGAGCATCTCTTTAATCCACCAGACATTTGAGCGAATTGCCTGTAGCTCTGCAATCAACGTGGCAACTTCGTTTCCAATAGTTTCTTCATCTGGACTACCGGCGGCAAGTACCAACCCATATTCTGCCGGCACGTTCTTCCAAGCGCGCAGTAAATGTGCGAGCCCTTTCTGGCGGGTGATGCGGCCGACGAACATCGCATAGCGCCCACTAATCCCAAACTCTTCTAAGACTGCAGGGTTGTTATTTGGGGCAAATTTACTTGTATCAACGCCATTGCGAATGGTGACAACCTTCTTTGGATCTACTTCGGGATAGGCCTTAAGGACATCTGCACGCATTCCATCGCTGACTGCAATGATCGCAGCGGCTGCCTCATAAGAAATCTTTTCGGCCCAAGAAGAAATCTGATAGCCGCCACCTAGTTGTTCAGCTTTCCAAGGGCGTAGTGGCTCGAGAGAGTGTGCACTTACGATATGTGGTGTGCCATAGAGAAGTGAGGCAGTGTGGCCAGCCATGTTGGCGTACCAAGTATGGGTATGGATGACATTAACGTTGCCAAGATTGTGTGCAATCAGAAGATCTGTCGCAATTGCTTGCAGCGCAGGATTAGCTTGTGCAAACTCAATTGGCGTGTCATAACCAAAGGCGCCATCAGTACGTGGACCACCAAAGCAATGCACATCAACTTCAATTCCAGAAACCTTGCGAAGAGCCTGCGTTAACTGGACAACGTGCACTCCAGCACCGCCATAGACTGCTGGTGGCCACTCTTTAGTGACAATTCCAATACGAGTAGCGCTCACTTCCCAAGGGTATCGTCTTGCTCTAGATAGATTGAATCAACTTGGGTAGCCTTGAGCCATGGCTCGCTTTGAAACTCCACTAGGTATCGTTCTTGCGGGCGGTGAAGGTAAGCGATTGATGCCACTGACCGCAGATCGCGCAAAGCCAGCAGTTCCATTCGGTGGTTCATATCGCCTGATTGACTTCGTACTTTCTAATCTCGTCAACGCAGAAATGCGCAAGATTGCAGTACTGACGCAATACAAGTCGCACTCACTCGACCGCCACATCACTACGACTTGGCGAATGTCGACCCTTCTTGGAAATTACATCACCCCAGTCCCGGCACAGCAGCGCCTTGGCCCACGTTGGTATACAGGTTCTGCGGATGCAATCCTGCAGAACTTCAACTTGATTCAAGATGAGAACCCAAATCACGTATTGGTCTTTGGTGCTGACCACGTTTATCGGATGGATCCCAGCCAGATGTTTGAACAACATCTCGAAACTGGTGCAGGAATCACTATCGCTGCTATCCGTATGCCGCGCGCTGAAGCACATGAGTTTGGCGTTATTGAATTAGCTGAAGATGGCATCACCATAAAGGCTTTCCACGAAAAACCATCTAATCCACCTGCGATGCCAGGACATCCTGATCTTGCTCTAGTTTCGATGGGTAATTACATCTTCAAACGCGATGTCATGGAAGAAGCTCTCATCCTTGATTCTGAGGATTTAGAGTCTCGCCACGATCTGGGCGGCAACATCATTCCAATGTTGACGAAGGCAGGAGTCGCAAAGGTTTACGACTTTGAAAACAATATTGTTCCTGGCGCAACCGAGCGCGATAAAGGTTACTGGCGCGATGTTGGTTCAATTGATGCCTACTACGACGCACATATGGATTTAGTTTCTATCCACCCAATCTTTAATCTCTATAACCGCGAATGGCCCTTGCTAACCAACCCGCCTTCACTGCCACCTGCGAAGTTCAGCGCTAACGGAATCGCGCAGGATTCGATTGTGGGAGCGGGTTCAATTATCGCTGGCGGCCATGTCAATCACACCGTTACGTCTTACGATGTTCATGTTGGTACAGGCGCCTTTGTTGATGGGGCAGTCTTAATGCCGGGAGTCAAAATTGGCGATCGCGCTGTCATTCGTAAGGCGATTATTGATAAAAGCGTGATTGTTGAGGCTGGTGCGCAGATTGGTGTCGATCTTGAGCGAGACCGTCAGCGCTTTACGGTCACCGATAGCGGAATCGTTGTCGTTGGTAAGGGAACAATAGTTAAGGCGTAAGTCTTACTATCTCACGCGCTGCAAAATCTATCGCCTGTGAAGCAGTCGGCGTGACCGCCATATTGGTAAAGAAGCCGTGAATCATTCCTTCATAACACTTGTAAGTGGCGTCTACGCCATCACGAGTAAGTAGCTCTACATACTTTTCACCATCGCTAAGTAGCGGGTCGTATTCGGCAGTAATAACAACTGCTGGAGCAAGGCTACTGAAATCCCCTGCCTGCATAGGAACTGCATAAGGATTTTCATTATGGGCATCACCTTGTAAGTACTGTTGCCAGAACCATTGCATCGCTTGCGTCGAGAGTCCATAACCGCTGGCGTTCTGAAGAAAAGATTCAGTTTCGAAATCTAGGCCATTGCATGGATAGATCAATAGTTGGAAAGCTAAGGCGATGGCGTTATCGCGGGCCTTCAGCGCAACAGCTGATGCCAAATTAGCCCCAGCGCTATCTCCAGCTACACCTAACTTGCTGATATCCACACCGAGTTCAGTTGCATTCTGCATAACCCAGAGAAGAGTTGCATAGCAATCATCAAATGGAATCGGGAAAGGATGTTCAGGGGCTTTCTGATAGTTAACGCTAATGATGGTGGCGTCGCTCTGATTTGCTAAGCGCGAAAGCGACGCATCGTAGATATCAAGAAAGTTAAGTACCCAACCGCCACCGTGGAAATACACAATAGTGCGATCTGAAACTTTTCGTGGTCGGTAGATTCGAATAGGTAAGTCTGCAGTAGGTCCTGGTATAAATCGATTCGCTACTTCAAAGAGAGGTTCTGGTGTACCTGCTAGCGCAGGTCTGCTCTGCGTATTACGGCGAATAACGTCAATCGGTGCCTCCCATACTTGCGGAAGACCTGCTGCCGCTGCTGCTTCAAGAAAGGCTTTAATCTCTGGAGCAAGTGGCATAGCGTTATTGAATCAGAGTTCACCGCGCGAGAGAAGGTCAAGTACTTCCTGCGCACGCTCTTGTAATTGCGGCAGATCACTCAGCCGGTTGATTCCAGCTAACTGTTGCGCCATTCGATGGTTTTTTGCGAAGCGATCGCGATGACGCGCCAAGAAATCCCAATACAACGTAGTAAATGGACATGCATCTTCTCCTGCCCGTTTCTTTGGATCAAAGGGGCAGCTCTTGCAGTAATTACTCATCTTTGAGATATATGAACCGCCTGAGGCATAGGGCTTTGTTGCCAATTTTCCGCCATCTGCATGCAAACTCATGCCAATTACATTGGGAACCATCACCCAATCGGCTGCATCGATGAAGGAGCGTCGCATCCAATCCAGAAACTCTTGCGGAGAAGTGCCTGTTATTAGCGCCAGGTTGCTCAAGACCATGAGTCGTGGAATGTGATGTACCCAAGCGCGCGCTTCAATATCGCGTACATTTGTTGATACACAGTTCATCTTGGTCTTCGTTGAATCTTCAAAGAGAGGCAGGAGCGGCCGATTTGCCGCCAAAGAGTTTTCAGCGCGGTAGAGATTTCCGAAGAACCAATAAAGTCCATTGATGTATTCACGCCAGCCGATAATCTGACGGATAAACCCTTCTGCTCCTGCAAGTGGAATATCGCCCTTCTTAAATCTCTTAAGAGCAGCTGTCACAACTTCTTCTGCATGGAGCAGCCCTACATTGAGATAGGGGCTTAGTAGTGAGTGATTGACCGCCCAGCTTTGGGTGGTCATGGCATCTTCATAGGCGCCAAATTCAGCGAAGGCTTTGTCGAGGAAATGATCGAGCTGCTTCAGGGCTGCAGTACGTGTTGTGCCCCACGTTGTATCGGGAGCATCGCCATAGACAGGCAACTTGCGATTAGCGATCTCTTGCAGAACTTTTTTATCAATCTCATCCCGTGCATGTTCTAGGTATGGCGGCCACAGATGCTCACCTTTTGGGGGAGGTAGGCGATTTTCAGCATCGTAATTCCAGCGCCCACCAACAGGATCTGCACCTTCCATCAGGATATTGAGGCGTTGTCGTTGCGCGCGATAGAAGTTCTCCATGACAAGGCTCTTCTGTGCACCTGCCCACTGTGCAAAGAGAGGTCGGGGAGTTAAGAAGAAATCATTGGGGATAAGCGTGATTCCCAGCTCTTGAAATTGTTGTAATTGCTGATGTGAAGAAGGCTCTGCTGCAATCAGTTCAGCGCTTGGGTTGTCGCTGCGATATTGCGAAATTCCTGATGCAGTATCAGCGCTACGAAGCAGAGTGACCTTGAAACCTTCTTCTTTAAGTTCTTGCAGAAAGTGATCTCGTGCTGAGATGAGAAAGAAGAGCCGCTGCAAGTGCCAGGTGCGAGTGGTGAGCATCCGCTCACTCTCAATGAAGAGAATCTGATGGGTGGCAGGAGTTGCACTTTTGAGCGCCCCATAATTGCGGTGCAGGTGATCATTAAGAAGAAGAACCGTTGCTAGTGGCGCTACCAAGTTTGCGTTCTATCTCGCAGTAAACGGTACTGCGCTACAACCTCTGGAGTAGCTGGAGCATGGGCAGAGTGAACTTCACCTAAATTCCATTTTGGTGCAGTGGCTGTTCCTAAGAGCGCCCATGCTGCTTGGCGTGCTGCACCATCTGCAACATATTCACCCGGTTGGGGAACAAGTACTTCGCGTCCGAATAGCGCTGACGCAATGGAAGAGATTGCAGGATTTTTGGCAGCGCCACCGATAAGAAGAACGCGCTTTACATTCACGCCAAGATCAACGAGCGCATCAACGGCATCAACTAGGCCGCACAACATTCCTTCAATCATGGCGCGCGCAATATCTTCCGGGTTTGAGTTAGTTAGATTCATTCCAGCAAAGACGCCCTTTGCGTTGGGGCGATTAGGTGTGCGCTCTCCTTCAAAGTAGGGCAGAAGCGTTAACCCGTGCGCACCAGGTTTGGCGGCGAGTGCTAATTGGCCAACTTCATCATGGCTCTTTCCAAGAATTCGGGTTGCAGCATCCAAGATGCGTGCGGCATTTAAAGTGCAGACCAGTGGAAGATAGCGACCAGTTGCATCGGCAAATCCTGCTACTGCGCCACTTGGATCATGAGTTGGAGTATCTGAAACTGCGAAGGCGGTACCGCTTGTTCCAAGTGAAACGACAACATCGCCTGGCTCTGCTTGCACACCGAGCGCTGCGGCTGCATTGTCGCCAGCGCCTGCTGCAATCGGAATTCCTGAGAGAGTCTTTCCGCCAAAAGCTGCAGGTTCAATAATGCGTGGAGCGATGATGGTGCGGTCGGTTCGAAGAGCTGAACTCAAAATATCGTGGCGGTAGGTAGATGTCACAGGGTTGAAGTAACCGGTTCCTGATGCATCTGATCTATCGGTAAAGAGCAGATCAAAGTCTTTGCCACCCTGCATCTGCCATGACAACCAATCATGTGGCAACGCAACAGCAGCAACTTTCGTTGCGTTCTCCTTCTCATTATCTGCAACCCAACGCAATTTAGAAGCAGTAAACGCTGCAACCAAAACTGAACCCACTTGCTCTGCAGTTTTTGCTGGTCCGCCTAATTCTGAATTGAGATCGTCTGCGCCCGTTGCCGAGCGAGTGTCATTCCATAAGAGCGCTGGTCTAATGACGCTACCTGAATCATCGAGAGTGACCATGCCGTGTTGTTGTCCACCAATAGAGATAGCGCTGACATCGTCGATTCCGCCAGCAGCTGCAATGGCGGTGTTGAGTGCAGTCAACCAATGTGCTGGATCAACCTCAGTGCCATCAGGGTGTGGCGCACGGCCTTGGCGAATTAACTCACCAGTATCTGCGTGACGAATCACAACTTTGACCGATTGCGTAGATGAGTCCACGCCAGCCACTAATTTTCCCGCTTGGTGGTCACTATTAGCCATGAGCAAAGGCTAGACTGTGCCAGTCAGTGTTGACCACAGTGCGGCTTAATTACAGCCAAATCTCACTTTATTTTGGAGCGTTGCAATGCGTATTGGAATTCTTACTGGTGGCGGAGACTGCCCAGGGCTTAATGGCGTTATCCGTGGAGTAGTAACAAAGGGAATTAAAGAGTACGGATATGAATTCGTTGGATTCCGCGATGGTTGGAAGGGCCCTCTTGAGGCGCTCACCATGCCCCTTGATCTTGCAACAGTAAAGCCAATTCTTGCCAAGGGTGGCACCATCCTTGGATCTTCACGTACTAACCCATTTAAGATCGATAACGGCGTTGAACGAATTAAGCAGAACCTCGCTGATCAAGGTATCGATGTTCTTATCGCAATCGGTGGCGAGGACACACTGGGTGTTGCTACCAAGCTCGATGCGCTCGGCGTCAAGGTCATCGGCGTTCCAAAGACAATCGATAACGATCTCAACAACACAGATTTCACATTTGGTTTTGATACATCAGTCAATATTGCAATGGAAGCAATCGATCGTCTCCATACAACTGCTGAATCCCACCACCGTCCACTTATTGTTGAAGTGATGGGTCGCCATGCGGGCTGGATTGCTCTGCATTCAGGTATCGCAGGGGATGCCGCATGCATCTTGATCCCTGAAGTGAAGTTCTCAGTCGACAAGGTCTGCGAATTTGTTAACTCTCGCTTTAAGACTGGAACTGCTCCAATCATCGTCATCGCCGAAGGTGCAATTCCTCAAGATGGCGACATGATCACAAAGGATCAACCACTCGATGCCTTTGGCCACGTACAACTTTCAGGTATTGGCGATTGGCTCGCCAAAGAGATTGAGACAAAGACGGGACATCAGACTCGTTGCACAGTTCTTGGACACATTCAGCGCGGTGGAACCCCATCAGCCTTCGATCGCGTCCTGAGCTCACGCTTTGGCCTTGAGGCAATTACTGCCGTACATGACGGCGACTTTGGAAAGATGATGGCCCTGCATGGCACCAAGATTGCGCGCGTGCCTTTGGCATCGGCAACCGATGTGCTTAAGACCGTTCCTATCGAGCGCTACGAGGAGATCACTTCGTTCTTTGGCTAATCTCCGCGCGAGATTGCAACCGAATTGCCTACTCTTATGACTATGACATCGCCTTCCTCGCAGCTCGATAACCTCTTTGACCCTGCCCTCGTTGCCGCTCAGCAACCAAACTGGCCAGGTGGAAAAGATGGTGCGCCTCTAGCAAAAGCTGTCGCTGAACTTCGCGCACTTCCACCTCTTGTCTTTGCTGGCGAGTGCGATGATTTGAAGGCCAAGATTGCTGAAGCTGCGGCAGGACGCGCGTTCTGGCTACAAGGTGGAGATTGCGCTGAAACTTTTAGTTCAGCAACTGCAGATTCAATTCGTAATCGCATCAAGACAATCCTGCAGATGGCTGCAGTTTTGCAGTACTACTCAAGCTTGCCGGTGATCAAGGTTGGACGTATGGCGGGGCAGTTCGCTAAGCCACGTTCCAATGATCTTGAGACCCGTGGCGATGTCACACTTCCTGCCTACCGCGGGGATGCTGTCAACGATATTGAATTTACTGAAAGTGCACGCACGCCAGATCCTCAGCGTTTGGTGCGCGTCTACAACACCTCTGCTGCAACGCTTAATTTAGTTCGCGCCTTTACTCGTGGAGGTTTTGCAGATCTGCGCCAGGTTCACGAATGGAATAAGGGCTTTATCCGCGATTCCAAGTTCGGCGATAAGTACGAGCAGATGGCGAATGAGATTGGCCGAGCACTTTCATTTATGCAATCAGCAGGCGTAGACCCTGAGCAATTTAAAGCCGTTGATTTCTACGCTAGCCACGAAGCGCTCATCATTGAATACGAGAAGGCGTTGACTCGCATCGATTCACGTACCCAACTTCCATACGATGTATCAGGACACTTCATCTGGATTGGCGAACGTACACGCCAACTCGATGGCGCTCACGTTGATTTTGCATCTAAGGTCCGCAACCCAATTGGCATCAAACTCGGACCGAAATCCACTGTAGAAGATGCACTTGCCCTCATTGCCAAACTCAACCCTGATAACGAACCAGGACGCATTACCTTCATTACCCGTATGGGCGCGAGCAAGATTCGCGAAGCGCTCCCTGCACTTGTTGATGGCGTCACCAAGTCAGGTGCGCACGTTCTGTGGGTCTGCGATCCAATGCACGGCAATACCTTTGAATCAAAGAATGGTTACAAGACTCGTAACTTTGAAGATGTTCTCGATGAAGTACGTGGCTTCTTCGAAGTACATAAGAAGCTTGGCACACATCCAGGCGGAATCCATATCGAACTCACCGGTGATGATGTAACCGAGTGTCTTGGCGGCGGCAATGAAGTCTCCGAAAAGGACCTTGAGTCACGCTATGAGACAGCCTGCGACCCACGTCTGAATCACTCGCAATCACTTGAGCTCTCATTTTTGGTTGCTGAAATGTTGCGCGACCGCTAATTTAGCGAACGTGCCGCTTCTTCTCTCAACTGTTTCTACGCCAATCGGAAACCTTAATCTAATTGCAGATGAGCACATTCTGCTTGCGGCTAATCTCTCAAGCCTTAAGGCGCTGAAAGAGAGCCTTAGCCAAGAAGATTCTAAGAAGGAGATTAAGAGCGTCTCGCGAATCCCCATCATTACTGATCTTATTGGCGACTACTTTGATGGTGATGTTTCTGCGATAAACGCAATAAACGTTCGCCAGCCTGGAGCTTCTTTCTCGCAAGCCGCTTGGAAAGCCATGAAGAAGGTCAAAGCTGGAAAAATTATCTCCTATGGCGAACTTGCAGAGCGCGCGGGTAGCCCTGCTGCAGTTCGCGCCGCCGGAAGTGCTTGTGCCAAAAATGCAATTGTCTTAATCGTGCCATGTCACCGCATTGTAAAAACTGGGGGAGCGCTCGGAAATTACGCTTATGGGTTAGATAAGAAAGAGTGGCTACTGCGCCACGAGGGCGCTCTTTAAAATTACCTGCAATATCTCAATCGCTTGATTGCACTGGGCGTCATCAAAATCGAGATGAGTAACAAGGCGTGCGTAATGTGGCCCAAGAGCGCTAATCCAGAGTCCAGCTTCTTTACAACGTGATGCCAATTCTGCCGCGGTGATTCCAATTTTGGAAAGTTCAAGCCCAACAATGTTGGTCGCAACTCTCTTTGGGTCTACAAGAGATGAGTCGATTGCGGCAAGTGCCACCGCAATTTTCTGGGCACGGTCGTGATCTTCTGCCAATCGGGCAATATTGTGATCGAGTGCGTAATGGCCAGCAGCTGCGAGGATTCCAACCTGTCGCATGCCAGCGCCATAACGCTTGCGCCAGATACGCGCTTCTTGGATGCGCTCTTTGGTGCTGATCATCAGCGATCCAACTGGAGCGCCTAAACCTTTTGAAAGGCAGACACTAATGGTGTCAAAGTGCTTGCCATACTCTGCAAAGGAAATACGGGATGCAACATGAGCATTCCAGATGCGCGCACCGTCTAGGTGCATGGCGATGCCACGTGCACGAGCTGCGACGGAAAGTTTTTCAATTTCTGCGATAGGTTGCACAGTTCCGCCGCCAAAGTTGTGGGTGTTCTCGACCGCAATAGCTTTGGTAGAAACTAGATAAGGACCGGCGTTCTCGTGTGCGATGGCGAGTGGATCTTCAGCGCGCAAGAGCCCATCTTCGGCAGGCCAGGTGCGGGTAGTGATTCCACTAAAGGTTGCGGCAGCGCCTAGTTCAGCACGGACAATGTGTGAACGAGTTTCAACGAGAAGTTCTTCACCAGGCTTTACTAACGTGCGGATAGAGAGCTGATTGGCAAGTGAGCCTGTAGGGCAGAAGAGCGCAGATTCATGACCGAAAAGAGCTGCAACACGTTCTTCGAGCGAGTTAACGGTCGGGTCATCGCCGTAAACATCATCACCGACTGCGGCGCTGGCGATAGCTTCGCGCATCGCAGCTGTTGGCTGCGTTACCGTGTCAGAACGTAGATCAATTGCCATATTAGGACTCCTTCAGCACAATCATAAACATTGCGGTCAAGACCATAAGACCACCGAAGAGCGCCTTCATCGTGAGTGATTCTCCGCCGAAGGCAAGAGCAAAGATTGCCGCAAAGACAACCTCCATCGTCAGGATAACGGCAACCTTGGTTGCGCTCATATGCGCTTGTGACCACGTTTGAACAACAAATGCCAGCGCTGTGCAGATAATGGCTGTGTAGAAGACCACTAACCATCCACTGAGATTTACTGGTAAGTCATAACCTTGCGCAAAGGAGAGAGTTCCTGTCATTAAGGTGCAGGTTGCAAGCTGCACGATAGTCATCGCGTAAACATCGAGTCCATTGCTCCATTGCCCCAAGGTAACAATGTGTGCTGCAAAGGCGATGGCGCAGAGAAATACTAAGAACTCTCCAAAACCTAAGCTCCATCCGCGAAGAGATAAGAGTGCTAGGCCCGCAGTTGCTAAGGCAACGCACCCCCAAGTAAAACGTGTGATTTTTGCCTTCAAGATAAGTGCTGCAATAAGCGGCGTTGCAACTACATAGAGCCCAGTGATAAATCCAGTGATTGCAGCCCCAGCGATTGCTAAACCTAAAGTTTGAAGCACATAGCCTGCTCCAAGAAAGAGACCTGCAATAAATCCTTTGCGCAGAATTTCAGGGGTAATTCTTTGAATGACTCTAGGTTGCAAAGCAACCATTGCAAGAACTGCGAATAGAAAGCGGGTAAAGAGAAAGCTATTGACGCCCTGTTTTTCGATGGGATCCTTCATGACAACAAAGGCCATTCCCCATGACGCAGATACGGCAAGAAGCGCCCATGGGGCAATCTTCATTTTCAGGGCGTGCTGTGTGCTCATGTACGCAAACTTTTGAGGAGCGCTACTTCCTTGCCATGTTCAGGTTCCATGCCAGGAGTTTCCAGAATAAGTGGAGCATTGACCACTGATGGGTGCTTGAGTAACTCTGCGAAGGGATCTACTCCGATAAAGCCATCACCGATATTTTGATGGCGGTCTTTAAGTGCGCCACATACATCCATCGAATCATTGGCATGGATGAGTTGGATGCGCTCGATTCCAGCTACCTGAACTAAGAGATCAAGAGTCTCTTTCATTCCACCTTTTTTCGCGATGTCGTGGCCGGCCGCAAAGACGTGGCAGGTATCGAGGCAGATTCCAACCTTTGGGTGATATTCAAGCGCTTTGAGATAGTTTTCTAAGTCTTCAAGTCTCTTTACCAGTGATTGACCTTGGCCAGCAGTTGGTTCAAGCAACAACATGGGCGCATCGCCATCGAGAGATTCAAGGATAGGCATGACGCCTTTTTTGATCTGTTTCCACGCTTTATCAACGTTATCTTCTTTGACAGCAGAACCTGTATGAACAACTACTCCAAGGGCACCAATCTCTTGTCCGCGCTTAAGAGAATAGGCGGTGGAGGCGAGTGAGTTCTTGTAGGTATCTTCGGTAGGCGAGCCAAGGTTGATGAGAAATGGTGCATGCACATACGTTTCAATATCTAGTGCGAGAGCTTTTTCGCGAAAGAGCGCATCTGCTTCGTGGTTTGTCTCTGGCATCGCCCACCCACGGGGATTAGATGTAAATACTTGTATCGCTTCAGCGCCAATCGTTTCGGCATATGCAATAGAGCGTTTGGCCATTCCACCAGATGTTGGAGTATGTGCGCCGATTCGAGGTTTTTTGGTTGCTGGCATCTGCCTAGCCTACTGTGATGGTCACAGTACTGCCACGCTTTACCTTGGTGCCTACCTTCGGTGAAATATTTGTCACCTTCTTAACGGTCTTCTTACCAATCTTCTTTACAACCACCTTGAGATCGAGATCCTTCAAAGCCTGTACAGCCTTTACCTCTTCGATGGAGAAGATATTTGGAATGTATGCATATTGAGTGCCCTTTGAGATGACGAGGGCGACTTTGGAACCTTTATCTGCTGTAGCGCCTCCCACTGGGTTTTGTGACACAACTTCACCTGGAAGGCGAGTTTCGCTAAAGGCATATGTTGAATCAACGATAAAGCCCGCCTCTTGCAATTCATTGAGCGCTTGATCAGAGCTCTTTCCTACATAAGATGTAAGCGCGACCTGTTCAATACCTTTTGAGATACGTAGAACTATGAGTGCGTTTCGCTTTACTTTCTCACCAGATGGTGGATTTGAGTCGATGACATATCCCTTAGGAATAGTTGTACTGAACTCTTCTGAATTTGGCTGTAACGAAAGTGGCATTGTGGCTAGAAGTCGACGCGCTACATCTGGCTTAAGTCCTTTAACGAGCGGAATCACAAATCGTTCTGGCCCCTTAGATAAAATCAACTTCACAGTACCGTTTTGATCGATGCGACCACCAGCTTCTGGAATCGATTGAATCACGCGGCCTTCAGGAATATCTTCACTAAATTGACGTTCGGCGACAATTGAGTTGAGACCGATCGGGCCAAAGGCTGCAGTTACTTCACTCTCTGTTGCACCTACTGTTGAAGGAACAACAACACGAGAGCCTGGACCAATCAGTACATACCAACCTGTAATTCCAACTGCGACGGCCATCAGAAGGGCTACTTTGCGATTGCGGCGAACCCGCTTGCTCGCTTTCTTGCGCTTTACAACTTCTGCCGTAGTTTCGCGAGGAGTAGGAATTGGAATGGCGTCCGTAATTTCACGTAACTTCTTGCGCAGAGATTTAGGCTCCTTCTTTGGTCGCATCGGCTCGATGGGGATATCAAGCTCTAGGCTTAACTGATTCTCTTTCGGATTCAGGCGCTGGCTAATCTGTGTTAGCTTCTCGTTAAAAATTGTGGCATCACGTGGGCGCTCATCTGGGTTTGCGCTCGTTGCGGCATAAATCAACTCATCAAGTTCTTCGGGAATGCCTTTAACAAGAGTGCTTATCTTCGGCACTCTGTTATTAACATGCATATACGCGATTTGAATTGGCTCGGCGCCCTCAAAAGGTTTCTTGCCAGTAAAGATTTCAAAGGCCATGATTCCGATTGAGTAGACATCGCTGCGCGCATCTGCAACCCCACGTTGCACTTGCTCGGGGGATAGGTAGGAGACTGAACCTAAAATGACGCTTGATTCTGCCGTCATAGTGCCACCTAGCAGCGGTCCTTTAGCAAGCCCAAAGTCTGCAATCTTGATACGACCTTCTTTGGATATCAAAATGTTTTCTGGCTTGATATCACGATGCACAATTCCGATTTTGTGAGCTGCAGAGAGCGCGCTGAGGACAGGCAGGAGAAATTTGATTCCATCTTGCACAGAAAGTCGGCCTTGTTCATTGAGATACTCACGCAAGGTGTGACCCTCAATCATCTCCATCACTAAGAAGATGGCAGGCGTGCCGTTCTGATTCCAACCTTGGTCTTGTACAGCGACGATATTTGGATGCGATAGCGCCGCTGCAGCCTTAGCTTCACGGATAAAACGCTCAACAAATTGCTCGTCTTGGGCAAGATGAGAGTGCATGATCTTTACAGCAACTTTTCGATCTAACCGAGTATCAACTGCCTCGTAGATAGCGGCCATACCGCCCGTGGCCATCTGGCGAATGAGTTGATAACGCCCATCAATGAGTTCGCCGGTGAGGTCAGACATATCCCTAATTCTAGGTAGTCAGTACGAAATCCGCCGCGTTATCTGTCTTTTCAATCGCAAAGTGTTGCTCTTGTGTCATAAGCCACTTTTGCATCTGATTTTTTATACCTTCACCATCTCGCTCTAAAACCCTTGATAATCCTTTGCTTTCATCGATATCTATCCAGATGAGAGCTGAGAGATATTCACGAACTGCGTGTTGCCCGCTTCCTACACCTTCAAGAATTAGCAGCTCTACCGACTCAACAGGTTCTGCCGGAGAAAATGTTGAATTAGCCCAATCGTATTTAGAGAGTGAAATCTCTTGCTGGCTCTTATGCGCCCTGGCAATGTGCGTCAACGTTTGAGTCAAATCACTAGAGAGCGCTTTATCCCATCCGTTATAGAGATCATCCATATGAATAATTGTGGATGTGTAGTTTGGAAAGAGCGCCAGATGGATATTGGCAGCAAGTGTTGTCTTTCCTGCGCCTGCCGGCCCATCAATTGCGATGATGGGCCTTTGACTTCCTTTACAGAGGTCTAAGAGCGCGCTTATGAGATCCATACCAAGTTCTCCATCCCACCGCTGCCATAACAGTCAACGCAACGTACAGCAATGTTGTGAAGAGCAACTCTTGGGAGGAAAAAAGAGCTACATAACCAAGATTTACAACGAGCCAGAGCGGCCAGCTGTCGTACTTTTCGTAGACCATCAAAATCTGCGCTGTTACGCTGCCGAAGAACAAGATCGCATCTACATACGTGGAAGCAGCACCAATTGATTTCAAGACTGGGCCAAGAATTAAAGTTGCAACAAGAATCGCTGCGATTGTGTAGAGGCGATACTTATTCTTGAGGGGACCTGGCTTTGCGCCAGTTGGCTCCCACCCAAACCAACCAACAATTGCGGCAGCGATAAAGACAATCTGAAGTGCAGCGCTTGCATAAAGCTCATATTGCAGAAAGAAGACACCGTATAGAGCACTACTGAGCGCCCACCAAGGCCAAGTAATGCGCCTTCCGGTAATTCCAAGGCCAACACCAATGAAGGATGCAATTGATGCGATAAATTCGAGATAAGAAACTTCATATCCCCATGCAGTAAAGAACGTTGAAAACACTTTTAACCTCAATTCTAGATCCGCATTACCGGACCAGTCAGACGGTCGACTTCAGGTTTGAAGTCCTCTCAGCCAAATTGGCTCCCGTTGTCACATACTTTAGCGAATTCGCGCCGCGATTGCATGTAGGTAGGCCGCTCCGGCAACACGTGCCCTGCGTGCAGTTGATGTCTTGGCACGCTTATTAAAGATGTCATAACCGATTGCCTGGACTTCATCGACGATTCCGCAATACAACTCACTGGCTGCACGGATGCAGGGTCGGGAAACTTTATCGAGGTACTGAATACCAATCTCTGCCTCCGCCTGAAGTTGGCGTACTCGTTCGATTTGGAACTTGAGCGCAGCGACAATCTCTGGGGTTAAGTTACGGCGCTCAAGGGCTGCTCTATCTACTCCAAATTGGGCAAGCTCTTGCAGCGGCAAGTACACACGACCGCGATCGAGATCTTCGCCAACATCGCGAATGAAGTTGGCTAGCTGAAAAGCGATTCCTAATTTTTTAGCTGCCTCAAAGGCGCGTTCATCTGAGTAACCCAAGATTGGAACCATCTCAAGCCCAATGACGGCTGCCGAACCATAGACATACTCCAGAAGATCTTCATACGTCTGGTATTCAGTGACAGTTAAGTCCATCTCCATACTGTGCAAGAAATCGACAAAGTGTTGGTGAGGGATATCAAATTTGCGTGCGGTATCAACTAAAGCGCGGCCAATATGGTCAGTGCTAGTGCCAGCTTTAAGGTCTGCTAACACTCCGCTGCTCCATGAACGCAGTGCATCTGCCTTCTCTTGTGGAGATAAGGTAGATGCTAAATCATCAACAATCTCATCGGCATAACGCGCAAACCCATACAACGCATGAACGTATGGGCGTTTTTCGGCAGGCAATAAGAGCGTTGCTAAGTAGTACGTCTTTCCATGAAGCGAGTTAAGCCGCTTACATTCTTCATAAGAAGCTTTGAGCGCTGCATCCATTTACTTAACCGGACCCACAATGCGTTCGGCGGCAAGGCGACCTGAAATTAGAACCATAGGAACTCCAACGCCAGGTTGAGTTCCACTGCCAGCAAAGACAACATTCTCAAAACCAGCTGCCATGTTGCGAGGTCTAAATGGACCTGTCTGGAAGAAGGTATGTGCGCTGGCAAATGGCGCACCGCGCTCCATACCTTGCGCCTGCCAATCCAGGGGAGTGGTGAGTACTTCAGTCTCAATCGCATCTTCAAATCCGGTGTAACCACGATCTTCGAGAGTCTTAATCATCTGATCGCGATATGGCTTTGCCTGTTTGGTCCAATCAATATCAGCATCCAAGTTAGGAGTTGGATAAAGAATGTAATAAGACTGCTTGCCAGCAGGCGCTAAAGATGGATCATCATGGGTTGGGACCGTGACCAATACAGATGGATCAGTCATCAAAACCTTCTTGTTAATAAGTTCATCGAAGACGCCATCCCATGATTCACCAAAGTGAATGTTGTGATGGGCGATGTGGTCGTACTTCTTAGAAGAGCCCACAAGGAGCGTTGCACATGAAGGTGAGTAGTTAAGACGTTTGATATTCAGAGGAGTCTTTCCGAGCAGATCACGCCATACAACTGGCAGGTCTGGATTCATCACGACGACATCGCAACCAATTCGTTCTCCAGTATTGGTGAGGACCGCCTTGACGCGACCATTTTCTTTCTCAAGACCAGTCACTGTGGTGTTGTACTTAAATTCAACTCCATGCTTTTGGGCAGCAGCTGCTAGCGCTCGTGGAACTGCGTGCATTCCGCCCTTAGGGAAGAAGACGCCGTTGACTGAGTCCATATATGCGATGACTGCATAGATTGCTAGAGCTTGTTGTGGGCTTACTCCGGCGTACATCGCCTGGAATGAGTAGACCTTCTGAAGGCGAGGGTCCTTTAGATATTGATTTACCTTTGGCTGTAGATGTCTAAACCCACCGAGTGCAATGAGTCGAGCTAAGTTAGGTGTGAGCAAGTTAAAAGGTGTGTCGATGTTTTTATCAATAAAGTCATTCATCTCGTACTTGTATAGCTTGGTGACGAAGTCAACGTATTTACGATAGCCCAGCGCTTCTTCAGCGGAGACCTGCGTGCGGATCTCTTCTTCCATTTGTGCAGTATTGGCATGGACATCAATCTGTGAACCATCGGCATAGAAGGCTCGATAGAGAGGAGAAAGCGGCATTAACTCGAGCCAATCTTTCAGATCTTCACCCACGCAACTAAAGGCATCTTGAATCAGTGATGGCATTGTTAAAACAGTCGGGCCAGTGTCAAAGGAGTAACCATCTTTATTGAGTAATCCATTGCGCCCACCTGGTACTGATTCACGTTCAACAACAGTGACTTTGCGGCCAGCACCTGCCAAGCGAAGAGCGGCACTGAGTCCGCCAAGACCTGCACCAACTACTACGACGTGATCTGTTGGACCTTTAACTCTTCTAACCATTAGTGACTCCTACGGATTGCGGTCTCAGCCAGTGCCAAGAGAAATGGGCGTGCATCTGCATGGATTACTGAGCTATTTGCCGCTGCGCGAGATTCTTCAGCGAGGCGATCAATGAGCTTTTCTACATCTGCCACAGCACCAGTTTCGGTAATGAGTGCGCGGAGAGATTCTATTTTTTCACTAGATAGTTCAGGGTTGCCTAAGTTCTTAACCAATTCTTCTCGAGCTGCACCATGCGCTTTCTCGAGAGTCATTGCCATTAACACTGTGCGCTTTCCTTCGCGGAGATCATCACCGGCTGGCTTACCTGTAGTTTCAGGATCACCAAAAATTCCGAGCAAGTCATCGCGTAGCTGGAATGCCTCACCTAAAGGAAGTCCGTATGCAGAAAGTACATTGAGTAGCTCTGAGTGTTCTGATGCAGATGGCCGAGCCATGACGGCGCCTAGATGAAGTGGACGTTCAATGGTGTACTTACCAGATTTATACCGCGCAATACGGAGTGAACGTTCAACGCTATGTTCGCGTTCTCCGGCTTCGCGAACATCGAGATATTGGCCGGCCATGAGTTCAATGCGCATCTCATCATGAACGCGGAGAGCGGCAGTGAGCGCTTCGTGAGACAAGCCTGAGTTATGCAACATGTGATCTGACCACACAAGTGCAAGATCACCTAAGAGAACGGCAGCTGCTTCACCAAATTGTTCTGCAAGTCCTGCCATTGATCCTTGGCGATGTAAATTCTCAAAGTGGCGATGGATTGCAGGTTTGCCGCGGCGGGTATCTGAACCATCCATCAAGTCATCATGAATAAGAGCACATGCCTGCAGTAGTTCAAGGCTGGCCATCGCACGAATCTCTGTCTTACTTGGCACAGAGCCTGCTGCCATGAATCCGGCATAGGCAAAGAGTGGTCGAAGGCGTTTTCCACCCTCGAGTAAGTAATCTTCAAGTGCGTCACAGACAGGAACCATCTCTGATGCGATGCTTGTGAGATAGTCGCGTTGTTGCGCGAGATAAAGGGACAATTCCTCTTTCACCGCATCGCGTACAGCTGTTGCGCTGCTCAAGAGCTCTTTATCCACGGAGAAAAGGTACCCTGACGCAGTGATGATGCGCAGTCTGAAGAATCAATTGACCTACTCATTTGAGTTCTTCCCTCCTAAAGATGTCGAGGGTGAAGAACGCTTATGGGCTGCGATGTCACAGCTTGAATCCATCGCCCCAGATTTCATCTCTGTGACCTATGGCGCAGGCGGCTCGACCCGTGATCGCACTATTCGAATTACCTCTGAAATTACCGCTCGAACTCATATTCCAACTGTTGCTCACCTGACGTGCGTTGGTTCTACTCGCGATGAGTTAAATGAGATTCTTGGAAAATATCGTGACGCCGGCATCAAAAGCATCTTGGCACTTCGAGGAGACCCAACCGGTGGCCCGCGCGCACCATGGACTCCAACGCCGAATGGACTTAGCCACGCAGATGAACTTGTAACTCTCGCTGCCGAATTTGGCGGCTTTACCATCGGGGTCGCTGCATTTCCAGATGGCCATCCTGCATCTAATGGGGATTTTTCTCGCGATATCGATGTGCTCATTGAAAAAGAACGTCGAGGCGCTACCTTTGCAACAACGCAATTCTTCTTTGAAGTCGATAAATGGGAATCTCTTGTAGATAAGTTAGAAGCTAAAGGTTCTTCGCTTCCTATCATTCCCGGAATATTGCCGGTGACAAATGTCAAGCAACTTAACCGAATGGCTGAGCTCAGTGGAACTCCGATTTCAACAAGTGTTTCTGAAGCTTTTGCAAAAGTTGAAGATAACCCGGAGGATGTTCGAAAGTTAGGCGTTGATATTGCGACCAAGCTCTGCCAAGAGTTGCTTGAGGCAGGAGCCCCTGGATTACATTTCTACACAATGAATACATCAACTGCTACTCGTGAGATTTACTCTCAGATTAAGGATTTGCGTTAAGTACATGGCGCTTACCGAATCTGAATTTAAAGATAGATGGAGCAAGCTTCACGGCGGAGCCGACGTGGAAGGCGTAGTTGGTGGATGGCTCTCATTTTCGTATCAAGCAGCCCGCGTCTGCACCGCTCTTCGTATCACGCCTAATCTATTGACACTTCTAGGTTTACTCACCGCCATCGCTATGGCGTTATCTACCTATGCAGCGATTGCGCTCCTACTCCTTGTTGTCTCACTCTTCTTCGATGGCATCGATGGCAGCGTGGCAATTGTGCAAGAACGCGATAGCCAATGGGGCGCTCTCCTTGATTCAGTTGCAGATCGAATCTCTGAGGCGTGCTGGCTTTATATGGGTTGGCGTTTGGGCATTCCAGCATGGCTTGCCATCACCATGTGGATGGTTGCCTCAGTTCAAGAGTATTCACGCGCACGCATGGCATCCCTTGGCCATCACGAAGTTGGGGTTGTGACAGTTACTGAAAGACCAGTCCGCGCAATTTTTATGGCCTTTGCTCTGCTTTTCTATATCTTTGATATCCCTGGGTTACTCGTTATCTCGTACGTTTTTCTTACGCTACTTGTATTTAGCTTCTTCCAAGTAATGCGAGTTATCTCTCTAAAATTGCGTTAGCCACAATCTCTGCGCTTAAACCCACAAGCGGTAGCCCACCACCTGGATGAGCAGACCCTCCAACGAGGTAGAGCCCTTTAATTGGTGAACGATTCTTAGCGCGCGCAAAGGCAGAACGCGCTCCGTTGCTTGAGGTTCCGTATATCGAACCACCCGGAGCGTGCACAGAGTTTTGTAGATCAAGTGGAGTTCGAATTTCTAGTACTTCTAAGCGATCGCGAATGGAAATTCCACGAGCTTCAATCTGATCAATAATGCTATTGGCATAGCGACGTGCAAACTCGGAATCGCTCCAATCAAAGCCATCGCGGCCTTTGCTATGACGTGGAGCGTTAACAAGAACAAACCAGGCATCATGTCCGGCGTCTTTAACCATCAAGGGATCATTTGGCGCACAAATATAAATGGTTGGTTTTTCAACCGGCGTCTTTGTCGTGAAGATTGATTCAAATTCAGCGTCGTAATCTTCTGGAAATAAAATTGTGTGATGCGAAAGCGCTGGTGCAGAACTTGGCTTAAGTCCTAAGAGGAGTGAGAAGCCAGCAAGTGATGGCTCGGATTTGGAGAGTGACTTGGCTACCTTCTTGGCAGAACGGCTGCCAGGCAATAACTTTTCGTAGAGAAACTGCGCATCGGTGTTGGCAACGATGCGGTCAAATGAGCGATGTTCGCCATTGGCTATGAGCCCTGTGACCTTGTTGCCTTGGTGGGTAATTTCAGTCACGAAGGTATTGAGATTTATTGTGACGCCTAACTTTTCACAGCGCTGCGTAATCTTCTCGGACAAGGTTCCGATTCCGCCTTTGATATGCCAGGCGCCAAAGGCTTCTTCTACAAATGCAATTGTTGATAGAACAGCAGGAGCTGAACGTGGATCAGATCCACTGTATGTGGCGTAGCGATCCATAATCTTTGAAAGGTACGGACTTTCAATCTTCAAACCGCGTAGTGATTTCCATGGCGCTATGGTGGCTAAGTCGCGCAACACCCGGGGGCGCTTGAGCAGCGAGAACGGCGATTTCAGTTCAGATTCGACAAAGGGTTCGCGCGAAACGTCCCACATCGCTTCAGCGCGTAGCATGACGCGCTCCCATTCAGCAGCGCTGACGTCACCCAGTGATTGGCTAATTGCCTCTAACGTCTTCTTCCGCGACAAGTTAGCGAACTGCACTGATTTACCGTCATGAAAACGGTAATCAAAGGAAGGATTCACTTCTTCAAGCTCTACAACTCGACCCATGACTTCGCCAGTTCGTTGAAAGAAATCACGATAAACAGCAGGAAGTGTTAAGAGCGAGGGGCCGGTATCAAAGGCGTATCGACCAATCCATTCAGTGCGACACTTTCCACCGGTGCGATCAGATGCTTCAAAGATTGTGACGCGGTGGCCCGCTTTAGCTAAACGAGCTGCGGTACAGAGACCACCGATACCTGCGCCAATAACTGCAATCTCTTCGGGTGCCGCAACTTTTCCAACATGGCCGGTCATACAGTGCGGCCCTTCCACTGAACTTTTCCACGCTTGCTCCAGGAATAGATAATGAGATAAATCAAAAGCGCAGATGAGAGTGGATGCAAGAAGGCGTAGATGGGGTTGCTGCGCGAACGCAGCGCGCTGAGCTCACGTGTTAACACTGAGAGGAGGAAGAGGATAAAGCCGATGAGGTAACCGTTGAGAAAAAGCATGAAGGGAAGGATTCCAACTGTAAAGATAAAGAAGATTGCAATCAGAGATCCGAATCGACCACCAAAGGCCTTCCAGAGCGACTTCCCATAACCGCTGCGCAGCTCTTCAAAGGATGAATACATACGCGTCTTAGCGATAGCAGATCCCTCGGTAACGATTCCCTTGAACCCAGATGCAATGAGCGAACGTGCAATTTCAATATCATCAAGAATTTTATTTGAAACAGTCGAGAAGCCTTCAACGATATCAAGCGCCTCTTTGCGCACTACAAAGAATTGACCATTTGCTATAGCAGTCGATCGAACTGGATATTTCTCAGCAAGGCGAAGCACGACAGTGCTCATCCAAGACCAATGCAATAGTGGCTGGATTAACTTCTCTGTGAAGGTCACAGCTATTTGCTGAGGATAAGGTGAAACGAAATCAAGCTTTAGATTCTTAACTTGATTGATAGCGCGGGCCAGGGCTTTTGGCTTTAAGCGCACATCGGCATCAATGGTGACAATAAATTCAGAGTCGGCAGCCTCATATCCGGCTTGAAGCGCAGAAACCTTGCCCAACCAGCCAGTGCGTATTTCGGGCGAATCAATCACTGTGAAGCGAGAGTCACCAGCGATTGCCTGCTTAATCTGCGAGAGGGTGTTGTCGGTAGATGAGTCATTAACGAGGATGAACTTGAGATTATCAACGCTACTTTGGTTTATTAAGGCCGAGATGCACTCTGCAACATTCTCAGCCTCATTGCGCATCGGAACAATAACTGTGACTGATTCAGTGACAAGATCATCATTTTCAGGTTTGCGAATAGTGATGAAATTAAAGACTGAAATACCAAAAGTGAGAAAGACTAAAAGCAGAGCAATGAATGACATTAACTATTCTTTGCTACCTAGCCAGCTGGAGAAAAAGTATGGAGTAAGCAAACCACCCATCACAGCAGTTGCAAAGAAGGCCAACCCTGGGCGATCAAAGAAGAAGAGATTTCCAACGAATCCGCCGAATAGCGTCCAGAGAAGATAAGCATCTACTGCGCGAAGGGATGCGCCTTCTTTACGTCGTTCGCGAGGAAGGACCTTATTAAGTAGTCCGGTGATAAACATTCCTGCCAAGAGCCAACCAAATGGATTAGACATTGGAATATCTGGAGTAAATGGTGCGTGCGCGCCAGGGACTTCCCAGGTCCAGCGACCTGCTCCAACCATGAGCGCATCGAGGAAGAGATCCCATGCAGCAAGAAGCGCCCCGCCATAGAGAAAGACCCAGTTACCTGCGATACGACGTGCCGCACACAAACATGGGTGAACCATCATTACCCATGCACACGGCACGATTAGTGGAACCCCAAAGAGCTGCACACCAAGAGATGCGTCATATTCATAAACGCCAAATGGCCAACCTGTGTGAACTCCAAGAACCTCAATTCCTAATCCAAAGGCGTAAGCAATCGGCAGATAACGCGATGAGTACTTAAAGCCGTAGGAAAGGTGGCCATGTATAACCATGGCAATCGCGGCAACCAACACAGTTGCAATCGTCACAATTCGCAGAGCTTCCCCTTCAATGAGGGGATAAGAAATTTGCAAGAGAATAATCAGAGCAACAAGCGCGCCTAAGAAATTTCTCGCTTTAGGGGAGATGCCACCACGACGCCTGCGGCGAGGGTTGTAATGGCGAATCGACATGGGCTAAGTCTGCCCTAATTGGCTGGATTCTTGACAATTGAGCCACGTAGCTCGAGTACTTCAAACCGCGCAAATAACTCTTCGCTATACCAGCCAATAGATTCTGTTTGCTCAATCGCCACCTTGTGCGCCTGACCCTTATATGCAAAGTCGCGAAGCGCCGATGATGATTTCCAAAGCGAGAAAGTGCCTTGCAAACCGATTGGCGCTTCGCCAATACCGATTGCAGCAATTAACCCAGGGGATGAGTGGAGATCTGTAACAACAGGAGGCACTGCTCTCCAGAAACGAAGATTGTGGTTCCACTTGATGCGCGCTCGAGTAATTGCAGCAATCTGCGCATCTGGGTTGCTTAAAGTTTGTATTGGCATAAACGGTTCTGTCTTTGACCAAAGACCATGGGATGACAGCGGCGATAAGAGTGCGCGAAATTCTGATGTAGATCTCTTGCGCCACGATTTGATGATGGCAGATTCATCAAAGGCGGCGAGGCGCTCTTTATCGATGACAACGACCATGCCCCATTGCAGTAAGTCAGCATCACTTGGCGTAAATGTCTTACCTGTGCCCGTACCGAGTAACTTAGAAAATGAAATCCCGGTGAACTTTCGGCTACGAATTCGGTCAATAGCCATGCTCCAGAAGGCAAATGGAATACTCTGCTTCTGAATTGAAAAGAAGTAGGCGACGGTGATGTTGGCGGCGCTTTCCATAGTTAAAGGATACCCATGCTGCGTAAGAAGTTATTCGCTGAGTTTCTCGGGACAGGGACTCTCGTAGCCGCAGTTGTGGGCTCTGGAATTATGGCGACCGACATCAGCGCAGATATCGGGATTCAACTACTGATTAACACCATCGCCACCGTCTTTGTTCTCTACATTCTGATTACACTCTTAGCGCCAATAAGTGGAGCTCACTTCAACCCACTCGTCACCGTGATTTCATTCCTTCGAAAAGAACTATCGCTCGTTGACACAATCTGGTACTTAGTTGCGCAGATACTTGGTGGCTCACTTGGTGCAATCGTTGCCAACCTCATGTTTGAAAAACCTGCGATTGATCCTTCTCAGAAAGTCAGAGATGGCGCTCATCTTTGGCTCGGTGAAGTCATCGCCTCGGCGGGCCTCATCTTCATCATCTTCCTGGCGATTAAACAGGGGCTAGATAAGAAGATTCCTAAACTAGTAGCTGCGTGGATCGGTGCTGCTTATTTCTTCACCTCATCTACCTCTTTCGCCAATCCTGCAGTCACAATGGCGCGAAGCCTTACAGATTCTTTCTCTGGTATTAACTTCTCATCAGTTCCAGCATTTATCGCCGCCCAGATAGTTGGAGCAGCACTTGGATACTCAGCCTTGAAATTCCTCTCCACCAAAGCAAAGTCAGGAAAGTAAATGAGCAAACCAACAGTCCTCTTTGTATGCGTTCACAACGCGGGTCGCTCACAGATGGCAGCAGGCTTTATGCGCGAACTCGGGCAAGGTCGCGTTGAAGTGCTTTCAGCTGGATCCGCACCGAAGGATTCAATTAACCCAATTGCAGTGGAAGCGATGGCCGAAGTCGGAATCGACATTGCCAATAACACTCCAAAGATATTAACAACAGAAGCAGTACAAGTATCTGATGCAGTCATCACCATGGGATGTGGCGATGTCTGCCCGTTCTATCCAGGTAAGCGTTATGAAGATTGGGTACTAGATGACCCTGCAGGACAAGGAATTGAAGCAGTGCGCGTGATTCGAGATGAGATTAAAACTCGCGTAGAAAAGCTACTTGCTGAAATTCTTGCTTAGTCACCAACAACCATAGGTGTTGCGCCAGTGCAAGCAATAAGTTCTGTGTAACTTGTTGGATAGACAGCGTGGGGATGACCGGAAGCTGCCCAGACGATCTCGTAATCGCTGAGGGCTGTATCGATCAGCGTGATTTCTGGCGTTGTAATCCAACCAATGGGGGATACGCCACCTACTGAATACCCTGAAACTTCTTTGACGTAGTTGGCATCGGCACGGCCTAGTTCTGGGATTTCAAGATTTTTCGCGACTAGATCTGTATCAACGCGATGGCGACCGCTAGTGATAATCAAAAGTGGATTTCCGGATGGAAGCTTAAAGATGAGAGAGGAAGCAATCTGACCTACCTCAATACCAAGGCCATTGGCAGCATCGATGGCTGTGCGAGCGGTTTCGGCCAAGATGTTGATTTCACCTTTGACTCCAAGTGATTCGGCTGCTTCTTTGAAACGTCTCACAGCTGCTTTCTCGAGAATTCCATCCATGTGCGAACTTTATGAGATAGCGTCGCGCCATGTCTTTGAGCGCGCTCAGCAATTACGAAAGAGGAATTCGGGCGCGTAATGCTGTCTGGGCGGGTTTCTTCTTGCTGGGTATTACCGGCATGGCTTGGATCCCACGTATTCCTGAGATGAAAACTTCTCTGGGGTTAAGCGATGGCCAATTTGGACTCTTGCTTTTAACAAGCACACTCGGCGCAGTTCCTGGCGCACAACTATCTGGACGTATTGTTCATATGTATTCTTCAAAGATTGTCGTTCGCATATCTGGAGTGACCTTGCCGCTCGGCGTTGGCATCATGGGAATCTCAGAGACAGTTGCACTTTTAGGGATTGGACTCTTTATCTGCGGATTTAGCGTTGCCTTTATGGATGTTGCACTCAATGGGCAGGCAGTTGCAATTGAAGAACATACAAAGGGTCGCTGGATGTCGAGCTTTCATGGGCTCTGGAGCGTTGGCGCATTCTTTGCAGCGCTGTTAGGTGGCCTCGTCGCTAACTTTGTTTCGCCAATGGTTAACCTCGTGGCGATTTCAACCATCTCATTCTTTGCTTACTTCTGGGTCAACTACAACTTGCTACCTCCTCACTTAGATGGACATTTAGGTGATGAAGGAGAAGAACTCGAATCAAAGGTTCCGCTCGTTGGCAAAGAGGCGATGATTTTGTGGGGCTTAGGTTTTGGGCTGATGTGCGCCCTTATTCCAGAAGGTGGTTCGTATGACTGGAGCGGAATTTTGCTGCAGGATCATATGGATATTGGAAAAGGTTTAAATGCAGCAGCTGCCACCGTCTTCTCGTTAGCAATGATCGCTAGCCGTTTACTTGGAGATAGATTCTTTGAGAAGTGGGGGCATGTTAAGACTGTGCAGTACGGCGGAATCTTCGGCGGTGGAATCTGGGGCCTGTCTTTAATTATTGGTATCCCACTTGCTGATTCACATCAGATGGCGAGTTTGGTCATTGTCTGTATCGGTTTTGGAGCCGCAGGATTCGGAATGGGGCCATTCTTTCCCGCCTTTAATTTAGCGGCAGCTTCAATTCCAGGGGTTGCACCATCAGTTGGCCTAGCGCGCATTGGCATCATCGCGATTGGTTCTTACTTCGCAGGTCCAACAATCATCGGTGGAATCGCTGAATTAACTTCACTGCCGATCGCTTTTGCCTTCCCAGTGTTGCTGATGTTTGGTGCGGCGTATCAATCACGATTTATCACAGTGAAAAGGTTGAGCCACGAAAACTAAAGCCAGGTCTGCGCGATAGTAAATACAGAAATAGCTAGCAATAGATAGGCAAAGGCTTTCCGTAAGGTTTCTGGTTTTGTCTTAGCTGAATAGTGCGATGCGATTTGTGCAACAACCACTGCTGCGCCTCCAATAAAGATGGGGATATGCCACTCGACGGAATCCCAGAGTGCGTGGTGGCCTAAAAATGAAATGAATGAGTTAAGGGCGATGATGAGTAACGATGTTCCAGCAGCAATAGCTTGCGGAGTGCCGAAGAAGAGAACAAGTACTGGGATAGCTAAGAAGCCACCACCAATTCCAAAGAGCCCCGTGATGGATCCAATTACTAGCGAGATAACAATCAAGACGGATACGGGCATGCGAGTATGTTCGCTAAATTTCGGGCTTCGGAGCATCGAAAGACCGGCAAGAACTAAAACTAGGGCAAAGCCTGTTGAGATAAATGAATCGGATAAATCGTCGGCAATTGTTGCGAAACCGAAGTTGGTTGTAAGGCCGAGCCCGACAATGACAAATGCATCGCGATAGAGAATCTGACCTTTGCGTGCCTTGGGAATTGCACCTGAGAGAGCTGCGAGAAAGACAATCGCTAAAGCTGCGGTAGTTGCGCTCTTGGCGCTAAAGCCAAATCCGTACATCAAGATCGGAACTGAGAGCATCGCTCCGCCTGCGCCAACAAAGCCGAGCACAGCGCCGATTGCACCACCTGCAATGAGTGCGCCAATAATCTCCATCTGGCAATTGTGACAGGGCAAAAAGGAAAGCCCCCCGATTTCTCGAGGGGCTTTACCTACTATTACTTAGAAGTTAAAGAAGGCGAGCGTTCCAACGCCTGGACCGAAGTCAGTGAGCGTTCCACTTGCAATGAGTGCAAAGAGGATAAGGGACGCACCAGCGAGTGAGAGGTCCTTGTTAAACGCAATCTGCTCATTCATCTTCGCAGTTGCATCTGTCTCTTTCCAGAAGTTATGGAAGATAAATGCTGCGAGGATCAGCGTGATTGCAAGGAAGAGCGCTCCGAGATCAACCCAGAAGCCAGCGATGATGTAGATGCCGCCAAGGAGGAAGAGCAGGCCTGAGATGAGAACGCCGAACTTTGCAGCCGGGAGCTTCTTGTACTTTGCATAGCCGGTCATTGCTTCAAGCTTGGCAAAGTGACCGATGCCTGATGCGACGAAGAGCGCTCCGAAGAGGATGCGTCCGATGATGAGTATTGCGTCCAAGTGTTTCTCCTATGGGTAGGGGGTAGATACGAGCACGAGAATAGGTGAAAGTAGTTGAAATTTCAACTATCTACGCTCACAACACGCGGGAGTTGCCCTTGTCAGCCCTCTGGCGTACTTTTCGAACATCTGTTCGAATATCCACAAGCACCCAGGGGAAGTAGCAAGAATGTCAGCCGAAGGAACCTCAGTAGAAAGAGCGTCAACAGCACCTCAAGTAATACCAGCGCACGAAGTTCTCGCCGATGGTGGTCTTACCCCCATTGAATTTACTTTCCGAGGCAAACGCTTTCGTATCCACGCCATTCTCTCTCGTTGGTGCGAGGCAGGTGGTTGGTGGAACCGCATCAGCGATGGCAAGTTCCGTCCCGACGATCAAGCGCGCTCTCTCTGGAAAGTTGAAGCAGCTCCCATTGGAGCTCTTGCCACATTTGAACTCGAACGCGATGAAGCAACAGGGCAGTGGATTATTAGGTCGCTCTAAACCATGAGCTTTATCCATCTACGGGTAGCAAGTGCCTACTCTTTTAAATACGGAACTACACAACCACGCGATCTTGTAGCGCGCGCATCAGAACTCGAGATGCCGGCGCTCGCACTCACTGATCGCGATGGCTTAGCTGGCGCAATCCGTTTTACTAAAGCAGCAGTAACACATGGCATTGCACCCATCATTGGCGTTAATCTGGCGATTCGTATCGGTGATACATCTGGTGCGCTGCCGCGCGTTACTGTTTTAGCGCATGGCGATGGTGGCTGGCACTCTTTAGTGCGCCTCATGACGGGGTTACAGATGAATAGCCCAGATCGCACACCTGTACTTACCCCCGAACTTCTTGAAAAGTTCAGTAGCTACACCTCGCAACTACATCTCCTGCATGGCCCTGAATCACCAGTGTCACAAGCTCTGACAGCGCATCGCTTCGATGCAGCGCTTACTATCTTTAATCAGACTCGCGATCTCTTTGCAGACCATGCCATCGAATGCGTTTCGCATTTAGCGCCAGGCAACGGCCCCCGCTCTACCGCTCATGCTGCCCGCTCTCTTATCTTTGCGCGCGATAACGATATCGATGCCGTTCTTACCAATGCAGTACGGATGTGTCATCGCGATGATGGTCCAGTTGCTGATGTCCTTGATTGCGCTCGTCAATTAGTGCCGCTACACCCGCGCCATGTTGAACGACGTAACGCTGAAGGTTATTTAAAGAGTAGCGATGAGATGATTTCACTCGCTGCTGAAATTGCACGTGCTGCAGGCGAACGCACTCCGCGCGCACTTCTGACAACAACTAGACAATGGGCCGAGCGCGCCGTCTTATCGCCGCAGCGCGATATTGGCTTAGGCGGCATTCATCTACCTGAACCACATATTGTCGGCGCTGATTCAGCTGCCGGTATGCGCACCTTGTTACGTGCGCGTTCTGAAGCCGGCATCAATTGGCGTTACAACGACAGCGCCACAATTGCCAAAGCGCGGGCGCGACTCGATGATGAACTCGCCACCGTTGCAACCCTGGGCTACGAGTCATACTTCTTAACGGTTGCAGATATCACCGATATGGCGCGAGCTGCTGATATCCGTGTGGCAGCGCGCGGTAGCGGTGCAGGCTCTCTGATCTGTCACTTACTTGGTATCTCTGGCGTTGATCCGATGCAACATGGTTTATTGATGGAACGTTTCTGTTCACCGCTACGCCGCGCACTTCCTGATATTGATATCGATGTGGAATCTGCCAGACGACTTGAAATCTATGAAATGGTCTTTAAAAGATATGGCGCAGCTGATTGGAGCCAAGCCGGGTTAATTTCTCGCTGCGCCACAGTTGCAATGGTCGATACCTATCGAGCGCGCCATGCCATTCGTGATGCGGGGGCGGCTTTGGGCATGCCAGCGATGGAGATTGATCTCTTAGCAAAGTCAATGCCACATATTCGCGCCGGCAATATCGAGGCAGCGCTTAACTCACTTCCAGAGTTGAAGAATCTCAATACCTCTGCGCCGTTAACGCGCGCCACCATCGCACTTGCTGCGCGCCTTGATGGACTGCCACGCCACTTGGCGATGCATCCCTGCGCCATGGTCTTATCTGATGCAGCTTTTCTTGATCGCGCACCTGTGCAGTTCAACGCAGGCGGCTTTCCTATGGTCGAATTTGATAAAGATGATGTTGAGGATATCGGTCTCCTTAAACTCGATATCTTAGGTGTGCGGATGCAATCCACTATCGCTCATGCTGTTCACGAAATTCAACGAGTTGCTGGCCAAGAGATTGATATCGATGCGCTGCCACTTGATGATGCAGCGACCTACTCGCTTATTCAATCAACGCGCACCTTAGGTATCTTTCAAGTAGAAAGCCCGGGGCAGCGCGAACTAGTAGGCAAGTTAGAGCCGCGCACCTTTAGCGATCTGATTATCGATATCTCACTCTTTCGTCCGGGGCCGGTCAAGAGCGACATGATTCGACCTTTTCTCAACGCTCGCCATGGCTGGAACCCAGCGCAGATCATCCATCCTGATTTGTTGCCGATCTTGTCTGAAACAGAAGGCGTTGTTGTCTTTCACGAACAAGTAATCTCGATTATCTCAGTGATGACCGGTATCTCACTTGCAGCCGCCGATGAAAAACGTAGAGCGCTGGGGGACAAGGCAGGCCAACAAGAAGTCTGTGATTGGTTCTTTCCTGCGGCGACCGAACGCGGTTACGAGCTAAAAGTTGTTACTGAAATCTGGGATGTGCTGCGCGCCTTTGCATCCTTTGGTTTCTGTAAAGCGCATGCCGCCGCCTTTGCTCTGCCTACCTATCAATCAGCTTGGCTTAAGACCCATCACCCAGCAGCTTTTATGGCAGGAGTCCTCACACACGACCCAGGTATGTATCCCAAGCGGTTGATGCTTGATGAGGTACGACAGATGGGCGTCGGTATCGCGCCTCTTGATATCAATAAATCATCAGAGCACTACCGAGTCGAACGCACTCTCGATGGAGATGCTGTGCGAATCGCGCTCTCGTGCGTTGCTGGTATCTCTGAAAAAGAGATAGCTTCAATTGTGCAGGGTCAGCCTTACATCGATCTCGCCGACTTTTATCGCAGGTCAGGTGCATCTATACCAGTAACTGAAAATCTGATTATGACTGGCGCCTTTGATTCGATTCATACCAATCAGCGCGACCTCTTACTGCACTTAACGGATCTACAAAAATCACCAGTGGCGCATCTTCCTGGTTCGCAACTCACCTTTGGTTTTGCACCCCCTGCCCTTGAAAGCAGCGGACTACAACCACTTAACGTTGCCGAAAAAGTCTCTAGCGAAGTCGCGCGCTTAGGTATGGATGTCACGCAACATATGCTCACTTTCTATGCGCCATTTCTTAACGCTATCGGCGCCGTAAAATCTTCTGACTTACTTTCGCAGCGCTCTGATTCCACAGTTCTTGTTGCGGGCGTCAAGGTTGCGCTTCAAACACCACCGGTGCGTTCGGGGCGCAGCGTCATCTTTCTAACGCTTGATGATGGCTATGGTTGCAGCGATTCAACTTTCTTTCCTGATGCACAAGTCGATCACGCATCAACGCTCTATTCGACATCGCTACTGCTAGTACGTGGGCAGACGCGACGCACTGGCGCCCGCGGTATCTCTATTCGCGCAACAGCTGTTTGGGATCTGCGCCTGGCCTACGAACAATGGCGTAACCGAGCAGATAGTGTGGCGATATGACGGTCATCCTCCATGTAGATATGGATGCCTTCTATGCATCGGTAGCCGAACTCGATCATCCCGAATATAAAGGCAAAGCTCTCGTTGTTGGCGCCGGTGCTCGTGGGGTTGTGCTTTCTGCCAATTATGAAGCGCGCAAATTCGGAATACGTGCTGCAATGCCTGTGGGACGTGCCAAGCGAATGGCGCCACATGCAATCTTTATTGCGCCCGAACATCATCGCTACTCTGAAATCTCAGCGCGCGTTATGGCGATCTTTCATTCCTACACGCCGCTGGTTGAACCAATCTCACTCGATGAAGCATTTCTCGATGTCACAGGATCGCAGAAGTTATTTGGTACAGGCCGTGAAATCGCTGCAAAAATTCGCGAACAGGTTGAGAAAGAAGAGGGCATTACCTGTTCTGTGGGCCTTGCCCAATCTAAGTTCATTGCAAAGCTGGCATCCCAACACTGCAAACCAAATGGAATGCTTGAGATAAAGTCCGATCGCATCCTTGAATTTCTCCATCCACTTCCGGTGCGCGCTATCTGGGGAGTTGGACCAAAGACCGCTGAATCACTTGAACGATTAGGGCTGCATACCGTTTCTGATATCGCACATACTCCGCGTGCAACGTTGATTCGAGCCCTAGGCGAGGCCACCGGTGCATCGCTCTACGAACTTGCATGGGGGCGCGATTATCGCGATGTTATTCCTGATGAACCTGAGAAAAGTATTGGCAATGAAGAGACCTTTAGCGAAGACCTAGATAACCCTGAAGAAATCTTGCGCGAGTTTCTGCGAATGACTGAAAAGGCAACTGCGCGATTGCGCGAACGTTCTCTCTTTGCCAAGACAATCAGCATCAAGATTAAATTTGCTGACTTCTCATCCTTGACGCGCTCTAAGACAGTGCCGATCGCAATTGATAACACCCACGACACCTACGAAGTTGTAAAAGCTCTCTACCTCGCACTTCGTAATGAAGGCGCGCGCATCCGCCTTGTCGGAGTCTCGCTCTCTCAGCTGCAGGAAGGCGCACCGGTCCAGCTTGAACTCGGCGCACGTGAACGTGGATGGCGTGAGGCTGATACGGCTATCGATCGCGCACAAGCGCGCTTTGGTCGGGGTAGCGTCCGTCCAGGCAGGCTTATTCGCCCTGAAGGTGGCAGTGACGAGGAATAGCGCTCTAGGCAAGTGTGACAAAAAGTGGCGCTGCAAGAAGTTCTGTTCTATTGTGTGAATATGTCGCTCTCAGACCGTGAACGTCGCCTCCTAGCGGAGATGGAAGCAGCTCTTGCTACCGATGACCCACGCCTAGAGTCACGTTTAGCCGGCAGCACCTTGACCCCGACTAAGCCACGTCTTGCCCTCGGAGCTCTCTCAATTCTGGCAGGGGTCGCAATTCTCTTTGCTGGCCTTATCTCTCAGACAACTCCGCTTGGAGTAGCTGGATTTCTCGTAGCTCTCGTCGGCGTAGTTCTCGTCGTGCGCTCGCTCTCATCGCTGACCATAAGCCGTACGCCTCGCGAAAAGAGCGCTCGCACTTCATTCTCCGAACGCCTAGAAGAACGCTGGAACCGTAGGGACTTCGACCAGCAGTAGAAGTGCAATAGATCCCAAGCCCTGACCGATTCGGTTGGGGCTTTTTTGCGCCCAAAAATCGGCTGAGAGTGGTGGGGCGAAAGGGGGAGGACTAGGGAAAAAAATGGGGAAAGGTGGTTGAAAAAGGGGGAAAGTGGTGTAAAGTGGGGAATTGAGCGGGAAGTTCACGCTCAAAGGGCCACTTGGGGAAGGAGGCGCGAAGAATGTTTTTAGGCACTCACGAACCGCGCCTTGATGAAAAAGGCCGGCTCATCCTTCCCGCCAAATTCCGCGATGAGCTCTCAGCGGGCCTTGTCATCACCAAAGGCCAAGAGCGCTGCCTCTATGTATTTCCATCAACTGAATTTGCAACGATTACTGAAACTTTGCGACAGGCGCCAGTTACTGCCAAGAGCGCTCGCGATTACCAGCGCGTGATGTTTGCCGGCGCGCACGATGAAATTCCTGACCGCCAAGGTCGCGTCACCATCCCACAAGGACTTCGCACATATGCGGGCCTTGAAAAAGAGTGCGTTGTTATCGGCGCAAATACTCGCGTTGAAATCTGGGATAGCGCTGCATGGAGCGAGTACCTCGCTGATCGCGAAAAGAGTTTTGCTGATGTCTCTGAGGAGGTTTTTCCGGGACTTTTTTAGAACATCAGCAAAAAACATTTAAGACAACTAAATAGAGCGCTCATTTGTGGCCACCGCCGACCTTTCCTTACTTGTTAGGCCGGCAGCGACGTCCCTTCCCCGGCGTCGCTTTCGAAAAAGATCCGTCGGCCGGCGGTGACCAGAGATGAGCGCTCACCTAATCAGAGCAGAACCAGATAAAGAAAGTAAGCGTTGAGAATGGGGGAGAAGATGCAGCACATATCAGTTATGCGCGATCGTTGCGTAGATCTTCTTGCTCCATCAATTACTTCATCTTCTAATCCTGTTATCGTCGATGCAACACTTGGTTTGGGCGGCCACACCGAAGCGCTCCTTACACGTTTTGAAAACCTCACCGTAATTGGAATCGATCGCGATAAGAGCGCGCTTGAAAAAGCAACAGCGCGTCTTGCTCCTTTTGGGAATCGTTTGAAGATTTCACACTGTGTCTTTGATGAGATCACAGAAGTAGTACAGAGCTTTGGTTTCACACATATCAATGGCGCTCTCTTTGATTTAGGTGTCTCATCTATGCAGCTCGATGAATCAGAGCGCGGGTTTTCATATTCCCAAGATGCACCACTTGATATGCGGATGGATCGCAGCAAGGGAATAACGGCTTACGAAATAGTAAATACGTATGAGCCAGGAAAGTTAGTCCAGATTCTTCGTACCTATGGCGAAGAGAAGTTTGCAACCCGCATCGTTGAGAACATCGTGAAGGCTCGCGCTATTGCACCGCTTAACTCAACGACAGAACTCGCAACGTTGGTGAAGGAGAGCATTCCAGCAGCTACTCGTCGCACTGGCGGCAATCCAGCAAAGCGCACCTTCCAAGCGCTACGAATTGAAGCCAATGATGAGCTCGGGGCGATTACGCGCGCGCTTCCACAAGCCCTTGATTTATTGATGGTGCATGGACGACTTGTTGTGATGTCATTCCAGTCACTGGAAGACCGGATTGTGAAAGAGGTCTTCCTCGAGGCATCTACATCTAAGAGCCCACGCAATCTTCCAGTGGAACTCCCTGAATATGCTGCGAAGTTCTCGCTCGTTTTTCGATCTGGTGAAACTCCATCTCAGAACGAGCTCGATGAGAACCCACGCTCTGCCTCTGTGCGCTTGCGCGCGATTGAAAGGGTGGCTGCGTAATGGCACAAGCAACCGCTCGTAAATCGCAATCGACTCACGTCCTTCCTAAAGCACGTAAGGTGGTTGCAGAACGTACTGCAGACATAATCTCCGGCATCTTCCCTGACTTAAATTCAGGTGCTCGAGCAACTCATAGATACTTCGCCACATTCCTTACCGTTGTCAGCGCCATGGGATTCCTCGTACTGCTTGGAGTTAACACCTTATTGGCTCAGGATGCCTTCACACTTTCAAATCTTAAAGTGGAAGCAAAACAAGTTGCAGATCAGCGCGATGCCATCAATCGTGCGATTGACTCCTTCGAAGCGCCAGAGAATCTTGCTGCAGCTGCGACAGCCCTTGGAATGCGTCCTTCCGAAACTCCAGTCTTCCTGAATCTAACTCCGCCAACGGGAGTAACAAATGGGTGACCTACTACTTTCTAAGTCACGTATCAAGATTTTAATCATTGGCGTCTTCATGGTTTTCGTCTTGCTAGCGCTTCAACTCGTTCGCGTTCAAGTTATTCAGGCAAGTGAATACCAGAGCAAGGCTGCTAACGAAATGCAATCGACTCGAACTACTCCGGCTCCACGAGGTGAAATCACTGATATCAATGGAGTCGCCTTTGCCCGTAGCGTCTCTGCTATCACCATCGTTGTCGATCAAACACAAATTTCTGACCCAGCACGCGTTGCAAACTTCGTAGCCCCAATTTTGGGTCTACCTGTTGCAGAAGTTGAAGAGAACATCACCGGAACGCGCCGCTATTCAATAGTGCTTAAGAATGGTCGCCCAGCTTTATGGGATCGCCTCACTAAAGAGATTTATGAATACAACAAAGGGCTCTCCAGCGAGCAGCTAGATAAGCGCATCATTGGCTTCTTCCCCGAGCGATCATTTATCCGCGAGTATCCTTCGGGCTCATTGATTTCATCCCTTGTTGGCTTTGTGCGCGCAGATGGGATCGGCGCAACTGGCTTGGAATCAAGTCTTAACTCAATCATCACTGGTACCGATGGTCGTTACTCATTTGCTAACGGTTACGGTGCAGAAATTCCTGGCTCTCAGCGCGAAATCGTCGCAGCAAAGGCGGGAACTTCAGTTCGCCTCACAATCGATCGCGACGTTCAATGGGTTGCTGCAAAAGCAATCGCTGAAGCGGTAAAAACTTCACGAGCTGCAAGTGGCACTGTGATTGTCATGGATCCTCGAACAGGTGAAATCGTAGCTCACGCCACTGCACCTACTTTTGATCCTAACAATACTAAGAACGTTGACCTGAGCTTAATGCGCAACCCATCTGTGCAAGATGTGTATGAGCCAGGATCTACCGGCAAGGTCATGACGCTGGCAGCAGCGCTAGAAGAGAAGACAGTTGCTCCGACGACTGTCTTTTCAGTTCCCTACAAGATCAAGCGCGGTGGATCAACATTTAAAGACCACGATAAGCACCCAGTGCAGCAACTGACAACTTCAGGAATCTTGGCAGTTTCTAGCAACACCGGCACGATCAAAATTGGCGAAACAATCAGCAATGAGAAGTTGTATTCATATCTGACTAAATTTGGGGTTGGGCAAAAGACAGGTTCTGGTCTACCTGGTGAATCAGCAGGCCTTATGCCTAAGGTTAAAAACTGGTCTGCAACCACAGCGCCGACAGTTGCTTTTGGCCAGGGTTATTCAGTAACTGCAATGCAAGCAACCAGCGTCTTTGCGACTATTGCAAATCACGGAGTTCGAGTTTCACCAACAGTTATTGCTGGCACTCAAGATGCATCTGGCCATTTCACGCCAGCTGCCAATAGAACTTCTACGCGCGTTATCAGCGAAGATACTGCTCGCGAACTGCGCTTGATGATGGAGAGCGTTGTCTCTCCAACTGGAACAGCTCCTTCTGCTGCAATCCCTGGTTATCGCGTCGCAGGTAAGACCGGAACTGCGTGGCGCTATGACGATAAGACCGGCGGATATAGCGGTTACACAGCTTCATTTATCGGCTTTGCTCCAGCAGATGCACCTCGCTACGTCATCAACGTCACGATTCAAGATCCACGTAATGGTTACTACGGAGGCCTCCTGGGCGGTCCAGTCTTCAAGAAGGTAATGACCTTTGTTCTGCAGACTAAGCACGTTGCACCAACTGGAACTAAAGTTATGCCAGTTGCGCTCAACCAGAAGGATTTAACGCGCATGAAAGCAACTCAGGTAAGTGCAGAAAAAAGCGGAGCAGTAAGACAGTGATCCGCCCTCTTGCTGAGTTCTCAACACGTTTAAGCGATACAGCAAATCTGATAGGAGCAACTCCACTAGCCGGAGACCTGATTTTTACAGGAGTAACTCACAGCGACAAAGATGTTGAAGAAGGAGATCTCTTCTTAGCTATTCCTGGTGCGAAAGCACATGGTGCAAATTTCATCAAAAATGCTCATGCTCAAGGTGCTGTTGCAGTCATCACGGATGCACAAGGTGCAAAGATTGATTCATCGCTTCCTACTCTTGTAGTCAAAGATGTGCGGGCTGCTGGCGCACTTGTTGCCGCAGCGCTCTATCAATATCCAACTCGCGATATCGCCAGCATTGGCATCACCGGAACCAACGGGAAGACAACTGTCTCCACCTTGCTCTATCAAATCTTTCAGGCGGCAGGACGAGAGTCAGGGCTTATCGGAACAGTAGAAACTCGAATCGGTACAGAGCGCCTATCAAGTCTTCGCACAACCCCTGAGGCTCCCGAGCTACAAGCGCTAGCTGCAACCATGCGCGAACGTCATGTTCGAAATCTAGTAATGGAAGTTTCTAGCCACGCGTTAAGTATGGGCCGCATGAAGGGCTCACACTTTGCGATTGCTGCCTTTACAAACCTTAGCCAAGATCATCTCGATTTCCATAAAGACATGGATTCATATTTTGCAGCCAAAGCCTCACTCTTTACATCCGAATACGCGGATGCTGCCTTTATCAATATCGATACTCCCTATGGCGCAACTCTGGCTGAGCGCACATCACTTACCCTGACAACTATTTCGAGAACTAATCCAAAAGCGCACTGGCACTTCACGAACTTGACTCCAACTCAACGGGGTGCAGAGTTTTCTATCCGAGGTGCCGGCGGAATCTTGATTGAATCTCAGACTTCACTTCATGGTGCGTACAACGCAGATAATCTCTTACTTGCCGTAGCTCTTGCCCACGAAAGCGGCGTTGATCCTATTGAACTTGCTGCAGTCATTCCGCAACTGACTGGAGCACCTGGTCGACTAGATGCCGTTGTCTTAGGGCAACCTTTCAAAGCCTTTGTTGACTACGCGCATTCTCCTGATGCAGTAACAAATGTACTTTCTGCGGCGCGAGAATTTACTCCCGGAAAAATCATTGCGGTACTTGGATGTGGTGGCGATCGCGATGCCACCAAACGCCCTCTGATGGGTGCAGCTCTCTCGCAAGGATCAGATATCGCAATCTTTACCAGCGATAACCCTCGCTCTGAGGATCCGGCGACCATCTTGCGCGAAATGGTCTCTTCTCTAGATGTGAAAGACCCTTCAGCAATTATTGAAGATCGCGCCACAGCAATCAGCCACGCCGTTTCAGTGGCAAAAGCTGGCGATACTGTTTTGGTTCTTGGGAAAGGTCACGAGCAAGGTCAAGATGTTGCAGGCGTCATTGCCGCTTTTGATGATCGACTCACACTCGCGGCTGCAATCGAGGCTCGCCGATGATCTCTCTCAAAGCATCAGAAATCGCCGCCCTTGTCGGCGGAACTCTTCACGGTGAAGATGTCGTAGTTTCTGCAAACCCAGTTATTGACTCTCGAGCAGCAACAACAGGTTCACTCTTTATCGCCATTAAGGGCGAGAGAGTAGATGGCCACGACTTTGTTGCAGATGCTCAATCTCATGGCGCAGTTCTTACACTTGCTGAACGCGCCGTTGACGGTTCACATATCTTGGTAGGCAGCACCATCCAAGCGCTTGGCGTCTTGGCACATGAAGTACGCAATCGCCTGTCGAACCTAACTGTTATTGGCATTACAGGTTCGCAAGGAAAGACAACAACTAAAGAACTTCTAGCATCGGTTTTATCAACAGTTGCTCCAACGATGGCGCCACAGGGTAACTACAACAACGAAATTGGAGCGCCTCTGTCTTTACTCCAATGCGATGAGAAAACTCGTTTCTGTATCGTGGAAATGGGCGCACGCCACAAAGGCGATATCGCCCATCTTTGCCGAATTGCTGTTCCCGATGTTGGCGTTGTACTTCGAGTGGGAACAGCACACGTAGGAGAGTTTGGTTCGCAAGCGGCAATCGCGGAAACCAAGTCAGAGCTCATCTCAACCTTGTCACCAAGTGCGATTGCGATTCTGGGCCAGTACGACGAATTCACCCCGAAGATGTCAGCACTTCACCAAGGTCGCGTCGTGACCTTCGGAGAAACTAGCGGCTGTGAAATTCGAGCGACCGATATAGAGATTCGCGAAGGTCGCGCCCACTTTGATTTGGTAACACCAGAAGGTCGCACTGCTGTTGGCCTTCGCATTGTTGGGCTACACCAAGTTGCCAATGCGCTAGCAGTTGCTGCTGTGGCTTCAGTATTAGGTCTGACCCTGGATCAAATTGCAGGTGGGCTCTCGACAGCAGAGTCTTCAGCAAAATGGCGTATGGAAATTTCTGAACTAGATTCACTCGTCCTCATCAATGATGCGTATAACGCAAGCCCTGAGGCGATGTCGGCGGCGCTACAAACGTTGGTCCATTTTGCGCAAGAGCGCGGTGGTGAAGCCTGGGCTTTTCTCGGAAAAATGCATGAACTCGGCGAGTCATCAGACCAAGACCATGCCGCTATTGGCACCCTTGCCTCAGAACTTAGAATCGATCATCTGGTCTGTGTCGCAGCCCCTGAATATGCGCAAGCAATTCCGACAGAGAGCGCAACGACTGTGCATTTATTCGCAAGTAAAGAGCAGGCGGCCACCATGGTCGCAAGTATGAATAAAGGAGATGTCGTGCTGGTAAAGGCATCTCGTTCTGAAAAATTAGAAGAGTTAGCTGAGATGATCACGAAATCGTGGTCAGAACGAATTCAAGAGATGGCAGACACTGAATGAGACTCATCCTTATTGCCGGAGCTCTCGCTCTTTTCTTCTCGCTCTTTGGAACCCCTGCGCTCATCAAGGTACTTGCACGACGTGGTTATGGACAGTTCATTCGAGATGATGGACCTTCAACACATCACACAAAACGCGGCACTCCAACTATGGGCGGCATCATCATCATCTTCGCCACCATCTTTGCTTATTTCTTAGCGCACCTTCTGACACAGAAAGCCGTCACAGTCTCTGCACTATTAATCATTGGCCTTGTACTAGGCCTCGGCTTAGTTGGATTCCTCGATGATTACCTCAAGATCTCTCGACAGAACTCACGCGGGATTAGTGGCAAGCAGAAGATATTTGGACAAGTCTTCTTCGCCTCAACATTTGGATACTTAGGTCTGCAATTTCCAGATGCTGATGGCCTAACCCCAATCTCGCAAAATCTCTCTACCGTGCGCGATACAGGAATTAATCTCGGAGTTGTTCTAGTCATTATCTGGATTGCCTTTATGGTGACAGCAACGAGTAATGGCGTAAACCTGACTGATGGGTTAGATGGATTGGCAACGGGTGCATCCGTTATGACATTCCTAGCGTTTGTCTTGATTGGCGTCTGGGAATTTGGTCAGAGCTGCGCAGTGAGCGTCTCTCCTAACTGTTACAACGTTCGAGATCCGCTCGACTTGGCTGTACTTGCCGCTGCCTTTGCTGGATCGTGTACAGGTTTCCTTTGGTGGAATGCATCTCCTGCAAAGATTTTTATGGGAGATACAGGTTCGCTTGCACTTGGTGGAGCACTCGCTGGACTTGCGGCATCGTTGCGCGTTGAACTCCTCTTAATCCCACTTGGTGGCCTCTTCGTGATTATCACTCTCTCAGTCGCATTGCAGGTTATCTACTTCCGTTTAACTGGCGGCAAGCGCCTCTTTAAGATGGCGCCACTTCAACATCACTTTGAACTCTTGGGTTGGGGCGAGGTCACGATTGTTCTTCGCTTCTGGATCATTGCAGGTCTGTGTGTAGCACTAGGTCTTGGCCTCTTTTACACCGATTGGGTTGCAAGTTAAACCCTCATGGCACAAGAACTTTATAAGAACCTCAACGGATTGCGGATCTGCGTAGCAGGCGCTGGAGTAACCGGGCTAGCGGTGGCGCGAAGTCTGACTAAACGTGGAGTTGAAGTAACCCTCATCGACGAGAACAAAGGTTCAACAGATGAGTTTCCTGTGGTACATCCAGATGCAATCACAATCACCGACTTCGATCGTCTTCTTATTTCACCAGGGTGGAAAGAGAACCACCCAGTTATTCAAGCCGCACGTGCTGCGCAAGTACCTCTGATTAACGAAGTTGATTATGCCTGGAGCGTCAAAAAGCCCGCACAGAAGTGGATTAGCCTTACTGGCACCAATGGAAAGACTTCTACAGTCGAGCTCACAGCTGCGATGCTGCAGGCTGGGGGAGTCAGCGCAGTTGCTTGCGGCAACGTTGGCACGACTGTTATCGAATCGGTTGAATCACCTGAGGATTATCAAATCTTAGTAGTTGAACTATCCTCCTTCCAGTTACATTGGATGGAAGATGCATCATTTATCGCAGCAGCCATTCTTAACATTGCACAAGACCATATCGATTGGCATGGAAGCTTTGATGCATACGCTGGTGACAAAGTCTCAATTCTCGATAGAGCCACCACTGCAATCCTTAATGGTGAAGATGGCGAAATTGTGACGCGCGTTGCTCATTGGCAAGGACAAAAAGTTTTCTTCTCACTCGATACTCCAGGGCCTGGTGAAATCGGAATAGTCGAAGAGCTTCTGGTAGACCGCGCCTTTGTTGCTAACCCACAAGAAGCAGCGATGATCGCCGAACTCACCGAGGTAAAGCCCACAGTTCCACATAGCGTTTCAAATGCACTTGCTGCAGCAGGTTTAGCTTTAACCGCAGGGGTAACTCACGAAGCGTTGCGTTCTGCAATTACCGCATTTACTCCAGGGCGCCATCGCATCGAGAAGGTGTATGAAAGCGATGGAGTTACCTGGATTGATGATTCCAAAGCCACCAATCCTCACGCTGCTAGCGCTTCCATCATGTCTGCTCTCTCAGTCATCTGGGTTGCAGGTGGTTTAGCAAAAGGCGCCGAGATGGGAGAGCTGATTGAACGCGTGAAAGCTCGCGTTCGAATCGCCATCTTGATTGGGGAAGATCGCGCTCTCATCGCGGATGAACTTCGCCAGCGCGCTCCACATATTCAAGTAGAACTCATCGACTCACCTGCCGGATATTCCAAAGGTGGAGTAGATAATTCGTTAATGGAGACTATTGTCCGCACGGCAAAGGCCAAGGCGGTTTCAGGCGACACCGTGTTGCTCGCCCCAGCATGCGCCTCGATGGATCAATTTCTTTCTTACTCCGACCGCGGAGATAGATTTAAGAGCGCAGTCGAGAAGGTAGTGCGAGATGGCAACTAAAGTGCAGAAGAAGTTTTTAGCGCAACCGGTCAATCACTTCTACATGCTCTTGGCTAGCGCAGGGGCGCTCACCTTCTTAGGTGTCATCATGGTCTTCTCAGCTTCAACAATCCATGCAATTGATACAAAGGGAAGCGCGACCTCAATCGTGTTGCGCCAGTTGCTCTTCGTCGTGGTTTCACTTCCTATCGCTGCATATTTAACAAAGATTTCAGTCGCACAATGGAACCTGCTGGCTCGCTTCGGATTCTCTATCTCTCTTATCATTTTGGGGATCCTCTTAATCCCTGGCGTTGGCAAAACGGTAAACGGAAATACCAACTGGATTGACCTGAAAATTATTGACATCCAGCCAAGTGAATTTGCAAAGTTTCTGATGATTCTCTGGGCGAGCCGTTTATTAGCAAGGAAAGAGAGTGCAGGCAGATTTAACGTCAACGTCTTCGCTCTGCTTGCGCCAGGGTTCCTTATTGTCATGGCGCTCGTCATGGTGGGCCGTGACTTGGGCACTGCATCAGTGATTGCAGCAATCCTGGCCGGACTTCTCTTTGTCTCAGGTATTCGCCTACGCATTCTTGGATGGGCTACAGCTGCAGGTGCCCTCGCGTTGGCATTCCTTATTGCAACATCTGATTACCGCGCTCAAAGATTCCTAGTCTTCCTAAACCCATTTGCACCCGAGGATTACAAATTTGCTGGATGGCAGCCAGCGCATAGCTTGTTAGGTCTTGCAACAGGCGGACTCTTTGGAGTTGGACTCGGTGGAAGCAGACAGAAGTGGGGAAACCTTGCGGAAGCACACACCGACTTCATCTTCTCAGTCATTGGTGAAGAACTTGGTTTAGTTGGAACACTTGCTGTCTTGGCGCTCTTAGGAACTCTTGTTTACTCCATGTTCCGAATTGCACTGCGTGCCAAAGAGCCGATGATTCGTTATGCCTGTGCTGGAATCGCATGTTGGTTCTTGGTTCAATCGTTTCTCAACATTGGGTCAGCCACGAACATGCTGCCAGTTGTTGGAGTAACGCTTCCACTGGTCTCATACGGAGGTTCTGCGCTCGTTGCATCCCTCTGCGCTATCGGTTTTGTCGCAGGAGCCGCGCTCCGCGATCCTGAAGTCCGTAAAGAAATTGTGAAGCGAAAAGGCGTATGAGCCGCATCATCGTTGCTGGTGGTGGCACAGCAGGACATATAGAGCCTGCAATTGCAGTTGCACAGCGCTGGCTGCTAACTCATCCTGATTCGCAGATTACCTTTCTTGGTACAAAGGCAGGGCTAGAAAGAACTCTTGTTCCGGCGGCTGGTTTCACGCTCACCCTTATTCCTAAAGTCTCTGTGCCGCGTCGCATCACACCCAAGTTATTGCTCCTACCTTTCTCACTCCTCCGAGCGATTTCTCAATCCATAAAAGCGATAAAGGGCGCAGACCTGGTTATCGGATTCGGGGGATATGTTTCAGCACCTGCATACCTAGCTGCAGCTCTGACTCGAACTCCATTTGTGATTCATGAAGCTAACGCCAGACCAGGCCTTGCCAATCGTTTAGGCGCTCTCTTTACTCGGTATACCGCTGTTGCACATCCTGTGATGAGCGGATCACTCAAGAAATCACTATTTACCGGCCTTCCGCTGAAAGAGAATATTGCTAGCGCTTATGAGAGTGCGCAAAAGGATTGGCGCAGTTCGCGTTTAGCAGCTAAACGCACACTCGGCTTTAATGAGCAGAGCCCCCTGGTATTTATCTTTGGAGGCTCTCAAGGTTCTGCTGCAATAAATGACGTCATCGCACACTCACGGCAAGCGCTTACAACTCAGGGCGTAAATGTCCTTCATGGCGTTGGCGCCCGCAGTGATCTTCCAGAATCTAATAGTGGTTACAAAGCCGTTGATTACATCTCCGATATGGCGACGGCATATTTAGCAGCAGATCTGATTATTGCTAGAAGTGGTGCGGTGACCTGTGCTGAAGTAAACACCCTTGGTCGCTACGCACTCTTTATTCCTCTTCCTATTGGTAACGGTGAACAGAATCTCAACGCTGCCTCGCTTATTTCACAGGGTCGAGCAGAGATTCTCCCTCAGGCACAATTCACTGCAGAGTGGATAGTTGCGAATCTCAACCGACTTCTCACTCTGAGCAACGCTGCACCAATCTCGGGTTCAATGATCGATATTGAAGCAACAACTAAGATTGTGGCGTTGATGGATTACGCGCTCTCTGGAGGTAAGTAAGTGCAGACGCTGCAAGGCAAGAAGATCCACTTCATCGGTATCGGTGGATCGGGTATGAGCGGTCTTGCGCGCATTGCACTCTCTGATGGAATTAGCGTCAGCGGCTCGGATGCGAAAGATTCATCAGTGCTCACCGCCTTGACCGCACTTGGTGCCAAAGTGTCAGCAACGCATGAGGCAGCAAATGTTGAAGGTGCAGATGTAGTTATTTATTCAACGGCTATCTCTGCAAATAATCCCGAGATGGCATATGCCGTTGAGCGTTCGATTCCTATTCTTACTCGCGCGCAGGCGTTGGCGCTTCTTATGAAAGGCTCACGCAGCATTGCTGTTGCTGGCACCCATGGGAAGACAACAACTTCTTCGATGATGACCGTGGCGCTGCAAGCGTGTGGGGCAGACCCTTCCTTTGCGATCGGCGGAACGCTGACAGCCTCAGGCTCTAACGCGCATCGTGGCACCGGCGATTTCTTTGTGGCAGAAGCAGATGAATCAGATGGATCATTTGTTGAGTACCAACCGCTTGCTGCGATTGTCACCAATATTGAACATGATCATGTTGATTTCTTTCATACACCTGAGGCAGTGACCGAAGTCTTTGACTCTTTTGCAGCGACCATTTCACCAGACGGCTTCTTGGTCTATTGCGCCGATGACGCTGGCTCAAAACGCCTCGGTGAATCTCTACTTGCCTGCACGCCGATTTCATACGGCACTTCTGAAGGCGTGGATCTAGCGCTTGATCAGATTTCTCTTAAGGCGATGGGCTCTAGCGCGCGCGTCATGTGGAAGGGCAGAGCGATTGGCACCCTCGAGCTGCAAGTTCCAGGGCACCACAATTTGCTCAATGCTGCTGCCTGTCTTGCGATGGGTATGGCTCTACAACTGCCGGCACATCAGCTCTTAGATGGCCTTCATAACTTCCGTGGCGCTGGACGTCGTTTTGAACTCAAAGCCACAGAACATGGGATTCGAATTATCGATGACTACGGGCATCATCC
>VFQS010000293.1_pt1 | contig 61517 bp, 63 predicted proteins | sample 3512361 | NCBI WGS metagenome assembly VFQS01 (sample SAMN10412375, study PRJNA504923) | tailings metagenome | isolation source: Relicate 1 Philex TSF3 active mining | place: Philippines | reverse complement strand
ACAGGATCGGCATCTGCACCAGCAGGGGCAGGCAGCCCGCCAGGGGGCTGCCGAACTCCTGCATGAGCTTGCCGAGCTCCTCCTGCTGCTTCTGGGGGTTGTTGGCGTAGCGGCTGCGGATCTCCGCCTGGCGCTGCTGCATCACCGGCTGGGCGATGCGCATGCGGCGGGCGCTGCGGATTGAGCCGGCGCTGAGCGGAAAGAGAGCCAGGCGGATGACCACCGTGAGGGCGACGATCGCAAGCCCGTAGCTGGGAACCAATCCGTAGAAGAAATCGAGGATCGGGAGCAGCAGGTTGTCGGAGATGTAGCCGATCACGGCAGGGGGTGGGGCTGGGGTGAGGGAAGTGCTGGTCAGTGTGCCGGAACGTCAGGCGCTGCGGCGGGTGGGTTCGCCGAATCCCTGACTGGGCTGGTCGGATCCCGGCGTTGCCTGGCCGCCGCCCTTGGCGGGGCGGCGGCGGCGCTGCTCCTCGATGAAGGTCTCCACCTCGCGGAAGCGGGGAACCGAACGCATCTCCAGGCGGGTGCCGTCGGTGAGCACCAGCACCATGTCGCCCCAGGCGCCGAAGCCGCGGGGCACCGAGCGCACCTCGCGGATCTGGCTGTACACCACCTGGGAGCGGTCGCGGCCCAGCCAGCCACCGCTCACGGAGACGCGGCGGCTGGTGATGCGGAAGCGCAGCCACAGGGCCCGCACCACGGCGCCCACCAGGAAGGGCAGGCCGATCAGGGTGAGGCCGAAGAAGAGGTTCACGATCAGGTCGCCCCGTGCCGGACCGCCCTCGTAGAACACGGTTTCGTGGATGCTCCCCGCGGCGGCGGGCTCAGCGGGGGCGGCCTGAGGGGCGGTCGCCTTGGGGTCGGGAGCCTGGGGATCGGGGGCCATCGGAGAGACCTGCCTTGCGCAGTAGTTGGCTGCATTCTCCCAGCAGCGCGTCGGGGCTGAGCTCGGCGCAGCCGGGCCGCAGGCTGAGCAGCAGCCACTGGGGGCTGGCACCGGCGGCCCGCGGGGCCAGCTCCCGCAGCAGATGGGCCTGGAGCAGGCGCCGCAGGCGGTTGCGCCGCACCGCCAGTTTGCTCACCTTGCCGCTTACCACAACGCCGCAGCGCCAGCCGGAAGGGCTGTGGCTGCGGCTGTCGGGGGGGAGGAGTGCGGGGTCGGCGGGGAGCACCCGCAACACCAGGTGCGTGCCGTGCAGGCGCCGGCCGCTGCGGTAGAGGCGGTCGAAGACGCGGCGCCCCCGGAGCCGGTGCCGCTGGGGCAGGGCCACGGCGGCGGGCCCGCTCAGACGGCCAGACGGGCGCGGCCGCGGCGGCGGCGGGAGCGGATCACGCGGCGGCCGGTGTGGCTGCGCATCCGCACGCGGAAACCGGAGACGCGCTTGCGCTTGCGGCTGGTTCCTTCCAGGGTGCGCTTCGTCATGACGGCCTCGGGCTTGCTCGCTTCGTGTCAGTCGGCCACCCTACCAGCCGGGCTCAGCCCACTCCGATCTGAATCGTCCACTGCCCCACCAGGCTCGGGATCGGCATCCCGGGCGCCTGCGACTCCACCGTGAACTTGTGGAAGGCGGCCGATGGATTGAAGACGTTCATGTACAGCCCCACCGTCGGCTTGCCCGACACGGGGGTTTCCGGGATCACCTCGATCCTGCGGCCATCGGCCGACACCTCGATCGTGGCCGGGATCACCTCCTTGCAGCCGGTGCGCTTGGTCATGCCGCCCTTCTGCATCACGCAGAACTTCATCCGCTTCGGGTCGAGGGCGGCATCGAAGGTTTTCGGCACCTCGATCCTGAGCTTGAGGATGCCGTTGCGACCGCGGTCCTTCGGCTCCACCAGCAGGTAGTACTCAGCCCGCTTCTGCGGCTGGGTGTCGCTCACGTAGTGGTAGAGCTCGCGCAGGCTGTTGCGGTCGTTGCCCCAGGTGTACTGCCAGATGCTGGGGGTGCTCTGGGCGCGGGCGGGGGTGCCGCTGGTGAGGGCGCTGCCGGCGAGGAGGCTGAGGCCGGTGGCGGCGACCGCCGCCAGGCAGGCGCCGGAGCGGAGGCCGCGGCGGCCGAGGGACCGCAGACGCTGAAGGGATGTCATCGGTCGACCCGAGGGTTGTTAGCGAAATTCTCAGCAGGCCAGGCCCACCCGTTGGCGGCCTAGTGGTCGGCCGGGGAGCTGGTTGGCCCCGGGGCGTCGGCCCGGTCCGGCCGCAGCCGGGCCGCCTCGCGCAGGTATGGGTGAGCCGGCGCCTGGCCTGGGGCAAGCCAGGCGTGGGCCAGCAGCCGGATGCAGCGCGGCAGGTCGCCCGCCACCGCCATCTGCTGGCAGTCGAGCAGTGCCACCCCGTCCCAGCCGGGGTGCTGGCGGGCGATGGCGGCCGGGAAGCAGGCGTCGAGGTCGGCGGTCACCGAGAAGGTGACCGACAGCAGCCGGCTCCCCTCCAGTTGGTTGCGCAGCATCAGGGCGGCGACCAGCTCGCGCACCGCCTCGTCGATCGCCTCGCGGGTGTTGGCGCTGGCGGTGGTGGCCCCGCGCAGGGCCCGCAGCTCGAGGGCAGAGGTCATGGATCAGGGGCGATGGAGCCACAGGGGCTGGCCGGCCCAGGCCAGTTCAAGCCGCAGGGCGTCCTGCAGGGCGCCGATCAGGCCGGCGCCGGGCAGCACCCCCAGCAGCCGTTTCGCCGGCTTGCCGAAACTCACCGGCCGGGTGCGCTCGGGATCGAGCCCGGCCAGCTCCGCCGCCAGGCGCCGGGCGCTCTCCTCGTCGCCCAGGGCATCCACCAGGCCCAGCTCCAGGGCCTGGGCCCCGGTGAACACGCGCCCGTCGGCGAAGCGGCGCACCGCCTCCTCGCTCAGGCCGCGGCCCTCGGCCACGGCGGCCACGAACTGGCCGTAGCTGGCGTCGATCAGCTCCTGCAGCAGCTGGCGCTCCGCCTCGCTCAGGGGCCGGTCCGGCGAAAGGATGTCCTTGTAGAGCCCGCTCTTCACGGTCTCGAAGCGGATGCCGATCCGCTCCAGCAGGCGGGAAACATCGTTGCCGCGCAGGATCACGCCGATCGAGCCGGTGATCGTGCCCGGGTTGGCCACGATCCGCTCGGCCGCCACCCCCACGTACACGCCGCCCGAGGCGGAGATGTTGCCGAAGCTGGCCACCACCCGGCAGCCCGCCTCCCGCAGCCGGCGCAGGGCGGCGTGGATCTCCTGGCTGTCGCCCACGGTGCCGCCGGGGCTGTCGATGCGGAGCAGCAGGGCCGGGCATTCGCGCTTGCGCACCTGCTCGATCGCCTTCAGCACGCGGGTGCGGGTGGGGCCGGCGATCGGGCCCTCGATGGCGATGCGCGCCAGTGTGCGGCGGGTCTTGCGGCGCCAGGGCCAGGGCATCGACACAGGAGAGCGGAATCGCACGTTGGCTGGATCTTAAAAAGAGTGCCACGCATGGCCCGTGCCGGGCTGAGTTTGCCCCCATGCCCCAGCCCCTGCGCTGGCTGCTGATGCTCCTGCCGTTTGCCCTCTGGGGCACGGCGATGGCCGCCATGCGGCCCCTGCTCGACACCGCCTCACCCCTGGTTGTGGCCAGCCTGCGGCTGCTGCCCGCCGGCGCCCTGCTGCTGCTGGTGGCCGCCCTGCTGGGCCGCCCCTGGCGGGTGGCCCGCAGCGATCTCCTCTGGCTGCTCCTCTTCGCCGCCGTGGATGGCGCCCTCTTTCAGGCCCTGCTCGCCCGCGGCCTGGCCCAGACCGGCGCCGGCCTGGGCTCGGTGCTGATCGATTCCCAGCCGCTGCTGGTGGCGCTGCTGGCCCGCAGCCTCTACGGCGAGGAGATCAACCCGGTGGGCTGGGTGGGGCTGCTGCTCGGCCTGCTGGGCATCCTCTGCCTGGGCCTGCCGCCGGAACTGCTGCGCCACTGGTGGCTGGAGGGGCCGGAGGCCCTCGGGGTGCGGGCCTGGAGCCACGGCGAGGCCTGGATGCTGGCGGCGGCGGCGGCCATGGCCCTGGGCACCGTGCTCAGCCGCCGCGCCTGCCGCGACAGCGATCCGCTGATGGTGACCGGCTGGCACATGCTGCTCGGTGGGCTGCCGCTGCTGCTCGGGGCAGGGCTGGCCGGCTCGCCGCTGCTGCCCCCCTGGGATGCCGGCGCCTGGGCCCTGATGGCCTACGCGGCCGTGTTCGGCAGCGCCCTGGCCTACGGGCTGTTCTTCTGGTTCGCCAGCCGGGGCGACCTCACCGGCTTCACCGCCCTCACCTTCCTCACGCCCGTCTTCGCCCTGCTCTGCGGCATGGTGCTGCTGCAGGAGCGGCTGCGGCCGCTGCAGTGGCTCGGCGTGGCCCTCGCCCTGGTGTCGGTGCTGCTGATCAACCGCCGCGCCTCCCTCTGGCAGCACGGTGGATCTGCGGGCCCGCTGCGGCCGCAGCCCTCGGAGGCGGGGGGATGAGCAACCGCCTGCGCGATCGGATCGGCCGGCTGCTGCCCCTGCCGATTTCCCTGCCGCTGCTGCTGGTGCTCGGCCTCGGCCTGCTGCTGTTCGTGTGGCGGCTGGGCAGCACCGGCCTGGTGGATGAGACGCCGCCGCTGTTCGCCGCCTCGGCCCGGGCCATGGCCGAAACCGGCGACTGGCTGATCCCCCGGGTCAACGGCCTGCCCCGCTACGACAAGCCACCCCTGGTGTACTGGCTCATGGCGGCGGGCTACAGCCTGCCGGGCCAGGCCCAGTGGAATCCGCTGGGCACCTGGGCTTCGGGCCTGCCCTCCGCCCTGGCCAGCGTGGCCGTGATGCTGGGCCTGGCCCACACCCTGCTGCGCTGGCCCCAGCCGCCCCTGCCGCGCCATCCCGGCGCCACGGCCCTGGGGGCCGCCCTGGCCTACGCCCTCTCGCCGCTGGTGCTGCTCTGGGGGCGGATCGCCGTGAGCGATGCCCTCTTCTCCGCCCTGGTGGCCTTCAGCCTGCTGCTCTGCTGGCAGACCTACGCCGACTCCGCCGCGCGCTGGTGGCGCCCCTGGCCCGTGCTGGGCCTGGCGGTGCTGGCCAAGGGGCCGGTGGCGGTGCTGCTGCTGGCCCTCACCCTGGTCCTGTTCGCCTGGCTCCAGGCCGATCCCGCCGGCCTCTGGCGGCGCCTGCGGCCGCTGCGGGGCCTGCCGATCACCGCCGCCGTGGCGCTGCCCTGGTATGGCCTGGCCCTCTGGGTGGAGGGGCGCCCCTACTGGGACAGCTTCTTCGGCTACCACAACCTGCAGCGCTTCACCTCGGTGGTGAACCAGCACCTGCAGCCCTGGTGGTATTTCCTGCCGGTGCTGCTGCTCACCAGCCTGCCGGCCACGCCGCTGCTGCTGCTGGGCCTGGCGCGGGCGATCGGTCCGTTGCGCCGCGGCCCCTGGCCGGCCCGCCCCCTGCCGCCGGCGGCCTCCCTCGGCCGCTTCGCCGCCTGCTGGCTGCTGGCGGTGCTGCTGTTCTTCACCCTGGCCGCCACCAAGCTGCCCAGCTACTGGCTGCCGGCCACGCCGGCGGCGGGCCTGCTGATCGCCCTGGCCGCCCAGCCGACCTGGGCTGGCCAGGGCCGCAGCGGCCGGCTGGCCTGGGGCGCCACCCTGCTGCTCACCCTGCTGCTGGCCGGGGTGTTCCTGGCTGCGCCCGTGTGGTTGCCCTGGATCCAGGAGCCCGAGCTGCCCACCCTGCCCGCCGAGCTGCGCGCCGCCGGCTGGCTCACCCGGGCCGGCCTCTGCTTCCTGCTGGCCGCCGTGCTGGCTCTGGTGCTGCGGCGCCTGCCCGCCCTGCTGCTGCCGATCGCGGCTTTCGTGCCGCTGGCGCTGCTGCCGAGCTGGGCCCTCGGCGACCGCCTGCGCGGTGCGCCCGTGCGGGCCATGGCCGCCACCGTGGTGCGCCAGGGGCAGCCGGGTGAACCCGTGGCGATGGTGGGGGTGCTCAAGCCCTCGCTGCACTACTACAGCCGCCGCGTGGTGCTCTACGAGGGCCGGGAGCCGGTGGGCCTGGTGAACCTGGCGGATCGCCTGCGCCGGGAGCGCCGGGCCGGCCAGCGGCCCTCCACGGCGGCGGAACGCCCCAGCGTGCTCGTGGTGATCGATGAACGCACCGCCGCGCTGCCCCACTGGCGCGGCCTGGCGGCCCAGGAGCTGGCCCGCAGCGGCCTCTACCGGCTCTGGCGGCTCGAGCGGGGGGATCTGGAGCAACGGGCGGCCCTGCTGGGCCGGGCGCTGCCCCCCGACTGGGACCGGCCGCGACCGGAGCGCTACTGAGCCGGGCGTGACGGAGCCGGGCGCGGTTCGGGCAGATCGATGTGGAAGCGGCTGCCCCGCTCCAGCTGGCTCTCCACCGAGAGCCGCCCGCCCATCGCCTCCACCAGCAGGGCCACCACCGAGAGCCCCAGGCCGGAGCCCCGGGTGGTGCCGCTGGCGTTGCTGCCCCGCTGGAAGCGATCGAAGATGCGGGCAAGGTCATCGGTGGGGATGCCGATGCCCTGGTCGCTCACGCTGATGCGCACGTCGCCGTTGCCCACCCGGCTCAGTGCCACCTCGATCGGCCGGTCCGGCGGCGAGTACTTGTCGGCGTTCTCGATCAGGTTGCGCACCACCTGTTGCAGCCGGTCGCCGTGGGCCATGGCCTCGATCGGCCCCTCGCGCACCTCATCGGGAAGGCGCAGGTGCACGGGGCGGGTCATGCCGCTGCGGGCCAGATCGCAGATCTCCGCCAGCAGGCCATCCACCTCCAGCCGCTCCGGCGTGAGCTGGAGGGCCCCGGCCTCGGCGCGGGAGAGGTCGAGCAGATCGTCGATCAGCCGCCGCATCCGCTGGGTTTCCTTTTCCGCCATCGCCAGGGCCTGCAGTTGCGTCGGCTCCGCCAGAGGGTCGGCCTGCTCCTCCACTCCGCGGCGCAGCCGACGCAGCTGGGCGCCCACAAGCATCAGGGGATGGCGCAGCTCATGGCTGACGCTGCTCACGAATTCGCGCTGGTGCTGCCAGGCCTGGGCGAGGCGCCCCAGCAGGTCGTTGTAACCATCGGCCAGCTCGCGCACCTCCCGGGGTGCGGGGCCGATCAGCAACCGGCTGCTCGCCAGGCTCTCGCTGTTGATCTCGGCCACCATCCGGCTGAGCATCCGCAGCGGGTCGACGATCCGTTCCGTCAGCCGTGACACCGCCACGAGGGTGAGGCCGAGGCAGGCCAGCCAGAGCAGCAGCAGCCACACCATCAGTTCGGAGAGCCAGCTCAGCTTCTGGGTCACGTTCTCCGCCACCCAGAGGCTGCTCTGGTCGGGTCCGAACAGGTGGAGGTGGGTGAGGTAGCTCTCCCCGCCCACCCGCACCAGGCGGTAGTTGTCGCGCCGCAGGCGCGGGCTCAGGGCCGCCTCGGCCTGCCGGGCCAGCTCCCGCATCGGCGGCCGGCCTTCCTGGGGCAGCAACAGGCGGCCGTCGCCATGGCGCACCCACGTCACCCGTTCGGCCAGGGCGAAGCGGTTGAGCAGGTGCTGCAGCTCGGCGATGGCGTCAGGGCCGGCACCATCAGTGCCACCGGGATTGCCATCGCCATCAGCACCGCCATCGCCATTGCCAAGGCTGCCCAGCCGGGGGCCGATCTCCTCGCCGATCGTGCGGACGTTGGCCTCGTGCTGCAGGATCAGCCCGTGGCTGTGCATCAGCACGGTGCCAAGGCAGGCCACCGAGAATCCCGCGCACACGCAGCTGAAGGCCGCCAGGCGAAGCCGGGAGACCAGGCTGTCGGAGAGCAGCGCGGGCAGAACTCTCATGCGCGCGCTGGTGGCCGGTGGGGGCCGGCGCCCGAAGGGGGCGTGCTGGAATCGGTTTTCCCGAAGCGGCGCATGGTGGGCACTCCGGCGGGACCTGCCCCGCAAGCCTGAACCTCCGCCTCCCATTCGTCAACCTTCACGGTTCTTTCCGCAGCCCTTCACGAACCGCTCCGGGCCTCCACCGTTGCCCCCGCTCCCGCCATGCGGCGCACCACCCGCTTCCGCCAGCTGCTGGCGGCCCCGGAGATCCTCGTGATGCCCTGCTGCCACGACGGCCTCTCGGCCCGGGTGCTCGAGCAGGCCGGCTTCGAGGCGATCGCCGCCGCCGGCTTCGGCCTCTCCGGCAGCCTGCTCGGGGCCCCCGACATCGGCCTGCTCGATGGCAGCGAGCTGATCAGCCAGTACCGGCGGATCTGCGAGGCGGTGAGCCTGCCGGTGTTCGTGGATCTCGACACCGGCTTCGGCGATCTCAACAACGTGATCCGGGCCGTGCGGGCCTGTGAGGACGCCGGCGTGGCGGCCCTCTTCCTGGAGGACCAGACCTTCCCCAAGCGCTGCGGCCACATGGCCGGCAAGCAGGTGGTGCCCGTGCAGGAGTATCTGCCCAAGCTGCGGGCGGCCCTGGCCGCCCGCAGGGATCCCGATCTGGTGATCACCGCTCGCACCGATGCCGCCGGGGTGCTCGGCCTGGAGGAGGCCCTGCGGCGGGCCCAGCTCTATGCCGAGGCCGGCGCCGACATGGTGTTCGTGGAGGCGGTGGAGAGCGTGGCGGCGATGCGCCGGGTGAACGCGCTGCTGGCCCGCACGGGCACCGCCAGCATGGCCAACCTGATCGAGGGCGGCTGCACGCCCCTGCTTGATGCCGCCGAGCTGCAGCGGCTCGGCTACGCCGTGGTGGCCCACCCCTGCGGCTCGGTGTTCACCGCCGTGCGGGCCCTGCAGGACTGGGCCGCCCATCTGCGCCAGCACGGCAGTGCCGCGGGCTTCCGCGAGCGCATGGTGGACTTCGCCGGCTATCAGGCGGTGGTGGGACTCGAGCCGATCCGGCGCCGTCAGGCGGAGCTGGAGGCCTGGCCGCCGCCCCCGTTCACACCGCCAGGGGCCGGAGCATGAGTTCGCCGTAGAGGCGCTCCAGCGATTCGATGTTGCGCCCGAGGGTGTAGCGCTCGAGCACCCGCTGCCGCGCCCGGCGGCCCAGCTCGGCGCTGAGCACCGGCTGGTCGCGCAGCACCGGCAGCAGGGTGCGCAGCTGGGTGGTGACGCCCTGGGTGCTGATCACGATGCCGGCGCCGCCCTCCAGCACCTCGCCGTCGGCACCGGCATCGGTGGCCACGCAGGCGGTGCCGCAGGCCATCGCCTCCAGCAGGGCCAGCGAGAGCCCCTCCACCAGCGAGGGCAGCAGGAACACCTCCGCCAGCTGCAGCAGGGCCACCCGCCGCTCCCGGCTCGGTTCGTAGCCCCACCAGAGCACGTCGTCCTCGCCGGCCTGCTGCAGGGAGCTGCGCAGGGGGCCGTCGCCCACGATCACCAGCCGGCAGCCCGCTGGCCGCACCAGTCGCCAGGCCCGCAGCAGCGCCTCCACGTTCTTCTCGGTGGTGATCCGGCCCAGGTAGAGAAACACCCGCTGGCCGGCGAAGCGCCGGCGCAGGTCCTCCAGCTCGGCGCCGGCCGGGGTGGGGGCGGGGCACCAGAGATCCGGATCCACGCCGTTGGGGATCACCGCCAGCCGTTCGCGCCGCACGCCAAGCCGCTCCAGCACCTCCGCCTGCAGATCCGAGAACACGATCACCCGGTCGAAGCGGGCCAGGGAGGGGGCGTAGAGCTGGTAGGTGAGCTGCTGGGTGCCGGCCGAGAGGTTGCGCAGCCCGGCATCGAAGGCCGGGTGGAAGGTGGCCACCAGCGGCAGGCCGAGCTGCTGGCAGAGGTCGGGCAGGCGGAAATCCAGGGGGGAGAGGGTGAGGCTGGCGTGCACCAGATCGGGTTGCAGCCGCTCCAGCGATTCGCGCAGCTCCCGCTGGGCCCCCGGGGAGGGAATCGTGTACACCTGCGACTTCACCAGGTAGGGCAGGGCCACCTCCGGGTCTTCCGCCACCTGCGGGGCCTCCGCCACGGTGGGCCGCGCCAGCTCCTGGCGCCGCAGGCCCGGCCCACCGGCGAGGGCGGTGGCGGGGGTGTCGAAGTGGATGAAGCTCACCTGGTGGCCGCGGCGGCGCAGGGCCTCCGTGGTGCTCAGGCCGTAGGTGACGTTGCCGCAGAACGGGGATTTCTTGCCTAGCCAGGCAACGTGAACCACCGGGCGGTTGCAGTGGGCACTGAAGTTAGCAGCGCCGCCAGGGCCGCTCGATCAGGGCGGCCAGCACGGCGATCGCCGCCAGCCCCCAGAGCACCGGCAGCAGCCCCCAGCGGCTCACCACGGCGCCCGCCAGCACCAGGGGCAGCGACAGGGCGATGTTGATCAGATTGTTCTGCAGGCCGAACACCTTGCCCCGCTGCTCCTCCGGGGTGTCCTCCTGGATCGTGGTCTGGGCCGGGATCGCCAGCAGGGCCGCCCCCACCCCCAGCAGGGTGCAGAGCAGCAGCGTGATCGGCAGGTTGCCGCGCAGCTGGCCCAGCAGCACCAGGCACCAGGCGATGGTGCCCAGGCCGGTGGTGGCCAGCAGCCGGCGGTGGAAGCGCTCGCCGATCTGGGCCACCGCCAGGGCGCCGATGGCCAGGCCCACTCCGCTCATCGCCAGCAGGGTGCCGAAGCCGGTGGGGCCCAGGTCCTGGATGGAGGCGGCCAGGCTGATGGCCAGCACGTAGAGGGCCGCCAGCAGGCTGTAGAGCAGCACAAGCTGGAGCATGGCCGCCCGCACGCTGCTCCGATCGCGCAGCACCTGGAGGCCCTCGCCCACCTCCTGCCACACGCTCGTGTTCCGGGCGGCCCGCACCGGCTCCTCCACCCGGATGCCGGCGAGTGCCAGGGCCGCCAGGCCGTAGCAGAGGGGCAGCAGCAGGAATTCACCGCCGCCCACTCCGGCCCGGGCCATCGCCGTGTGCAGCAGCCGCAGGATCGGATCGCCCAGGGCGAAGCCCACGATCGTGGCCGCCATGCTCGTGGCCTGGTACACCGAATTGGCCGCCAGCAGCAGGTGCGGTGGCAGCAGCAGCGGGATGGTGGCCTGCTCCGCCGGCGCGAAGAACTGGGTGAGCACCGACTCCAGCAGGGTGATCAGCAGCAGCATCCAGTAGCCCCAGCTCAGCCCGAGCCACTGGGGGCCCGGCAGCAGGCAGAGGGGCACCAGCAGCACCAGGGCGGCCCGCAGTCCGTTGGAGGCCACCATCACGCTGCGCTTCGGCCAGCGGTCGGCCCAGACGCCCGCCACCGTGCCCAGCAGCATCGCCGGGATGGTGTTGGCCACGTAGATGCCGGTGGCCAGCAGGGTGATCAGCTGGGCCCGGCTCTCGATCGTCATCCGCATCGCGGCCGCGGCCTCGGCCAGGGCCGGATCGGCCTGGGTGAGATCCGTCACCCAGTAGCGGGCGATCAGGAACACCATCAGCACGATGTAGAACTTGTCGGCCAGCTGGGAGAAGATCTGCCCCAGCCAGAGCCGGCGGAAGTCCGGCACGGCGAGCACCGCCCCCAGGCCCCGCTCCCGTGGTCCGGCCGTGCTCATGGCCGCGCCTCCCGCAGGGCCGGCCCCGGCCGCGGCTCGCAGGCGGTGCGCAGCAGGCGCAGGGCCCGGGGGCGCTGGCCGAGATGCTCCAGGCACCAGCTCTCGATCAGGGCGAGCAGGTGCAGCCACACCGGCTCCGGGCCCATCAGGGCGCCATCGCGGCGGCGGGGCAGGGCGGGCCGCAGCAGCCGCTGCAGCAGGGCCAGCTCGGAGGCCGTGAGCAGCTGGCGGGCGCCGGCCACCGGCCCGATCGCCAGGCCCTCCCCGGGCAGCAGGCTGCAGCGCCACGACGTGTCGTGCACGGGCGGATCCAGGGGTTCGCCGCTGCGGGCGCAGCTCTGCAGCGGCAGGGCGAAGCCCCCGAGGGCGAGCAGGTGCACGCTCCCCTGCACCGCCACCGCCACCGCTTCCACCCGATCCGCCCGTTCCTGCACCACCAGCTCCAGGCGCCCCAGCTGCATCAACAGATCCGCCAGTATCCCCGCCGCCGGGGCGCCAGTGGGCACGAGCTTCAGGCAGAGCTCGGCCAGCGCCTGGGCGGCGGCCAGGGTTTCCAGCCGCTGGGCCAGGCCGCTGTAGTTGCGCAGCACCGCCAGCTGGCGCACCCGGCGCAGGTCGCCCCGGCCCCCCACCTGCAGCCGCAGGTGGGCCAGCGGCACGGCCGCGGCCAGGCTGCTGCGCGGCCGCCGCGCCCCCGGCACCGCCAGCCGCACCAGGCCCTGCTCCTCGCTCAGCAGGGTGAGCAGCCGGTCGCTCTCGCCGAGCGGTCGGCTGGTGAGCGCAAGGCCCTCGATCAGGCTTTCGGCCACTGCGTCTGCCTCAGCCCTCGGGGCTGGGCGGTGGCCCCGGCTCGCGCAGCGCCTGCATCAGGGCCACACCCCGGCTGGTGCCGAGCCGCGAGGCGCCCGCCTCCACCAGGGCGAAGGCCTGGCGGGGATCGGCGATGCCACCGGCGGCCTTCACGCCGGCCCGGCCGCGGGCCAGGCTGCGCAGCCGCGCCACCTGCTCCACGCTCGCGGGCGGGCCGAAGCCGCTGCCGGTCTTGAGGAAGCGGGCGCCGGCATCGATGCTCACCTCCACCAGAAGTTCAAGGGCGGCCGGATCGAGCCGGCCGGCCTCCACGATCACCTTCACCGGCAGGCCGAGGTCGGTGAGGGCGGCGAGATCCTCCAGCACGGCGCCGCCATCGCCATCGGCCAGGGCGCCGAAATCGGGCACCACATCGAGCTCATCGGCGCCGGCCGCCGCCGCCGCCTCGGCCTCGGCCCGCTTCACCGCGGGCGGCACGGCTCCGAAGGGGAAGCCCACCACCGAGATCAGCAGCACGCCGCCGCGCTGGGGCAGCCACTCGCGCGCCTGGGCCACCCAGCGCGAGGCCAGGCACACCCCGGCGAAGCCGAAGTGGCGGGCCTCGTCGCAGCAGCACCGCACCGCCTCCCGACCGCTGTGCGGATCGAGCAGGGCATGGTCGATGAGCGGGGCGAGATCGGGGAGATCAGCGGCCACGGGCGATGGCGGTGGGCGCCCCGATCATCCCTGGCGCCCCTGGATCACGCCGAAGCCACCGTGGTTGCGGTGATAGACCACCTGGATCTCGTCGGTGTCGCGGTCGCGGAACACGTAGAAATCGTGGTCGATCAGATCGAGCTGGTGCAGGGCCTCCTCCAGGCTCATCGGCGGCATGGCGAAGTACTTGCGGCGCACGCCCCGGCTCGGCAGCTCGGGCTCCAGCCCATCGGTGAGGGTGTGGCCCGGTGCCGGCAGGCCCGCCGCCGCCCCCGCCTCCTCATCGCGGGCGGAGCGGTGCACGGGGCCCTGCTGGCGGCCCTGCAGCCGGTCCTTGTGGCGGGTGAGCTGACGGCTGAGCTTGCCGGCCACCAGATCGATGCTGGCGTAGAGGTTTTCGCTGCGTTCCTGGGCCCGGATCACGGTGCCGTTGGCGAACATGGTCACCTCCACGGTCTGCTGCGGAACGCGCGGGTTCCGGGCAACGGAGAGGTGCACATCCGCTTCCTTCACCATGTCTTCGAAATGGGTGATGGCGCGGGTGATCTTGGTTTCGGTGTACTCCCGGATGGCCGGGGTGACATCAAGGTTGCGGCCGTGGATCAGCAGTTTCATTCGGATCTCCCGGGCGGAGTCGGTACCGGAGATCGGATCGGCGGCGCCGCCGCTCCGGGTGCCATCACGCTAGGAACTGATGCCGATGGTCTCCAGAGCCTCCGCAATTCTTTTTGAACCGCGGCTGCCGGTTCCCTTCCCCCTGGCCTGGGGCTGGCAGCGGCAGCTCCAGGCGCGCCTGCTGGAGGATCCCGCCGCGGCCGAGGCGGTGCTGCTGCTGGAGCATGAACCCTGCTACACCCTGGGCCGCGGCGCCAGCACCGCCCACCTGCGCTTCGATCCCGAGGCGCCGCCCCTGCCGCTGCACCGGATCGACCGCGGCGGCGAGGTGACCCACCACGCCCCGGGGCAGCTGGTGCTCTATCCCGTGCTCGACCTCCAGCGCCACGGGGCGGATCTTCATCTCTATCTGCGGCGCCTCGAGCAGGTGGTGATCGATGTGCTGGCCCGCTACGGCCTGGAGGCCGGCCGCTGCCCCGGGCTCACCGGCGTGTGGCTGGAGGGTCGCAAGCTGGCGGCGATCGGGGTGGGCGCGCGCCGCTGGGTCAGCCAGCACGGCCTGGCCCTCAACGTGGACTGCGCCCTGGAGGGATTCGCCGCGATCGTGCCCTGCGGCCTCGCCGATCGGCCGGTGGGCCGGCTGAGCGACTGGCGCCCCGGGCTCAAGGCGGCGGCGGTGCGCGGGCCCCTGCGGCGGGCCTTCGGCGAGGCCTTCGGGCTCAGCCTGCGGCCGCCCGACCCCAACGAGGAGCTGCCGGGGCTGTAACCATTGGCGGGCGCATCCGAGCCAGCCCGTGTCCGCCACTCCTTCAACCGAGCCCCTCGCCCCGCAGGGCTCCCAGGTGCACTGGCGCGGCAGCGACCGCGACCGGGCGGCCCTCGCCCGTCGCCACGACTGGAGCGCTCTGCAGGGGCTGGAGCAGCTCTGGCCGGCCCTCGAGGCCCTGCACGGCGACGCTCCGGCGCTCGATGCCCCCCATGCCCGCACCCCCGAGCGCTTCAGCTACCGGCAGCTGGCCCGGGCGATCGATCGCGCCGCCGCCGGATTCGCCGCCCTCGGGGTGGAGCCGGGCGCGGTGGTGGCCCTGTTCGCCGAGAACGGCCCCCGCTGGCTGATCGCCGACCAGGGCCTGATGCGCGCCGGCGCCGCCGACGCCGTGCGCGGCAGCGGTGCGCCGCTGGAGGAGCTGCGCTACATCCTTTTTGATAGTGGCGCCATCGGCCTGGTGGTGGAATCGGCGGCCTTGCTGGGCCGCCTGGCCCTGGGGCCGGAGGCGCTGGCGCGCCTGCGCTTCGTGCTGGTGCTGGAGGGGGAGGCCGGCCCCTCACCGGCCGGGGTGCCCTGCCTCGGCTGGGAGGATCTGCTGCAGCGGGGCGCGGCCGCTGCGGCGCCGCCGCTGCCCGCCGGCGGTGAGCAGCGGCTGGCCACGATCCTCTACACCTCGGGCACCACCGGCCAGCCCAAGGGCGTGCCGCTCAGCCACGCCAACCTGCTGCACCAGCTGCGCCACCTCGGCGTGGCCGTGGCCCCCTCCCCCGGCGACCGGGTGCTGAGCGTGCTGCCGATCTGGCACGCCTACGAGCGCAGCGCCGAATACTTTCTGCTGGCCTGCGGCTGCAGCCAGACCTACACCACCCTCAAGCAGCTGCGGGGCGACCTGCAGAAGGTGCGGCCCCAGTACCTGATCAGCGTGCCGCGCCTCTGGGAGGCCCTGCTCAACGGCTTTGAGGATGCGCTGGCCGCCATGCCACCGGCCCGGCAGCGGCTGCTGCGCGGTGCCCTGGCCGTGAGCCGCGCCCACCACCGTGATCGGCGCACCGCCCGCGATCTCACCCTGGCGCCCGAGCCCATCGGCCGTCGCCTTGCCGCCGGCCTCGGCGCCGGCCTCACCTGGCCGCTGCACCGGCTCGCCGCCGCCCTGCTCTGGCCGAAGGTGCGGCGCCAGCTGGTGGGGGGGGAGCTGCGCACCGCCATCAGCGGCGGCGGTGCCCTGGCGATCCACGTGGATGGCTTCTTCGAGGCGATCGGCATCGAACTGCTGGTGGGCTACGGCCTCACCGAAACCAGCCCCGTGCTCACCTGCCGGCGCGCCTGGGCCAACCGGCGCGGCAGCGCCGGCCAGCCCCTGCCGGGCACCAGCATCCGGATCGTCGATCCCGAGAGCGGCGCCCTCCTCCCCCCCGGAGCACGCGGCCTGGTGCTGGCCCGCGGCCCCCAGGTGATGGCCGGCTACTTCGGCAAGCCCGAGGCCACGGCGAAGGTGCTCAGCGCCGATGGCTGGTTCGACACCGGCGACCTGGGCCGGCTGCTGGCCGATGGCTCCCTGGTGCTCACCGGCCGGGCCAAGGACACGATCGTGCTCAGCAGCGGCGAGAACATCGAACCGGGGCCCCTGGAGGAGGCCCTGGCCGCCTCCGCCCTGGTGGAGCAGGTGATGCTGGTGGGCCAGGACCGCCGCCAGCTGGGCGCCCTGCTGGTGCCCAAGGCGGAAGCCCTGGCGGCCTGGGCCCGCAGCCAGGGGCTGGCGGCACCGGCCGCCGACGGCCCCGATGCGGCCCTGCGGCGCGCCCTGCGCGGGGAGTTCAACCGGCTGCTGGCGGCCCGCCCCGGGTCGCGGCCCGACGAGCGGCTGGCCGGGGTGGCGTGCGTGGAACCCTTCACGATCGAAAACGGCCTGCTCACCCAGACCCTCAAGCAGCGCCGCGACCGCATCGCCGAGCGGGATGCGGCGGCGATTGCCTCCCTCTATGAGGGCGGCCAATGAGGGCGGCCGGGGTTGAGGCCCTGCGCCGCGCGCACTTGCCACTGCGGCCTCGCACGCTTTAGATTTTGCGCAAGATTTTTTGCGATACGTTGATTTCAGCTGTTGGCGTCCCAGTTCGCATCCTCCTCGGCCTGGGCGCGGCCGCCTCTCTTGCCGGCGTTGCGGCTGCTCCCGCCGCCGCCGTCACCCTTGATCTCACCGTGAATGGCCAGCTGTGGCGCCTCGACACGGTGACCACCGCCTACCAGAACTCCACCAGCCTCTTCCAGACGCCGGCCAACGGCGGCTCCATGCCCTGGTGGGGCAGTTCCGCCAGCGCCACGGCCTTCGCCACCGCCCTGCTGGCCGCCGATCCCAGCCAGTCGGTGTTCGGCTATCCCAACACCAACACCTCGCCGCCGCGCTCGCCCTTCTTCGCCTGGGATTACACGTTCGACCCCGGCGGTCCTGACGTCTTCTACACCTCGGTGCAGCAGACCAATCCCCCCACGCTCACAAATCCCATCTTCAAGGCGGCGGAGACCGTCAGCCGCGACTATTTCATCGCCACAGCCGTGGAGCAGGTGCCGGGCCCCCTGCCCCTGTTCGGCGCCGCCGCCGCCTTCGGCTGGAGCCGGCGTCTGCGCCGCCGCACCGGCGGTTGACCATCGGCGCAGCGGCTGACAGCCTGGGCTCTGCAATTCCCTTCCCATGGCCGACGCCCAGACCCTCACCATCAAGCGCATGATCTCGGTGCGGGCGGTGGTCACCCCGCGCTGGAAGGAGGATGCCGATCGGGAGATCGCCACCGCCGTGGCCACCCTCGACCAGCAACTGGGCCAGCTCGAGCAGGACGGTGCCCGGCTGCTCGACGACATCCGCAGCCAGAGCGCCAACCCGCTCGATCCCCGGGTGCAGGATCAGGTGGCCTCGATTCAGCAGCAGGTGGGCGCCAAGCGCGCCGAACTGGAGGAGCAGAAGCGCCAGCTGCTCGAGCAGCAGAGCCAGGTGCGCACCCTGGAGATGGAGCAGATCGTGGAGCAGGGCCAGATCGAGAGCTTCTGCGAGGTGGGTGTGGGCGACAGCCTGATCGAGAAGCTGCAGGTGGCCGTGGTCGTGCGCGACGGCGTGATCGAGGCCATCCAGGGCGGCTGATTCCGGGTTCGCCACGGGCGGGGGCCGGTTCCCCCGCCACTTAAAATCCGGCCAAACGAGCGGCATCCTGCGTTGGCCACCCACGAAATCTTCATGCCCGCCCTCAGCTCCACGATGACGGAGGGCAAGATCGTGGAGTGGCTCAAGAAGCCAGGCGATCGGGTGGCGCGCGGCGAGTCCGTCCTGGTGGTCGAGTCCGACAAGGCCGACATGGACGTGGAATCGTTCAACGAGGGCTTCCTGGCCGCCGTGCTGATGCCCGCCGGCGGCACGGCCCCCGTGGGTGAAACCATCGGCCTGATCGTGGAAAGCGAGGCCGAGATCGCCGAGGCACAGGCCCGCGCCGGTTCCGCCCCGGCGCCCGCCGCCCCTCCCGCAGCTGCGCCCGCGGCCCCCGCTCCGGCTCCCGCCCCGGCTGCGGCCGCCCCTGCCCCCGCTCCGGTCGCCGCCCCCGCTCCCGCTGCAGTCGCCGCCCCCGCCCCTGCCGCCCCCCGCGCCGACGGCCGGGTGGTGGCCAGCCCCCGGGCCCGCAAGCTCGCCAGCCAGCTCGGTGTGGCGCTCGAAGGCCTCCGCGGCAGCGGCCCCCACGGCCGCATCCAGGCGGACGATGTGCTTGCCGCCGGTGGCCAGCCCGTGAGCGTGCCCCGGGTGGCGGAAGGCAGCGGCCCCGCCGTGGCTGCCGCGGCGGCCTCGGGCCCGGGCGCGGCCAAGGGTGCTGCAGCCGCGGCCCCGGCACCGGCTCCCGCCGGCCAGGCCTTCGGCCGGCCGGGCGACACCGTGGCCTTCAACACCCTCCAGCAGGCGGTGAACCGCAACATGGAGGCCAGCCTGGAGGTGCCCTGCTTCCGGGTGGGCTACACGATCACCACCGACCGCCTCGATGCCTTCTACAAGCAGGTGAAGAGCAAGGGGGTCACCATGACGGCCCTGCTCGCCAAGGCCGTGGGCGTGGTGCTGGCCCGCCACCCCCAGGTGAACTGCGCCACCACCGCTGCCGGCATGGCGTACCCCGCCGCCGTCAACGTGGCGGTGGCCGTGGCGATGGACGACGGCGGGCTGATCACGCCGGTGCTTGCCAACGCCGACCGCACCGACCTCTACAGCCTCTCGCGCAACTGGGCCGATCTGGTGGCCCGCTCCCGCAGCAAGCAGCTCAAGCCCGAGGAGTACAGCACCGGCACCTTCACCCTCTCCAACCTGGGGATGTTCGGGGTGGATCGTTTCGATGCGATCCTGCCGCCCGGTACCGGGGCGATCCTTGCCGTGGCGGCCTCCCGCCCCTGCGTGGTGGCCGGCAAGGATGGCTCGATCCGGGTGGCCAGCCAGATGCAGGTGAACCTCACCGCCGATCACCGCGTGATCTACGGCGCCCACGCGGCCGCCTTCCTCAAGGATCTCGCCCAGCTGATCGAAACCAACCCCGAAAGCCTGGCCTTCTGATCCCCGTGCTTCCCTTCGGGCCCCACCACCCCGAGGGGGATGCGGCCGACCTGCAGCTCTCGAGCTACAGCTTCGATCTGCCCGACAGCTTCATCGCCCAGCGGCCCGTGGAGCCCCGCCACGCCGCCCGGCTGCTGGCGGTGGAGCCAGGCCAGGGCAGCCGCCATCTCACGGTGTGGGATCTCCAGCACGAGCTGCGGGACGGGGATCTGCTGGTGGTGAATGACACCCGGGTGCTGCGGGCGCGCCTGCAGGCCCGCCGCGCCAGCGGTGGTGCGGTGGAGCTGTTGCTGCTGGAGCCCGCCGGGCTGGCCACGCCCCTGCCGCCGGAGCTGCGCCCCGGCCCGAGCGACTGGCTCTGCCTGGCCCGGCCGGCCAAGCGGCTCAGGAGCGGGGAGATCCTCCAGCTCGAGCACCCCGGTGAGCCGCCGCTGGATCTCGAGATCGTGGCGGCCGATCCGGCCACCGGCGGGCGGGTGGTGCGCTTTCCGCCGGAGTGCACCGGCCCGGAGGCGATCGAGGGCCTGCTGGCCCGCTACGGCCAGATGCCGCTGCCGCCCTACATCCACACCCACAGCGCTGACGACGACAGCCGATACCAGACCCGTTTCGCCGCCCATCCGGGCGCGGTGGCGGCCCCCACCGCCGGCCTGCACCTCAGCGACGAGCTGCTGGCGGCCCTCAGTGCCCGCGGCGTGGAGCGGGCCGCGGTGACCCTGCACGTGGGCCTCGGCACCTTCCGGCCCGTGGAAACGGAGGACCTCAGCCGGCTGGAGCTGCACAGCGAGTGGGTGGAGGTGCGGCCGGAGCTGGTGGAGGCCGTGGCCGCCTGCCGGGCGCGGGGGGGGCGAGTGATCGCCATCGGCACCACCAGCGTGCGCAGCCTCGAGGCGGTGGCGGCCCTCCATGGCGGTGCGCTCCAACCCCACCGCGGCCCGGTGAACCTGGTGATCCAGCCCGGCCACCGCTTTGCGGTGGTGCAGGGGCTGCTCACCAACTTCCACCTGCCGAAGAGCTCGCTGCTGCTGCTGGTGAGCGCCCTGATCGGCCGCGGGCGGCTGCTGGCGCTCTACGAGGAGGCCAAGGCGGAGGGCTACCGCTTCTTCTCTTATGGCGATGCCATGTGGATTCCGCCGGAGGCTGTGCTGCCCTCCGCCAGCACCCCGGCGTAGACCGCCACCGCCGCCGGATGGCTGCAGCAGCATGCACCTGGCCATAAAAAATCCCCGCCGCAGCGGGGAAGGAATCGCCACAATCTCCGGCTCTGACCGGCGTTGGGCCGAGGATCAGGCGGCGGCCAGGTTGGCGGCCACGAAGTCCCAGTTCACCAGCTTCTCGAGGAAGGTGGTGATGTAGTCGGGGCGGCGGTTCTGGTAGTCGAGGTAGTAGGCGTGCTCCCACACATCCATGGTGAGCAGAGCCTTCTGACCGTGGGCCAGGGGCAGATCGGCGTTGCCGGTCTTGGTCACCTTGAGGGTGCCGTTGTCGAGCACCAGCCAGGCCCAGCCGCTGCCGAACTGGGTGGCGCCGGCGGCCTTGAACTCCTCAACGAACTTCTCGAAGCTGCCAAAGTCAGCGTTGATCTTGTCGAGCAGGGCGCCGCTGGGGCTGCCGCCACCACCCGGCTTGATGCACTGCCAGTAGAAGCTGTGGTTCCACACCTGGGCGGCGTTGTTGAACACGCCGGCCTTGCTGGCATCACCGGCCACGGCGGTGATGGTGTCTTCCAGGCTCTTGCCCTCCAGCTCGGTGCCGGCCACCAGGTTGTTGAGGTTGGTGACGTAGGCGTTGTGGTGCTTGCCGTGGTGGAACTCGAGGGTGCCGCGGGAGATCAGGGGCTCCAGGGCGTCGATGTCGTAGGGCAGCGCGGGCAGCGTGTGAGCCATGGAACGGGGAGACGGAACGAACGGTGTCAGCGGCGGCATCCTAACGATCGCTTCAGATTTCGCCGCTGACCGGGGGGTGGTGGTATCCGGCCTCAGCCGCCCACCTGCAGCAGCTCAACCTCGAAGATCAGCGTGGCGTTGGGGGGGATCACCCCGCCGGCGCCCCGGGCGCCGTAGCCCAGGTCGGGGGGGATCACCAGGCGGCGCTTGCCGCCCACCTTCATGCCGGCCACGCCCTCATCCCAGCCCTTGATCACCCGGCCGCCGCCGAGGGGGAAGCTGAAGGGGCCGCGGCCGTAGCTGGCGTCGAACTCAGTGCCGTTCTCGAGGGTGCCGCGGTAGTGCACCACCACGGTGTTGCCCGGGGTGGCCTCGTCGCCGCTGCCCACCTCCAGATCGGTGATGCGCAGGCCGCTGGGGGTGGTGCGCTCGGTGGCGGCGCTGAGCTCGCCGCCGAGGGCGTCGGCGCCGGAGGGGGTGGAGGCCATCAGGAAGAGGGTGGGGTTGGGATCGTCGGGGTCGAGCTCCAGGGGCGCGCGCACCGCCGCCGGTGCTGCCGCGGGCCGGGGGGCGCCGGCCTGGAGGCTGGCGGGCTGAACCGTGCTGGTCTGCACCGCCTCGCTGGCGGCGGGGGCCGCCTGGGCCGGTGGGGTGGGGGCCACCACCTGGCTCACGAAGGCCACGAGCAGGCAGGCGACGCACACCGCCGTACTGATCAGGATGTCGCGCATGGCTGGGCGCCGCACTGTGCCAGCCGATTCTGTCAGCCCCGCCGCTCGGGCCGGCCGCTGAGCCCGGCCGCTCAGTCGGGCACCTCGCCGCCGGCCTGGCGCTGGCGCAGGGCCTGCTCGAGTCGGTCGATGCGGCCCCGCAGCTCATCGAGCTCCCGCTGGCGGGCCAGGCCCAGGTCCTGCAGGAGCTGGTCGCGGTTGCGCTCCAGCTGCCGCTCGGCCTGCTGCTCCAGCTCCGGCGCGTCGCCGCGCAGGGCCCGCAGCACGTCGTCCACCAGGGCGGAGGCCTGGGCGGGGTCGAGGCGGCCGCTGCGCACCCAGTCCTGGCTCACGTTGCGCAAGCGCTCGCTGACCAGCGTGGTGGTGCCGAGGCCGCGCAGCAGCAGCATCTGCAGCAGATTGCCCTGGTCCATGGTGGTCGGCCCTCGGAGGGGAAACAGCGGGTGACGCCTCTGACAATGGCAACGATGCGGGGGGGTGGCCATGGGCAATGACCGGCAGCGCCCGCTGCTGCTGGCGGTCTGTGCCGGCCTCCTGGCCGGGCTCGCACTGCCGCCCCTGGGGGCGTTGCCGCTGCTGTGGCTGGCCCTGGCGGCCCTCTGGCTGCTGGCCGGTTCTCCCGCCATCGCCGCCTTTCCCGCGGGCCTGGTGTGGGGCACGGCGGCGGTGCTGGTGAGCCACCGCTGGCTGCTCTGGCTGCACCCGCTCGACTGGATCGGCGTGCCCGGGCCCCTGAGCCTGCCCCTGTGTGTGCTGCTGCTGCTGCTGCTGGGCCTCTGCGGCGGGGTGCTGGTGGGGGGCTGGCTGGTGCTGGTGCGCCGGCTCGACCCCGCCAGCCCCGCCGGGGCCGGGCTGGCGATGGTGCTCTGGGGGCTGGCCGAGGTGCTGCTGGCGCGGGGGCCCCTGTTCTGGCTCGGGCTGGGGGCGGCACCCCTGCCGGCGATGCCCGCCATGGCGGGCATCGCCAGCTGGGGCGGCGCCGGCCTGGTGGCCGCCTGCCAGCTGCTGATCGGCTGGTGCCTGGCCCGGGCCTGGCGCCAGCGGGCGCGCTGGCGCCGCTGGCTGGCCCTGGCCCTGGGGCTCGCCCTGGCGGCCCTGCTGCTGGGCCAGCTCACCCTGGCGGGCCAGGCGGCGGCGGCCACCCCGGCGGCGGCGCAGGTTTCAGCGGCGCCCGAGCGCCTGCTGCTGCTGCAGCCCGCCGTGCCCACGCGCCGCAAGTTCGAGGCCGATCAGCAGCTGCGGCTGCTGCGCCAGCTGGCGGCGGCCCAGCGGCGGCAGGACCCCGACCTGGCGGCCCTGCTCCTGCCGGAGGGGGCCCTCGCCCTGGGCCAGGCGCTGCCGGAGGCGGGCGGCGCCGAGGTGCTCAGCGGTGGCTTCCGCCAGGCCGGGGAGCAGCTGCGCAGCAGCCTGCTGCGCTTTCCCCCCGGCGCCCGCCAGCCCGAGGCCTGGGTGGACAAGCACCGGCTCGTGCCCCTGGGCGAGTGGGTGCCCCTGGCCGGCTTCTGGCGCTGGAGCGGCCTCTCGGCGGTGGGCGGCCTGGAGCCGGGCCCGCCGTCGCGGCTGCTGCCGCGCCCCGCCGGGCCGATCGGTGTGGCCATCTGCTACGAGCTGGCCGATGGCAGCGCCCTGCGCCAGGCCAGCCGCGCCGGCGCCGGCTGGCTGCTGGCCAGCGCCAACCTCGACCCCTACCCGCCGCTGCTGCAGGCCCAGTTCACCGCCCTGGCGCGGCTGCGGGCGATCGAGAACGGCCGCTGGCTGGTGAGCGTGGCCAACACCGGCCCCAGCCTGGTGGTGGATGCGGCCGGCCGCATCCGCCAGCGCCTGCCGGCGGGCCAGGCGGTGAGCGCTGCGGTGCTGGTGCAGCCCCTGGCGCTGCGCACCGGCTACCAGCGCTGGGGCGAGGCGCCGCTGCTGCTGCTGGGGCTGGCCTGCGCCCTGGTGCGGCTGGCGCAGGGGCGAGGGCTGGGGCCGGGGGCTGCCGCGCCGCCGCGGCGCCGCTAAAACCGGGCAGCGACGCAGGGGGCGCGATGGTGGAGCGGCTCGCCCTCTGGCTGGCGCTGGTGGAGGGTGCGCTGCACCTGCGCCCGGACGCCTTCACGGCGGTGCCGGCCGCCGGCCTGGGGCCCGGCCTGCTCACGGCTCTGCTGGCGGGGCTCTCCCAGGCGCTGGGCCAGGCCTTCATCCTGTTCGTGAACCGGGTGCGGCCGCTGCGCTTCGGCCTCAGCCTGCTGGTGGAGGCCCTGCTGTTCTGGTGCGGCTTCCTGGTGTGGGGCCTCTCCACCTGGCTGGCGCTGCGGCTGCTGGGGGTGGAGCGCTCGCCGGTGCAGCTGCTGGAGGCTCTTGGGCTGGCCCACGCCCCCCAGCTGTTCGCCCTGCTGGGCGGCCTGCCCTACCTCGGCAGCCCGCTGCTCAGCCTGCTCTCGCTCTGGACCGCGATCGCCTTCGTGGTGGGGGTGGTGGCCGTCACGGGGCTGGCGCCCTGGGCCGCCTTCGCCAGCCTGCTGCTGGGCTGGCTGGTGATGCATCTGCTGCAGCGCACCGCCGGCCAGCCGCTGGTGATCCTGGGGCGCCGCTGGCTGGAGCGCGCCGCCGGCGTGCCCCTCGTGCAGGACCGCCGCCGCCTCGCCCAGCTGCTGCGGGAGGGCGGTCCCCAGCGGGGGGCGCCATGAGGCTCCCGGGCCGCGGCCGCTGGCTGCTGCTGGCGCTGGTGCTCGGCGGCGTGCTGCTGGCCGGGGTGGGCCCGAGCCTGCGGCTGGCCTGGGCCGCCCTGCACCGGGCCCTGGGCCTGGCCCTCGATCTGGCCCTGATCGGCGGGCTGCTGTTCCTGCTGGCGGCCCTGCTGGCCCCGTTCGAGGCCCTGGGCTGGTGGGCCGGTTGGTTCGGCGAGGATCCCGCGCCGCGCCGCAGCGGCGAGCTGCTGGGAGGCGCGGCGGCGAGCCCGGGCGCCACCGCCGGGACGCGGCGGGAGATCGAGCGCTGGGTGGTGTATCTCGATGGCATTGGCCAGGCCTCCGACCGGGCCCTGCCGGAGGGCGAGGACTTCCTGCGGCGGCTGGCGGCGGCCCTGCCCGGCCGGATCGCCATCCTGCGCGGCATCGTGCCCTACTCGGTGCGCAACCTGCCGATGACGGAGGCGGGCTGGCTGGCCGGCTTCTGGCGCTGGGTCGACCGGCTGCGGCTGCGCAACCCGCGCAGCCTGCTGGGCCTCGTGATCAACCTGCGCAACCTCACGGTGGTGGCGGTGTCGGCCGACCGCCGCTACGGCCCCGTGTACAACCGCGGCATGGCGGACGTGATCCGCGACAGCCTGCTGGCCGGCGGCTACCCCGTGGGCAGCGGCACGCCGGTGACGCTGCTGGGTTTCAGCGGCGGCGGCCAGATCGCCCTCGGCGCCCTGCCCCACCTGCGCCACAGCCTTGAGGCCCCGGTGGAGGTGATCTCCCTGGCCGGCGTGTTCGCCGGCAACAACGACCTGCTGCAGGCCAGCCACCTCTTCCATCTGGTGGGCGACCGCGACCCGGTGGAGCGCCTTGGCCCGCTGGCCTTCCCCGGCCGCTGGCGCCTGCTGGCCCTCTCCCCCTGGAACCGGGCGCGGCGGCGCGGCAAGGTGAGCCTGCTCTCGCTGGGGCCGGTGGGCCACGAGCTGCCGGGCGGCCTCTTCGATGCCGAGGCGCGCCTGCCCGATGGCCGCAGCCACCTGGAGCAGACGGTGGAGCGGGTGGCGGCGCTGCTGCGGGGCGTCGCACCTGAGCAGCTGCCGCAACCACCGGCCCTGAGCAACTACGCCCGCTACCGCACCAACCCCTGGCACTGGCCCGAGCTCGCCCGCGACAGCGGCCCCCTGCCCGCCACCGCCCTGCGGCCGCTCGATGGCTGGATCGGGCGCCTGCTGCTGCCGGCGCCGGAGCGGCGCCACCCCGGCGGCCGGGAGGGGCGCTTCGGGGTGGAGCTGGAGCTGTTCGCGGCGCCGCAGCCCTGGCGCCACCTGGTGGGTCGGGTGCTGCCGCTGGAGTGGCTGGATCCGGCCCTGGCGGATGCCTGCCTGGATGTGCGCTTCAGCGACCAGGCCCGGCGCAGCGTGGTCAGCGGCCATGTGCATCCGCTGCGGCTGGAGGGCTGGCGCGGCGTGACGCCGCTCGAATCCCTGGCCGGCGCCCGCCCCCACGACGACCAGCTGGTGCGCCTGCCGGAGCCGGTGGCGGTGCTCGACGACAGCAGCACCGGCCCGGGCGGCTCCGGCCCGCGCCTGCGCATCGCGGCCGAGCCGCTGCAGACCACCGGCGTGGCCCTGGCCCTGGTGCGCTTCCTGGCGCCGCTCGATGCCGCCTCCCCCCAGCCGGAGCTGTGGCGGGCCCAGTGCTTCGATCCGGTGAGCCGCCGCTTCAGCGGGCCGGAGCTGCGTCTGCGCCTGCCGCTGCCGCGGGCCAACGGCGAGGGGCTGCGGCCGGCCGCCAGCGCCGGCCTGGCCGAAGCGGAGCTCAACGCCGAGGGTTGGTATGCCAGCGGCGTGCCCGATGGCGGCGGCGGCTTCGTGGTGCAGGCCCTGGCGCCGCGGGCCCTGCTGCGCTTCGCGCCGCAGCGGCGCATCGTGGGCCGGCGGGAGGCCTGGCAGTTTCTCAGGCGGGAGATGTGGCGGGAGCCGCGCCAAGGCCGGGTGTGCAGCACCCTGCTGGAGCCCGGGCAGGCGGAGGCCCCCTGGTGCGGCGAGGACTGGCGCGAGGGCGAGCGCCTGCTGCTGGTGCACGTGTTTGGCGGCATCGGCGGGCAGATGCGCGAGGAGGCCCTGCGCCAGGGCCCCTGCGTGGGCCACTTCGCCTACGGCAGCGCCCGGCTGCAGCGCGAACCCCTGGCCGATGAGCTCACCCTGGCGCTCGACTACCGCCAGGTGTATGCCCACAACCCGGAGGGGATCATCGCCGGCGCCCAGGATGGCTGGCGCTACCTGGCCGATCGCCAGTGGGGCTGGCTGGCCACCCGGCCGGTGGCCGATGTGCTGGTGCGCTTCCCGCCCTTCACCGGCAGCTACACGGTGGAGGGTGAGGAGCAGTCGCCCCTCGACGGCCTCGAGCGGCAGCTGGCCCGGATGATGGCCCGCTACCGGCTGGGCGACGGCAGCGGCGCCAGCTTCGTGGGCCCGGCCAACAACTGCGCCCAGGATTCCAACCAGGCCCTGTTCGCCGCCATCGCGGCCCTGCTGGGCCGGATCGAGCGCAGCGATCCGGCCGTGCTGGCGGCCTGGAGCCGGGAGCGGCCGGATCAGGCCGGGCGCCTGCGGCAGCTGCTGCGCTTCGAGCGGGATCTGCGCCGCCGCCTGCTGCCCTGCGGCGCCCTGCGCCGCGACTGGCGGCAGCAGAGCGCCGTGCTGGGGGCCTGCCCGGCCGAGCGGCCGCTGAGCGAGCTGCTGCACGCCGCCGGCAGCTGGCGCACGGCCCTGCCGCGCCTGGCGGCGGACACGGTGCTGCGGGTGTTCCTGGAGCACGGCGCCTCCCTGCTGGTGCTGCGCAGCGATCAGCCCAGCGGCGCCCAGCCCTGGATCGCGCCGGTGGCGCCGATCACCCTGGGCTGAGGTTGCTCCCCCGCCACTGCCCCTGCGGCTGCGCCAGCCTGGCGGGATGCCCGAAGCCTCCCCACCGTCCGCCGCCGCCGCCCGCGAGGAACTGCTGACCCTGCTGCGGCCGGGTGGCGCTGGAGCGAGCGGGCGTGGCGCTGCCGGCCCGGGGCGCGACGAGCAGCGGCTGCGGCAGCTGATCGCCGTGCTGGAGCGGGCCACCCCGGCGGATCTGGCGGCCCCCGGGGCCCTGGCGCTGCTGGAGGGGGTGTGGGAGCTGCGCTGGAGCAGCAGCCGCCAGCCCTACCTGGCGGTGGGGCCGTGGCTTGAAAACCTGCAACTGCTGGCGCCCTCCCAGGGGCGGGCCATGAATCTGCTGCGGCCGCCCGGTCCCTTCGCCGGCCTCGGCGGCCTCGCCGTTGAAGCGGCCATTCAGGTGGAGGAGCCGCAGGGGGAGGCCGCCTCCGCCCCCGGCCCGCGCCAGCGGGTGGCGGTGCGCTTCCGCCGCGGCGGCTGGATCGGCCCCCGCTTCGCCAGCCCGTTCGGTGCCGGGCGGCCGGAGCTGCTGCGCCAGGTGCGCCAGGCGTTCCCGGCCTGGCTCGACATCACCGTGCTGGATCAGGAGCTGCGCCTCTGCCGCGGCAACGCCGGCACCCTGTTCGCCCTGCTGCGCCGGCCCGATCTGGGCCTGGAGTTGCTCCCGGCTCTGCCCTGAGCCGCAACCGCTGGATCCGATACCCGCGGGAACACGCCCGCTGCATAGGGTGGCTGTCGTGCGGGCTGCCGGCCCCGTGGAACGCTTCTTCCTGGAGCTCGATCCGCCCGAGGAGGCGATGCGCGGCTGGCCCCATGTGGTGGTGGTGGGCGGCGGATTCGCCGGCCTCAAGGTGTGCCATGCCCTGGCCCGCCAGCCGGTGCGGGTCACGCTGATCGACAAGCGCAACTTCAACCTCTTCCAGCCGCTGCTGTATCAGGTGGCCTCCGGGCTGGTGTCGGAGGCGGATGTGGCGTCGCCGCTGCGGCAGATGGTGGGCCAGGCGCCCAACATCCAGATCCTGCTGGGGGAGGTGGTGGCGATCGATCCCGGCGAGCGCCGGATCGAGCTCAACGGCCAGCAGCTGGGCTACGACCAGCTGATCCTGGCCACCGGCTCGGGCAGCACCTACTTCGGCCGGGAGGAGTGGCGCTCCCTGGCGCCGCCGATGAAGATCCTCGAGCACGCCGATGAGATCCGCCGGCGGCTGCTGATGGCCCTGGAGGAGGCGGAGCAGACCCCCGATCCGCAGCGGCGCGCTTTTCTGCAGACCGTGGTGGTGGTGGGTGCGGGGCCCGCCGGCTGCGAGCTGGCCGGGTCGCTGATCGAGCTGATGCACCGCGCCGTGCTGCGGGATTTCAAGCAGCTGCGCCGGGGTGATTGCCGCGTGGTGCTGGTGGATCCGGTGGAGCGGGTGCTGCCGGCGATGGCGCCCTCCCTCTCCGCCGCCGCCGCCCGCCATCTGGAGGGGGCCGGCGTGGAGCTGCGGCTGGGGCAGAAGGTGGAGGCCATCGCCCCGGGGCGGGTGAGCCTAAGCGGCCCGGCCGGCGCCCTCGAGCTGGAGGCGGCCACCGTGTGCTGGACCGCCGGCGTGCGGGCCTCCCGGCTGGGGCGGCTGCTCAGCGAGCAGATCGGCTGCCCCCTCGATCGCGGCGGCCGGCTGCTGGTGGAGCCGGATTTCACGATCCCCGGCCACCCGGAGATCCGCGCCGTGGGCGACCTCTGCTGCTACGGCCACACCGCCGATGGCACCCCCCTGCCGGGCATGGCCGGGCCGGCGGTGCAGGCCGGCGGCTGGGTGGCGCGCGACATCCTGGCCCGCCTGCGCGGCGCCCGGATCGAGCCGTTCCGCTGGCTGGATCTGGGCACCATGGCGGTGATCGGACCTTGGTACGCGGTGGCCGATCTGCGCGGCCTGCACCTCACCGGCCTGGCGGGCTGGCTGGTGTGGGCCCTGGCCCACCTGGCCTTCATCCCCGACACCGAAAACCGCATCGCCCTGTTCAGCAAGTGGATGTGGCAGATCGCCACGCGCCAGCGCACGGCCCTGCTGATCACCGGCCGCCCCGATCAGCACCTGGGCGTGGATGTGGGCCTCTACCGGGCGGCGGATCCCCAGCCGGAGGGGTGAGCCCGAAGGCTGAGCGCCGGGTGCTGCCGTCATTCGCATGAGCGTGCCGCACTCTGCTGCGCTGCTGGCGAGGCTGCGCCGCAGCGTTGCGGATCTCTCCATGCAGACCCTCTTTCTCCACGGCCTTGAGGGCCAGGTGCTGCGCCTTGAAGGGGTGGTGGATCGTTTCGGCAGCTACCAGATGCAGGGCAGAAGCCACCGCACCCTCTGCATCCGCGGGCTGCGCGTGGCCGCGAGCGGCCAGCCGCTGGAGCCCGATCACTGGTGGTTCCGGCTGCGGGCCGTCTGGTGCGCGGCCGGCGTGCAGCCGGGCGACACGGTGCTGTTCACCGCCAAGGTGCGCCACTGCAGCAAGGGCCACCACGACCCGGAGGATGCCCAGGGGCGGCCGCTGCGCCAGCGTGAGCGGGTGCTGGGCCTGGCCGGTCGGGTGCGGGATCTGGTGGTGCTGCGGCGCGGGCCGGCGGAGAACCTGCTGCTCGTGCAGCTGCAGGAGGAACTGCGCCGCCGCACCCTGCTCCAGGAGGAGGCGGAGGCGGAAGCGCGGCAGCTGGCGCAGCACCGCGATGCGCTGCTCTGCGATCTGCAGCGCCTGCGCACTCAGCTGGCCACCTGGAAGTCCCGCTGCGACGGCCCCCGGGTGGACCGCAGCCGCCGCGGCTTCCAGCGGCTGGATCGGCTGGCGCCGCTGCACCGGCGCTGAGCCGGGCCCCGCCTGCTTCAGGGCTCGAGGATGTCGCACACGCGCCCCTGCTCATCCAGCAGGCGGTGGCGCTGGCCGGTGCGGCTGGCCCGGGCCTGGGCGGTGCGGGAGGCCTCGGCCTCGTTGTGCTTCTCCTGGAAGCGCTCCCAGTGGCCGAACTGGTTCTGAAACTGGATCACGAAGCGGGGCATGGGCACCTGCGGCAACACCGGCAGCATCTCCGCTGCTGCCGGGTGTGGCGCGAGCTCTGGTGCGAAGCACGGTGTCGGCCCGGGCCTGTTTGCTGGCGCTGGCGCGCTGATGTGTTCCCATCTGCGGGAGCACCTCACCACGTGCCTGACGTGGGTGAAGGAGGCACAGGGTATTCAGATCGCCTCGCGCGCGGCGCCATTGGCAGTACTGTTATCGGTATTAGGTTGCGTAAAAGCGGTTTAGGGTTGGCTCGCTGACCGCTGGGCTCATGCATGGCCGACCAGCCCATGAACGTGCTCCGTTCGGCGGAGCTCAAGCGGCGCGGCATCGCGGCGGTGGAGCAGGCTCTGCGAGCCGGCCCGGTGCATCTGCTGAAACGCAACAGCCCAGCGGCCGTGGTGCTCACTGAAGCTGAATACAACCGCCTGCGGCGATTGGCTGATCGACCTGTCGCGACCGAATCCAGCTGTCTGGACTGGTTGCTGGCCCTGCCCTCCGCATCGACAGCCCGGAGCAAGGAGGAGATCGACGCTGAGCTGCGGCAGGAACGAGACTGGTGATCGCCTTTCTCGATGCCAGCGCCGTGATCTACGCCGTGGAAGGAACTGCGCCGCCGGGATGCGGAAGCCCTGGCCAGGTTTGATGCCTTCTTCCTGCGCCCGGATCTGGAGTGGGTGGAACTCAGCGCGGCTGTTGTGGAGCGAGCCACGCACCTGCGGGCCGAGCACAATCTGCGCACACCCGATGCTCTGCAGGCAGCCAGCTGTTTGCAGCTTGGTGACGCTGCCGTGATGGTCACCGGCGATGGCGGTTTCCAGAGGGTGCCGGCACTCCGCCTGGCGCTGGTGAGCGGAGTTGAGGAATGTGATTGAGTCGCTGTAGGCGTGCGTCACTCCAGTTGGCGCTGGAGCTGCTGGGCGGAGGCCTGCAGAATGGTCAATACCGGTTGTGCAACCGTCTGGGGAATCAGATCGCTGAGGACGGATTGTGTGTTGCCAAGGCCAAGCCATTTGCAGTGACCAGCATGCGACGGCTAGTGATTTCCAGGGGCTTGAGTAACAGGCTGCAGTTCTTGGCGTGGCCATCAATGGCCCGCAACATCCAGAACAACACCTGGGCCTTGAAGAAGGTGGCGAGGCCGTCATGCTCTGAGGATTGGGTCAGTCGCTCGGCAATGGAGAGCCGCGGCGCATCAGATTCAGGCCCCAGGGATCCTGGAGCCGGTCGCGGCAGCGTTCCGTGAGTGCAGGCATCAGCCTGGCTGGAGCAATGCCGTGATTGCCTGCACTGAGCAGTGGTGAGGCCACCGATCGGCAGAGGATGCCATTGAGAGGCAGCAGGGCCAGCAGGGAGAAGAGTTGGTTGAAGGCGGGCCAATCTCCGAGGCCGGTGTCCTGCTCGCGGGGGCTCTCAATGATCGCGAGGCGCTGGAACCGTGTGCGTGAATCATGCGGCCATTGCGGCTCTCCACCGGGTCCGCTCAGTGCCTCACTCACCCAGCCCCGCACCAGAGGTGCGCCCCTGAAATCGAGCGCTGGGCTCAGCGTGGCCACATTCACGCCGCAGCGATCCCGGAGCTGGCCCACCAGTGATCCGGGCAAGCCTTCGTAGAACCCCTCAAAGGCCGAGATCACCAGTAGATCAACGCTCAGGCCGAGGTCAAAGAGGTCGCCGGCCACCACATCGAGGCTTCGCCCCGAAGCGTAGGGATCAAGCTCAAGGCTGGTCAGGAGCATGGCGGTTGGTTGCGCGGTGCGGGATCCGCTATGGCCAGTTTTTTGAGAGTAGCTTGATGTCGCTCACTTGCGGACTGGGCTGCCGAGGTCGGGTTCTGCGTTGGACAAGCCGCTGCTGGCAAATCGCGAAACCTGATTGACACGCAACAGCCAGGGGTGAACCCGCTGCTGGTGGGAAAGAGTCAAAGTTTCACCTGGAACGATCAGCTCATCCCACCCACTCACCCCATCCCCGCCGCAATCGCCAGCACCCGCGGGTCGGGCCGGCAGGCCAGTGGCAGGGGGTGGCCGCTCGGGCCGGGGAGCGTGACCACGGTGAGGTCTGCGGCCAGGGCGGCCGGCGGTGGTGCCTCGGCGAGCGCCACGCCATCGAGCAGCTCCAGCCGCAGCAGCTGTGGCCAGTGGGCCAGGGCGGGCTGGGCCAGGGGCACCCAGTCGGCCCAGGGGCAGCCGGCCAGGGCGGCGGCCTGGCCGGGGGCGCCGCCGATGCGCAGCACGCCGCCGCTCAGCCGCTGCTCGTTGATGCCGCGGCGCAGGTGCGGCATCCAGGTGGTGTCGGCGAAGCGGCGGCCGAGTGGGTTTCCGGGCCGCCGCTCCAGCCCCAGCTCCCGCGCCAGGTTGCGGTAGCGGCGGCTCACGCTCGGCTGCGAGAGCGCCAGCAGTTCGGCGGCCGCCACGGTGCTGCCGGTGAGCTCGAGCAGGTCCACCAGTGCCAGGTCGCGCAGGCTGGTGGGGATGCGGTGGTGGGGGGTGCCGCGGGTCGTCATGGCGGGCAGCGCATCGGGGTCGCCCACCATCGCCGCCGCCACCGGGGCCGCGGGGCGCACTCGTGCGAGGCACGCCGGTGGTGCTTCGCACGAGATCGTGGCCCCTGCCATCGCTGGCCAGCAGACTGGGCCGATGACCCAGGCTCCCCTTCGCTGCCACCTGTTGATCGGGCCACCCGGCAGCGGCAAGACCACCCTCGCCCAGCATCTGGCCCCGCTGCTGCCAGGCCCCGGCGGTGAGCCCGCCCTGGTGCTCTCCACCGATGCGATCCGCGCCGAGCTGTTCGGTGATGCGGCGGTACAGGGGCCATGGGATGAGATCCGCGCCCTGCTGCTGCAGCGGCTGAACGAGGCCGTGGCCGCCGGCCGGCCGGTGATCATCGATGCCACCCACGCCCGCCGGCCCTGGCGCCTGCTCTACACCCAGGTGCTGCGCCTGCCCCGCCCCGTGGAGTGGATCGGCTGGTGGCTCACCACGCCGCTGGCCACCTGCAAGGAGTGGGCCCTGCGGCGCGAGCGGCCGGTGCCTGAGGCGGTGATCGAGGAGTTCCACGCCAGCCTCAACAACCGCTTCTTCGGGCCGAATCGCAGCGAGGGGTTCGCCGCCATCAGGCCTCTCAATGCCGCGATCGGGGAGACCAGCCCGGCCAACCTGCCCGCCGAGCTGGCCAAGCTCGACGGCCTCATCCGCAACGCCCTCAACCGCCGCAGCGTTCCCCATGCCCACCGTTATGCCCGCCTGCTCGATCTCGAGCGGCTGCTCTTCCTGATCCGCCTGCTCACCGAGTTCAACGGCCTCGAGGAGAGCGATCCCGGCACCGCGGCCGCGCTCACCCGGATCTGCAACCCCCGCCCCAGCGGTGATCTGGCCGAGCGGGCCGCCGCCTACCTGGCCAGCTGGGATCAGGTGCACGGCGGCAACAGCGAGGCCTATGGCGATGTGGAGGCGATCCGCGGCGATCTGCGCTGGCTGGAGCACAACGGCTTCACCAGCCTGAACTGGGAGGGCATCGGGCCGATCGATCCCGGGGAGGCCCCCGCCGAGGCCATCAGCGGCGTGAACGGCGGCCAGCCGGCCCTGGCGGATCCGGCCGTGTTCCGGCGGGTGTTCACCCTGCTGCGCCACATCCTGCGCGAGCCCTTCGACGCTCCTGAACCCGATCCCGCCCCCAGAACCGAAGCCGACCAAGCCGCACAAGCCGAAACCAAAACTCCCCGCACCATCCACGCCCATCTGGCCGATCGCCTCAGCGACATCGAGGGCTCCTACCGGCCCGACCAGGTCGCCGCCCTGCGCTACGACCTTGAGCACGTGCTCATTCCCTACGGCTTCCTGCCCGCCGTGAAGGGGCGGCCGCGCAGCCGCCGCCACGGCTATGCGATCGGCACCGCCCTCCTGGCGGCCGATGAGCTGCTGGAGCTCCACGCCCTGCTGCGGGCCTCGATCGATCGGCTCAGCGACCAGTCGCACAAGCCGCTGCTCCAGACCCTGGAAGACCGCCTCATCCGGGCCGGCCTGCTCGATGCCAACGGGATGGCGCCCCGCTTCCGCCACCCCAAGCGCGCCCTCGCCCATCGCTCCTTCGTGGAGGAGAAGCGCGGCACCCTGGCCGATCCCGAGGCGGCCGCCCGGGTGGAGCGGGCCATCCGCGACCGGCGGCGCGTGTGGCTGCGCCACCTGCCCGATCCGGTGACGGACGAGCAGCGCCGCCGCGGCGATGACGGCCGTTTCCGCGCCTGGCCCCTGCAGCTGCTCTTCCACAACATCAGCTGGTACCTCGCCTTCGAGACGGCGGGCATCGGCAGCGAGCAGGGTCTGATCCGCACCCTGCGGGTCGACCGGCTGATGCTGCCCGCCGAGGATGGCAACACCCGCCGCGCCAGCGAGGCCGAGCACGGCCGGGCGCTCGAGCGATTGGAGCGGCTGCTGGAGGTGTGCGGCGGCCTCTACTTCGGCCCCAGCATCGACGACCAGCTGGCCGTGATGGCCGACCCGCCCACACCGCTCCAGTCCCCCTGGAGCCTGCTGCGCTTCTCCTGCACGCCGCAGGTGTTCCGGCTGATCCGCGAGGAGCCGCGCCGCTTCGCGCCCGCCCACACCGCCTATTCCCGGGCGCTGCCGGGTCGGGCCGACTGGACCTCCGGCCCGCGCGACACCCTCGCCCCCAATGCCCCCGGCGACAGCCACCCCTATCCCGTGGAGCTGCGCCTGCCCAGCTGGACCGTGCAGGACGACTGGGACCTGCGCGCCTGGCTCTTCCGCTGGGGCGCCGGCGTGCGCATCGAGCAGCCCACCACCCTGCGCGATCTGCACCTGCAGCAGGCCCGCGACGTGGAGGCCCTCTACGGCGGCTGAGCCGGTGCTTCGCAGGAGCTGGCCCCGCGGCGCCGGTCGCCCCCGGAAGACTGGGCAGCGTTGCGATCCGGGCCCTGCGCCCTCCGAGCATGACCCACGAGAGCCAGGGGTGGCTGGCCATCAGCACCGAGGGCTTCGCCGCCATGAATGCGGCGCGGCCGCCTGAGCACCTGATCAAGGAGCTGCTGCAGAACTCGCTCGATTCCTTCGCCGAAGGTGCCGCCGGCGAGATCCGCCTGCGCTATGGCCACTGCGATGGCGCCTTCCTCGTGGTCTGCGAGGACAACGGCTCCGGCATCGCCTCACTCGATGATCTGCGGGTGGTGTACCTCACCCACAAGACCGACAGCCACCGCAAGCGCGGCCGTTTCGGCCGGGGCTTCAAGGAGGCCCTCTGCATCGCCGAGCAGGCCACGGTGGTGAGCGGCGGCGAGCGGCTCGAATTCCTCCTGGAGAACGGCAGGCGGGTCACGCGCCGCAGCAGCGAGCCTGCGGGCGACTCCAGCGCCGGGGCCGGCACCCTCGTGATCATGCGCATGCCCTGGCCGGAGGCGATCGCCGCCGAGCTCGATGCCTACTTCGCCGGGTTTCTGGTGCCTGAGGGGGTGCACCTCGAGGTGAACGGCCGGGTGATCGCCCCGCGGCCGATCGCGCTGCAGATCGAGGCCAGCCTTCCCACCGAGATCTACGACGCCACCAGCCAGAGCTGGCGCAAGCCGAGCCGCCGCACCAGCCTGCAGCTCGTGCCCGCCGCACCCGGTGAAACCCCCACCATCCACGAGATGGGCATCCCGGTGGCGCCGGTGGAGTGGGGTGTGCCTTACCACTGCGACATCCAGCAGCGGGTGCCGATGAACCCCAACCGGGATGCCGTGCAGGCCGGCTATGCCCTCAAGCTGCACGTGGCCTGCCTGCCGGCGCTGCTGGCGCGGATGGATGCCGACACCATCAAGCAGGACTGGGTGGGCAATGCCGCCCGCCGCTGTGAGGAGACCGTGCAGCGCCGGATCATCGAGCAGGCCTTCGGCACCAACATCGCCCGCTCCGTGCCCCGCCGGGGCGAGCGCCACTTCGATGAGGACGCCCGCGACCTCGGTGTGGAGATCATCAACACCGCCCAGACCAGCGGCGGTTTCCGCGAGCTGATCCGCGCCCACGTGCCTTCGGCCCAGGATGTGGTGCGCCACGACGAGCAGCAGAAGGCGCAGCAGGCCGGCGCCAGCAGCTTCGCCCCCGATGTGCCCCTGCCGCAGGAGGACTCCCGCGCCGAGTGGATCCGCCGCCAGGGTGGGGAGCGGCACGTGCGTGCCTGCCTCGATTTCGCCGTGTGGTTCTGCCAGCAGCTGGTGAACACCTGCCCCGGCCGCCAGGCGAGCGTGACCGGCCGGCTCACCCTCAATTCCGGCGGTGCTCGCAGCCTCTACGCCCACTGGAGCTCGGACAACGTGCTCACCCTGGCCCTCGATCAATCCTGCTTCTGGCAAGCCCCCCTCGGGCCCGAATCGATGATGGTGCTCATCCATGAGGCGGCCCATGCGATGAACATGCACCACGGCCTGGAATTCCGCCGAGAGGTGGAGCGTCTCGCCGGTGAGGCCGCCAGCCTGATGCTGCATCGGAGCCACGAGATTCGCAGCCGATTCGCTGAGCTGATGGGCTTGCCCCTGTCGTGCCTCGCATGAGCCGGGCACCAGCCCTTTCCTGGCTGGGCGAACCTTGGCCCAGCCTGAAGGAGCCGTGATGCCTGAGCCCGCTGATTTCACCTCTGGATCCGCCGCCGATGGGGCGGATCGTCCCGATGGGCGCTATCGCTTTCAGCTCGACCGTGCCCTCGATCCCGATGACGGCGTGCACCCGGAGATGGCCTCCGCCGAGCCTGCCGCCTGCGTGTCCCGCGCCATTCCCGACAGCCCCGAACAGCTCATCGCCATGCACCGCTCCCAGCGTCCCGAGCGGCCCGAAAAACCCGATCTCCAGCCCAGCGCCAAGCTGCAGCAGGTGCTCGATCTGATCGAGCAGCTCGATACCAGCGCCGCGGAGGATCAGCAGCTGGCCCTGCTGCTCGTGCGCCGCCTGGAGCAGTTCCACGACGACGTGGTGAGCGACCTCCGGGAGGACGAGGAGGCCAGCCACTCCCAGATCGTGAGCTGGGCCGTTGATGCCGACCGGCTCTATCGCTGCCGGATGCTTCTCGAGAGCGTGGCCCTCAGCTGAATCCGCCCGGCTGCAGCGCCTAGCATCGCGCTGCAGCGGCACCGGCCCGATGGCTCCGAAGGAAGATCTCTTCCGTTTGATTCAGCGCATCGACAACTCCGGCAGCGAGGAGCGGCGTACCGCCCGCCTGCGGCGCCAGCAGCAGAGTTCCGGTGAGATTCTTCAGACCTTCCTGGCCTATCGGCTCTCGGATGCCGCCGAGAAGATGGCCCTCGGCATCGCCATCGGCGATCCCCTGCTGCTGCGGCATGAGCCCGACAACCGCTTCGATCCGAATGCCGTGATGGTGTTCTGGCAGGACCGCTGCATCGGCTACCTGCCCCGCACCATGGCGGCCCTGATCGCCGTGGAGGTTCCCGAGGCCGCCGAGGGGCTCAGGGCCGTGGTCACCGGCCTGGCCACCACCTCGCAGCGGGATGCCTTCCGGCTGCAGATCTCGATTCCAATCGCCAGGCCCAGCCGCCGCCTGCGCGAGCTGGGGGTGACCAGCGCCTTCGCCTGGGACTTCGATCGCACCAACGGCCCCGACAAGCTGCGGCTGGTGATCCACTGCACCGAAACCGCCTTCCGCGAGCTGCAGCAGCTGCTGGGCGACCGCTTCGATGTGAGCAAGTGCGGCTACAGCTACTACCCCACCCAGGATGGCCGCCACTACCCCTGGTACCTGAGCCTCACCGATGCCGCCGGTGGGGCGCCGGCCGATGAGGCCGCCGTGGAGCGCCTGATCCGCAACCAGTTCGGCGTGCCGAGTGAAACCATCCGGCGGCAGGACCGCGCCAGGCGCCTGGAGGACCTCGAGGGCCGGCAGAAGGAGATCAGCCGGCGCCTGGCCACCACCCGCGCCGATGAGGAGCGCCTGCGCCGTGAGCTGGAGATCACCCGCGCCGAGGAACGCCGGCGCAGCGAGCAGGCCGAAACCCAGAAGGACCGCGCCACGGCCCGGGCCGACAAGCTGGCCCAGGATCTCGCCATCACCCAGCAGGAGCTTGATCTGGCCCTGAAGGAAAACGAGAGCCTCACCCTGGAGCGCGAGGAGCTGGAAAACACCCTGGCGCAGCAGCAGGAGGAGCTCGCCTTCTTCCATGAGCTCAGCGATGGTCCCGCCGCTGGCCTTGAAGCGCCCTTCGCCCTGCAGGGGGGCGATGCCAGCGCCGTCAACGGGGAGCCCAGCGGTGATCCCGGCGCCACGCTGCTGCAGCGGTTGCTGGTTGCCGTTCAGGCCGAGGCGGCCGGCATGAGCCCGCGCCGGATCCTCGAGCTGGTCAACCAGCTGTGCCCCGACAGCCTGGTGGTGCTCGAGTCGGCCTGGAAATCCGCCGATGATGCGGCGGGTTTTGAATACGGCGAACGCCTCTTTGGTCTTGTCTGGCGCCTGGCCACCAGCTACCGCGAGGCACGCCTGGCGGGCCAACCGGATGCCGCCGGCCTGCGGGTGTTCGGAGCCTCGGCCTTCGCCGCCCGTGAATCGCAGACCATCGAGAAGAACCCGGCCGCCAGGCGCGCCCGCACGTTCAGCTACGGCGGGAACCCTGTGGTGATGTGGCAGCATCTCAAGATCGGCGTGAAGGATTCGGCGCACCACACCCTGCGCCTCCACTTCCACTGGGACCCGGTGGCGGCGCGGGTGGTGATCGGCCATTGCGGCAGGCATCTGCCGGTGCCCAACCACTGAGGCTTCACTGCCGATCCCCGGTCACTCCAGCGGGCCACCGATCGGCCCGCCCAGGGGCGCCAGCATGGGGGCAGAGCTCGGCAGCGGATAGTCCTTCAGTTCAGGCATCGATTCCTGTGATTCCTGGATGCTTTCGCGCCGGAGTGTGAGGCCGCCGTTGCCATTGAAGAGCGAGATTGCTTTGCTTTGCCCCTCGACCTTCAGGTCAAAGGCTCCGATCCCCATCAGCAGGATGCCGAGAAATGTGTTGACAAGTAGCCTGATGGGCTTCACGTTTATTTGCTCAGTGGTTTATATCCAGGCTACTCGTTCCGTGGTGTGGTGCCACCGCGTGACGGTTCGCTCGCGGCGGCGACGACTTTCTGAGCCCGAGCGCCCTTGTCGACCCCAGGCATGTCGACAAGGGCGCCGGCCTGCCTCGCGTTGGCGCAGATGGGGCCCGTGCATCCCCGCCAACAAAAAAGACCCTCTGCACAGCAGAGAGTCTTTAAAAATGGAGCCAAGCGGACTCGAACCGCTGACCCCCTGCATGCCATGCAGGTGCTCTACCAGCTGAGCTATGGCCCCGTTTGGGAGGTGTTTCCCTGAAGGAGAGTGTACTCCAGAGGGTGTTGCGGGCTGGCGGGAACTGCGGTGGTGCCGCGGCCGCCGGTGCTGCGCCCAGCAAGAGTACACCGTGGCGGGGCCGGCTACAGCTGCCGCCACACGGCCACCAGGCGGCCCTGCACGCTCACCTGGTCGGCCGGAAGCACGATCGGCTCGTAGGCGGCATTGGCGGCCTCCAGGCGCACCCTGCTGCCCTCGCGGTGGAAGTGCTTGAGGGTGGTGCCGCTGCCGGCCACCAGGGCGCTCACGATCGTGCCGTTGCGCAGGCGGGCCGGGTCGCTCACCGGTTCCATCAGCACCACGTCGCCGTCGGCGATGTGGGCCTCCACCATCGAATCGCCGTTCACGGTGAGGGCGAACAGGCCGCGGGTGTCGAGCAGGGGGGTGAGATCCAGCCGCTCCTGCAGGTCGTCGAAGGGCTGCACCAGGCCGCCGGCGGCCACCGCGCCCAGCACCGGGATGCCCAGGCCGCCGCCGCCACCGCCTTCGCCCCCGAGCAACTGCAGGGTGCGGGCCTGGCCCTCCTGCCAGGTGAGCCAGCCCTTCTGCTGCAGGTGCCGCAGCCGGCTCTGGATCGGCGCCGGCGAGCGCAGCCCCATCGCCTCCATCATTTGGCGGATCGAGGGGCTGTGGCGGTGCCGCTGGATGTAGCCCTCCAGCCAGCTGTAGAGCTCATGCTGGGCCGGGGTGAGCGGCTGCTGGCCGGCGGCGGATCGGGTGGCGGGGGAGCTGGCGGGCACCGGCAATACAGATGAACCACTCCCTTTGTGCCAGAGCGCGGCCGATCTGTCCAGTGCCGGGCTGGATCAGGGCGCCAGCAGGGCCGCCAGCAGGGCCTGTTGGGCGTGCAGGCGGTTCTCGGCCTGGTCGAACACGCGGCTGGCCGCGCCCTCGATCGCGCCGGCGCTGATCTCCAGGCCCCGGTAGGCCGGCAGGCAGTGCAGCACGATCGCCCGTGGGTCGGCTTCGGCCAGCAGGGCCTCATCGAGGCACCAGCCCGCAAAGGCCCGCTCCCGCTCCCCCTTCTCCTCCTCCTGCCCCATCGAGGCCCACACATCGGTGTAGAGGGCGTGGGCGCCGCGCACGGCCGCCACCGGCTCGTGCAGCACCTCCACGCGGGCGCCGCTGGCGGCCGCCAGGGCCTGCGCCCGCTCCAGCACCGCCCCATCCGGCGCGAAGCCCTGCGGGCAGCCGATGCGCACGTTCACCCCCAGCAGGGCGCCGCAGAGCATCAGCGAGTGGGCCACGTTGTTGCCGTCGCCCACGTAGGCCAGGGTGAGCCCCCGCAGCCGCTCCAGGGCCAGGCGGCCGTCGGCCTCGCTGGCGAAGCACTCCGCCAGGGTGAGGTAGTCGGCCAGGGCCTGGCAGGGGTGCTCGAGGTCGGTGAGAGCGTTGATCACCGGGATCGAGGCCCAGTGGGCGTAGTCCTCCAGTTCGCTCTGGGCGAAGGTGCGGATCGCCAGGGCATCCACGTAGCGGCTCAGCACCCGGGCCGTGTCGGCCACCGGCTCGCCGCGGCCCACCTGGGTGACGCTGGGGTTGAGGTCGAGGGTCTGGCCGCCGAGGCGGGCCATCGCCACCGTGAAGCTCACCCGGGTGCGGGTGGAGGCCTTGGAGAAGATCAGGCCGAGGCAGCGGCCGCCGAGATCGATGCTGAGCCGGCCGGCCTTGAGGTCGGCGGCCAGCTCCAGCAGCGCCCGCGTCTGCTCGGTGCTCAGGTCGGCCGAGGAGAGCAGATCACGGCCCCGGAGGTCGGCCAGGGCGGGGGGGAGGCTGGAGACCGCCATCGGCCCATCTCAAAGAACCCTTATCCGCGATCGGGTGCCCCGCCGTCAAGGGTTGGCGCCGGGCAGCACGCTCTCGGCCAGCAGGCCCTTGAGCTCATCGCCCTCGATCACCTCCTTCTCGAGGATCTGCTGGGAGATGGTTTCCAGCAGGCCGCGGTTGTGCTGGAGGATCGAGAGGGCCCGTTCGTGGGCGCGATCCACCAGGCCGCGCACCTCACGGTCGATCGCCTGGGCGGTGGCATCGCTGACGACGCGGCGGGGGTTATTGGCCCCGCCGAGGAAGCGGCCGCCGCCCTGCTTGTCGTAGGCGAGCGGGCCGAGGGTTTCGCTCATGCCGTAGGTGCCCACCATCTGCTCGGCGATGTCGGTGGCGCGCTGCAGGTCGTTGGCGGCGCCGGTGGTCACCGCCCCGAACACCACCTCCTCGGCGCTGCGGCCGCCCAGCAGGGTGGCGATCTGGCCTTCGAGGTCTTCCTTGGAATTGAGGAAGCGCTCCTCGGTGGGCAGCTGCAGGGTGTAGCCCAGGGCGCTCATGCCGCGGGGAACGATCGAGATCTTGGCCACCTTGCTGCCGCCCGGCATCAGGTGACCCACGATCGCGTGGCCCACCTCGTGGTACGCCACCACCCGCTTTTCGTCGTCCTGGAGCACGCGGCTCTTCTTCTCCAGGCCGGCCACCACGCGCTCGATCGCCTCGTTCAGGTCGCCCTGGGCCACGGCGGTGCGGTTGGCCCGGGCGGCCAGCAGGGCGGCCTCGTTCACCAGGTTGGCCAGGTCGGCACCGGCGAAGCCGGCCGTGGCCTGGGCGATGCGGTCGAGGTCGACGCCTTCGGTGAGCTTCACCTTGCGGGCGTAGATGTCGAGGATGGTGCGGCGGCCGGAGAGGTCGGGCCTGTCCACCAGCACCTGGCGGTCGAAGCGGCCGGGCCGCAGCAGGGCCGCATCGAGGGTTTCGGGCTGGTTGGTGGCGGCCAGCACGATCACGGGTTTGTCCTTGGCGGCGAAGCCGTCCATCTCGGTGAGCAGCTGGTTGAGGGTCTGCTCGCGCTCGTCGTTGCCGCCGACCACGCCCATCGAGCCGGCGCGGCTCTTGCCGATGGCATCGAGTTCGTCGATGAAGATGATGCAGGGCGCCTTCTTCTTGGCCTCTTCAAACAAATCGCGCACGCGGGCCGCGCCGGCACCCACGAACAGCTCCACGAATTCGGAGCCGCTGATGATGAAGAAGGGCACCCCCGCCTCACCGGCCACGGCCTTGGAGAGCAGGGTCTTGCCGGTGCCAGGAGGGCCCACCAGCAGCACGCCCTTGGGGATGCGGGCGCCGATGGCGGCGTAGCGCTCGGGCTTCTTGAGGAAATCCACGATCTCGGTGAGCTCGGCCTTGGCCTCATCCACGCCGGCCACATCGGCGAAGGTGACCCGCGATTCCTCATCGGGCACGTACACCTTGGCCTTGCTCTTGGTGAAGCTCAGGGCCCCCTGGGCGCCGCCCATGCCGCTGCGGCGGGCGAAGAACTGCAGCACCAGGATGAAGATCAGCGGCGGCACCACCCAGCTCAGCAGCGTGGTGAAGAAGCTGGGTTTGCGCGGCGGGGCGGCCGCGAACTCCACGCCGTGCTGCTCCAGCCGCTGGGGCAGCTCCATGTCGAAGATCGGCGTGGTGGCCAGCACCGTGGGGGCCCCCTCGGCAGGCGCCTCCTTCAGCTCGTAGCGGATCTGGTCGGAGGTGATGTAGGCCCGGCGCACGTTGTCGTCGTCCACCTGGTTGATGAACAGCGAGTAGGGCACCCGCGGCACCTGCATCGCCTGGTTCGGCAGGAAGTTGCTGGCCAGCAGCAGCACGCCGAAGCCGATCAGCAGCAGGTTCACGAGGCCGAAGCGCCGCGTGGGGCGGTTGTCGTCCTGGCGGATGGGCATGGCGCGCGAACCTTGGATGGGCAAAGGCTAGGGGGCGTGGCCCCGGCGGCGCCCCGCAGGCGGGGTGGGAAACCGAATCGCCGCCGCCTCGGGCCGCGCTCCTGCCCCCATGCTGGTGGGGCCGCGGACCCCCGCCCGCCGATGTGCGGCCGCTACTCGCTCACCAGCTCCCTCGACCGCCTGCTGCCGCGCCTGCAGGGCCCCATGCCCGCCGGTCTGGCGGCCCACTACGCGCCGCGGGCGCAGGTGCGTCCCGGCGAGCCGGTGCTGCTGCAGCGGCAGGAGCACGGCCGGCCGGAGGTGGCCCTGGCCCTCTGGGGCTTCCTGCCGGACTGGAGCCGCGACCCGCGCGGCCTGCGCCGGCCGATCAACGCCCGGGCCGAGACCGTGGCCGAGCGCCCCTTCTTCCGCGGCGCCTGGCGCCACCGCCGGGCCCTGCTGCCGGCCGATGGCTTCCACGAATGGCAGACCCGCACCGATCCGGCCAGCGGCCGGGTGTGGAAGCAGCCCTGGCTGTTCCGCCGGCGCGACCGCGCCCCCTTCTGGCTGGGTGGCCTGTGGGAGCGCTGGGTGGGTGCCGATGGCGGCGAGCTGGAAACCTGCGCGATCCTCACCACCCGCCCCAACGATCTGCTCGCCCGGGTGCACGACCGCATGCCCGTGCTGATCCCCGATGGCCTGGAGGAGCCCTGGCTGGCGGCCGCGGATGGCCCCGCCCTGCGGGCCCTCGAGCCCCTGCTGGAGCCCTGGGATCCGGCCGCCTGGGAAGCGGTGAAGCTGGAGCCGGCCGCGCCCCCTCCCGCGCCACCGCCCCCGGGCCGCAACGCCCCCGGGCCGGCCGCCGCCCAGCTCGATCTCTTCGGCTGAGCCGCCGGCTCACCGGAGCGCCCGCTGACCGGATCGCCGGCTGGCTAGACCGGGGCTGGTTCCCGATTCCGCACCCCGCCCCATGAGCCTGGCGACCCTGGATGCCTTCCTGGCCCACGCCCGCCGCGATCCGGCCCTGGCGGAGCGGCTGCAGCAGCCCCTCGAGCTGCCCGAGTTCCTCGCCCTGGCCCGGGAGGCCGGCTTTGCCCTCGAGGAGGGCGATGTGATCGCCGCCCAGCAGCGCGAGGAGGCCCGCCTCAGCGATGGCGAGCTGCAGGCCCGGGCCGGGGCCGAGGCGCGCCGTCTGCGTCACTTCATCCAGGTCTGAGCCCGCCGCCATGGATCCGCAGCACCCGATCGAGCGCGTGGCCGATTACCCCCGGCCGCCGGCGCTGGTGCCCTGCCACCGCCGGGTGCGGGTGGAGGCCCTCGGCCAGCTGCTCGCCGACAGCCGGGGCGCCCTGCGGGTGCTGGAAACCTTCCACCCGCCCACCATCTACCTGCCCCCGGCCGATGTGCACCTGGAGTTGCTGCGGCCCAGCGGTGGCCGCGGCAGCTTCTGCGAGTGGAAGGGGATGGCCCGCTACCACGATGTGGTGGCCCCCGATGGCCGCCGCCTGGCGCGGGCGGTGTGGGAGTACCCCGAGCCCACGCCCGCCTTCGCCGCCCTGGCGGGCTGGTTTGCCGTGTACCCGGCCCTGATGGATGGCTGCTGGCTCGATGGCGAGCGGGTGCGGCCCCAGCCCGGCGGCTTCTACGGCGGCTGGATCAGCGACGACCTGGAGGGCCCCTTCAAGGGTGACCCGGCCTACCCCTGGTTGATCTGAGCGGTTGACCTGAGGGGTGGCGGCGCTGGCAACGGCGGCTCAGGCCGGGCGCACCGTGAGCCGGCCGCCGTGGCGCTCCACGCAGGCGGCCGCCCGCAGCAGGATCTCCTGCCGCAGCTGCAGGGCCGCATCCAGATCCCCTTCGGCGTAGGCCTCCAGGCGCAGCTCGGGGCCCGCATCCCCCCAGGAGCCGTGCACCCGCAGCGGCCGCTCCGGCCGCAGCCCGGGCAGATCGGCCAGCTCGGTCCGCAGGGCGTCGCTCAGGGCGGCCAGGCGGCCTGTGTCCTCAGGGCGCAGCGGCAGGCTGAGCAGCACCTGGCGCTCGTCGCGGCGGCTGCCGTTCACGATCGCGTTGGCGGCGAACAGGGCGTTGGGCACGTAGGCCGGCCGGCCGTCGAGCCCCACCAGCTCCGTGTAGTACAGCCCGATCGCGCGCACGCTGCCGGTGAGCCGCCGCTCCGGTAGTTCCACCGCATCGCCCACCACGAAGGGCCGGTTCACGTAGAGCATCACGCCGCTGAGCAGGTTTTCCACCAGGGCCCGGGCGCCGAAGCCCACGGCGGCGGCGCCGATGCCGCTGGCGGTGAGCAGCAGCACCGCCGAGATGCCCAGCAGGCGCAGCACCTGCAGCCCGCCCAGCAGCAGCACGCCGCTGAGCAGGAGCTTGTCGAGCACATCGATCAGAAAGGCCCGCTCCGAGCCTTCCTGGCCGAGATCCCGCTCCGCCAGCCAGGCCAGCAGCCGGTTCTTGATGCGCAGCAGGGTCCAGATCACCCCGAGGGTGAGCACCACATCGCGCAGCTCGCGGCCATCGCGGGGCAGGTCCCAGCCGATCGCATCGAGCCGATCGAACAGCCAGCCCACCAGCGGCGCCAGCAGCAGGGTGACGCTGACGCTGAGGCGGGCTCGCTGCAGCAGGGGCCGCAGCAGCCCGCTCGGGCGGCAGCTGCGGGCCAGGCGGTCGAGGCCCACCCAGCTGGCCAGGGCCAGCAGGGCACCCGTCAGGGGCACGTGCAGCTCGAAGGGAGGGGCGGGCATCAGGGGGCGCTGATCAGGAGCTGGGGGGGTGCAGGCGCCAGAGCAGGTCGGGGCCGAGGGCCTGCGGTGCCTCGCCCTGCCAGGGCGGCACCTGCTCCATGCGCTCGAGGCCCAGGTTGCCCAGGGGGGTGCGGGCCGGGGTGCCCCCCAGCAGCTTCGGGGCGATCACGGCCGCCAGCTCCTGCACGCAGCCCTGGCGGAGAGCCGCCGCCGCCAGGGCCGGCCCGCATTCCCAGAGCACCTGATTGCAGCCGCGGCCGGCCAGGGCCTCCAGCAGGGCCAGCGGCTCGCAGGCCGGCAGCTCCAGCCGCTCCACCCCCAGCTGGTCGAGCCGCTGCCGGCCCGCCGCCGGCGCCTCCGGCCCGTGGGCCACCAGCACCGGCGCCAGGGCCGGTGCGGGCTCCTGCTCTTGCTCGGGCTGCCACAGCCGCGCCTCAGCCGGCAGCTCCAGGCCGCGGCTGAGCACCACCCGCAGCGGTTCGGGACTGCGGCGGCCGCGGCTGGTGAGCAGGGGGTCGTCGGCCCGCACGGTGCCGCCGCCCACGATCACCGCATCGCAATCAGCCCGCAGCGTGTGCACCCAGGCGCGGGCCGCCGGGCCGCTGATCCACTGGCTGGCGCCGTTGGGCAGGGCGGTGCGGCCATCAACGCTCATCGCCCACTTGAGCAGGCCGCGGCAGCGGCCCGTGCGCTGGCGGTGCACGAAGGCGGCGTTGAGCGCCAGGGCGGCGGCCTCCTCCACGCCTTCGATCACCGCGATGCCCGCCGCCCGCAGCCGGGCGACGCCGCCGCCATCCACCCGGGGGTTGGGATCCCGCATCGCCAGCACCACCCGGGCCAGGCCCGCGGCGATCACAGCCTCGCTGCAGGGGGGCGTGCGGCCGTGGTGGCAGCAGGGCTCCAGGGTCACCACCAGGGTGCCGCCGCGGGCCCGCTCGCCCGCCTGGCGCAGGGCCCCCACCTCGGCGTGGGGCTCACCGGCGCGGGCGTGGTAGCCCTCGCCCACCAGGGTGCCGGCGGCGTCGAGCACCAGGGCTCCCACCATCGGGTTGGGGCTGGTGCGGCCCGCCCCGAGCGCCGCCAGCTGCAGCGCCCGGCGCATCCAGGGGATCCAGCAGGAGGGGGCGGACATGAAGCTCGTTGGGAGGGCAGGGCGTGGAGCCTTCGCAGCGGACCGTATCGGTTGGCGCGAGCGACACGGCCGCCCGCCATCGTGGATCCGTGCGCCCGCAGCTGCGCCACCAGATCCTCCAACCCCGTGCCGCCGCGCCAGCAGCAGCGGTTCGCTCAGCCTGTGCTGCAGCAGCACAAAGTCCGTGACCACCGCCAGGTCCGGTTCCTGGCTTTCGCCGAGATCCAGGCGTGTCTGCAGTCTGCGGCTGGCCATCGAGCGCACCTGCGGCTCTTTCTCAAGGACATCCGCCGCACCCTGGGGGGATGATTGAACCTGTCGCCACGGCCACTGTTTCTCCTCCGTCTCCTCTCTGCCTCTTTCCTCTTCCGCCTGTTCGCTGAGACGGCGGATGTCATCAGGATCGGCACCAACAGGACCTTCACCCTGGCGGAGCCAGGCTGACGTGGACCATCTCACGGGGTCCTTGCCAGCTGCTGCTGCAGCGTCTCCAGCCAGCGCTCGTGCCGCCGCCGGCACAGCTGTTCAAGGGGGCTCACCCCAACAGGGGATTCACCACCTCCACCCCGGCGATCCTGCGCCCGTGGCCGAAGTCTTCGGAGAAGAGAATCTCGCAGCGGCTGCGGATCGCGGCTTCGGCGATCAGGGCATCGAACCAGCTGAGTTGCTCCCGGATCGCCAGCTGGTGGGCATCAAGGATCAGGTTGGTATCGCTGCCCACCACCTCAAAGCCGGCGAGCGCCTGCAGTAGAGCGCTGATCTGCTGATCATCAAGGGGCGGCTGCAGTTTTCGGCTGGCCACCGAGCGCAACTCGATCAACACCTGGGTGCTGATCACCACCTCGTGCTCGCTGATCAGGTCCGCGAGCCATGCCCGAACGCGCCCAGATTTGGTCGGCTCCCGCTGATCCAGGCGGTAGGCCCAGAGATTGGTGTCGATGAACACCCGCATCCGGATCCTGATCAGCCGCGTTCGTGCAACGACTCGCGGCTCCAGGGTTGCTGGCTGGCGCTGTGGCTGCCGCTGGCGACGGCCTCGAACTGCGCAAGGGCCTCGAGCCGGCGACTGCGGGCCTCCACGTAGCGGCCGAGATAATCCCGCACCAGGGCGTTCACGGACGTGTTCTCCCGCAGTGCCATCTCCCGGGCGCGCTGCAGCAGGGCATCGTCGATGGCGAGGGTGAGGTTGGCCATGGGCTGAGCCTACACGGGTCCCGTGGAACACGGGGTCGCCCATGGTTCAGGCTCCGGCTACGGCAGCTGGGTGGGCTGGGTCAGTGCGGTCAGCGGCAGCTCGCGCCATTCGGCCACCAAATAGGGCGGCACCGGCAGCTCCACGAACACCCCGGGCAGCTCCAGCCGCAGCGGCCGGTTCTGGCTCAGCTCGGCCAGCAGCGGTGTGAGGTCGAACTCGGCGGCGGCATCGCGGGTGTCGCCCGAGAGCTTGGTGCTGTTGAGCGTGATGTCGTTGAGCTGCCAGAGGCGGCGGCCGGAGCGCACCAGCAGGGGCTGGGGGTGGTTGAGCCGCAGCCGGCCCGGGTAGCTCACGATCCGCAGGGTCACCGGCGCGGCGGCTGCAGGCGGGCCTTCGCGGTAGGCCACCATCTGCCAGCTCTGGTAATCGAGATCGCGCAGGCTCTCGAGGCTGCGCACCAGGCCCGTGCCGGTTTCATCCGGACTGGCCTGCAGCAGCGCCGCGGCCGGTGCCGGCAGGGCCACCAGCCAGAGCAGCAGGCTGAGCAGCAGGGCTGTGAGGCGGCCGGGCGTGCTCATGGCTGGCGCTCGGCGCCGGGGATCGGCTGCCAGTCGGTGTGGGTGGCCCACAGGGCCCAGATCGCCATCGCCCGCAGGTAGTGGCAGGCGCGGAAGGTGCCCACCGCGGTGATCGCCTCCGGCGTGCGGAACTGCATCCCGCCGCTGTACACCTGATTCACCACGGCGCCGCAGATGCGCAGGGCCGTGTCGGTCTGGCCCATCAGCCGGTAATAGGCCGCCAGGCCGAAGTTGATGCCGGTCCACACCTCGAGCGGGTGGGTGCCGTTGGGATCGAGGGGCGTGCCGTCGCGGCGCAGGCCGTTGGCCACCCCCAGCCGGCCGCCCTCGAAGCGCTCGAAGCAGGCCTCGCGGATCGCCCCCAGGGCCGAGCGGGCGCGGTCTTCGGCCACCACCGGGGGCAGCCCCAGCAGCCGGGCGTAGAAGTCGCCGCAGAGCTGGTCTGCCATCACCACGGGGGTGCCGCTGCCGGCATCGATCTCGTAGTACTCGCCGTTCCAGAGCAGGCGGTCGAAGTTGGCCCGGCTCTGCTCAAGCCAGCCGCCGAATTCGCGCTGCTCGGCGGCCGTGTCGAGGCCGAGCCGCAGCTGCAGCTCCTGGCCGATCGCGAGGGCCGCCTCCAGCGCCGCGATCCAGAGGGCGCCGCAGTAGGCGCTCACCCCCTGCAGCGGCCAGTCGTCGAAGGTCTGGTCCGGGGCGCCGCCGTTGTCGGGCAGGCCATCGTCGTTGGCGTCGAAGGTTTTCAGGTAGCGCAGGGCCTGCACCGCCGCCGGCCAGCAGTCGGCCAGGAAGCGCAGGTCGGTGCCGCCGGGGGCGAGCCGGTAGGTGCGCCACACCTGCAGCACGAAGTCGCTGGCCAGGTCCTTCCAGAGGTTGCAGTCCTGGTAGGCGGTGTAGTTGGTGGCGTCCCAGGGGCGCTCGTTGGGCGCGCCGAGGTCGTGGGGGGTGGCGCCGCCCACCTTGCGGGCGGCCTCCACCCGGCCTTTGCCCTGGGTGAAGTACCAGCCGATCGGCCGCGGCGTGGGATCGGCGGCCGGGATCGCCCGGGCGAAGCTGCGCAGCACCGCCTTGTCGAGCTCGGGCCAGAGCTGCAGCAGGGCGAAGGAGCCGTAGAGCCGCACGTCGAGGCTCTCGTACCAGGCGTAGTCGAGGCACTCCAGCACCCCGAAGCGGCCCACGGGGTCGTCCGGCGTGGCGGCGCTCCAGAGGGTGCCGCCGCTGGCCAGGTCGTAGAGCTCGTTGAGCAGGGCCATCCGCAGCGGCTCGGGCAGGTCGCTGCGCTCCAGCACCGGCCGCTGCCAGGCCTCGATCGCCTCGCGCCAGGCGCGCCAGTCGCGCAGGGCCTCGGCGGCGATGGCGGCGGCGTTGTCGCCACCGGAGCCGAATACATCGGTGTAGCGGCGCAGGGTGGCGCTGCCGCTGGCGAAGGCCGTGACCGGCAGGTCCCAGCTGATCACCACCGGCAGCTCGAGCCGCTCGCCCGGCGCCAGGGTGCAGCGCACGGCGATGGCGGCGCTGAGCGGGTCGTTGTCGCCGCTGCTGCGGTCGTTGTCGCTCTCGGGGATCGAGCCGTCGCGGGCGAAGGACTCCCAGATCTCGGCGCCGCCCGCGGCCGGGTTCCAGCGGCTGCAGCGGAAGATCTCCAGATCGGGCCGGCCGGCCGCGGCGGCATCGGGCACCGCCAGGCACCACTGGCCCTGGCCCTCGGCCAGGGGGGTGCTGCGCTCGCCCTCCAGCAGCACGCCGCGCAGCCCCTCGGCATCGAGGCGCCGGTTGCGCTGGCCGCGGCTGCGGCCGATCGCCGGGGCGTAGTTGTGCTCGGGGCTGCCGTCGTCGCGGAAGTGCACCTCGGCGCTGGGGTCGGTGTTGGTGAACCAGCCCACCGTGTTGCGCCAGCTCAGCAGCAGCGACACCGTGAGCGGCTCGCGGCCGGGGTTGTGCAGGCTCCAGTGGAACACCGCCACCGGGTAGCTGGTGCGCGTGTAGTCGCCGGGCAGGATCGGGCTGAAGGCCTCGCAGCTGGCCTCGCAGCGGAACACGCCCGCGTAGTGGTGGCTGCTGAGCGGATAGCGGGCGGCGTAGGTGCCGGTGGAGCGCTCCGCCGTGCTGGCCGGGTACCAGTTCCAGGCGGGCAGCGGCGCGGCCTCGCCCACGATGCCGGTGGCATCCCGCTGCGGTGCCGCCGCCAGGGCGTGGGCGCGGGGCTCACGGCCGTCGTGCTCGAACAGGGCGAACTGGCAGTCGGGGATCTCGCCGAACCAGTGCTCGCCGCCGTCGAGGTGCCAGAGGTTGAAGCGGCCGTCGGGGGCGCGGCCGATGCAGCCGGCTCCGAAGCCGCCCAGGGGAACCCCGTGGTTGGGGCCGTCGTCGAGGTTGCTGGCGTAGCGCACCGTGTAGGGCGTCTCCCAGCCCAGGCCCAGGGGACGCTGCCAGCTGCAGGCCGGCGGTTGCCAGCCGTCCGGCTCGTCGCGGCGCAGGCGGGGAAGAGCGGGAAGACCGAAGGGCGCCATCGCTGCCGGTTGGGTTGGGCCAGCTTGTCAGACCCGGCGGCCGTTCAGCTGCGCGCCGTTCAGCCGTGCGCCGGGGCTCCCTGGCCAGGCTCGCCGCCCGGGCCCGCTCCGCCGCGGGCCCGCTGGCCGAGGGGATCGCCGAGGGGGTCGCCGCCCACCTCCTGGTCGATCAGGGCGTCGAGGGTGGCGGCCGAGCGCACCAGGGCCTGGTAGCGCTGCACGAGGCGGCGGTTGCGGGCCAGCCAGCTGCCCGGATCGCCATCGGGGCTGCCGGCATCGAGCAGCTCCAGCTCGCCCTGCTGGGCCAGTAGGGCGAGCACCAGTTCGTGGATGCGCTGGCGGCGGTGGGCCGGGGTCATGGCCGCGACGGAGCCGGGGGCGGGAGCCATTCTGCGGCGGCCTGAGGGGTGCTCTGGCGGGCCTGCCTGCCGGTGCGGCCAGGCGGGGCGGGATCATGGGGGACGGAACGGCTGGGGCGGAGCGCGGTGCGGGGAGCGGAGCCGGCGGCTGAGGGGGCAGTTCAGGGGGCGCCTGAGGGGGCCAGCGCCGCGGCAGGGCCGATCGAGGTGGTGGGCTGCGATGCCGGTGGGCTCGCCGGCCTGGCGCCTGCCTGGCGGGAGCGGCTGCTGGCGGCCCAGCTGCTGGCGGCGCCCCGCCGCCTGCTGCCGGAGCTGGAGGCCCTGCTGGCCGGGCGCCCGGCGCCCACCCCGGAGCTGATCGCCAGCGACCGGCCGGCGGAGCTGCTGCCGCGGCTGCGGCGGGCCCTCGCCAGCGGCGAGCGCAGCGTGCTGCTGGCCAGCGGCGATCCGCTCTGGTTCGGCATCGGCCGGCTGCTGCTGCAGGAGCTGGGCGCGGCGGCCCTGCGCTTCCACCCGGCCCCCAGCAGCCTGCAGCTGGCCTTCGCCCGCCTCGGCCGCCCCTGGCAGGACGCCAGCTGGGTGAGCCTGCACGGCCGCGATCCCGAACCGCTGGCGGCGGCCCTGCAGAAGCGGCCGGCGGCCCTGGCGGTGCTCACTGATCCGGCCTGCGGCGGTGCCGCCCAGGTGCGCACCCTGCTGCGGGCCTCCGGCCTGGAGGCGGCCTACGCCCTGTGGCTGTGCGAACGGCTGGGCCATCCGGCCGAGCGGGTGCTGCGGCTGGCCGCGGCCGATCCCCTCCCGGCCGACCTCGATCCGCTGCATCTGGTGCTGCTGCTGGCGGAGCCGCCGCCGCCACCCACCGCCGCCGCCCTGCCCCTCTTCGGCCTCGACGACGGCCTCTGGCTCCAGCACGACGACCAGCCGGGCCTGATGACCAAGCGCGAGGTGCGCATCCAGCTGCTGGCGGAGCTCGAGCTGCCCGCCGCCGGGGTGCTCTGGGATGTGGGCGCCGGCGTGGGGTCGGTGGGGCTGGAGGCGCTGCGGCTGCGGCCGGATCTGGCCCTCTGGGCGGTGGAGCGCCGGTCCGGTGGGGCCGCCCTGATCGCCGCCAACGCCGAACGGCTGGCGCTGCGGCCCGCCGGTGTGCTGGAGGCGGCCGCCCCGGCGGCCCTCGCCCAGCTGCCCGACCCCGATCGGGTGCTGCTGGGGGGCGGCGGCCGCCAGCGCAGCGCCGTGCTGGAGGCCACCCTGCCGCGGCTGCGCCCCGGCGGCGTGGTGGTGATCCCGCTGGCCACGATCGAGGCCCTGGCCGAGCTGCGGCCGCTGCTGGAGCGGGCCGGCCTGGCGGTGCGGGTGGGTCAGATCCAGGCCTGGCGTGGGGCCCCCCTGGCGGAGGGCACGCGCCTGGCCCCGCTCAATCCGGTGCTGGTGCTGAGCGGCCGGCGGGCGTGAGCGGCTCGATCCGCACCGGCTGGCCCGGCCGGATGCCGAGCGCCCCGGCCTGGCCGCCGGCGATCTCCAGCACCCCCTCCACCGGCTGTGCATCGGCCGGGCCGTAGGACGGGCAGGGCAGGCGGGGGCAGGGCCGGGCCCGCTCCACGATGTGGGCCACCCGCCCGGCGCGCACGAAGAGCATGTCGAGCGGGGCCGGCGTGCGGTGCATCCAGAAGAAGGTGCGCTGGGGTTGGCGGAAGGGAAACCACATGCCGCGCAGCGGTGGCAGGGGATCCCTCAGCTGCAGGCCCAGGCTCTGCTCGCGGGCGGTGAGCGCCTGCTCCAGCAGCAGGCAGCGGGGGGCGCCGGAGCCGGCGGCCGGCGGCAGGCACCAGCGGGCCGTGATCGGCAGGTGCTGGGGCGGGCCCTGGCGCGGCGCGGCCATGGCCGCCAGTCCAGCCAGGCCCGCCAGCCCAGCCAGGCCCGCCAGCAGCGCGCCCGCGGTGGCGGTGGGGCGGCCCCTCATCGCAGCTCCTCCAGGGGGGGCAGCCGCTCGCTGAGGCAGTAGCCGCGGCCGCGCACGGTGTGGATCAGGCGGCGCTCCCCCCCCTCCTCCAGCTTCTGGCGCAGGTAGCGCACGTACACCTCGATCACGTTGCTGGCGGCGCCGCGCTCATCGGCCCAGATCTCGGCCAGGATCCGCTCGCGGCTCAGCACCGTGTTCGCCTCCCGCAGCAGCAGCAGCAGCAGCTGGTATTCCCGGGCGGTGAGGGCCACGTTGCGCCTGCCGCGCAGCACCTGGCGGCGGGAGGGATCCAGGCGCAGGTCGGCCAGCTGCAGCGTGTCGGTTGCCGGCAGCTGGCGCTGCTGCAGCCCCAGGTGCAGCCGCAGCCGGCCGAGCAGCTCGCTGGGGGGCTCGCCCGGCAGCCAGAAATCATCGGCGCCGCTGGCCAGCACCAGGCTGCGCCCCTCCACGTCGTCGGCGGGGATGCCGAGCAGCAGGGGCACCGCCCCCAGGCGGCGGCGCAGCGGCCCCAGGGCCGCCGCCAGCCCGGGCCCCAGCACCGCCGCCACCGGCGGCCCGGCCTCAGCGGCGGGCTCACCCTGGTCGTCGGCGCAGATGGGCCGGTAGCCCGAGAGGGCGAGCCGCTCCGCCAGGGCCTGGGCCTCCGGCCCCAGCAGCAGCAGGGGGCGCTCCGCTTCGCCGCTGGCGGTCATGGGCGCAGCTCGCCGAGGCCGCTGCCCGGCTTGGCCACGTGGGGCAGGCCCCAGCCGAGCTTGTTGCGCAGCACCTGGAAGAACTCATGGTCGGCCAGGCGCACGAAGCGCACGGGATGCTCGCTGCGGCGCACCAGCACGCGGTCTTCCGGCCACACGTAGCAGCCGGCGCTGCCATCCACCACCATCATCAGCCGCTCGGGCGTGGCGGGAAACACGGTGACCGGTTCGCGGTCGCTGAACACCAGGGCCCGCGAGGCCAGGGAGTGGGCGGCGATCGGCGTGAGCTGCAGCACCGGGCAGTCGGGGCTGATCACCGGCCCGCCGGCGCTGAGGGCATAGGCGGTGGAGCCGGTGGGGGAGGAGAGGATCACGCCGTCGGCGGCGATGTCCACCGGGGCATGGCGGCCGATGGCGATCTCGAAGTGGCACATGCTCGTGAGCGGCTCGCGGTGCAGGGCCATCTCGTTGAGGCAGAGCACCTCCCAGCGCCGCTGGTCGCCCCGCATCACGCTCACCACGAGCATGGAGCGCTCCTCCACGCTCCACTGGCCGGCGATCACCCGGTCGAGGGCCAGTTCCAGGTCGTTGAGGTACGCCTCGGCCAGGAAGCCCAGGTGGCCGGTGTTGATCGTGAGGATCGGCACGCCCACCGGCGCCGTCTGGCGGGCGGCCGAGAGCACGGTGCCGTCGCCGCCGAGCACCACCGCCAGGGCCATGTCGGCATCGAAGCCGGGGGGCACGCAGGCGGCGTAGCCGCGGGCCCGCAGGTGCTGGTCGGGGTTGGCGAAGCCCACCACCCCACCGGCGCTGCTCACCCGCACCACCTCGAAGCCGGCGGCGCCGAGGCGCGCTTCGATGGCGTTGGCCGTGTTCAGGGCCAGATCCTTGCCATCGTTCACGATCAGGCCGATGCGGCCGCCGGCGTTGGCCGCATCGGCCTGCTCTGCCCGCGGGGCGCGCTGGGATCCGACGCGGCTCACCGATCGCGGGCCTTGGGGCTGATCCACTGTATCGGCGTCCCCCCGGGCGGCCGCCGCCTCAGAACTGGCTGAGGAAGCGGAGATCACTGGTGTAGAGGCGGCGGATGTCGTCGATGCCGTGGCGCACCATGCAGAAGCGCTCCACGCCCAGGCCTGCAGCGAAACCGCTCCAGCGCGCCGGGTCGAGCCCGAGGCCCTCCAGCACGGCCGGATCCACCATGCCGCAGCCCATCACCTCCAGCCAGCGGCCGCGCCATTGCACGTCCACCTCGGCCGAGGGCTCGGTGAAGGGGAAGTAGCTGGCCCGGAAGCGCACCGGCAGATCGCCGAAGAAGCGCTGCAGGAAGGTGGTGACGGTGCCGCGCAGGTGGCTGAAGTCGAGGCCCTCGTCGAGGGCGAGCACCTCCACCTGGTGGAACACCGGCGAATGGGTGGCGTCCACGGCATCGCGCCGGTAGACGCGGCCGGGGGCGACGATGCGCACCGGCGGCGGATTGGCCTCCAGGTGGCGGATCTGCACCGGCGAGGTGTGGGTGCGCAGCAGCCGTTCTCCCCCCAGGTAGAAGGTGTCCTGCATGTCCCGGGCGGGGTGGTGCTCCGGGATGTTGAGGGCGGTGAAGTTGTAGTGGTCGGTCTCGATCTCGGGGCCCTCCGACACGCGATACCCGAGCCCCGCGAAGATGTCGACGATCTCCTCGGTGGTGCTGATCAGCGGGTGGCGGCGGCCCGGCGGCACATAGCTGCAGGGGGCGGTGACATCGAGGCGCTCCCGCTCCAGGCGCTCGGCCAGGGCCGCCGATTTCACCGCCTGCAGCCGGTCGGCCAGCAGCCCCTGCAGCTGCTCCTTGAGCACGTTGGCCCGCTGGCCCACCAGCGGTCGCTCGTCGCCCGGCAGCCGGCCCATGGCGCCGAGCACGCCCGAGAGGCGGCCCTTCTTGCCGAGCAGCCCCACCCGCAGCTCCTCCAGCTCGGCGGCGCTGCCGGCCGCGGCGATGGCGCCGGCGGCCTCCGCCTCCAGCTGCTCGAGCTGGCTGGTGAGCTGCTGCAGGCTGATGGTGGCGCTCACGGCGGGCTCGGCTCGGCGGGGACCCGCGACTGTAGGCAGGCACCCTCCGGGCCTACGGTGCCGGTGGCCCGCCCGGCCCATCCGCCATGCCGCCCGCCCCTGAATGGCCCCGCTCCGCATCCTGATCAGCAACGACGACGGGGTGTTCGCGGCCGGCATCCAGGCCCTGGCCGCCGAGGCGGTGGCCCGCGGCCACGATGTGACCGTGGTGTGCCCGGATCAGGAGCGCTCCGCCACCGGCCACGGCCTCACCCTGCAGACGCCGCTGCGGGCCGAGCGGGCCGACAGCCTCTTCGCCGATGGGGTGCGGGCCTGGGCCTGCAGCGGCAACCCCTCCGACTGCGTCAAGCTCGCCCTGTTCAGCCTGCTCGATGCGCCCCCCGACCTGGTGCTCTCGGGTATCAACCACGGCCCCAACCTGGGCACCGACGTGCTCTATTCCGGCACCGTGGCCGCCGCCATGGAGGGCACGATCGAGGGCTATCCGGCCCTGGCGGTGAGCAGCGCCGATTTCCAGTGGCGCCAGTTCGGCCCGGCCGCCGCCCTGGCCCTTGAGGTGGCTGAGGGGATGCTCGCCGCGGGCTGGCCGGAGCGGCTGCTGCTCAACCTCAACGTGCCGCCGCTGCCGGCCGAGGCGATCGGCCCGCTGCGCTGGTGTCGCACCGCCGTGCGCCGCTACGTGGATCAGTTCGACCGGCGCGTCGATCCCCGCGGCCGCACGTATTACTGGCTCGCCGGCGAGGTGGTGAACGATCTCGAGGCCGCCGTCGCCGGCCCCGACGCCTGGCCGGTGGATGTGGCCTGGATCGCCGATGGCGGCGCCTCGCTCACGCCGCTTCAACCCGAGCTGCTCTGGCGCGGCCCCACGGCCGACCTGCCGGCGCCCGATCAGCTGCGGCGGTAGATGCGCTGCAGCAGCCAGAGGCTGATGCCCAGGCCGATCAGGTGGGCGAACATCACCTGGGTGTTGCTCAGCACCGAGAGCATCTCGATCGAGGTGATCGGGTAGGTGCTGATCTGGCCCCGCTGGCCCTGGATCGCCATCGGCCCGAACAGGCCCGGGGCCTGCAGCGAGGCCTGCAGGAAGAGGCTGCCCGCCAGGGCCTGGTAGCCGATCGCCGCCAGGGTGAGGCCGGCCAGATCGGCCAGCAGGCCGCGCTTGAGCAGCCGCGCCGTTTCCCCCTTGCTGGGCCGCACCGGGCTGGCGAGCGCGCGGCCGCAGCGCACCACCAGCCAACCCTGCCAGAGGCTGAACAGCAGCACTAGGAACGACAGGGTGGTGAGCGAGAGGCCGGGGCCCAGGCCGAGGGCCCGCTCGGCGTTGGCGGCCACCCGGCCACCGATGTTGTTGAACAGCAGCACCCCCACCACCACCACGCCGAGGGCCATCTGGATCCAGAAGCGCACCCAGCTGACGCGGCGGAGGGCGGCGGAGATCAGCTGCAGATCCAGCGGGTCGGCCATCGGCGCGGCGGGAGGTGCCCCCAACCTGCCATGGGAGGATCGCTGCGGCGAGGGCAGGCGCCCGGTGATTCCGCTCCACAGTCCCGACGATGCCCTCCGCCCCACGGCCATCGCCCTGGGCAGCTTCGATGGCCTGCACCTGGGCCACCGCCGGGTGATCGAGGCGATCAGCGGGCCGGCGCCGGCCGGCGAGGAGCCAGCGGCGGTGCCCACGGTGGTGAGCTTCTGGCCCCACCCCCGGGAGGTGCTGCACGGTGAGCCGCGGCTGCGGCTCGACCTGCCGGCCGAGAAGCTGCCCCAGCTGGAGGCCCTCGGCATCCGCCAGCTGGTGCTGGTGCCCTTCGATGCGGCCCTGGCGGCCTTGCGGCCCGAGCAGTTCGTGGAGCGCGTGCTGGTGCGGCAGCTCCAGGCCCGCCGCATCGCCGTGGGGGCCAACTTCCGCTTCGGCGCGGGCCGCTGCGGCGACGCCGCCGATCTGCAGCGCCTCGCCGCCGGCCACGGCATTCCGGTGCAGGTGCTGCCGATGCTGGCCGACGCCAGCGGCCGGATGAGCAGCAGCCGCATCCGCGGCGCCCTGGCCGCCGGCGATCTGGCCGAGGCGGGCCGGCTGCTGGAGCGGCCCTACCGCTTCAGCGGCCGGGTGGTGAGCGGCCGCGGCCTCGGCCGGGGGATCGGCTGGCCCACGGCCAACCTGGCGGTGGACGGCCGCAAGTTCCTGCCCCGCGAGGGGGTGTACGCGGCGCGGGCCTGGCTCAGCGACGGGGCGGGCGCGGGGCCGGGTGCAGCGGGTGCAGCGGGAGCGGCGGCGATGGCGGCGGTGATGAACCTCGGCCCCCAGCCCACGGTGGATCCCACGGCCCCCTCGGCGGTGGAGGTGCACCTGCTCGACCGCAGCCTCGACCTGGCCGGCCGGGAGCTCACGGTGGAGCCGGTGGCCCTGCTGCGGGGCCAGTGCCGCTTCGACGGCCTCGAGGCCCTCAGCGCCCAGATCGGCCGCGACGCCGAGCGGGCCCGCCAGCTGCTGGCCGGCGCTCAGCCCGCCGGGTAGGCGTTGCCCAGGCCCCAGCCGATGAACAGGGCGATGCCGCCGAGCAGCAGAATCCCGGACACCAGCACCAGCATCGGGTTCTCCCCGCCCGCCGGATCGGGCCCCGGCGCGGCGGCGGGACGGGGATCTGGTCCTGGCTGTTCCGAAGCCATCGCACCACAGTGAGTGGGCCACACCCTACGCAGCGCGGCACCCTTTCCCCAACCTCCATGACCGACACCGCCGCCATCGAGCGCCTGCTCGACGCCAACCTCGACCGGGCCCGCGAGGGCCTGCGGGTGCTGGAGGACTGGTGCCGCTTCGCCCTGGAGCGCCCCGACCTGGTGGCCCGCTGCAAGGACCTGCGCCAGCGCCTCGGCGGCCTGCACCACGACCGCTACAAGCTGGCCCGCTCCACCGCCACCGATCCGGCCGCGGGCATGGCCCATCCGGCCCAGGCGGAACGGCAGGATCCCAGGCGGGTGCTGGCCGCCAATGCCGGCCGGGTGCAGGAGGCGCTGCGGGTGCTGGAGGAGTTCGGCCGCGTGCCCGATCCGGCCCTGGCGGCCGAGGCGGCGGCGATCCGCTACGCCCTCTACGACCTGGAGGTGGACCTGCTGCGGGCCGGCGGCCCCGCCGATCGGCGCCGGGCCCAGCTGCGCCGCTGCCGCCTCTACCTGGTGAGCAGCCCGGTGCCCGGCCTGGAGCAGGTGGTGGAGGCGGCCCTCGAGGCCGGCCTGGGGGTGCTGCAGTACCGCTGCAAGGCCGACACCCCCGGCATCGACGACGCCGGCCGCCTCGCGCAGGCCCGGGCGCTGCGACGCCTCTGCGACCGCCACGGCGCGCTGTTTCTGGTGAACGACCGCATCGATCTGGCCCTGGCGGTGGAGGCCGACGGGGTGCACCTCGGCCAGGGAGATCTGCCCCCTGCCGTGGCGCGGCGGCTGCTCGGGCCGGAGCGGCTGATCGGCCGCAGCACCCACCGCCTCGAGCAGCTGCGCCAGGCCGTGGCCGACGGCTGCGATTACGTGGGGGTGGGGCCCGTCAACGCGACCCCCACCAAGCCGGGCCGCGAGCCCGTGGGCCTGGCCTACGTGCGCGAGGCGGCCGCCGAGGCCTCGCTTCCCTTCTTCGCGATCGGCGGCATCGACGCCACCAACCTGGCGGTGGTGCAGGCGGCCGGGGCGGAGCGGGTGGCGGTGGTGCGCGCCATCACCGAGGCGGCGGATCCCGCCGCCGCCTGCGCCGAGCTGCGGCGCCTGCTGGGGGAGGGGGAGCGGCCCGGGGAGGGGGCGCCATGAGCGGCCAGGCCCAGATCACGATTCAGGTGAACGGTGAGCCGCGCCAGTGCCCTGCCGGACTCTGCCTGGAGGAGGCGCTCACCGCCCTCGGCTACCGGCCCCGGCTGGTGGTGGTGGAGTTCAACGGCGAGATCCTGCCGCGGGCCCGCTGGCCGCAGCAGGTGGTGGTGGAATCCGATGCCCTCGAGGTGGTCACCATCGTGGGGGGTGGTTCCTAGATTTCCGCAACGTTCCTTCCTGGGCACTGATGGGTCTGCGATCGCTGCGGCGCCTGGCCGGCCTGCTGGCCGTGCCCGTGCTGCTGTCGGGCCTGCTGCTCGGCGCCCCCCACCCCGCCGAGGCGGCAAGCGGCGGCCGCATCGGCGGCGGCAGTTTCCGCTCGGCTCCCTCCATGCCGCGCAGCTACGGCGGCGGCGGCTCCCTCAACCGCAGCTACGGCGGCTATCGCGGCGGGCCTGGCGGCTATGGCGGCTACCGCGGCGGCTATGGCGGTGGTTTCGGTGGCGGCATCGGCTTCCCCTTCCTGGTGCCGATGTTCGGCTTCGGCGGCGGTGGCCTGCTGGGCTTCCTGGTGCTGATGGCCGTGGTGGGCCTGCTGGTGAATGCCCTGCGGGGCCTCGGCAGCGGCTCCCTGGCCGGCTCGGGCGGCGGCGCGGTGAGCCCCGCCGCCAACGGTGCCGTGTCGATCGCCCAGGTGCAGGTGGGCCTGCTGGCCTCGGCCCGGGAGCTGCAGGAGCGCCTGCGCAGCCTGGCCGGCTCGGCCGACACGGCCAGCAGCGCCGGCCTGCAGCGGGTGCTCCAGGACACCACCCTGGCCCTGCTGCGCCAGCCCGAGCTGTGGGTGTACGCCAACGGCGAGGCGGGCCAGGTGCCCTTCACCAGCGCCGAATCCACCTTCAACCGCCTGGCGATGCAGGAGCGGGGCAAGCTCAGCCGTGAGCTCACGGTGAATGTGGCCGGTCGGCGCAGCAGCGAGGCCCCCGGCCTGGTCGCCGGCGGCAGCGACGCCACCAGTGAGTTCATCGCCGTGACCCTGCTCGTGGCCAGCCGCCGGCCCATCGCCCTGGCCGGCAGCGACACCGCCGAGCAGCTGCGCGACAGCCTGCAGCGCCTCGGCGCGGTGGGTGCCGACGACCTGATCGCCCTCGAGGTGATCTGGCAGCCGGAGGGGGCCGGCGAGGTGCTCAGCAGCGCCGATCTGCTCACCGCCTACCCCAACCTTCAGCACCTCTGAGGGGCTTGTCCGGTCTGAGGGGCGGCCCGGTCTGAGGGGCTGCCGGACGCACTCCGCTGCGCCCTCGCACCGCAGGGCCCCCGTCAGCGACCCGAGCCGCTCTGCAGGATGCGCAGGGCGGCCATGGCCGCGCCGTAGCC